>JYMV01028040.1_pt1 | contig 29864 bp, 29 predicted proteins | sample 338911 | NCBI WGS metagenome assembly JYMV01 (sample SAMN03354496, study PRJNA234377) | hydrothermal vent metagenome | biome: Deep sea; feature: Hydrothermal plumes at the Eastern Lau Spreading Center, Western Pacific Ocean; material: Seawater | place: Tonga | collected 2009 | depth 2000 m m
GAATCCGAACGCAGCAAGTCTGCCAGAAACGGCACTTTCATCGCCTCCCGCTTGATGTTGTCCAAAATAGGCTCATCCAGATAACGGGTGCCGATTCGGTAATCTCCTGAATAATGGAACCAGGTATCTCGAGGCAGCTTACTCGCGAGTGTGGTTTTACCCGACCCCGACATCCCCAACAATGTGATGGCCTTGGAAGGCCATGCCTTAAACGCCGTTGCGCTCATGTGCCGTTTGATCTGTACCACACTCTATCTCCTTACTGAAACCATTTATCCCACGAACCCACAGCCCGATGGGAGCAGGACCGCCTTTGAAGTACTGTCAATGTCCTTGTCTGCCCACGGGTGAACAGTTCAGGACCGTCTAGTCGCTGATTCGCACCACTGTTCTACCCGTAACGCGACCATCGATATAGGGGCTGAACGCCTCTGGCAGCATGTCAAAATCGATAGTCCGGCCCGAGATCATGTCAAGGTGTGCCGGCTTGAGGTCGGTAGCTAACCGACTCCACGCCCGATTGCGCAATTCGTTCGACATTTCGATCGAGTTTATACCCAGTAGGGAAACACCTCGCAATATCATAGGAAGCACAGTTGTCTCCAGTTTGATTCCTCCGACATTACCGATTGAAGCAATGCTCCCCCACGGCTTCACGGTCCGCGTCAGCCAGCCCAGGACTTCTCCTCCAACATTATCTACAGCACCTCCCCACAAAGCTTTTTCCAGAGGTCGGCTCCCCATCTCCAGTGAACCACGGTCAACAAAATCACTGGCACCCAGCTCGCGCAAATAGTCGTGCTGGTCGGATTTACCGGTCAGGGCGACCACGTCATATCCCTTGCTGGCCAGCATTTCAATGGCAATACTGCCCACACCTCCGGTAGCACCGGTCACAATCATGGCCCCATTAGCGGGATCCTGTCCGTTTTCTTCAAGACGAATTATGGCCAGCGCCGCCGTAAAACCCGCTGTCCCCAGGGCCATCGATTCATGGAGTGTCAGCCCGTCTGGAAGCGGGACGATACTGTCTGAGGGTATACGGGCGTACTCTGAATAACCTCCATCGACTGTCTCCGACAACAGGGCTCCACACACCAGCACCTGGTCGCCTACGCTGAAGCGATCGCTTTCAGAACTCGTCACGACGCCGGCTAGATCGATGCCCCCGTTGAGAGCGTCTGCCCGCAGTATTCGAGCTGTTCCGGTGGCTGCGAGCGCATCTTTATAATTGATGTCTGAATAGTGAACCTTAATGACCACATTACCTTCAGTCAGGTCATCTATCTCGAGTTGTTCGAACCCGACCCGAACATCTTTCCCCTCCTGGTGTATCCTGAACGCCTTAAAGGACATAGTATTCTCCGCTGTTTGTTGATTTACCTGGATCGAAGTTTAACTGGGATCGAATACGTTTTCGAACATGGGCCGGCCATATAAGTTCAGACCATAAACCAGCATTCATTCTATTTTGACCACATCAACCGCGTCGAGGAATCTACAGAACATGACCAAAGACACTCTTTTCAGCCGAATTGCGAAAGGGGAACTACCTGCTGACATCGTTTTCCAGGATGACCGTGTAACGGCTTTTCGGGACATCCATCCGCAGGCACCCACACACATTCTGATCATTCCAAACAAGATCATACCGACCGTTAACGACGTCACCGAATCTGATGAAGCGACGCTGGGACATATGTTTGTCGTTGCCAGAGATCTCGCCCGGAGCGAAGGTGTCGCCGACGATGGCTACCGCTTGCTGGTGAACTGTGGTGACCATGCCAACCAGGAGGTTCTGCATCTGCACATGCACCTGGTGGGTGGTGCCCCACTGGGTCGCATGCTGTCACAGCGAACCCGCAATCCGACGTAGCCCACAAACAGAATACCCTGCAACTTAAGCTTCAGAACAACCCTAGTTTGCTCGACGGACTGCAATCCCGCAGTCAAACCAAGCGCAGGAACATCTAAGCGAGTGACTTCAGCTCTGGGATTTTATTAAGGCCTGGTCTATATCCCACAGGATATCGTCAAGCGTTTCCAGGCCAACCGACAGGCGAATCATGTCGGAGCTCACACCCGCTGTGATCTGCTCCTCTTCGGTCAGTTGGCGATGGGTGGTGGATGCAGGATGAATCACCAGTGTTTTTGCATCACCCACATTGGCCAGGTGACTCAGAAACTCTACACCCTCGATGAACTTTATCCCGGCCTCCTGTCCCCCGTGGATACCGAAGGCAAGCAGACTGCCGGGCCCTTTAGGCAGATAGGTCTTTGCAAGCTCATGATAGGGGCTCTCTTTCAGGCCGGCATACTTTACCCAGGCAACTGCAGAGTGGCTCTGCAGATACTCGGCTACCGCCAGCGCATTGGCACAATGCCGGTCCATCCGCAAAGGCAGGGTCTCAAGCCCCTGTAGAAACAAGAAAGAATTAAACGGACTCAGAGTTGGCCCCAGGGTGCGCAATGTCTCCATTCTTGCTTTCATGGTAAAGCCAAAATCACCAAAGGTTTCGTAGAAGCGGATGCCATGATAACCCTTGGAAGGTTCTGTCATTCCGGGAAAGTTACCGTTATCCCACGGGAATTTTCCGGATTCGATTAGGGCTCCGCCAATAGACGTACCGTGACCACCGATCCACTTGGTCACGGAGTGCACCACGATATCTGCGCCGTGCTCGAACGGCCGACACAGGTAAGGCGTGGCAAAAGTGCTATCGATGACCAGCGGCAATCCCGCATCGTGTGCGACAGCAGCCACTGCGCTGATATCGAGCACATTGTTCAGCGGATTTCCAATGGTCTCAGCATAAACTGCCTTAGTCTTGGAGGTAATGGCCTTCGCAAAATTCTGCGGATCATCGGGGTCAACAAAATGCGTATTAATGCCCATCCGGCGAAACGTATAGTCAAACTGCGCGTACGTGCCCCCATACAGGGTACTCGAAGACACCAGTTCGTCCCCGGCCTCGAGCAGTGTCAACAGCGCCACCATCTGAGCAGCCATACCGGACCCTACGACCACACCGGCGCGACCACCTTCTAGTGTAGCCAGGCGCTCCTCGAGTACGGCACTGGTCGGATTCATCATCCGAGAATAAACATTGCCGAACGTCTGTAGATTGAACAGGCTCGCAGCATGATCAGTATCGTCAAAAACATACGACGTCGTCTGGTAGATGGGCACCGCCCTTGAACCTGTCGTGCTGTCCGGCAACTGACCCGCATGCAGGCACAACGTCTCGAACCCAAATTCCCGATCAGCCATTGCTTTGCCTCAGTACACCAACCAACGCGGGCGCTTGCTTGAAATAATGCCAGTCGTGATACCAAAAAGATTCAGCCCGCCCATCAGGCGGGCATGCTCTATCTTCATGCACCGATCCATGACCACTTCCAGACCGCTGTCTCTCGCAATAGATGCAGCTTCTTCGTTCACAACACCTAACTGAAGCCAGAAAACCTTGGCGCCAATCGCGACAGCACTTGTGGCCAGTGGTGGGGTAACGTCGGACCGCTGGAAAACGTCGACAACATCGACGGGGTCCGGTATATCCTCGAGTGCTGGGTAGCATTTTTGTCCCAGTATCTCTTCATAGTTCGGATTAACCGGTATGATCCGGTAACCATGATCCTGCAGATACTTGGCAGCAAAAAAACTCGGTCTCCACCAGTTTGCTGACAGACCGACCACGGCAATCGCCGTGTTCTGATTGAGAATTCTTCGAAGATCGCTGATATCCGTCATTATGTTTCACCAGTCACGTTACCGGCACTCCCCGGCCATCAGGGTAGAAGACGGTATTCTTAGTCGAGGATTTTACCCGGAATTATATTCCCCGGTTCGGGCTAATTTTTTGACCATTGGACAAAGCTGCCAGCAAGCCTCAACCCGATTGCTGATCATTGACTGCCATCCTTCAACAGTTCGGTCAGAACAAGTGAACCTAGAGCATTCAGATCGTCACTTTTACTTATCAGAGATAATTACACCATCTGCCATCTATCTCCGATAGAATGCCGGCGCTTTCCTTCTTAAGCGAGTAAATACTCTGAACCAAGCCAGCGCTACCCGATCAATACATCCAGGTTGGCTAATAGTTGTTGTCTGTTGTGCCGTCGGTATCCTGTGCTACGGTGTCCGTCATTCATTTTCAGCGTTTTTTCATTCAATTCTGAATGAGTTTGGCTGGGGGCGCGGCGACACCGCAATGATGCTCTCACTGCATCTGTTCAGTTATGGCGTGTTTGCGCCCATTGTTGGCGCCCTGACAGACCGCTGGAATCCCAAACGGGTTATGCTGGCTGGCGTGATCATTGTGGGCGCCACTGCGGCACTTTGCAGTCTGGGATCCGCACTCTGGCATTTCTACCTGCTGTTTGGGGTACTCACCCCGATCGGACTGGCCTGCTGCGGGTCTCCCGTCATGAACCCGACCATCGCTAATTGGTTTTCAGACCACAGAGGTCTGGCATTGGGGCTGGCACAGATGGGTGGCGGCCTGAGCTTTGTTTATGTGATCGCAGTCGAATACACCATAGAGCTATTCAACTGGCGGTTTGCTTATGTACTGATGGGCGCTGCCGTTGTTTGTATTCTGATACCACTCATTGCGGCCTTTTATCATTTCCATCCGTCACAAAAAGGTGTGTCTGCCTTCCGCTCAAGATCCAACCGAGAACGCTCACCGAACCGGCCAAGACATGGTCAAAGCGAAAGACCTGAGTGGAATCTGCGACAAGCCTTAGCCAGCTACCGGCTCTGGCTACTGGTTATCTCGAACATGTGTTTCTGGGGCAGCGGCTGCTACCTGGTGATAGCGCATCAGATTAAATTCGCTCTGGACATGGGCTACACCGGAATTCTTGCGACTTCGGTTTTTGCGATGTTTGGCATTTTTATGGTGGTTGGGCAGGTCAGTTCCGCCGTCTCGGACATTGTGGGACGCGAACTGACCGTGTTGGTTTCAACAATACTCGTGGTCTTGGCGATCTTACTGTTAAGCAGTGTGTCCGACGATGAGAGCGCCTGGAAACTGTACGTTTATGCCATTACTTTTGGATTCGGTGCGGGCCTTTACTCTCCAACAATATTTGTCGGGGCCGCCGATATTTTTCATGGACGCCATTTCGGCACCCTAAACGGAATTATTCTCGCGGGCCTGGGCTTTGGCGGCGCCTTTGGGCCATCACTCGGTGGTTATCTGCATGACATTTTTGGCAGCTATCGCTATGCGTTCTTCTTCGCCATTGCCAGTTTTACGGTCGCTGGTATCTCATTTATCGTGGCCGCCCCCAGACACTACCGGCAGTGCCACTGACTTTTCTGACAACTGTGGATACACCTGCGCAACAAATCCAGCGTAGAACAGGCCGACTTCTTCAACGCCAGGCAAAGATTGGCTGTTCGTAGTGTGATACCCGGGTCGTTCGTCCGCGAAGTGCAACTTCTCCAAACTGAAAGGCAATTGCCGCGGTCGGTGTGAATACTTCATCTCGCAGTGACTTAAACAGGATGGACAGAACCGGGCTTTCACTTTCGGGAATATGATGCAACCGCGGTACACCGGGCTGCAAAAGGTCGCTGGCTGGTACGTAAAAAACCGCTTCGACCTCTTGAGGGTCCGACCTGATCTCTTCTGAGTGCTCGAGCCAGATCACAACAGGCGTGATTCTAAAGCCTGACCGGGTCGCAAAATCATCCAACTGCCCGATAACGTTTTCCTCACGAGCAGTTAACCCCAGTTCCTCTTCGAGTTCTCTGAGTGCAGCAGTCTGGACGTCCTCACCCTCATCCAGCCGACCACCGGGCAGTGCGTACTGACCGCTATGTCGAGCTAAGCCGCTCGCCCGGCGGGTCAACAAGAAACAAGCATCGTCAGTAGATGGATGCTTGACCACGACCACAGCAACAGCTGCTAGGCGCAGCGTCTGGTCATCAACCCCCAGTCGATCGAATGCATTCAGATTCTGCTGACAGTGCTCACGCAGCCGTGCGTCAAATGTGAGATCAATATCATCAGCAGCCACCGTGGAACTCCCGCGAGTACCAGCATCTCTCAATCACGTTCAAATATCTGCTGGCTCTCGACCCGCCGAGAGTTCGATCGGCTGGCCATGTGGCGTATTGAGGTAAGCACGACGCCACTGCTCCACTCGCGACCTTACAGCTTTACTATCCAACACGGATTTCTCAAGCAGTAGCTTCTCGAGTGCAGCGAGCCAGTAGTGATAATAGGTATCTCCCAGATCCTGATCGCCGCTTTCCCTGGCCTGACTGATCTGGGCAGCCCCATTGGAACAAGCCTTGTTCTGACAACCGTAGCACAAGAGCAAACGCCTGCGCTTCCCACGGTTCTGCAAATACCGGCGCCTGATCACCGCCCCTAGGATCTTCTGGCCCCATGGCAACCGAAGTATTCATACTGAGTTGAGGTAAGGTTCCCACAAATCGATGCTCACCCGAAACCCGTTCTTGTCACCTTGACCCCACAACTCTGCTGCCGAAAAACTCACGCTGTAGAGGTGCTGTCCTTCACGCACCCCCAACGCCTGACTATCCGGGTACACATGCGCGCCATGGTGATCGTCCACGACACCCTGCTTACCCCGTGCATATCGCGGTAAACGGGTATGCCCCTCGGGATTAATGTTCAGGACCTGCACGGAATCGCCAATCAGAAACCGTGGTGCCTGGTCGACCTCCATGTTCACCGGTCCCCCTTTAAGCATCGCTGTTTCGACATCGGCAGCCTGTAAAACTGCAGCTGTTGAGAAAGACTCTGAGAGATTTACGGTTCCACTGTCCAACTCCGACTGAGTGACCAGACCTTTTTCCACGAGCAAGGTAATAAGGCCATTGAACCAGTTCTTGTAATAACTGTTCCGCATATAGTCCGCCGGATGCTGACGTTCTCTGGAATGGCGCGACTCATCAAGGTTCCAGTGACGCAGAAACCCTGTAGCCAAGTTCAGGGCAAATACCCGCCGCTCCCACTCACCGTGAAATACGGGTTCACCCTGCTCGGGCTCTGGATCTATGGGTCCGAGTCCGTGCATACCCCCCAGGTCATGTCCGCCGTTCATCGTTCAGGTGTCCTTTGGTGGGTGGACTGTTTCCACACCGATCATGGAATTACGGCTGACCAGAGACATCAGTGCATCCTGGGTCCAGTCGGCCGTTCCGGCAGGCCGTTCCGGCAGGACCATATACCGCATCTCGGATGTCGAATCCCAAACCTTAACCTCGACATCAGGCCCGATCTCGGTACCGAATTCCGCCAATACGCCTCGGGGATCTATCACCGCACGGGCACGGTAAGGCGCCGACTTGTACCAGACCGGTGGGAGTCCCAGCACCGTCCAGGGATAACAGGAGCACAGGGTACACACCACCAGGTTGTGAACCGTGGGTGTGTTCTCAATCACTTTCATGTGCTCCCCCTGCCGACCAGTAAATCCAATAGACCCGATCGCCGCTGTGGCATCCTTAAGCAACCAGTCTCTGAACTCCGGTTCAGTCCAGGCCCGGGCCACGACCTGGGCGCCGTTTTTGGGTCCAACCCGGTTTTCGTAGGTGTCAATTAGAGCATCCAGGGCGGCAGGGTCAACCAAACCTTTCTCTACCAACAGGGATTCAAGGGCTTTGACTTTCAGTTCGAATTCAGATGGCGGTTCGGTATGGTGGTTATGGTCACTCATGGCTTCTCCTTACTGGAACACAGCAACTGCGAGCGCGAATTACCGCAACATACACATTTTTTCGCAAGCTTCGGCACGCAGGTGGCTTGTGGAATCAGAGCGATCATCTTAACTCAGTCTGGCCAATTTGTATCGGCCAGACGCAGTGAAATAGCACCTTCAGGTTGACCTTGCTCCTGACCGTGGTGCTGGGATCTGGGCCAGAACTGCACCCGTGGCGACAAGCACTGCGCCCGTCACTTGGCTCATCAGAAAAGTGCCGCCAGAATCAGGCACAATTCAGCGCCAAACATGGTCAATACAGTGCGGGGATAGGCTGTAATGACCAGTAAGCGATTCGCCGACACTCTCAAATACCACGTCCACAGAATTACCACACCCAACATCGATAGTTCGCCACCCTGAAAACCAACTTGAGTCTGAGTGCTGGGCCAGGCAACAGCGCGACCCACCTGGCGGGTCAGTTCTCCGACTGGGCAACCGTGTTCAGGGCACGTACCCAGCCAGCAAGTGTTACAGCACAAGGCCGTTGAGTGCCGCAGATCCCGAATCTGAATATAGAAATTTATTTCATTTTATTCGGTAATTTAGAGTTTTATTTTCTAGTTTTGGCGCAGCATTTTAGGCAAAATATGTCGCTTCGACGGTCAATAGAAAAATTAAGCTATTTCGTTGCACACACTTAAGACGGCGCGGATTAGGTCCCTCAACACGTCTGGCTGGCAGCTAAAACGGCTAGCGGGTACAGCAGGGGGTCAGTGCTTTAGCGACTTCGGCCGTGAATGCCCCTGGGGGTACAAGCCAACCCAAAAAACACTACGGGTTCACTGATGAAAGACAACTATTATTTTGACAACGCGGCAACAACACTGCCCAAGCCAGAACCTGTTTACCAGTTCATGGACAAGTTTTTCAGAAGCCATGGGGTCAATCCTGGTCGGTCCGGCCATGAACTTGCCATCGAAGCAGAAACCATGATCATTCAGACTCGGCGTATGCTGGGCGAATTCTTCAGCTTTGGTGGTGATTCGAACCGAGTGACTTTTTCTCTCAACGCCACAGACTCAATGAACCTTGCGTTGCTCGGACTCCTCAATCCTGGGGATCACATGATCATCACACGGATCGAGCATAACGCTGTACTGCGACCCGCCAATCACCTCGAACGCGACGGAGGTGTGAGCGTTAGCCGCATCTCTGCCGACGGACAAGGCTATATCGATCCGGAGGACGTCCGCAAGGCAATTACGCCTAAGACCCGCGTCGTGGTCGCTAATCATGCGTCCAACGTCATCGGGTCTTTGCAGAACATCGATGCTATCGGTAAAGCAGTCAAAGACACTCAGGCCATATTCATCGTAGACACCTGCCAGACAGCCGGCGTTGTCGCTATTGACATGGACGCCTGGGAAATCGACATACTGGTTTTTACGGGTCACAAGGGGCTCTTTGGTCCCATGGGCATTGGTGGGATGATCGTACGCGAGGGTGTTGAAATTCGACCCGTCAAAACCGGCGGCACAGGAGTCAATTCCATCTCGGATTTCCATCCGGACGAATACCCCCATCGAGTCGAGGCAGGCACACCCCCGATCCCTGGTATTGCGGGGCTTAATGCAGCACAGAAATGGTTTGCTGAACTGGGCCGAAGCAGTACGGGAAACGGCGCCGACCTGACTTCACACAAAGCAGCCTGCCATGCTGCGCAGGATCATATCCATACGCTGGAGAATCGGATGACCCATCGACTGATTGAGGCCTTCCAAGACACTCCGGGTGTTGTCGTTTACGGACCCACCGGGAAGCAGCCCAGGGTCGCAACACTTTCGATCAATATTGGTGATCTACCGGCAGAACAGGTCGGGACAATGCTAGACGCTGATTATAGACTTTGCGTGCGTGCAGGACTTCATTGTGCCCCTGTGGTTCACCGGGATCAGGGCACACTGGAGCGTAACGGCACTGTGCGTATCGCACCTGGTTATTTCACCGACGATGAGGACATTGAACAGGCGATCAAAGCTGTCTCGGAACTGGCGACACTATAAAATCGACCTAAAGCATGGCAATGGAAACTGCTTACGCCGAAGTATCCTGAAAATACAGGTAAAGGTCAGCCACATGAATTACTGTGATAGCGTTCTCGATCTGGTTGGTGACACACCGCTGGTCAAGCTCAACAATATCGTTGAACCCGGTATGGCAACCGTCCTTGCCAAGATGGAAAACCTGAACCCAACGGGTTCGGTCAAGGATCGAATGGCCATTCATATGGTCGAACGAGCCGAACAGGAAGGTTTGCTGAAACCCGGCGCTACGCTCGTAGAAAGTACATCGGGCAATACTGGCTTAGGTCTTGCGATGGCGGCCGCCGCGAAAGGCTATCGCTGCATTGTTACGATACCGGACAAAATGAGTCAGGAAAAGATCGACATGCTCAAGGCCTATGGCGCAGAAGTCATTGTCACACCCACAGAACTGGACCACCATCATCCTGACAGTTACGTGGAAGTTGCCAAACGAATCGCGGAGCAAACACCGAATGCCCTTTACATAGATCAGTACAACAATATGTCGAACCCGGAAGCCCATTATTTGACCACGGGGCCAGAAATCTGGGAGGCGACAGACGGGCTGATCGATTGTTTCGTCACGGGCCTGGGTACCGGCGGTACGATCTCAGGTGCCGGCAGGTACCTCAAGGAAAAAGCCATGGCAGCCGGACGGGAAGTCCGGGTAGTTGGACCAGATCCCTATGGCAGTATCTACCATGATGCTTTCTACAAAGGGGAATGGGAAGACCCAGGGATGTACCGCGTTGAAGGGATCGGCCACGATTTCATGGTCAGCACACTGGATTTTTCTGTCATCGACGAGGTGGTGAACGTCACTGACCGAGACTCTTTCTTTATGGCACGCAACCTGGCCAGGCACGAAGGTATATTTGCTGGCGGCTCTACAGGCACCGTATTTCATGGTGCGCTTCAGGAAGCACGCAATCTTGGCCTGCTGTTGTCTGCGATTCAGGTGACCGCTACATCAGCAAAACATTTAACGACGAGTGGATGCGGGATATGGGGTATTTTGCGCCACAGAGAAAGCTCGGTACGGTACAAGATATCCTCGAATTCAAAAAGCAGCAGGTGGTTCTGGCTGACCCAAACGATTCCCTCCAGTCAATCATAAGTCAGATGGCTACGCTTGGAATTTCTCAGATGCCCATGACCGTTGGCCAGGGGGGCCTCAGAATGATCGAAGAACTGGACATTCTTCGGGCAGTAGCGGGCGGTGAGCACTCGTTAGAGGATGTTGCACGCGATATCGCCCGACCTCTAGAAGGTCAGGTTGAGCCTTCACAGACCCTGGACCAGATCCAACAGATATTTGAAGAAAACAACGTCGCGATCGTCGTTGAGGATGGCCAGGTCGTCGGTGTGGTCAATAAAATCGACCTGCTTGAATACTATACCCAGAAAAACAGAGAAGCCGCCTGAGGCACACGCAACTCACCACCAACCGGAGATGCACTGTTGAAATTTGATACTAAAGTTGTTCGCGCTGGCATCACACCTGACCCCACAACAGGTTCTATCCTGCCGCCAATATATGAAACCGCCACCTACGTGCTCGAAGAAGTTGGTAGAGACAAAGGCTTCGACTACACCCGCTCTTCAAATCCTACTCGACAGGTACTGGAAGCAAACCTTGCGGCTATAGAAAACGGACAGTACGCAATCAGTTTTGCCAGCGGAATGTCTGCCGTGGATGCTGCGTTCAAGCTGCTCAGCTCAGGTGAGCATGTCATCTGTGGGGATGACGTGTACGGTGGTGTAACGCGGCACCTGGACAACGTCCTTAACCGGTACGGCCTGTCAACGACCTATGTCAATTCAGTTGATGCGGATGCCGTCAGCAGTGCTATCCAACCAGCAACCAGGATGATCTGGATTGAAACACCGACGAACCCCCTGTTGCGCATTACTGACCTGGAAGCCATGGTGAGAATTGCAAAGGAACACGAGATTCTCCTGGCTGTTGATTCAACTTTTGCAACGCCGGTGTTTCTGCGCCCTCTTGAGTTCGGCGTCGATATCGTGATGCACAGTACAACCAAGTATCTCTCTGGTCACAACCAGATTATCGGTGGTGTGCTGGCTACAAATCTTCAGAAGACCATCGGTGCTGTATCGAGTCCTTTCGACTGCTGGTTGAATCTAAGTGGGCTCAAGACACTGCACCTGCGCATGAAGCGCCATGAGGAGTCGGCTATGCGTGTTGCCGGCTTCCTCGAATCTCATAATAAAATCGACTGGGTTTTATATCCCGGGTTGCCGTCCCACCCCCAGCATGATATTGCCAAGGCCCAGATGTCCGGATTCAGTGGGATGATTGCTTTCGAACTCAAGGATGGTGCTGAAGCCGGGCGGCGATTGATGAATACTGTGAAGCTGTGCGGACTCGCTGAAAGTCTGGGCAGTGTAGAAACCATGATCACACACCCGGCGACGATGACCCACGCCGACGTTCCTGCTGAGGATCGACGGAAACGGGGCTTTCGGTCGGAATCGAAGACGTTGACGACATCATAGAGGACCTCGAGCAGGGACTGGCGCAGACCTGACACCGGGCACTGATCGAGACTCCGCTGTCTCATGGTCCCAGTACCTGCTCTTTAATCAGGTCGCTTCAGCTAGAGCAAAGAAGTGCCCACAGCTCCAGACGCCGAACTCGGTGGAACTGGCGTCGTTCTCCATCAGTGCAAGGTCGGCCATCTGATAAAACACTGGTCGTGAGATCAGTGCCTCGAGCTGATCCCTGACCCGGATGTAAGGCGACGGCTCCTCAGTCAATGGATCAATCACGACCCGTATGGGGTGCCGAGGACCCGCTGCGACCACATCGTCGACATTGGTACGAAACAGCAGACGCTGTGATTCACCTTCGCCTTCCCGATCCATCTCAACTGCTACAAATGGCGCATCATCCACCTGAATTTTGAGTTTTTCGACCGGTGTCACCAGGAAAAACTCATCGCCATCGCGACGCATTACAGACGAGAACAGCTTGACCAAACGCGCTCGATGGATCGGCGAACCCTGGTAGTACCATATACCATCTCGCGAAATTCGCAAATCGATGTCTGCAACGTGTGAAGGATGCCAATCATGAACCCGACGGGCCCCTTGATCTAATTTGTCCGCTAAACTCCGCAGCGATCTCTCTGCCGATTCATCTGTCACTGCATCAACTCCTGATTTTGATCACTGAATGAAAAATAATAATGTGGCGGCCCGGTAACACACAATCCATCACAGAACTGGTATGTTACGACGTCAGTAAACATAGATAAATGCCCAACCTATCTGAAGATTCTGCACCGCACGACGACCAGACCGCACCTGAAGTGATGACGAAAATTCCCTGTCAGGCTGTCTTGCAAGGATGCGGATAACCGAAGTACGATTCCGGTCACTGATCATTCTTTTGACCTAGACCCAATAATTCAGGTATCAACAGTGCCCGTAGATCAAGACCTGCCGTTTTCTTCTCTTATCCACCGGGTTGGTGGCAAAAGTGCTGATGTCTGGGCAATTCATTACGAAGCCAAGACAAGGCAACAGCATGATCATGACGTCATTATCCTCAGCGTAGGTGAAGAATCAGACGAATACACCCCCGGTGAGATCCAGCAAACTGCTATTGAGTCAATTGAGTCGGGTCGCCACCATTACACCTCGGCGCTGGGTGACGAGCGCCTCAGGCACAGCATTGCAGAAAGACACCAGTTACGCACCGGCCAGCGGGTCAGTGCCGATAATGTCTGCGTATTCTCGGGTGCTCAGAATGCCCTTTTTGCCACGTCTTTATGCCTGCTGGAACACGGCACTGAAGTCATCGTTCCAGAACTGTATTACGCGACCTATCCCGCTTCAGTAAAACTCGGTGGCGCAACAATGATCCCTCTTCCCACAGATGTGTCCAATGGGTTTCAGATTGATATTGATGCCCTGGAAAAAGCCATCACACCGAGAACCCGAGCCATACTCCTCAATTCTCCCAATAATCCAACAGGTGCTGTCTATAGTCGAAAACTGCTTATGCGGATTGTCGAATTGTGCCGAAAAAACAGTATCTGGATCATCAGCGATGAAGTGTACGCTGAGATCGCTCCACAAGATTTCGTCAGTATCAGCAGCCTAGAGGACGCTGACGACATCACAGTGACCATTTCCAGTGTTTCGAAATCGCACCGTATGACAGGCTGGCGATGTGGTTGGACAGTGTCTCCCAAAACCCTGAACGATCAGTTCTACAATCTGAACATCTGTATGGCGTACGGCCTGCCCGCTTTTATTCAGGACGCTGCGGCGTACGCACTGGAACAGGATGAACATACCGCCATCGTCGTTCGCGATAAACTGATGCGGAATCGGGATGTTATCAAAGAAACCTTGTCGCACATTCACGGTACCAGCCTGTATGCGGAAGGTGGCGGAATGTTTGCCGTCCTGGACGTCCGCCCGCTGGGCCAGTCTTCCTCTGACTTTGCCTGGGGCCTGTTGAACGAGCAGAAAGTTAGTCTGCTGCCCTGTGATGGATTCGGCAGCAGCGGTCAGGGTCTACTCCGTATCAGCCTGTGTCTGGATGAAAGCACCCTGCGCACTGCTGCGCAGAAAATTCTTGCTTATGTTGAAACGGTCGCCACCTGATTCACTGAATAACCTGAACTGATTCGCGCGCGGGTGATTGTGCTAACTGTCCTACGCACGCTACGATTGCTTCTGTCAGCACATCCAGTGCATCAACCAGCGGCACGTCGATGATCAGGTGATCCTGGCCCATTACCGAAAGGTCAGTACAGGCCACTGCGATCCCCTGTGCACCGCTTTCAACCAGCCCGTTTGCGATATCGCTGAACCGTTGATGATCTGCCGTTGACACCTGTCCACTTTTTACTTTTTTGATCAAAACCATCACGGCATCCTGGTCTGCCGCCACCGGTAATACAACATCGAGCCCACATGCCTCGAGTGCCTGCCCGTACAACTCCGTTTTCAGTACGGCACTCGATGCGATAACGCCCACTGTTTTTGGTTCTGACGGCAGTTCAGTCAGCCGGTGAGCCGTCATCTGAATCATATCTAAAACCGGTATCGCAACAGCACCTCGAATGTGATCAAGGTAGGCATGGGCCGTGTTACAGGGAATGGCCAGCAGATCTGCGCCAGCGCGTTCTAGATTTTGGGCCATTTGCACGAGCACCGGCGCCGGACTCTCACCATGGCCCTCGACCAGCACAGCAATTCGGGACGGCACCTTGGGGTTATTGTCCACCAGAAGATGGATATGGTCGGCATCATCTTTTGCCGGTGTCGCACAGATAACGCGTTTCATCAGATCGACAGTTGCATCAGGGCCCATGCCGCCGATAACCCCCACAACCGGATGATCGTTAGCTGACATCGGACCCGGCATCAGGCTGCGGCGTCACCTGCAACGGTTTGGAAACGTGTGATGTAGCCGAAAAGGCCAGCTGACCCGCCCGTATGCACAAACACTACATTCTGGCCGCGCCGGTATACACCTTTTCGAACCAGATCGATCAACCCCGCCATGCCCTTCCCGGAATAGACGGGATCCAGGAGGATACCCTCGAGCCGGGCCAGCATCCGGATGGCTTCGATCGTACCCAGCGTCGGTATACCGTAGCCCTCTCCCACATAGTCAGCGTTCGCAACAACATGCTTGCGGGTAACGGCACTCGAACAGCCGGCCAGTTCAGCTGTCGCTGCCGCAAGTCGAAAAACATTCTCTTCCTGGTTCTTTCGGTCAGCACGAACGCTGATACCCAGAACAGGAACACCGCTATTTATTCCAGCCAATCCTGCCACCAGCCCTGCCTGTGTACCCGTACTGCCCGTTGCGTGTATCACCTCGTCAATTCTGAGGTTCTGGTCATTTGCCTGGGTCACCAGTTCAAGCGCAGCATTGACGTAGCCCAGAGCACCTGTTGGATTGGAACCGCCTCCAGGAATGGTATAGGGACGCCTCCCCTGGGCTCGAAAGTTCTCAGCTGAAGCTGCCATGGCCGCTTCCATATCGGTACCACCTGGATGGTGTTCCAGGCTCGCGCCATGAAGCAAATCCAGAAAGACATTGCCGTTGTGCTGATAGTTCGGGTCCTGAATACCGGTTCTATCCTCCAGGAGAATGTGACAGTCGACCCCCATGCGAGCAGCAAATGCAGCGGTCTGCCGGGCGTGATTTGACTGGGTCGCGCCCTGGGTCAGAACGATGTCTGCACCTTCTTCTTGTGCCTGTGCCATCAGAAACTCAAGCTTTCGTGTTTTATTGCCGCCCGTGGACATCCCGGTACAGTCGTCACGCTTGATCCAGATTTCCGGTCCGCCGAGTTCGCGACTTAGGTTTTCCAGCAGTTCAAGCGGTGTTGGCAAATGTCCGAACCGAAGTCGGGGGAAACGTGCAAGATTCATAACTAATGCCCGGAATATCGAAACCCCGGCACTGCCTGCCGTGGGAAAAAAGTTTATCGTGTTAGAAGTTTAAGGCGAATTGCCTTCAGGAGACAGTTTTTAGCATGCCGCTCGGCAATTTCTGTCATTAAACTGAGTGCACCAATGAAAAAGGGGGCTCGAAAGCCCCCTTTATCAACAACAATTTATTGGATGTCAGGTTGCCCGTCTACCAAAGGCCCACCAGATTATACCCAAGGCCACAAGACCGACGAGGCCCTGACCACCAAGCTGGTTAACAAATTCAATTACATTGGCCGTTACATCGACGGGAAGGAACGGAATATTGTCAAACAAAATGCCGAGTACCACGCCGAGGGCGATTATGGAAATACCAAGTTCCGCTAATGACGTGACCCAACCGCGAACAGAATTAATCCAATGCATTTACTAAACCCCTCTAGGTAGGAAAGGATGTCCAGAATATACTAATGTACTTAAGCAGTCAAATAAGGTTATTCAAAGCATAAGTATTTCTTATTAACAGCATAAAATACAAAACATGCCTACGGGCCTGGTCAGTGGACGAAATCATCCTAATAGTGACCTAATATCATTAACTTAAACGATTTTTGGGTTCGCAGTTACGGATTCACACACATCTCATCGAGCTGACTGACAATGTCCTCGCTACGCGTCCACAGCGCCGACGCGAGCGCATCATCCTGACCGAAACGGCTGGGGATGGCTTCATTGCTGTCGGCAAAATAACGGCCAGTCATACCTGCGACCGCCGGATGGGTGGCAACATAGCACTGGGTCGCGGCGCCCTGAGCCACGTTCTTCAGACACAACGGGGAGGCCACACGTGCACTAACGCGCAGTAGCGGATTCATATGACGCGTCAACCGTGTCGCAATGACACCCGGATGTACGGCATTTGCGGTCTGCCGCGGCCCAGGTAACCTGGTTGATAGGTGTCGTGCAAATAACAGATTGCACAACTTCGACTGACCATAAGCGTTCCATGGCACGTAGATATTCTCTCCGGAGAGATTGTTGAACTGAATGCCATCGTGGTAAGTCCGTTTATGGGCAACACTGGACAGCATCACAACGCGGCCATGATCCGTCAGCAGAGCAATCAGACCTGTAACCAGAATGAAGTGTCCGACATGATTGGTCAAAAACTGAAGTTCCAGGTCGAATTTCTGCTGCAGTTTCGGCAGTGCCATGATTCCAGCATTGGCGATAATGCCATCGAGCCTGTGATCACTCGACCTGATCTCATCGACTGCACGATTGATGCTACCTGGATCCGACAATTCACAGGCCAGTGGAACGGTGTCTCCCGCCACCTGCGCACAGACCTCGCGGGCATTCTCAAGCGTTCGCGCCAACGCAATCACGCGGGCACCTCTTAAAGTCAACACGCGGAGCGTCTCCCTGCCCAGTCCCGTAGAACACCCCGTTACAAGATAGGTTTTACCGGAGAGATCGAGTCCGTCGGTCACCTCCTCGGCAGTTGAGCGATAGCCGAATCCGGAAGGACCGGCACTCTGATTAAGCGGAAACAGCGACACCGTATGATGGAATGGGTCAGTGAATACCGTAATTCAGCCGACGGACCGAAGATCACTCAGTCCAGAGGCCTGGAGTCCTCAATCACAACACCGTCATTTGGCAACGCCCCAACCGGGCATAACTCGATGTCTGCGCGTAACTTACAGACCTCCCGAACACTCTGTGCGATCGACTGTTCTATCGATTCCGGATCGTTCTCGACTTCACACTTTAGGGTCATCACATCCTGGTTATCGACGCGACCGATTACCAAACGAGCCCGAAGCAATTCGTCATGACGCGAGACCACCGATGCCACCTGAGACGGGTGGACAAACATTCCTCGAACCTTGGCGGTCTGGTCTGCTCGGCCCATCCAGCCCTTAATCCGCCGGTTTGTTCGTCCGCACGGACTGTTGCCCGACATAAAGGCAGACAGGTCGCCCGTGGCAAACCGGATCAGTGGATATTCTGGAGACAGTGTGGTTACGACAATTTCGCCCACTTCACCTTCTGTTACCGGTTCTCCAGTACCCGGCCGTACGATTTCCACAATCACTTTTTCCTCAAGGATCATACCCTCTTTTGCCGAGGATTCGTATGCGACCATCCCAAGATCTGCGGTGCCATAAAACTGGACCACATCGACGCCAGAATCACTGAGTTCAGTGCGTAGGCTGCCCGGCAGTGCCTCCCCACCCACGAGTCCCAACGACAACGTGTCCACCCGGATTTTCATCTCCGCAGCTTTGTCCAGGATGATTTTCAAGAAAGACGGTGTCCCGCAATAAGCCCGGGGTTGTAGTCGTGCCATCACCTGAACCTGCAGTTCAGTCTGACCGATTCCTCCCGGAAACACAGGACAGCCAAGCGCTCGTGCCGCACTGTCGACCATCAGACCCGCCGGGGTAAAGTGATACGAGAATGTGTTGTGAATCAGGTCACCGGTCCGTATGCCAGCAGCGTGCAACCCGCGGGCAAAATTCCAGTAATCGTCTCGGGCAGCACCGGGTTCGAATATTCCACCCGGTGAGGCAAACACATTATAAAAGCTGTCCATCCTGACTGTGGCGTACCCACCCAGCGGCGGCAATTCGCCCTGACGTTCGGCGATGTCTGACTTCCGAGTGAGGGGAATCATCGACAGGGTATCTCTATCATTGATATCCGTAATATCAACGTCAGCCAATATCGCAGCATAGGCCGGCGCATGATCCCGCGCGTTGTGCAACTGCTTTTTCAGCTCATCAAATACCGAATCACGGGTCTCTAGGGCATCGTAAAAATCAGGCATTGAGGTCACCTTACTAGATCGTTGCAATCGTAACACCCGCCGAGATTCGGTCGAGTCAAGCAAGTACAGGCTGGATAGGCACCTTCAATTGGGCCTTTGTGACACATTAGTTATTCAACAAATAATTTGGTATCGCCGATCAACTCAACCAACGCTTGCGCCGGCGATATTGTTTCATGTTTCTGAAATTATGCTGGTCACGACCACTGGCTCCAAGATAGAACTCTTTGATATCCTCATTACCCAACAGTGTCTGTGCGTCGCCATCCATCACCACCCGACCGTTCTCCAGAATATAGCCATAGCGGCTGTAGCGCAGAGCCATGTTGGTGTTCTGTTCCGCCAATAGGAATGTGACCTTTTCGTCCTCGTTCAACCGCTTAACGATCTCAAAGATTTCTTCGACCAGTTGCGGCGCCAATCCCATTGACGGCTCATCCAGTAACATCAGTTTAGGTCTTGCCATGAGCGCACGACCAATCGCGACCATCTGTTGTTCGCCGCCGGATATGTAACCGGCAAGTGATTTAAGGCGATCTTTCAAGCGTGGAAAATAATTGTAAACGAGCTCCAAGTCATCTGCCACGCCTTTACGGTCACCACCACGGGTATAAGCGCCGGTCAACAAATTTTCTTCTACGGTCAGATGCTCAAAACAGTGCCGGCCTTCCATCACCTGGATAACGCCGCGTTTCACCAGTTCACTGGGCGTGAGCCCATCTATCCGGGCCCCTTGATAATCAATAGCTCCTTTGGTGACGACACCGCGTTCACTGCCCAGCAGGTTTGAAATGGACTTCAGTGTGGTTGTCTTACCGGCGCCGTTGGCCCCGAGGAGGGCGACAATGCCCTCCTCGGGGACTTCGAGTGAAACACCTTTGAGTACCAGTATGACGTGATCGTAGATCACCTCAACATTGTTGACACTCAAAAAATGTTCATTGCTACTCACAACAGTTACCTTATCTGCAACAAATACCGCTATAAACAGCTATCAACCGCAGTCACGTGGTGTGATGTTGTTTTCCGCTGCGTACTTCGCTGCGTCAGCTTCCATCATCGGCCGGACAACATCCCGCATGACAGGTATCCAGTCACTGATGACCGTCCACGATTTAGCACTTGCATCCCAGCGCTGAAACAAGACCGGATGACCGCCTTCATGGTCTTCACAAGTCACCTTGATCTCAGCAAAACCGGGCAAACCCAAACGCTCCCAATCAGCCGCTGTCACGTGCATGTTTTCAAGTCCCCAGCGGACCTGTTCGCCACTCGGCACTTTCACACCAAAGTGTTTCTGTGCATTACTGACAGCTTCCATGGCAAAAATGTGATTCAGCAATCCGCGGATATAGAGAACCTCGTAAATCCGACCTACATCTCCTGCACCTTTGCCTTTGTCATACACGTACTTCTTGATATCTTCGTGCAGAGGTGTTTCGGCACCGGATGCATGAAACGTCGCTGATCGATAGCCATTTGCTGCGGCGCCAGCCGGCAGTACATCGTTTTCGGAACCCGACCACCAGTTGCCAATAAACCGATCCATGGGATAGTTGATGGCCGCGGCTTCCTTGATCGCGGTCGAATTCATAATGCCCCAACCTGACATAAACACATAATCCGGGCGCTTTTTACGGATCTGCAGCCACGTGGCTTTCTGCTCCTGACCCGGGTGGTCAACCGCCAGCAACATCAACTCATATCCATATTTTTCAGCCAGCACCTTCAACGTCGGATTGGCTTCCTTACCATAGGCCGAGTTATGAAAAACATGGGCGATTGTCTTGCCCTTTAACTTGTCCATCCCACCCATTTCCGCACCAATATAGCTGATCACTGCTGTGGCCTGTGACCAGTAAGTGGTCGGAAAGTTGAAGTACCAGGGAAATACAGTACCCACAGCACCTGAAGTACGCCCGTATCCCATTGACAACAGTGGCAGCTTGTCGACCGCAGTTTTGGGGATCAGCTGGTAGGTCACACCGGTCGAGTTTGGAATCACAACCGCCGGTCGATTGCTTTTTAGTTTCTCGTAGCACTCGACAGCCACCTTGGTGTTGTAGCCCATCTCACACTCTTCGTACACAATCGGTACGCCACCAATCCCGCCATCGCGCTCATTCAGCAATGTGAGATAGTCGGCAAAACCATTGGCGAACGGCACGCCATTCGGTGCATAGGGACCTGTTCGGTACGTCAGTCCCATTTGGTAAATCTGTTCTGCTGCCGACGCCGTATTCACAACAAACGGGCTCGTGATGAGTGCTACTAAGAGCCCACTAACCATCAGATTTTTGATACGCATATCAACCTCCATCATGTTTAACAACTGATAACTTCTACTATTACCTATTAACTCTACTTATACCAATCACCTCTACCTATCACTAATTACTCCAGAACACCATCTCGAAACATCATCGGCCTCAATGTGGAAACGGCCATAAGCGCAGCTTTTCTTTCGCAATCTGCCAAAGCCGCGCTATACCATGAGGCTCAACAATCAAAAAGAAAATAATCAGTCCACCAAAGAATATAAACTCAAAATGCTTGGCGGTCACGGCCTCAAATCCGAGCCCATAGACCATCACGTTGGTCAGGACGATTGGCATCAGCACGATAAATGCTGCGCCGATGAACGACCCTAGCATACTGCCCAAGCCACCAATGATGACCATAAACAGTACCTGAAATGATTGATTAATATCAAATGCTTCGGCGGTTTCAACGCTACCCAGCCATAAGGCCAATGCCAACGCCCCCGCGATGCCCACATAAAACGAACTGACAGAGAACGCGAGCAGTTTGGTCTGGAACGGCCGAAAGCCAATCAGTTCGGCGGCAATATCCATATCCCGAATGGCCATCCAGGCTCGGCCTACCGGGCCACGCACTATGTTCGTTGCCGCAAGCGCCAATATGACAACCACAGCAAGACAGAATAGGTAACGATGATGCGGCTGTGCCGCTGCACTAGTTACCAATACGCCAAAAACCTCTCGCGGCGGCATCGTGAGTGTGCCTGAAGGCGTGTAGTTCTGAAACCAGGCGATCTTGTTGAACAGCCAGTTGAGGAAAAACTGTGCCGCAAGCGTTGCGACCGCCAGATAGAACCCCTTGATACGCAAAGACGGCACACCGAAAATCAGGCCGACACCGGCTGTGACCACACCAGAAAGCAGTAGTACCACAACTAGGTTCATTTCCGGAAAAGCTGTTGAGAACTTATAACAGGCGACGGCACCCACGGCCATAAATCCTCCAGTACCCAGGGACAGCTGACCGCAGTAACCCGTGAGCAGATTCAGACCAATTGCCGCAATCGAATAAATCAACACCGGCACCAAAATTGCCTGGAACAAATACTCGCTACCAAAAAATGGCACCACCACAGCCAGAAACGCCACAAAGGCAATGACAACCCAGCGATCCTGGGCAATCGGAAACACAGCCGAATCTGATTGGTATGTCGGTTTGAACTGTCCTGTTTCTCGATAAATCATGGTCTACACCCGTTCAATGATCTTCTCACCAAATAGCCCCTGTGGTCTGAAGAGCAGGAATACCAACGCAAGCACATAAGCGAACCAGTTTTCGATCGCGCCATTGACGAGCGGCCCCCAATACACTTCAGCAACTTTTTCACCGACGCCAATGATCAATCCACCAACAATTGCACCCGGCACAGATGTGAAGCCACCCAGGATCAATACCGGTAACGCGCGCAAAGCAATCAGAGACAGGCTGAACTGCACACCGGACTTCGATCCCCACATGATTCCCGCCACTAGGGCGACAATGCCGGCAACCGACCAGACAATGACCCAAATCGATTTTAAGGGAATACCCACCGACAGTGCTGCCTGGTGATCATCAGCGACCGCTCTCAGTGCTCGGCCTGTTCTTGTTTTCTGGAAAAACACAGCCAAACTGAGGACCAGCACGCCAGCAATACCAGCGGCCCACAGATCAAATACCTGGATCATCATATCGAGAAAAAAGAAACTTCCTGTCGGTATGCCGATATCCAGCAGCTTGACGTCACTGCCCCACATCAGATCGCCGAACCCTTCCAAAACAAAAGCAATGCCTATGGTCGACATGAACATAATGATGTGATCCTGATTGACCATTGGCCGAAGCACGACCCGCTCAACCAGAAAAGCCAGGCCCACCATGACCACACCCGTTAGGACAATGGCGACGAAGGCCGGCATTCCGGGCAAAGCCTTATCCAGAGCGAAAGGCACTGTCCCTGTCATAAGGCCAACGAGTGTCATTGCAGCAAACAGCGCAAATACGCCTTGTGCAAAATTAAACACCGAAGACGCTTTAAAGATCAGCACAAATCCCAATGCCACGAGGGAATACATGACCCCTGTCATCATCCCGCCAATCACCACTTCAAAAAAGAAAGCGGGAGAGTCTGCCATATCAAGAAACGGCGCAACGAAGACGGCATTCAAAACGTTCATTTCTTTATTCCTTAATCCGCTGCACTTGTATGATACTCAATCAGTCGAAACGCCCAAGTAGGCATCAATGACTGTCTGGTTACTCTTGATCTCATCCGGGGTGCCTTCAGCAATCTTCTTACCGTAGTCCAGTACCACCACCCGGTCGGAGATATCCATAACCACACCCATGTCATGCTCAATCAGCGTTATTGTGGTGCCGAATTCATCGTTCACGTCAAGGACAAAGCGGCACATGTCCTGTTTTTCTTCAAGATTCATCCCGGCCATGGGTTCGTCCAATAACAACAGATCGGGCTCTGCTGCGAGTGCCCGACCCAATTCCACACGCTTTTGAAGCCCATAAGGCAATCTACCCACCGGTGTTTTGCGAATCGACTGGATCTCCAGAAAATCGATGACGTGTTCGGCATGCTCACGATGGGCAATCTCTTCCTTTTGCGTCGGCCCGTAGTAGATCGCCGCCGAGAGGATGTTCGTCGCCCAGCGACTCATCTTGAGATTACGACCCGTCATGATGTTGTCCAGCGTGCTCATACCCTTGAACAAGGCCACATTCTGAAAGGTACGTGCGATACCTTGCGCTGCAGCCACATGGGGTCGCATACGACTCCGGGTTTCGCCCTTAAACGTGATTGAGCCCGAATCCGGGTGGTAAAACCCGTTGACCACGTTGAGCATCGTCGTTTTGCCTGCGCCGTTCGGTCCAATGATAGCCAAGATCTCCCGCTCTTTAACCTCAAAACTGACACCAGTTAACGCCTCCACCGCACCAAAGGTCACGGTGACCTCGTCGGCTTTCAGAACAACATCGCCAACCGTGCGTGTTTCCATGACTGCAGCCATCAGGCTGGTGCCTCTGCAGTAGGCATGTCACAGATTGTTATATCTGCTTCAATCGAGCCTTTTTGGCCATCTTCAAACGTGACTTCGGTTTCGACATGCACATTGTTTCGATTTGAATACAATGCATCGACCAGCGTTGAATATTTTTCAGCCACGAATTTTCGCCGAACCTTTCGAGTTCGGGTCAACTCACCATCATCCGCATCCAGTTCTTTGTGGAGCACGACAAAACGCTGTATCTGGGAAGTCTTGAATTGATCTTCGTTGGCCAGTTCCTGATTGACCGACGCGACACAATCCTGAATCAAACTAGACACCCGATCATTTGTGGCCAGTTCGTGGTAACTCGCGTAGGTCACATCGTTCTTCTCCGCCCAGTTGCTGATGGCCTCAAGGTCAATATTGATAAAAGCAGACACAAAGTCTTGCTGGTGACCGAAGGTCACTGCTTCTTTTATCTGGGGGAAAAACTTGAGCTTGTTCTCCAGATATTTTGGTGCGTACATAGAACCATCATTGAGCTTACCCACATCCGCAGCTCGATCAATGATCTTCAGATACCCTTCCTTGTCGAAGTAACCAGCATCACCGGTGCGTACCCAACCATCTGCGGTCTTGGTCTCTGCAGTTGCTTCAGGATTCTTGTAGTACTCCAAGAAAACACCCGGGCTACGGTATAAGACTTCCCCACCGTCGCTGATTTCAATCTCGACATCAGGTGCTGGTACACCAACCGAATCTGAACGCACTTCACCATCCGGCTGGATTGTTACGAGGACGGATGCCTCGGTCTGACCGTATAGCTGCTTCAGATTAATACCGAGTGACCGATAGAAATCAAACAACTCTGGGCTGATAGATTCCCCGGCGGTATAAGCCATCCGGATACGGGTAAATCCTAACATGTCCTTCAGTGGGCCATAGACCAGCAATCGGCCCAGCATGTAGAGCAATCTATCGCTTGCCGCTACGCTTTCACCATCCAGAATTCGTGTGCCTGTACGTTTCGCCACCGCCATAAAGTAGTGGAACATCCTGCGCTTAATAGCACCGGCATCCTCCATCCGAATCATGACGCTGGTGAGCAAGTTCTCAAAGATTCGCGGTGGTGCAAAAAAATAACTCGGGCCGATCTCGCGCATATCGTTCAGCACCGTTTCACCACTTTCAGGACAGTTGACACAATACCCAACAATGTACGACTCACTATAAGAGAAGAGATTGTCACCGACCCAAGCCATTGGCAGATAGGCCAGTACGTTTCCGTCTGCTGTGAGCTGATCCCAGTTCGCAGCATTGGTCGCAGTCTTGATCAGGCTCTCGTGACTCAGAACAACCCCTTTGGGATCTCCTGTTGTACCCGAGGTATAGAGAATGCAGGCAACATCACCGCTCTTGCCTTTGTCTATTTCATCCGAAAAGAACGCCGTATTCTTGCTTTCGAAATCTTTACCCTTTTGCTGAACCGTTTCAAGATCAATCAGAAAATCCTGCGAATAGTTCCGCATACCTCGTGGATCACAGTAAATGATGAACTCCAGTTTCGGGCATCGGTCCATGATTTCGAGCAGCTTGTCGACCTGTTCCTGGTCTTCTACAACTGCAAAACGTACCTCAGCGTGTTCAACCACGAACTGAAGTTCATCAGCTACCGAATCCTGGTACATGGGCACAGGGATGCCACCCAGACACTGGGCTGCGCTCATTGACCAGTAAAGCCGTGGTCGGTTGTCACCGATCAGTGCAAGCTTGTCACCTCGCTTAAAACCCACCGCTGCCAGTCCACACGCGAGTACCCGCACCTGTTCACTGACCTCGCGCCAGGTCCATGTCTGCCAGATGCCAAGGTACTTCTCGCGTATCGCTGGCTTTTCACCATTACGCTGAGCCTGGTCAAGCAGGCAGCGTGGAAACGTCTCGGCAGACGAATAGGTGGTATTAACCATGTCGTTCAATGGGTTTCATGGGGAAGTTTTTAATACAGCGTACAGCGACTGGTTCTATTACAGTCGTCGACTTGATCTCCTCCGGTGGTTTTAACTTACTTTTCGACAGATTCCAGCGATACAAACTGCTCGACACTTAATCCATCTCGGGGCGAACTATAAACACTGTACTAAGAATTTTGCAACGCGACCCAGCATTAATCATATGAAAATTTACCAGTGGCACCCTTGACCCTACTGAACAACAAATCAAGTGTTCAGATATATTTAAAAATTCTGAATTTAAATCTCAAAACGCTCAATTAATTTCAGTTTGAAACTGTTTTGGTTCCCTAAAACGGGATATCGTCATCAAATTCCGAGTCACTGAAGCCCGATGAACCGCTGCTGCCAGGCGCCGGCGCAGTACCCGAATCGTCCGGCGGTCCGTCAGACATACTGCCGCCACCGCGTGAACCCAGCATCTGCATCTCGTTCGCCACGATTTCGGTCGTCCATCGCTCGTTGCCGTCTTTATCCTCCCACTTTCGGGTCTGGATTCGTCCCTCAATGAACACCTGTGAACCCTTTTTAAGATATTCACCGGCAATTTCTGCCAGGCGATTAAAAAACACCACGCGATGCCATTCGGTTCGCTCCTGGCGCTCACCCGACTGCCGGTCTTTCCAGCTGTCGGTTGTTGCAACAGTTACATTGGCGATCGCGCTGCCACTGGCTGAATAACGGACTTCTGGATCCCGTCCCAGATTACCCACGATGATTGCTTTATTTACTCCTCTGGCCATAGCGCTCTCCAGCTTCGTCTTTTTGGTTGATCTCAGTGCTTCCTGGTCATTTTGCCGGCCCAAAACCACTGAACCTATTGCAAACCTCCAAATCTGAGTATAACGCTGATTCCAATCGATTAAAGTGCGTTAACGCACAGATTACAGTCACCATATATTCGAGTACAGTGTTGAGTCCATGGAAATTACGCCCGCTGCCCTAGAATCTGCTCAAACAACTGGATCCTTTTTAAACCGGGCTACTTGAGTCGTGAATGTTGACACTGAGGAGGACCGTCGAATTGAGTACTGAAGTAGCAGTTGACGTTAGAGCCGTCAAAAAGGTTTTTGGCGCCCAAACCGACCAACCTGTCACAGCATTAGATCAGGTTTCAGTCTCGATCAACCAGAACGAGTTTTTACACTCCTTGGACCATCTGGTTGTGGTAAGACAACGCTATTGCGGCTAGTAGCCGGTTTCGACCACCCCACTGAGGGCCGCAATCCTGCTCGATGGTGATGACATCAGCCCGCTTCCTCCACATCAGCGACCTGTAAATACAGTTTTTCAAAACTATGCGCTTTTCCCACACATGACGGTTGCTCAAAACATCGCCTTCGGTCTGGAAATGCAAAAACGGTCTAAGGCTGAAGTCAGCGATACCGTAAGGGAGATGCTGGCGATGGTACATATGGACCAGCTAAAAGACAGATTAATCAGTCAGATTTCAGGAGGTCAACAACAACGAGTTGCATTGGCCAGGGCACTCGCGCCCCGCCCTAAGGTGCTTCTGCTCGACGAACCGCTGTCCGCTTTAGACCTCAAGCTGCGCAAAGAGATGCAGCTTGAACTCAAACGCCTGCAACACGAAACAGGTATTACATTTATCTTTGTCACACACGATCAGGAAGAGGCACTGACCATGTCAGACCGGATTGCAGTTATGAACGAAGGAAAAATTCTTCAGATCGGTAGTCCACAGGAAATCTACGACCACCCCACCAACCGGTTTGTGGCGAACTTTATCGGTGAATCAAACTTCCTTACAGCTGAACTATTAGATATCAACGGTACAGCGGGAACTGTACAATTACCCGGTGGCGCCGAACTCATCGCATCACTACCCGAAACCCTACCGACAACTCGAACAGTGGCTGTTATTGTCAGACCAGAACATGCAGTAATCAGCGATGATACGGACCAGATTCACCTCAAGGGCACGATCAACAATACAGTCTACTTTGGTACTGATACTCACTATTACTTGACACTAGATAGCGGTGAAGACTTTGTAGTCAGACAACAGAACCGCCGAAATGATGCAGACCAGTTCCGAGCAGGTTCCTTGGTTGATATCTCCATCAGTGAAAACGCAATCCAGGTATTGGCGGACTAAATTGTGAAGACACCTGTATCGCGTAAGGGGACTACTCTTTTACTGACTGGCGCGCAAGCAGCTCACATAACCGAGCGCAAAGAAGTCAGACGCAGATGGCTGCTGGTGAGCCCGGCCCTGCTGATCATCGGTGTTGCTGGCCTGGTACCCCTTACGGTTATCCTCTTCTACTCCTTTATGTCTCCTGGCCCATATGCTGGCATCTCGTTTGAGCCCACCTTCCAGGCGTGGATCAACCTTGTGATAGAGGAGGATCTTTTCGACGAGACACTGGGCTTTAACTATGCCCATCTTTACATTTTTTCAAGATCTATAGGTCTGGCATTGGGAACTACGATTCTAACTTTAGCTATTGGTTTTCCCACCGCGTATTTCATTGCCACAAGACCTTCGGCCCAGAAAAATTTCTGGCTTTTCATGATCTCGCTACCCTTCTGGAGCAACCTTCTGGTACGCACATTTGCCATCATGATGTTCATACGCGAAAAGGGCTTCGTGAACTACATACTGCTTAACCTTGAACTTATCGACAAACCTCTGCAGATCATGTTCACCCCGACTGCGGTGTGGATTGGACTGGTCTACGCATACCTGCCACTGATGGTAATGCCACTTTATGCAAGCATGGAAAAGATCGATTTTAGATTGGTCGAGGCCGGTTACGATCTCTATGCCAGCCGGTGGCAGGTCCTGAGAAGACTCATCATTCCACTAGTAAAACCAGGCATCGTCGCGGGCTGTATTCTGGTGTTTATTCCTTCTATCGGTGCTTACATCACGCCCAAACTACTTGGCGGCGGCAAAAGCCTGATGCTTGGAAACCTGATTTCTAATCAGTTTGGGACTTCCAGAGACTGGCCGCTTGGTTCTGCTCTTGCACTGTTCTTGATGGCCTTGGTGATGGTAGCTTTGATAATTTATGTAAGAAATGAAACACGGCATGCGAATCATGCTTGAATCATTCACCCAAACATCAGGCAAAAGCTTTGATGTACGACGAATGCCGGGGTTTACATCCATTGCTGCATTCTGTCTGATTGGATTGTATGCACCCCTGGTCATGCTGATCCTTTTCTCCTTCAACGCCACACGTTCGGTAGCGATTTTCTCCCATTTTGGTCTTAACTGGTATGAAGAGGCCGCAAGAAACACTGCAGTTCAAAACGCTACTTTATTGTCGCTAAAGCTCGCATTCTTTGCCACACTGATGGCTACCATCTGCGCCACCATGGCCGGTCTTGCAACCACCCGACGCAAACCTTTTAGGGGCCAGAGTTTGGTGTACGGTGTAATCAACCAACCTTTGATGATTCCAGAGATTGTTACGGCCGTTGCGCTACTTACTTTTTTTGGCGCCATTAAACAGATGACCAATATTTATGGATTTGGCTACCTTCT
>JYMV01004928.1_pt1 | contig 29837 bp, 29 predicted proteins | sample 338911 | NCBI WGS metagenome assembly JYMV01 (sample SAMN03354496, study PRJNA234377) | hydrothermal vent metagenome | biome: Deep sea; feature: Hydrothermal plumes at the Eastern Lau Spreading Center, Western Pacific Ocean; material: Seawater | place: Tonga | collected 2009 | depth 2000 m m
AATGGATTGATTAGTGTTTATGGATTAAATGACTCTACTAGATATTTGTGTCCAAACCCAAATGATAGTGGCGATGGCGGGTCTTATAGCATAAAGCATAATTTTTGCCATAGGTGTGGATATAAGGCGAATGATGTTGTTAAGTTAATGACAGGCCTTATTAAATATAATCCATCTAATTTTAAAGGATTTACACCCAGCCCCAGCCAAATCGAGCAAAACTTAAAAAGAAATGGCATACCATTATTTTTTAGAGAAGTTATTACAAAAGAACAAAAGGAAAGCGAAGAGGTTAGGCTGAAAAATTCTATCAATGGGTTTTTAAAATCAAAAGAGGCAAATCGTTACCAGGGCGTTGTATCACTCAGCGAGGCCGAATTCAAATCATTATCTAAGGATTTGGATCCTAATGAAAATTATGATTTTACAGATGAGTTTTATCCAATAGATGTTTACTATCAAAAAACAAAGTATCAGAGTTCATTGTCTTTTGGTAATCCAGAGGTTGGTTTTGGCTCTTATTTTAGTAGAGGTAATTACAAGGACCCTACCAGAATCAAAATGGTTGAAAATGCTTCAAGCGTAGTAGAATCAAAAATCTCAGATAAGACATATATGATAGCAACGCCTGGTTGGTTGAATAAGAAGGCCAAAGATGCTTTAAAGTCTGGAAATATAGATGCTATACAAGTTGATAATGAAGATCAGTTTTATGGACTGCTTGGCTTTTTGGTATCAGAGTCTTTACCGATGCCAAAAATTTCAATATTAAAGGGCCAAAATAATTTGGACGCGAAAACCTCAGAAGAATTAGGATCTTATTTTATAAAGACCAAAAAGAGGCCACCAGACGGCGTAAATTATCAGAATATAGATGACCCAAAAGATTTCGATGCTGTAATTGAGTTGGGTGATTTTTTTGTAGAGATATCGCCAGAGATTTCAAAAGAAAAAAGAACCTTGGTAAAAACTGGCGCCATAACAGTAGCAGAGCTAATTTTGGGTGATGATCATATACATGAGAGTGTATTTACAGCGAATGGTAGCGAGATTGGGAAAGCGGTTGATTTATTAAAATTTAAAACGCAAACACCAAATATCGTAAAAGAAATCGAGATGTTAGAGAGTTTAAGCCCAAAACAGATAGAGTCTTTTGATTTGCAGCTAAAGATTGCCAAGGCGATAAAGAAAATGTTTCCATCTGAATTTTTTGGCGTTAAAGGCTCGGCAAATAATTTAAATATACTTTACAGTATGGGAATAACATTAATTGATCCATCCGAGGATGATATGTTGTCTCCATATACATTTTTAGATCCAAAAACAAACAAGAACCCCGATATAGATTTTGAATTATCTCCTGAGCAAATAGCTAAATTTACAGAAAAATATCCAGAATTGACTAGGGGGCTTTCAGTTACTGTTGCCGGCGATAGGGTGCATGTGTGTAAATTCTTTTTGAATTTACCTGAGGATATGCAGGTTTATCAAAGTGGTAAATATATACCTATCGATTCTAAAAAAATAGAAAAAACCCAGGCAACTCCGATTGATTTAATCTCTTCCCAAGTAGTGACCAGGGTGAATAGGCTATTGTCAGAGAAAGATGCAAAAATAGGCGATGTGCCTGACTCTTATAAGGTAAAGGCAGGTAATATCGTATCAGAAAATCTACCTCATTTTAATCAGGCAGTTGGAAATCATATGGATAGAACTGGGATAAAGGAAACGGATATGTTATCTACTGATGATATGTCTAATTTATGCGCTTTAAACAGGCCTATCTTTTATTTTTCAATGGTGGTTCTTGAAGATGAAAAAAAGAATAAATTTAATTTTTCATACACAGGCAAGAAGGGCTCGGAAGCATTGTATCCAATGAGCTATGGCGCCGAGAAGATCTTGGAGAATATACCGCAAGAGGAAATAACGGATTTAAATTATAAAAAAGAAAGTTTAGGCCCATACAATATAGCATTTATGCGTTCTAATTATTTGGTATCTCCGCCTAGATGGGTCGTTTCAAATTCAGATGAGATTCTTGACTCAACAAATGGCGTTATATTATATCAAGATCAGTTAATTCATCTTCTTGATAAATATACGGATTTAACACCTGAGGAGGTCAATCTAGTTATTAAAAAAATCTCCCATCCGGCCAAATCTGAGGATGATGAAAAGATAAATATAAAAATGAAGAAGGGAACACCATCTGGTATTATAAATCAGATAATGTTTATTACCTCATCTCAAAATGCATTTTTCTTCAAGAAGGGCCATGCTCAATATTTAGCCGAGACAGCAAGGAGATTAAGTTATTTGCAATCAAATGGCGATAATGGTAATGAGAAAGCCAAGGATAAAAAACCCACCCAAAAAAGTGCAAGATGTCAATAACAAGCAAAAAAATACAAGAAAGAGTAGATGAGGTAAATACCGATATAAAGGAAGCATATGATGATTATATCAATAATCAAGATCAAGGCGCATATAATAAAGTATCTAGATCTATAGTTTCAGGCTTTGTAAAGTGGCTTGAGGAAGCTATATATCCAAGCTATAAGATGCCAGACGAATCGGCTTCTTATGAGTTTGCCAAAGGCGCAATATCCGCCAAGGATTTAGCAACAAGCGTAAAAGACATTAATGGTTTTGTCGACGAGATATTACCAAGAATAGTCTATACCAACGAACAAAATCAAACAAATTGTGAAATTCTGGTCGGCGGGGTCTTTGGATCGAGCCTAGTGGCCGTAGAACTAACGCAACTAATACAGGATGGCTCGTCTGGTGATCCAAAGTCAGAAGTAACTGAGGAATTTGCTTGGATTTTTGATTATATAAGAAATGTTGCATCCAATGAACAAAATGGAGAATTCCTTAAAACTTTAAAAAAAGAATTGGATAAGGCACCAAGTAAGAATAAAACATCAAAGAGTGCTGCCATTATGAAGGTATTGGGCGATATAAAGGAAGAAATAGGTTTAAATCAGGAATGTAACTATATCCATAATCCATTTCCAGACAATAATGATTTTAAAAAAGCAACAGGGGGGCTCCCCGATGTAGTTTCTGTATATAGCGCAGAGACTATTGATGATGCAGATGGGAATAACAAGTTAAATTTCACAGCCGCCAATTCTCTCACTACTTTATCGATGGAGAGTGATCAGTTGGAACGCCACGCTTGCATGTTGGCACTGGCTATATATAGAAATGGGGGGAAGGTAGATACGAACATTGGTAAGAGCATAGAAATCATCACCCATAATTCTCCTTTATCAAGAAACGCCGATAGCCAAAGACTATTCGTCGGTGCAGTGTCTGGCAATGAAGATGACCTTCCAGATGGGTTGTTGGATGATATGGAGATCTCAAAGGAGGAACTACCTAAAATAAAAAAGATCCTCGAAACTAAAATCAACATAACTTTCTTTCAGACTTACACATCATGGAGTCCAAGTAAAAAAATCATCACAGGCGTGTTGGCCGATAAAGGTGAAGACGTTGAGAAAAGAAAAGAACTTTATAGAGAAATTAATCAGTGGAACTCATATTTCTTAGGTAATTCTCAAACTATTTTTAACAGGAGATTAGAAAATAATCATCCAGAACTGATAAAAAATATCACAACCAACCAAAATAACAAATCAACACCAGTATCTGGTGCCAAATATACTGGCACCCATGAGACTGAATTCGGCATCTTTATTGATAAATTTATCAATGCCGACGAGTCAATTTCTGATTTTATTATTAAATTGGCGAATCCAGTCAATACCAGTAAAAAAGTTGATATTATAGATGAATATGACAAAGAGTTATTTAAGGATGCGGGTCCGATTCAGTTGTCGATAATATCGATGATGAAATCACGAGACTTATTGCGCGAATCTTTACTGCAAAATATATTTGATGTGCTGGAAAGTAGATTTAAGGATACAAAGGATAATAATATGCAGGACAAGCTGGTCATTCAGATGAAAGGAATAAGTGATTATGCTACCAAGGTTTTGAGAAATAAAGGCGCGCAAGCAGAAAACCTATCAAGCAACCACCTTGATACAATAATGGAGATGTCTGGTTCTGCATCTAAAATCGCCAATTTAGAAAATAAAAAGACTATTACAACACTCAGTGCAATTGAATTAGCAATAAGCTTAAAGAATGTAGATAAGTTTATTAATAATAACCTATTCACAAGACAAGAGTACGATGATTATTTAGCTAGCAATAAATTACCTAAAACAAAGAAGCCAGCACAAAGTGTGTAAAGTGTGGTAAAATGATACTTTTTTTAAAGGTATAAACAATGAATACTACAATTTTTTCAAAATCAGCAAGCTTACTAACATCATTGGTTCTTTTATTAGCATTTGCTACCGCTCACGCTAAGCCACCAGTTTCAATGAAATCATATTACCCAAATGGTAATTTAAATGATGTTGAACGATACAAAGAAGGCAAGAAGCATGGTGTATCTGAGAGTTGGTATGAAGATGGAGTCTTAGAGTCTCAGATCGCATACAAAGAAGGCCAGAAGCATGGCCTATACACAACATATCATGAAAATGGCAAAAGATCATTCCAAATCAATTACACCGAAGGCAAAGAAAATGGTATTTTTGAGGCATGGTATGTGAGTGGAAGATTGGCTTCTAGGGCGGAAATCGTAATGGGATTAATCCAAGGCGAAAAAAGATCTTTTTCCGAAAAAGGCGAATTGGTAAAAAAAGAAATGTATAGGGATAATATTAAAATTAACTAAGTATATTTATTTTTTATTTTTGTAAATTTAATAATGCAGGAGAAAACCAAAGATGGATGAAAATATTGATTATAAGATGCTATTAGAAGAGGGCGCTATTTTGGTGGATGTGCGATCAGACGCTGAATACGCAACGGGATATCTTCCAGACGCAGTAAGCTTGCCAATGAATAGTAATTTTGAAAGCGCCGCACAAGAGCTAATAGATGGCGGCGAAGTTCTAATTTTGTACTGCGTAACCGGTGCCCGATCATTTGCCGCAAAAAGAAGATTGATGGAATTTGGAGCAAAAGAGGTGTATAATTTAGGTAGTTTTAGAAATTATGAACCCCAAGTTGAAAGAAAGTGATAGTTTGTGATTGCCGAAAAATATCTGATTCAGATTATGATAACGAAGAAGATCTAAAGGCAAGAATAATGGAAGAAGATTTTAACTGTGGTCAATGCCAGATAAAACACATTTTTGAAGCCCAAATAGAAGCTGATAAAAAGGAATTAGAGGAGCTCGAAGAGCTTGGTTTGATGAATGATGGCAGAGATGCCGTTGAAAATTATATAAAACAAAAGGAAAAGTAAAAATGTTTGGAAAATTAGGTGATATGGCCGCAATGGCTGGTAAAGTAAAAGAGATGAAAGATAATGTTACTAATGCACAAAAAGCAATTCTTGCAATTCAAGAGACAGTTGATAAAAATGGAATAACTGTTGTTGTAAATGGTAATCATATGGTTGAGGACATTTCTATATCATATACACATGCAAACGACTTAGAGACATTAGAGGATGTATTAATCAGCAACCTAAATGAAGCAAATCAAAATATCATAAACAAGTCAGCCAAATTAATGTCAGAGGCATCTGGTGGTCTTGATCTAAACAATCTTCTTGGATAAAAAACAATGGATATAGTTTTAATAGCTATACCAATTTTATTTGCCATAACTGTTCATGAATATGCTCATGGATGGATGGCGTATAGGTTGGGGGATTATACGGCCAAATCTCTTGGTAGGTTAACTCTTAATCCAATCCCTCATATAGACCCAATCGGGACCATTTTGGTGCCAGCTATCCTCTACTATACAAGCGGATTTATCTTTGGCTGGGCAAAGCCAGTTCCAATAAATTATAACGCCCTAAGCGATAAGAAGCACGGTGTCTTAAAGGTTTCTTTGGCTGGGCCGATATCAAACGCCATAATGGCCGTATTTTGGATTATAATCTTTTATCTAGGTCTTAACATGGATGTTGTTTCAATAGTTAAGATGGCCGCCATTGGCGTATTTTTTAACTTGCTTCTGGGCTTATTTAATATGCTACCGTTGCCTCCACTGGATGGATCGGCTATGGTTAGGCAATATATTCCTTATAAATATAGATCCCAATGGGACCAATTGGAGGTATATGGCATTTTCATAGTTATGGCATTAGTCTTTATGGGAATAATAGGAACTATTTTATTGCCTATAATAGATGTAATAATGTCCCAGTTCCCTCTATTGCGAGAAGGATTGATTTTGGCTATGACCAAATAATTAAATATAGTTTTAAGAAAATTAGTATTTCTTGTAAGGATCCAAGCCAAAGTATTCAAGGCATTCGATTAGGATGTCGCCACCATAGTAAATTTCACTTGATTCTATTTCCCCAATAAATCCATGTTTATTAACATTATCAACATTATTTTTGATAACATCGTAGATTTCTTTCTGGTCCATCTTTCTATTGATTTGAGCAGTACACTTACGAATAGTATCCTCACGAACTAAAAGCCAAAGAATCATTTGATTCGCTTCTGAAATTTTAGACTTCTCGTGCCTTTCTTTAACTCCACCCTGATCAACAACCGCCATATCAAACAACGACTCTCCATCAAAATAAAGCTGAATAACAAGTTCACCGTTTATATCGGGCCAGCCTACGGATGGTAGTCTTTCATCAGCACTCGAAACGTCTTTCCACCCACCAATAAGGTCGGAGAAGTCAATTTCATCAATGTTCATGTCTGGGAATAGTTCCGCTGCTTTGTTTAGTCCATTGTCATTCATAATGTATCCTGCATATATAGTAATATGATAATTATATAAAGAATATTTTTTATTTCAAGTAGAATTTTTTAACCGAAGGTGGGTAGCAAACCCCGCCATCCCAGCACCCTTGATAGTTTATTATAACGGCAGCACCATCACTTTTCTTGCTAATTGTAAGGGGAATATTCAGAGTTCCAACAAAAACGAATCTAGTCTCTTCCAGAAGCTCATCCTTGTACTCTTTACCTTTTGGAATTTTAACTTTGTCTAGATCTGCATTCTCAACAGAAATATTTAATCTGTCTTCGTATAACTTATATTGATCAGCAATGACAATTTGCACCACGTTATTAATGAAGTGTATATCAAATGCCTCATCAATTGGAAGCGGATGTGAGACGGCTATACTAGCTATGCTTGGCACAATATCTTCAACGACAATAATATCTTCAACGACAATAATATCTTCCACAACAACAGGTTTCTTTATCTCATCCGTGCATTGTCCCGTCCCTGGTTGGCATTTTTCTGCATTCGTTAAGTAAATACCAAGAATAGTGAGAATGGTAATTAATACCGTTGAGATTATTACTGATTGTTTTTTCATGCTTAGTCCTCCTCAAGCTCTCTTCTGTCTTCAACAGATTTTTCACCAAGACCTTGGATTATGTTGAATTCTACAGCATTCACCTGCTCGGCAAAATAATCCATATCGAAGTCAGTCATTCTTTCCTCAGTCATTTTCCAGGTATTGTCTAGTCTATATTCGTAAAAGTATGCATTAACATTGTTTATAAAGACCCTATAATCGTAGTTAGCCCAATCCCATGCAGGAGAATGGACTATTTTCCAGTCAGTAATTTCGTTTTTGCCTTTTTCTCTCATCTGGATATTTTTGCCTTTTTCACAAAGCCCCATAATTTCCGTCATTTCTTTAATGTCCATATTGCCACGATCCTCTTTTTTTTTAAAATTTATTTTTATAAATGTCATCGATCACCTTTTCGATTCCAACTATTATTATATCATCATTATTCAGTTTTATATGCGTTTTTTCAAAGTAGCGCGCTTGGGCTTTCTTAAGCTTAGCAATCAAATCAACATCAATCTTAGCACTAAATACTTTTTTCCTATCGTCATCGTTATTATAGCCATCAGATATTATTTGGATGCCATTTATTCTGAATGATATTCCAACATTGTTATTTTTACTGGAAAAGTATGGTTTTGGATATAGCTTAAGCTTAACCCTAGAGCCACCAGAAATCTCTTTTTTAAGTGATATTATGGTAGATTCTTTGCTATCAGTAATCGGTATTTTATGATAGGATGAATTTAGGTTTTTTGTATATTGTTTCCCTCTAATGGTATATTTTTTATTCTCATTCTTAACATATATATTTGCTTTGATTAGTGTAGATTTTTGACTATCAGAAATCTCACCACTACTTATAAGCTGCTCAATAAACTCATCCAATATGGAGTTCATGTTTTTTAGAATACCAAAAAATTCATTTTCATCAAATTTAACATCAATAATATATTCACCATTTTTGTTAAATTTGGTGCTTGGCTTAAATATATATGCCCATGCAACTTCGCCAATCGGTGTTGTGAATGGTGCGATATTACTCATATTATAGTCGGCTCTCGCAAGCCAGCCAATCTCTAGCGCTTTCTTTGTTTTCAAAATATTGAATTTCTGACTTTAAAAAGAAGTCGGCAATTTTACTAAGTTTCTCTTCCCAATCAGCATCGCCAACTATGGCTAGACGATCAATATCATTGGCATGTTTTATCCCAATCTTAAAATCTTCAATAAGCGCACCCAAAGTCCAGCCGTGAAAGTCAACTAATTCGAATAAGACCCTGCACTTTTTATCGTTTAGAGAAAGCATAATTTTGTCAAGTTCAGGAACTATATATTTATAGTGTTCCTTGGTTAATTTACCCGAAACTTTTGCGTTTACAAAAAGACATTCTGAGTCTTCGTTATAAAACGATGATAGGCTAATGTTGGATTCCATTTTTCTCCCGAAAATATTGTTTTTAAAATATATATTTATAATAACAAATAAAAGAGAATTGGCAAGGCTAAATCGTAAAAAACTATATACAATAATACAATTGATGTATAATATTATTTATTTAAAAATCAATATAGTTATGACGTTAATTGAGGAATATTTTGAATTCCAGGATAAATATACAAAAATATATGGAGAAGATACTATCGTTCTCATGGAGGTCGGAAGTTTTTTTGAAATCTATCAGGTAGGAGATCTAGGTAAAGCAAAAGAGATAGCTTCTGTTTTAAACATGATATTAACAAAAAAGAATAAGAATATAAACGAAGTTACATTCAAGAATCCACTAATGACAGGTTTCCCAACAGTTTCATTAGAGAAAAATGTATCAAGAATCAATGCCCAAAGCAAATATACAGTAGTTCTTGTAAAACAGCGTGGTCAGTCTCCAAATATAACGAGAGAGGTGGATGAGATTTTATCACCTGGGATTCAATATAGAATAAACACTTTTAAGAATAATTTTTTAGCAAATATATATGTTGAGTATTATAGGAAGAATATGTTTGGTATAGGTATATCTGTTGTGGATATAACCACCGGGGAAAATTATTTAATGGATAGTGTGTCGTTGGAGGGTTTCCCGGATAATCCTCTTAGCGAAATTCAACAAATGGTAACAAAATATGGTCCATCTGAAGTAATTGTTTCAATGGTTGACTTTGAGTCAGCAGAATCGGAGGCAACCAGAATAAGGGTTCTTCTGGATGAAATGATAGGAAAATACAGCTGGAAAAGCTGCGATAGCGCTAATTATAAAGTATCTTTTTTAAATGAAATGTTTTCCGAGATTTATAAGGTAAAGAGTATTCTAACTCCAATTGAGTATCTTGGTTTGGAGCATAATCAATTAGCAGGAAATGCCTTGATAGATAGCATAGGATTTATTCAAAAGAATAATCCTTGCATATTAGATAAGATGCCTAGGCCCGAATACATAAATTGCGCAAAATATTTAACTCTAAATAATGATGCCTTGTCTCAGCTTAATGTTGTTGATAATAATAAAAAAGCCAACAGGAAGGGTTCGTTGTTTGAGTTATTAAATACGACAGTAACTGCAGCAGGAGGAAGGCTTTATGGAAGAAGATTAAGTAATCCCATCTCATCAAAGGAAGATTTGAATGCAATATACGCCGAGATTGATTTATTTATATCAGATTCTAAATTTGCCGAAGTCAGGAGGGAGATTGCACCAATTTTAGATATCAATCGCATTTGGAGAAGGCTTGTAATGAGAAAAGGCGATCCAATGGATATTTGGAACCTATACACAAGTATAAAGATTTTGGCTGATATGAAAAATGATTTTTCTTGGATTCCTAATTTAGAAAATCTCTCCAATAGCGCTCAATCAGCAAATAAATACATCGAGAGTATTTTTGATATATCCAGAATAGAAGATTCTTATTTATCTAATTTGGAGGACAATATTTTCAAAAAGGAAAATCCAATTTTAGATAAATTGGAAGCAGAATTGGCGGAAATAAAATATAAAAGCCAGATAATAGCCGAAATGTTTGCAAACCATAGTTTTTTCACCGAAAAGACAAAGCTTGTCTATACAGATAAAGAGGGTTTTTACATAGAGACAACACCATCGAGATATAAGCAATACTTGGGCCTAAATACGGCTCCAAAAAGCGATATTTTAGCCGGTTTTGATGTATATAAGAACAAGAGTAAGGTAAGACTAACAAATGATGATTTAAGGAAGTTATCGGAGAGTAAGGTAATAAAGATCCAAAAAATGAGCATTTTAATAAAAGAAATGTTCGTAAAGGAGGTCGATGAGATGTATTCCGCAATAGGAGACGATGTTGAATCAATCTCTGCATTTATATCCCATATAGATGTGATGGCTGCCAATGCCTATAATTCCGTAAATCTCAGCTTATTTAAGCCCGAATTGATTGATAACGAAGAAGGATATAGCTCAGTCGAATGTCATGCTCTGCGCCATCCAATTGTAGAGAGGTTGACCCACTCAGAATATATTCAAAATGATGTTTTATTCTCAAATAATAAATATGGAAAAGTTATATTTGGCGTAAATTCCACTGGAAAGAGTACGCTGCTAAAGGCTACTGGATTGGCTATAATAATGGCCCAGGCAGGAATGCACGTTCCGTCTAAAATGAAGCTTTCGCCATATCAGAGTTTGTATACCAGAATTACCAGTGGTGATGATTTATTTTCTAACAAGTCAACATTTACGGTGGAGATGCTGGAATTAAAACAAATATTGGAAAAAGCAGATCATAATTCAATGGTTTTAGCCGACGAGTTAAGTCATGGAACAGAGACTAATTCTGGTGTATCGATTTTGGCCGCAACTATAAATACACTTTCAAAAAGAAAAGCCACATTTCTATTTACAACACACCTGCACCAGATAACCGGTGTTAGGTCAATAATGGATAATAAAAGTATTGACTTAAGCCACTTATCGGTAAATATAAATCCAATAACAGGCGTAATCGAATATGATAGAAAACTAAAAGATGGCGCCGGAGAATCAGTTTATGGAATCTTGGTAGCTAAGGGTCTTGGCTTGGCCGATGATTTTATTAATGATGCAACAAGCATACTAAATGAAGTTAAATCCAACAGAACCCAACTGGATGCGATTACCGAAAACAATACTAATAAATATAATTCCAACAAGGTGAATAAGAATTGTGAGATATGTGGTTTCCAGTCTAGTGAGACGCACCACATCAAGGAGCAGGCCGATTTTAAAAACCAAAAATATCTAGAAATCCAGAAAAATGCCAAGTATAACCTGGTTAATGTTTGTAATGATTGCCACAAGAAGATTCACAGCGGGAAAATAGTAAATTTGATGTATAAGCAGACCACAGAAGGCGTAGAGCTTAAAATAACATAAAAAACACTGTTTTTTTCTTGACTCTCATTTGGTAAGAGTGTATTATCTATATAGATATATCAATAAATCAATTTAGGGGATTTAATTATTGATTTAAATATCGTAAAAAATCCTCATGGTCGATATACACCACTTACAAATTGCTTTATAAATATATTCAAAAAAGACCTGAAAAGGTCGAATTCTAGGACGCAAACCGCAAGCCTAAATGGTTAATTAAGAAATAACAAACGCGGAAGATAAAATTGCTGGAATTTATTTTAAAAATAAAATAAAAGGAGCGAGAATGATAATAACAAACGTAACAGGTCACCATATGGAAGTGACAAGAGGAATCGAAAATCATCTAGACGAGAAGGTAAAGTTATTAAAAAAACATTTTGATAATTTAAAGATAGATTTTATATTAAAGACAGAAAAATCAAAGTCCCATATTCAGGCGACGACAAGATTTTTAGGAAGAAATTTTTCCGTGGGGGAAACCAATAAAGACATGTATAAGGCCATAACTTTATTGATAAAGAAATTAAACCGAATAATTAGGAAGGAGAAGGAGAAAGTCCAGACTCATTAATTACTAAAAGGAGAAAAGATAGACCCTGTATGATGTTGTTAAGTCAACGTTTATACATGGGTCTATTTTTTTTGTATGTTCAAAAATTTTCTTTTAAGTAGTTTAATCTTTCCTTTCCTTCCATTCTCTCAATGGCATATCTTAGTGTAGTTCTTGATAAACTACTGTAGTTTTCTCTTAGGAAAGTTTTACAAATAGCACTGTCTTTTTTATAAACCTCTCTTAGCATCCATCCAACAGATTTATGAATTAGATCATGTTTATCATTCAGAAGTATCTTACTTATTTCAATCGTAGGCGTAAATTCATCATGTCTAATAAAGGCAAGGGTTGCGACAATAGAAATTCTCCTCTCCCAGAGATTATCTGATTCTGCCCATTCGTAAAGCAAAGATAATTTTTCTTGATGGTTGAATATAAAGTTACCAATAATATTGGGTGTTGTGGTATCAACCAGGTCCCAATTATTGACTGATTCAAGGTTTGTTACGTAATAGTTAAAAATTACCTCTTTATTGCCAGCTTGATATTTGTTAACCAATATGATTAACGCACACATCCGAATTTCATGAATAGAGTGGCTAATCAGTTGGTCAAGCTCATCAAGATTAATAACTTTAAAATATTTTTTAGCCACATCTCTAATCTGTGGCATACGCACACCCATGAAATGATCATGTTCTGAGTATTGGCCTTTCCCCGTTTTAAAAAAGGATTCATTAGTTTTGCACCGATCTTCATTGGCAAAGCTTTTTAACTCATCAATTATTATGTTTGCTTGCATGTGCTATACTAATATTTTGTGTCTATGAATACCATATTTAAACTCATGATGCAGCTTAATGGTTTTCGCTAACTTGGTTGATCGTATACTTTGGAATTTCTATAACAATGTCGGTATCACAAACAATCGCCTGACAAGACAAGCGAGAATCAGGGTCTAATCCCCAGGCTTTATCAAGTAAATCATCTTCGGTTTCATCAGATTCCGCCATGCCACCAAAGCCTTCACGAACATATATGTGGCAAGTTGTGCAAGCATTTGACATCTCGCAAGCGTGTTCGATCTCAACAAGATTTTGCAGCAGAGCCTCACAAACACTAATCCCAGAATCAACATCAATGACGGTGCCTTCTGGACATAACTCATAGTGTGGTAATACAATAATTTGTGGCATAGAGATCCCCTATAAAATTAGTCTACGTCTGCACCTTCCCATATTTTATGGTCATCGTAGAATTTATCAATCGTAGCCGTTATTTCCTCAGAGAGTTCTTTGTTGATATAGGTAACATCAGAGGCTCTAATATCGTTAAATATTTTTTCCAACGCAGAAGTGTCATATTCATTTTCGTTATATGTTTTAATAATACCATCAAGGTTCATTAATGTTTCTAATCTATCTTTTTTCATGTCTTTTGTATCCTTTTGTTTTAGTTAAGTAAGTTATATTAATTCTAACATTTATTTAAATTAAAAATTAATATTTTATAATTATAACATTTATTTAAATAAACATAATTTATTGCACAAAGCACCACCGATATATGGTATAATATTACTTGAAAAATGCCTAAATGGCAAGAATATTAAAAATAAAGGAGAAAAATATGTTTAAAGTAGTGAAGTCGGTTTATTATAGAGAGAAGAGAAATTCTGATGGTATTAAGATTGATGATGAAAGCAATGGTGTAGTTAAGGACATTGAAGGCGATTTTTCACCAATGGAAAGCATCGTAGAGGTTTCAGCTGATATTTTGGAATCACACGGTATTGCTGCTACGGACCTTTTATTAAACAAAGTAAGTGCAGAGGTTGTTGGAAGTAGCTTGGTAGTTAAATTATACGAAATAGAGGATGGTTCGCGAGCAGCCACCGATGATTTAGCAGTATGGAAAGACGGCGGCGAGTTATTCTTGGGTTGTTACAAGTACGATATTCAAAAGGTAGTAATGCAAGATATAAATTTTGACGAAATAGCAGTTGTTTAATTAGCTATACAAAAATCAAAAGTAAAAGGCCTGAATAAATTCAGGCCTTTTTTTTGTAAAATTTAAAATAAATTATCTTTTCGCGTTTATTCCACTTGGAACATGGCATGTTGATACGTATTCTCTGGCATCATCACAGTTACCTTGGTGGTCATCAAAGAAGATGTCAGCACCAAAAGTCTGAAGAAATTCACCCTTATTTAGTCCACCGAGGAAAAATGATTCATCAATTCTAATGCCCATCTTTCTCATGGTGTGGATAACTCTTTTGTGAGTTGGAGCGGATCTAGCAGTTACTAGGGCAGTTCTAATTGGGTTATCGTTCTTTGGGAAGCAAGATTGAATTTGCTGAATAACTCCTAAGAAGTTTTTAAACGGGCCTTCGCCTAATGGTATATTTTGCTTATTAATTTCATTGTCCTCAAATGCCTTAAGTCCATTTTCTTGAAACAGTCGTTCTGATTCGTCAGAAAATAAAACCGCGTCACCATCAAAGGCAATTCTAAGCTGGTCTCCATTAACCGAAGAATTAGATTCTAAAATGGTTGCAGATGCAATTCCATTTTTTAGAGATTGTTCTACTTCGTGATTGTTACTCGATAAAAATAATTGAGAACCAAAGCTATTTACGTATGGATGAGTATCTTCACCGTCAGTGAATGCTGCTCTATATATATTAATGCCATAGTGTTCAATAGAATTAAAGATTCTTAATCCAGAATCTGCACTATTTTTCGAAACTAAAACGACTTCAATAGGGAAATCCGCACATTCAATAGATAGAAGTTTTTCAACAAGATTAAATCCTGGTCCAGGACTAAGGATCTCATTTTCATTTTCAATTTGATGCTCTGCATAGGCATCAACTCCTTGCTCCATAAAAATCTTATGCGATTCATTTAAGTCGAAAAGTGTTCTTGACGAAACAGCTATAACTAATTTATTATCTTTTTTCATATTACAATTATAACATTTTTTTAATAGAATATGTAATATATTATGATTATAATTATAATTAGAGCTAAAATTATTTTCCTACGCTTGCCTTTATTATTATGCATATGAATACTTTTAGCAAAGCTGGATGGTGTAGAATACTCCTTATCAGCAACATTATAAACAAAAGGTCTGTCTACATCATGCCCTAGAGCTACACAAACAGGTTTTTTTGCCTTGGAAATTGCTAAAAGCACAGGTTCCTCAGAAAACATGTTCATAGCAACATCTTCATGGCCACCCCTATAAAGAACGGTTATATCATATTTATTGTTAGATTCAATGATTTTGGCTATACTGGATGCTTTACCAACATTGTAGATCTTAATATTGCTTTTTTTAATCCCCGTATTGTTTAAAATATCACCAGAAATTCCAGAGTTAGCAGAAGTTATGCAGAGCATACTATTAATCTTGCTGGGAAGCTTTCTTTTCTTTCTTTTAAGAAGTTTATGCTCTTTTGCAAACCTTCCTAGCCTATGATATAGCTCATCTTCAATATTCTGCCCTGCACCCCGGATATCGTCTGCATTAATGCATAATACGCCGTTTCTATTAACACTTATGCTTGATACTTTAATATCATAGGATCCAGCTGGCATGGTGCCATCGATGACATAGTTTGGTATTCTGATAGCAATTTTATGAGTTTTACCGTCTATTATGGATACGCCTTCACCATACCATCCTCCAAATTTCTCATTGGGAGTGATTTCTTTTGATATAGAGAGGTTATTTACAGCAGAATGGCTAACAATATCGCTTATATTATCATCAGCAATGTCAATTAGTTCTTTTAAATTCATATATTATTTCACCATTTTGATTAGAACTATATATGTTTAAAACCAAAAATCGAGATTGATTATATTGGCGTATTAAAATACTATTGAAGTATTAGATTGAATATGATACAATCAAGTAATAATTTGGAATAAACAAGGAGTATTTTAATGACTAAGGAAGTCGGAACATATCAGCTAATAGCTGAATTCATAAATTTTTCAATAGATTGTTTTAAGAGCAGACCTATTGTCTCTATAGTCAATGGGTTAATATTCTGCGGTGTTGTAAATTTACTTATGATGGCCATAGGACTAACAATATATACAGATATTTCAATGCCCATTGCTGGTATTGCAATATTGGTATTAGGTCCAGTATTAGCCATGAACCTTTATGTTGAGGCCTCTAAAAGGAACCAAGAGTTAAAAGGGTACGAAAAAGATGATCGAATTATTTCAGAAAGCATATCATCAGTGCTCTTTGTTAGCTTTTGCTTACTTGTTATAATGTTGTTGTTTATAATGTTTATTCCATCCATATATGCCATATCGACCAACGTTATAGGTGGCGGCATAGATATTATGTCTATGGTAGATGAGATTTACGAAAACAATATGATGCTCTTTGCTACTGTCATTTGGAGTCTTTTTATGGGCTGGGGCGCTTTCTCAATAAGCTGGTTCTCGTATCCAATGATTGTATCCAATAGAATTAGTGGCGCCACCGCAATCATTTATTCTATTAAAATGTCGTATAATCATTTTCCACTGATGGTTGCTTGGGGCACGATAGTCATGCTTACGGTTGTTGCATCATTGTTAAGCCCATACTTCGTTGGGTTTATTATTACAATTCCATTGCTAGCATATGCAACCTTTGATTGTAATAGGATATTATCAAGGGAAGTAAAGGAAATTGGCACCGATAATCTTAAATATCAGGAAAAGTTAGACGAGTTTTGTAAATAAGGTAACCGAATTAAAGACCTCACTCAAAATATTTTAGTGTAATTTGGAGTGTTTCATGGTGCTATCGTTTTTCTCGACAAACCCTTAGAGGCATCGCTTTTTCTTTTTCATCGTGCGACCAAGAATCTTTTATAAAAAATTCAGTCTTATTGGCAACGTCGCTTATTTCTTCAAACAGCTCATCAAAGAGTAATGGTAATAGCGTTTGTCTAACCGTTCCGTGCTTTTTTAGGCCTTGCTTAAATGCACGTTTGCTACCAATAATGTATCCTTTTGTTTTGGCACGTGTAAGGCCGGTGTATAGCAGGTTATTATTAATCATCATAACGTGCGAAGGGCTAACAATTAAGCCAATGGTTTTAGCTTCCGACCCTTGTAGCTTGTGAATTGTAAGGCAATACCCAAGATGTAGGGATCCAAGGTCTTTTACGTCATATATAGCAGCAATTTCAATGTCTTCATATTTAAACCTAACAGTGATTTTTTTCATAATACTGTCATAGCTATCAATAATACCAACCATACCATTTAGGACTCGGATACTGTGCTCACCATTAATGACACGACAGTAATTTTTCTTAAATTGTTCTTCAAAAACACCACTGTCTCTAAAATTACCATTTTTATCAAACCACCCAAGATTCTTCTTAAAAAACCAATTTTGATTTTTAGTATGAATAACTTTGTCACCAATCTTAAATTTCTTGTATTGCCTTTTCCCGCCAATCAAGTATTCGCTATCCATGAATGCTTTTTCATTTGGATTTAAAATATCTTGCGCTAAGAAGTTGATAGATTCGGTGCCCACAATAGTGCTCTTCTGCGGAGCCATAAGTTGAAAGGACATATGGTCTTTTTCAAATTCACCTTTATATTTGTAGATAAGGTTAGATACTTCTTGTCTAATATCGTTATTGCACTTGTTCAAAAGAGAATTTAGATGAATTCTTTTACTTTTAATTCTATTCTTGACTTCCCAATCAATTTCCAAAGATTCTTCAAGCACTCTTATTTCTTGTCTAACTCTATAAAGTTCAGAGTCCTTTACGGTTTTAAACTCAAAGTCACTATATTCACCAGAATACATGTCCTCATGAACATTCTCAAATCTCATAGACTTGGCAAATGTCGTTAGGACGGCTTCCTCATTTTGCCTAAATATTTTTTCTAAGGAGATACTTTTAACCCAACCACTTTCCAGGATGTCCTTAAATGGTGTTCCGCGCCCAATAGGTGGTAGCTGACCAACATCACCAACAAAGATAATTTTAGTCGTAGAAACGTCAATCTGCTGCAAAAGAATATCCATAGTTTCACTATCGACCATTGATGCTTCATCGATAAATAATACTTTTGTTCCCTTGACACGCCTAGGATTGAACAGGTAGCTTGTAATAGTGGTAGATTTAAATCCAGTAGCCTCACTAATTCTCCTGCTTGCCATTCCACTGACAGCAAGACATTCAATTCCATTTTCTTCGTTATTGTTGTTTATTTTTAAAAGTTCTAAAATAGCCTTCGAAACAGTAGATTTACCCGTTCCGGCAAAACCAGTCATACAAAATATAGATTGTTCATTTGAATTGATTATTTTGATGGCATTTTTTTGTTCATCGGAAAGGTGGTATGAGTGCCCATGAATTTTTCCTTCTACATCTTCAAATTCCGAAATCCATCCATTAATATCTTGCATTATTGGATGAGCTCTATGTGAGTTATCGATCGCAATACTTACTTTATCAAAGATCTGCTCTTCTTGACTGTAATTCTTCTTATTAGTAAATTTTTCCGAGATCTCGCCTTGTTCGTCAATATTGATCCAATGATAAAAGTCATTATGCTTATCGATCCTTAGACTCTTGAATAGGTTATCACTATCCTCCCTTGTGAAGTCTTCCGTAATATCGTCCTCATTGATTTTTAGATTGTCAACTAGCTCCAAAAATAAGCTTTCACGATCTAAATAAACATCACCCTTGCCACCAAACCCGCCGGTAATTGATCCATCTAGTATGCCATTCACGCAAGCCTCTTGCCTTTTAAGGCTATTTACTTTAATGCCCATTTGACGCGCAGTAATATCGACAGTTTTAAAACCATTATTTTTAAGGTTTATTAATATATATGGGTTATCTTTAATTTTATCGGGTATCTCATCAATGGTTTTAACGCCATACTTGAGCTTAAATTCATGTCCTTCAACACCACCAAGAATCTCTACAAAGCCCTTGTGGATAGTATCCAAGTAGCGCTCTCTGTCGCTTTCACTTCTATTCCAGAATGTTTGAATTCTATGCTCAACAAAGATCTCAGAAAGTCGCTTTTTAAACTTCATACTCCCACTAAGAGAATTGTCACTTTCAGAAAGCTCTTTTCTGGCCAAATGAATTTTTTGAATAATTTTTTCCAACGTAATATTGCCAATACCTTTAATCGTTTTCTTCTTCTTCGCCTTCAATATAAAGGATTTTATATCTTCAACAGCTACATTAAGGTTAGATATCTTGTCAAAAAGTTTCTCGTCTAAGGCCCAATCAATACTACCAGTTTTAAAACCAATATTTTTTAAGAAGAACTCAGGCTTGTTTAGGTCAAAGTTTCTAATTTCTATTGTTTTAACCTCAATTTTTGTCCCCCATTTATCAGATACAAGATTTCCTTCGGTGCTAAATACCGAGTTTTTCTGAATCTTTTCCGGGTCAACAAATCCAGTGTATTTATCACCATCCGTATCACTCCAAAAGGCCCAAGCCGTATTTACACCATCTTCTGGTGAGTAATTTTTAAGATTTGGAAACTTGATGGATTTAACGATTCTATTATTCTTAACAACCGTTTTTGTCTCATTGTTGAAGTTCGGAGTATCAATTAATTCCCACTTGCTATTACTTTTTACAACATATGTTTTCCCAAAGTTATCATTACTTTCAAATTCTAGGCTTTCAATGTCAATTTTAGCTGTACAATTTTCATCAAATGCGAAGCCAACAGTTTTTAAATTATATGCAATCGAGTCGCCATCAACGCCTCTGGCGTAGCTGAAAGTTCTATTACTGTTTACGTAGTTGTTTTTTGTAATGGTTATTTTTTTCATATACATATTATAACATTTTTAAAGTGTTTTGTGTAGAATAATATCTATTTTAAGCCAAGTAAAAGAAAGAAAATACGATATAATATGTGAATATTAACTCAAAAAAAGATTATGCTAAAAAAAATATTATTTTTAATTTTAATCCAGGTTTCAGTTTGGTCTAGCGCCCAAGAGAACTTTCGTGATGCTATGAAGTTATTCAAGGACCAAAAATATAATTTGGCATATATAGATTTCAAGAAGTCAGAATATCCAAAGTCTTTTTTCTATTTGGGAATGATGAACTTAACGGGTAAGGGCGTAGATAAAAACTTAGAAAAGGCTAAGGAATATTGGGAATTAGGTCATAAAAAGAATGATGTAAAGTCATCAATTTCATTGGCTTTATCGGTAATAAGGGAGGACGTTTCGAGAACAATATCAATCCTTGAAAGCTCCTCAAATATCACAAACAGCCCGCTCCCAATGTTCGAAGTTTCTAAAATATACGCCGATAAAGCCCTTATAATACATGACTTCAAAAAGGCGTTTGATTGGTCTTTGAGGGCTGCAAAACTAGGCCATACAGAATCGCAGGCAAACCTTGGTATAATGTATTACTACGGAGATGGTGTCGATAAAAATATCAATGAATCTATAAAGTGGTATACGGTTTCAGCCAATGATGGCTTTGAAAATTCTCAATATGCATTAGGCATAATCCATCTACAAAAAGAACGCCCAGAATATGCAATTGAGTGGCTTGAAAAGGCCGCCAAAAATGATCATTTGGAAGCTATTTTAACTCTATCAGATTACTATCAGTTCAAAGAAAAAAACAATGTAAAGGCGGAGAGCTACCTGAATAAAGCAATCTTTTTGGGCTACAAAGAAGCAAAGCTTCAGTTGGGAATAATGTATTTGAATTCCGACAGTCAGGCGGCGAGAGAGCGCGGCATAAAGGTGCTATCAAATTGTTTAATAGCAGATAAGAATAAGGCGTGCTCATCACCATTTATATCGATATTTATGCATAATAAATATAGAAAAATGATCCAAGATCAAAAATATATTAATATTTTAAATAAACTTTAGTTCTTCTTTTTTAAGTTTTCCAATAGGAAGTCTACTTTTTCGTGAAGTAAATTAACTTCATTGTGAATGGTATCAATCGTTTTACCCGTAAGCTCTGCTTGGTCATGGTCCTGGCTTGTTTCACTAAACGAATCAATAATAATTCCTACCATCATATTTAAGAATATGAAGCTACCGAAGAAGATAAATGATATGTAATAAACCCAACTTAAAAAGTAAATTTTTTGAGTTTCATACATAACATCCGTCCAGTCTTCAAACGTTGCAATTCTGAATAGTGTGAGTAGCGAGCTAGAAATATTACCCCACAAATCTGGATTTATGGAGGCGAAGAATATATTTCCAAAGGCGGCATAAATATAGAATATTATAAACATCATTAAGCATACATATCCCATTTTTGGTATGGATATCAACAAAGTTTCAGTCAGCCTTTTTAGTTCTGGTATATAGGATACGAGTCTTAAAATTCTAAATATACGCAGCAGTCGCCCAATAACCACTGCCTCATTGTCTTCAAATGGTATAAGGCTTCCAGAAACAATAATGAAGTCAAATACATTCCAACCATCTTTAAAGAAGTCTTTAACCTTATCGTAGCTAAGCATTCTAATTGAAATTTCAATAACAAAGAATATAGTTACAAAATAGTCAAGGTATTCTAGGGAATTGATTATTAAAGGATCAACATTATGCGATTTAAGACCAATTGCAAAGGCCGATAGTATAATAACAGAAATAACTATTTTTTGAAAAATAGAGTTCTGGCTTAATATGTTAAGTTTGTCTTTTAATGAGTGTATTTCGATCAATTTATTTCCCTATAAGAAAACTCTTATATTTTATACTTTATAGTTAGTTTCCGTAAAAGTCAACCAATCAAGACCAAATCATCAAGACCATAGCTCTTAATGAGGCTAGCTATCATTTCTTTTTTAATAGAATTTATGATGTTAATTGATTTATCAAGCCTCTTCTTTGATGATTCGATATCTTTTATGCATTCAGTTCCATATATAGCGTTTAAAAATTCACCGTCAACCATATTTAAGGCTTTGATTGAATCAAACTCAACAAGCCTAATTTTTTTAATGGTTTGATTGTATGTAATTCTATTAATTAGTTTTTTTAAAGAGCTCTTTTTTCCTTTAAACTTAATGAGTGATAAAATGCCAAGCGCTGCGAGCATGTTATGTGATCTATTTACCCGATGAAGCTCACTATCCGGAATCGGCATTGAGTTGAACACTTTAGTCATGAATGGATGGTATAAGCAACAGTTCACCAGATCGCTATTAGAATTTAAAATTATATCTATTGATTTTTTATAAACTCCAACAGTGATATTTTTTTTTGATTTTTTATATTTTGCCAGCAGAGAATTTAGACTTTCGTTAACGGTGTTAAAGTATTCTGTAGTATCGTTAACTGTGTAATTATCAAGCTCTTTCTTGCTATAATCTTTTATCCACCCAAGTATATCCCCAATCTCTTTATTATTGATATTAGCCTGATTGATTTTGCTATTGTTTAATTTCAAAATCATCTTATTAGCACCGCTCTTCAAGGAAATTCTATTTCTCCTGGATTTTTGAATAAAGAATACCTTGCTCCAAATTACGTCTATAATTTCATCTTCTAAATCTTTTATATCATATTCAGAAAGTGCCAGGATTTTTGATATCCCAGCTTTGCCGCTTTTGGTCCCTTCGTTCTGACTGTATCTGGGCGACATAGCCGATTTCCAATCTAATATTGTCTGAATCGAAAGATGCCTTTCTAGTGACCAATTATCCCTTTCCTTTTCCTCTAGCACCATCCCTTTGGTAAAGTCCAAGTCACTATGTCTTATTATATTTAGGACGTGGTTAGTCGAAATTGATATGATTTGATCGGTGATAGCGGATAATATTTCTTTGTTTATTGATACTTTTTGATATGTAGTAAATATATAAATCAGGCAGGGGATGTATATATTTTCAACTTCAAATCTTTTCCTTTTGGAAAGGTAAATTGTTGGTATTCCAATATCGCTTTTAAGCGTATAAATAAGGCTACCTCTTTTAAAATATTTATTTTTAAAAGTATTTGTCTCATCAATAATATCATCGCCTGCATCAAACATCGAAGAAATATTATTCCAGTCAAGAGAGAAGGAAAAAATCTCTACTGCACCCTTGCTTAGTTTTCGGTTATTGTCAAGTTCATCCTGGATAAAAGAAATAAGCGATTTGCCTTTTCCATCAACGCGAAACGTCTCATCATTTATAATGCACAAGTTTTTATCGGTTATTTTTTTCCACCATTTCATAGCATATAATTATACCACAAAGCAACGCTTATATCGAATTAATTAATATGGTCTTCCATCACTGTTAAACAAAGAAAAAAGCCAAAGAATAGTTTATTATTAACTACTTTTACCTCAAAAAGTAAAATAAATGCCGATTTTAATAGAAAAAATCAACGAAAGCATTTTGACAAAATGAAAAATTCAAATATAATAGGGGGCATTAGGGGAATTAAAAACAACAAGGAATAAAATGATAAGAGCAAATATAATTTTAATGGCTATGTGGTCTTTGGCCGCCTCCGTATCGGCAGAGGTAATAGATATCGATTTAATAGAGTTGAATGCCCAATTAAAGGCAGAGCCTGAGACAGTTCTTTTAGACATCAGGGACCCAAGTGAGCTAAGAGTAACAGGGACAATAGACCACCGTAAATCATATAATATATCCAGAGGCTGGCTAGAGACAAGGATTGCTGCGACGGTTCCGGATAAGGCAACCCCGATTGTTGTATATTGCGGGAGAAACGTTCGTTCTCCTTTTGCAGCCGAGACATTAATGTCTATGGGTTATGAAAATGTTAAGAATTTTGATGAAGGTGTATTTGCTTGGGAAGATGCGGGTCAGAAGATGTGGTATTATAATAATAAGGAAGATAATAAGGCAATATTATATTCACCAGTTAAAAAAGTGTCCGATAGAGTATATACTTCAATCGGGGCTACTAAGCCAGGAACGTATGAGAATTATGGCCATAATAATAACCTATCATTTGTAATAGCAGACGATGGCATCGTAGTATTTAACGCTGGCGGATCATATCTCCTTGCGCAAGCTTTTCATGATGAAATAAAGAAAATATCAGATAAGCCAGTAAAATATGTGGTTTATGAAAATGCTCAATTCCACGCTGTATTTGGTTCACCTTATTGGAAGGAGCAAGGTGCGAAAATTATAGCACACGATAATTTTGATGAGGATTCTCCGGATGGAACGATCGAGCCAAATAAGTCTAAATTAAAAAATCATTTCTTTAAGTCTGGAATAGTGGCCCCTGATATATATTTTAAGGATGGTTACAAGGTTCCATTAAAGGGAATTGATATAGAATTAAAATATTTTGGACCAGCCCATGGCCAGGAAGACGCCCTACTTTGGATGCCGGGTGAGAAAATCCTAATTTCAGGAGACTTTGCTTTCAATGAAAGGATGTTTCCGGTATTTCACGGGACAGATCTGAATGCATGGATCGAATCTTGGGATCAAATGGCGAAACTTGATCCAAAGATTATTATCCCTGGACATGGTGATGTTACCGATTTAAAAACCGCCGAATATTATACGATGGGGTATGCGAAACATTTGAAATCGTCAATAGAAAATTTATTGGATGAAGATGGAGATTTAACAGATATATATAATATAGATTCATCAAATTTTTACGATTTTGGATTGTATAAAGAATTACATAATGGCAATTTGGAAAAGACTTTTAAAAGATTTGAATTTGAATATTAATAGGGCACAATAAAATGACAGACGTAATAGATAAGTTAGAGCAAAAAAGAAAAGAACGCGCCGAGCAACTTGAGGGTATGGCACAAAGCCTTGGGTTTTCTAAACCAGAAGAGCCAAAGGAATCAAAAGATGCATCAATGGTAACCAATACTAACCTAAAAGAGGCGACATTTAACTTCTTGAAGGGAAAGCTTATTTGCCAACCAAATTTACCAACAGGCGCCATTGAGATGACTTTAAGCGGATTTTTAGACGCAGACTCCAAGATTCAGAATTGTTATTCAATGATGGCACTAAATTTCATATCAGATGATAAGAGAGAGAGCCTAACCGGGAAGCTGTGGAGTAGAGACGTTGGTCATTACTATATGCATTATTATGCATTTAAAACACTGCATTTAGTAAATAACGCAACATTTAAAAATTTAAATGATAATTTTTTCCTTCCAATTTCTCGCCAAGAATCTGACTATACAGATCAAAATATATTGTTGCCAGCTGGAATTTTAATTATGTATTCTAGGTTTTGTATATTACAAAAGTTTTTTGATTCAGCAAAAGAAAACGATAAGCAAGTTGCAATAACTTCATTTAAATTAATAGCAGGGAAGATATCGAAGATTGAAGACGAGTTAATAAGTGCACTTTCAGCATTGGTAGATAGTTCCTTTAGTTTTTTAGAGGATAGGGAAAATGAAGATTTAAAAAATTCAATAATCGATGACATATCAAAGGCAAAAGAGATATATACAGATTATCTTAAAAAGCATAGTGATGATAAGTACGTCATAACCGACCAAATGTCCGAGATAGATTCTAACAGGAAGGTAGAACATGATAAAAACCGCAATATTAATAACGACACTCCTGATACCAGGTATAAGCGCCGCTACATTTAAAAATATAGAGATCCAAAGCCAAACCAAATTTCACTACCTAACAGACAGACCCGAAGTAGTTATAAAATTTAATAACAACCAACCCGTAGAGGAGTTTGGATATACAGATCGTGGCATTCTTAAATATAAGAGGATGTTTAAGGATGGAATCATCACTGAGTTTAGAGAATATACGCCAACAGGAGATGTAGATTCTATTTCCAAATATAAAAATGGACAAATAATAATGGAGGAAGTTTATTTTGAGGGAACTAAGGCGGTAGAGACCAAGACTTGGATAGATTCTGGTTTTCTTGACAAGATAGTTTCTTATAGAGAAGATGGATCCATGTCTTATGCTGTCGAAAAAAATAATAATGGAGAACTGATAAGAACTATATACGGTATAGACGGAGTAATAGTCAATGAATTTAGAATGCCAACGCCATTTCCGGCTATTTTATTGGATGCCAGAAAAACAAATACGGGCGACTTTGCTGAATATTATGACAATGGTGTGATTCATTCATTTATAAAAGTAGAGTATTTGGATCCGAAATTACGCGAAGAAAAAATCCTATTTTTACAAGATTCGCCGGTGCTAGTAGAGACTCCAGAACTAAATCTTCCAGAGGATTACAAGGGTTCAATATTTGCAGAGGGTGCCGCACAAAAGGATGGTAGTAGTTCTTTTTCAATTCCGCAAGGATCTAATTTCCCAAAATCCAGTAAAAAAGATCGCTCTTATGGATCCGAAAAAATTATTACCGGTAGTTTTGGTATTGATAGCGCGATTATTAAGCCAACTATAAACGAAAATATTTTAGCAGTTACTTTTAACATCGAGAATAATACCAAGGAAGATTTAAGATTGGAGACGGCCTCCATTGGTGAGGATGGCAAGGCGGCATTATTGACCTTAAAGATGTATCTTTCAATAAAAAGCACCGATGGTGTTGTTATGAATGAATTAGATTCAATTTTAATACCAGCCAGAACAAATATTAAGTTATCTACGGACAATTTACATTTAGTATTGATGCTGGCTAATGAAAACGAACTAAAACCAGAAGATATTAGGTCTATAAAATTAGGATTCGATAATGGTGAGTATATAGATATTTCACCAAGCTATGACGAATCAGAAAATATATCGGAGAGCAACAAAACAGAAGTCGATGGATATCAAGTTCAAGTTCTCAAAACCGACAATTCAGATATCGACGCAAAATCAAGCGTAGATAATAATAAAAATTCCCAAAAGATAATGTCTGACGGAAAATTAATAGCGGAGGAATTTTATGATTCGGCCGGTAATTTAAGTGCCAAGGTTGAATACAGCAATGGCAAAAGAGATAGGAAGATAATATTCGATGAATACGGATTAATCGATACTTTGTTTACAAAATACGAAGACGAAAAATGGAAAGAGTAAAATAGTAATTTTATTAACCAAAGCCATGGTATAATGTATTCAATATTAAGCTAAAAGGAATTTAAAATGTATAAAAAACTATCTCCACACAAAGTAACCGTTGAAAACGAAGGCACTGTTTATATATGTCAGTGTGGTAAAACTGGTGATATACCATTCTGTAATGGCAGCCATGCAGGAACAGATAAAACTCCATTAACGAAGCAAAAGCAGGTGAGAATTTGTTTATTTGTGGCTGCGGAAAGTCTAAAAACATGCCATTTTGTGATGGTAGCCACAAAAGCCTGTAGTAAATTTGGCTTTGTAGCTCAGCTGGATAGAGCAGCCGCCTCCTAAGCGGCAGGTAAGGGTGTTCGGCAATGTATTGCTTTTGAGTAATAAAAGTATATAATACCCTTTTAAACAAAGGGATTCCATGTATTATGCCAAAGTCTGATGAGGCACTAAAACCGTTTGCTAGAATTGATGTAAATATATGTTCAAACACAGAATGTAAATCATTTAAAAAGCCGACTAATAAGTGGGCAAGCTCCTCGTCAAATAAAAAGAATAAAATTGAATGTCCTGATTGTGGCAAAACTCAGATATGGGTTCCAAATCTTTCTATATATAAAGTTCATCGAGAGATAACTGGTAGAAGATACTTACACGATAAAGTATATTCAAAAGAGAGTTGCCAAACAGAAGATTGTGATAATAACAATTACAGTGTTAAACATCATCAAGAAAGATATAGAAAGAGAGGAAAAAACAAAGCCGGCTCTCAGGTATTTCAATGTAAGAAGTGTGATAAATACTTATCAATAAAAAGCACACACTCTATGGTCTTGTATAAAAAGAAAAACCATAAAGATAAGGCTATATTTAAGTCATTTCTTGTGCCTATGGGTATTAGACAAATAGCTTGGTTTAATGAAATAAGTCCAAGCACTGTTTATGACAAGTTAGAGTATTTTTACGAGCAATGCTTAAAGTTTAATCACCACTATGACGAAAAGATTAAGCAAAAGAATCGGAAATTTATGGCATTAAACTCTGATGAGTTCTCCTTATCAACTAATTGGAGAACTAATCCACGAGATTTTAGACTTGGATTGTCAGGAGTTCAATTAAAAATGCTGGCAACTTGCGATCAAAAAAGTGGATTTGTTTTAACACAAACTATGCCATTTGATAGTTCTGTTATAGCAGAAAATATTAACAATTGGGCGGTGGCTAATGGTGAATTAGATAAGCTAAGTGTTGATAGAAAATATCCAGAATATCTTTATCACGCTGAATCAAAGACAAAGTCAGATAAATACTTAAATGAACTTAGAGGAAGGAATAGAACGAAGGTTAATATTTATGGCATTAAGTTTGATGAGTATTATCATCAATTAGCACATTGGTATGATGTTGTTTCATTGGTTGGAGATACAAAAAGGATAACTATTTACTCAGATAATAGCAACTATAAGAAACTAATTAATAGACTCTCAATTGATGGGAATCCTTTTAAGAATATCTACTTTTATTCGCTTAGACTATCACATTACAATAGCACTGTTGCAGAAAGAAAAATTTTCAAACAATTAGAAAAGATGCATGAAGAAGACTTTCAAAAATATTTCAAGAGTAGGGCAAAAGATAGGGCAGAACTTGCCAATAGTTTGACCACCCTTTCTAAAAAAGAGTGGATAGCTAAGTGTGCTAAGCTAACATATGAGATTGCCGATGACTATTTGCGGTATAACCCAGTATTAAAGGCTGCTGTTGGGTCTGACTGGGGTCTGGTTCATCCACTACCTAAGGATAGAGAGCCGTTAAAGGCGATATCTATTGAGTCTCATAGTGTAGAAGAAATGGATGAGGGAACCCTAACAGAGGACGTGCTAAATGCTCACATTGGCACTATCGATAATTACTTTCAAAAGATACGAAGAATGTCGTTTTTCGAGAGGAACAGTAAGTCCGCAGCTACATCAGAGGTTGAGGCGAGTTTATGGAAAAATGGAAAGGGTTATGACCCATTAAAGTTAATAATGATGGCAGAAATATTTAGAACTGCTCATAACTTTTGTTTAATATCAACCACGCAAAAAAAGACACCGGCTATGAAATTAAATTTAACAAAGAAGGCTTGGGATATTAATGACATTCTAACAAAGAAGTATAATTAAAGTATTGTATGTTGTTCAAACAAGAACTCTCCCAAAGACATAACAGAAACCGAAAAAATAACACTCTTTAATCCATCTTTACCAAACCATTGTTTAACATAACTATATGCCAGCGCTGCGGTAAAGACAGTCATAAGATACTTATATTCATAGATAGTATTATTAATAATACTCACCACCAACTCCTGCCATTGATTTAACGTCTCTGGCAAAACAATAAAACTAAAAATAACGATCCAAGTTACAATAAACATCAAAGCGTCTTCCGATAATTTAAAGTTTAAATCTTTTGAC
>JYMV01007613.1_pt1 | contig 29810 bp, 24 predicted proteins | sample 338911 | NCBI WGS metagenome assembly JYMV01 (sample SAMN03354496, study PRJNA234377) | hydrothermal vent metagenome | biome: Deep sea; feature: Hydrothermal plumes at the Eastern Lau Spreading Center, Western Pacific Ocean; material: Seawater | place: Tonga | collected 2009 | depth 2000 m m
ACTCACATGTGTTGATAACGCTGTGTATATGTAGATGTGGAATGGATGATGGGTGGGGCTACTGAATGAACGTTTCTGCGATATGGAACCAAAGTCTGAAGGTTATCGAAGAAAAGATCGGGACCCAAGCGTTTGATACATGGTTTCGATCTGTCTCCTTGGATTCTGTGAAAGGCAAGGAGATCACGCTTCGAGTTCCCAATCGCTTTTTCGGACAGTGGCTCCGAGAACATTACCAAGACGTCCTACGCGATGTTCTCGGGCCATTGATGGGATACGATACCGTTGATATTCAGTGGAAAACCGATGACGCACGCGTGGACGAATCTGCCGATAATGGGGGAGAAGAGGTTGGAGGCCAATCTTCGAAAAGAAGACGCGCGAACCAGCTCAACCCCAAATACACATTTGAAAAATTTGTTGTTGGTGGGAGCAATCAGTTTGCTCGCGCCGCCTGCCTCGCCGTCGCGGAGAAGCCGGCGAAGGCCTACAATCCCCTCTTTATTTACGGCGGAGTTGGGCTGGGGAAAACCCATCTTCTTAATGCGATCGGCATTACGCTGTACGCGCAATCCGGGATGCGAATCGTCTATGTGTCATCGGAGCAATTCACGAACGAAGTGGTGCACTCCATTCGATACGATAAGATGGTGGAGTTTCGAAGGAAATACCGCAGCGCGGAAATTCTCTTGATCGATGACGTGCAATTCATTGCAGGGAAAGAGCGTACGCAGGAGGAACTGTTTCATACGTTCAATACACTCTATGAGGCCCAAAAGCAGATTGTCCTTTCGAGTGACTGCTTCCCGAAAGACATGTCTGGGATGGAAGCTCGTCTTCAATCACGGTTTACGTGGGGGCTGATTGCCGATATTCAACCACCAGACCTCGAAACTCGTGTCGCGATTCTTCAGAAAAAATCAGATGCGGAGGGGATGAAACTGTCCGACGAGATTGCCCATTTCATTGCGTCGCATGTGCGCTCAAATATCCGGGAACTGGAAAGTTGTTTGATTCGTCTTGGAGCATTTTCGTCCCTGACGGGCGAACCTATTACCATGGACCTCACGAAGGAAGTTCTGCGCGATCTTCTCAGCGCGTCCCAGCGGCGAATCGATATCGCAGAAGTGCAAAACGCAGTTGCAACTCGCTTTGGCGTCAAAATTGCGGATATGAAGTCAAAGAAACGAACCAAGGTACTGGTGTTTCCGCGGCAACTAGCGATGTATCTGAGTCGCGATCTGACGGAGCTTTCGTACCCGGAAATCGGACGACACTTCGGGGGAAAAGACCACACCACGATCATGCACGCGTGTAAAAAGATCGAGAAAGAAAAACAAGAAGGGGGAAGCGTCGCCCTCACGATTGACGCATTAACACGATCGCTACGGCTCGGGAGTTAACGCGAGGGGGAGGAACTCGATGCACATCGTTATTTCGCGGAAGGAACTACTACGAGGATTGCATCGGGTTCAGGGCGTCGTGGAGAAGCGAAACGCGATGCCGATATTGTCCAACGTATTATTGGAAACGAAAGAGGGCGGTCTAGAGATGTTTGCGACGGACCTGGAAATTGGCATTCGCGGATTCTATCACGCCGATGTCAAGAAACCGGGTGGAGCGGCGGTCTCGGCGCGAAAGCTGCTCGAGATTCTCAAGGAATTGCCAGAGGCAGATATTGTGATGGCAACCGTAGAGGACAGCAGCTTTCTCTCGATCCGTTGCGGGTCAAGTCAGTTCAAGATCATGGCACTGTCGCCTGGCGACTTTCCCAAGATGCCGGTCACGACTGGAAAAGAACTCCCTGAAATCCCGGCGGGATTACTCGCTCGTATGCTCAGCAAGACGACCTATGCGGTAGGGGAACATGATACGAGATACATGTTGAATGGGGTGAACATTATGGTGGAGCAGGTGACCGTGCCGAGCACGAAACATGTGCTTCGGTGTGTGGGTACAGACGGCCATCGGCTTGCCGTGACCGAACTCGATATCGGAGACGCCTCAGGCACAGGCGATCTGAGAGTCATTATTCCAAAGAAAGCTGCCCAAGAAATCAAGAAACTTCTCTCAGAGCTTGATGGTGAGCAAGATGAGGAACCACGGCTCGGAATCACCGATAACCAACTCGTGCTGCGCTTGAGTGGTCTCCTGTTGAGTGCGCGTCTCATCGAAGGAGCCTATCCAGATTACGAACAGGTCATTCCTGTGGGCAACGATCAGAAAGTGACGCTCGACAAAAAAGGTTTTGAGACGGCAATTCGAAGGGTCGCGCTGCTTGCTCCCGATCGAGTCAACACCATTCATCTCACATTTGAGACCGATCGAGTCGTGCTCCACTCGAGCACCTCCGATCTTGGAGAAGCGACGGATGAGTTGGCCGCGCAATATGGAGGCCCTGGCTTCGAAGCGGTGTTTAACGCACGGTACTTGCTGGACGCTCTGGCTTCGATAGATGGAGATCAAGTCGTCTTGGAGTTGAAGGGATCATCGAGTCCCTGTCTCATTCACGAAACTGGGCCGGTTCGCACGACCTGTGTGGTCATGCCGATGAAGGGGTAGCGGGCACGATGGGAACGGGAGCACAAGCCATCAAGAGCGGGGCCCTCTACACCTCCGAGCAGATCAAAGTCCTCGAAGGCCTTGAGGCGGTTCAGAAACGGCCGGCGATGTATATCGGGAGCACCAGCATCGACGGGCTCCATCACCTGTTGTATGAAGTGGTGGATAACAGTATCGATGAGGCGATGGCTGGATTCTGTGAAACCGTCCAGGTCACCATCAACATCGATAACAGTATCACGGTGGTCGACGATGGCCGTGGAATTCCCACCGATTTTCATGAAGGTCAGCAGAAGTCGGCTGCCGAGGTGGTCCTCACCGTGTTACACGCGGGTGGAAAATTCGAAGAAGGCGCCTACAAAGTGTCAGGAGGTCTGCACGGGGTTGGGGTTTCAGTAGTCAATGCCCTGGCCGAATGGCTAGAGGTTGAAATTCGACAGGATGGCAAGGTCTACGAGCAGCGATACGAGCGAGGGGTCCCTACTGATCCACTGAACGTCACAGGCAAGACCAAACGGCGTGGCACAACCATTACCTTCCTCCCGGACGCGAAGATTTTCGAGACCATCGAATTCAATTTCGACACCCTCTCTCAGCGGCTACGCGAACTTGCCTTTCTCAACCAAGGGATTGAGATTTCTATCCGCGACGAGCGGCATGATAAAGAACACTGTTTCAAATACAAAGGCGGAATCGTCACCTTCGTTCAGCACCTTAACGAGAACAAGACCCCGCTGCACAAACCCATCTATATTGCGCGCGAAAAAGGTGAAATCTTGATCGAGGCCGCACTCCAATATAACGATGGATTCAAAGACAATATCATGTCATTCGCCAACAACATCAACACCCGCGACGGAGGGACACACCTGAGTGGATTTAAGGCAGGTCTGACCCGCACCATTAACGCGTGCGCGACGTCGAAGCAGTCGTTCAAGAAGGATGTTGATTCACTGTCCGGCGACGATGTCCGGGAAGGACTAACAGCAGTGATCAGTGTGCGGCTCACAAAGCCGCAGTTCGAAGGTCAAACCAAACACAAGCTTGGAAACAGTGAAGTGAAGGGCCTCGTCGAGGCCGCAATGAATGATGCCCTTGGGGCCTTTTTCGAAGAAAACCCTTCGATCGCGAAGAAAATTATCGAAAAATCGATCAATGCCGCCCGAGCGAGGGAAGCGGCGCGAAAGGCCAAAGACCTCATCCGCAGAAAGGGCGCGCTCGACAGCGGGTCCTTGCCTGGAAAATTAGCCGACTGCTCGGAACGCGATCCGGCCCTCAGTGAATTATTTATTGTGGAGGGTGATTCCGCGGGAGGGTCGGCCAAACAGGGCCGAAATCGCCAATTCCAGGCGATCTTACCACTCAAGGGCAAGATTCTAAATGTTGAGAAGGCTCGTTTTGACAAAATGGTGTCCAGCGAGGAAATCCGTCATCTGATCACGGCCATGGGAACTGGAGTCGGTGAGGATTTCAACGTGAACAAAGTGAGATACCACAAACTCATTCTGATGACGGATGCCGATGTTGATGGAAGCCACATCAGGACACTTCTGCTTACGTTCTTCTTCAGACAAATGCCCGATCTCATTGAGAAAGGATATGTGTTCATTGCGCAGCCACCACTCTTCCGTGTGAAGAAAGGGAACAGCGAGCGATATCTGAAGGATGAACCTGCGCTCAATGCCCACTTGCTAGATTTGGCCGTCGAGAATATTACCTTGCAGCCTAATGGCGAACGTTCGAAAGTCAAAGGAAAGTCGCTACAGCCACTGGTCAAAAAGCTGATGGCCTATGAGAGCCTCATCAATCGAATCTCGCTTCGTGGGGGATCGTCAATGATCCTCAGGAGGATCTCCAACATCTCGGGGTTGAATCGCAATGTGCTGAAGGATCGCGCGTCTCTTGAATCAACCATGGAAACCGTCAAACGAGGATGCGAGCAGAGCCACGAAGGAGCCGAGGTGTCTTTTCATCTCGACCAAGACGAAGAGCATGATGCGTTTAGTGTGATAGGCCGTGTTAAGAAAGACGGGTGGGACCACCATCTGACTATTGATCACAAACTGCTCGGATCGGCGGAATTTCGGGAGCTTCAAAAGCACGCTCCATCAGCCTTGGGCCTCGGCGATCCACCGTACACCGCCTGGTTTAAGGACGACGAGAAACAGTTTCAGTCAACGCAGGAGTTTGTGGAGGCCGTGCTTGACTATGGCAAGAAGGGCCAGTCGCTTCAGCGGTATAAGGGACTAGGGGAAATGAATCCCGACCAGTTGTGGGAAACCACCATGAATCCCGCGACCCGACGGTTTATCCAAGTCACCATGGATGATCTTGTTGCAATCGATGAAATCTTCACTATCTTGATGGGCGACGCGGTTGAACCGCGTCGCCAGTTTATTCAGGCGCATGCTGCCGAAGTGACGCAGCTTGATATCTAGCCTCTGACCTCTCTGGATTATCTCCATGGCATCTGAAGAACACCTCGATCATATCGCCTTAGAAGACGAGATGCGTTCATCGTATATGGCCTATGCGATGAGCGTGATCGTTGGGCGTGCATTGCCTGATGCCCGTGATGGGCTCAAGCCGGTTCATCGTCGGACACTGTATGCCATGAACGAGATGGGTCTGGCGTCGAATCGCGCTTATCGCAAGTCCGCCAAGATCGTCGGCGAAATCATGGGCAACTATCATCCCCACGGCGACTCCGCAATTTATGACTCTGAGGTCCGGATGGCGCAAGGCTTCAACATGCGCTATCCCATGATCGACGGTCAGGGCAACTTTGGCTCCATCGACGGCGATCCACCTGCCGCCATGCGCTATACCGAGGCAAGGCTGACGCCTCTTGCAGAGGCCATGCTTGCAGATATCGACATGGAAACGGTTGATTTCCGTCCGACTTACGACGAATCGTCTATCGAACCGGTGGTGTTGCCGTCGAAGGCACCAAACCTTCTGATGAATGGATCGTCAGGGATTGCGGTGGGCATGGCGACAAATATCCCGCCACATTGTGCTGCCGAACTCATCGAAGGGCTATTGGCCCTGATGGACAACGCAAATATCACCATCGAAGAACTCATGCGGTTTATTCCCGGTCCGGATTTTCCAACGGCCGGGATGATCTTTGGCTCTCAGGGAATCAAGTCTGCCTATGAGACAGGGCGAGGGATTATCGTCCTCCGCGGACGCGCAACCGTAGAGGCCGATGAGCAGAAAGATCGTAAATCGCTCGTCATTACCGAGCTTCCGTTCCAGGTCAACAAATCGAAACTGATGGAGCGCATCGCGGGCCTCATTCGCGACAAGAAGATCGAGGGTGTGTCCGACCTCCGAGATGAGTCAGATCGAGATGGTATTCGTGTCGTGCTGGACCTGAAGAAGGGACAAATTCCCACCATCATACTCAACCAGTTATATGCGATGACGCCGCTGCAAACCTCGTTTGGCACCATCCTGCTCGCCCTGGTGCGAAACACGCCGCAGATCCTGACGTTGAAGGCTCTTCTCGAAGAGTTTCTCAAGCACCGCCAGGAAGTCGTCGTTCGGCGAACCGCCTTTCAACTCAAGAAAGCGCTTGAACGAGCCCATATTCTTGAGGGGCTGTCCAGTGCACTCGATAACCTTGACGCAGTCATCTCGCTCATTCGTAGATCCGACTCGCCGCAAGCGGCACGAACCAGGTTGATGCAGCAGTTCGAGCTAAGCGAGATTCAAACCAACGCTATTCTTGATATGCGGTTGCAACGTCTCACAGCACTTGAGCGAGAAAAATTGATGCAAGAATACCGTGACGTCACCGAACGTATCGCCCACTTGCGGTCGGTGCTTGGAAGCGAGGACCTCGTACGAGACATCATTCGCACTGAGCTGGGAGAGATCAAAGTGCAATACCTCGAAAAACGACGCACCGAGATCATACCGCACGCCGAAGATATGACTATCGAAGATCTGATCGCGCAAGAGGACATGATCATTACGATTTCAAACGCGGGATATATCAAACGAACCCCAGCGACACTGTATCGAAGTCAACGACGAGGTGGGAGAGGAAGTGCGGGAATGGACATCCGCGAGGAAGATTTTGTCTCCTCGTTGTTCGTTGGTTCGACGCACGACTATCTGCTCTTCTTTACCGACGGCGGCAAGGTCTATTGGTTGAAAGTGCATCAACTTCCCGAGGCTGGCCGAAACACCAAGGGACGCGCAATCGTCAATCTGCTCACGTTGTCAGAAGACGAACATGTGACCACGGTCCTTCCCGTCAGTAAATTTCGTGATGACTTGTACGTTGTGATGGGGACCAAGATGGGGGTGGTCAAGAAGACCGAACTTTCGGCGTATAGTCATCCAAGAAGTGGGGGCATCATTGCCATCAATCTCGATGAAGGCGATAAGTTGATCGCAACTGAAATCACCGATGGACATCGGCATCTTATGTTGGGAACGAAGAGTGGACTGGTCATTCGGTTTAAGGAAGAAGACGTCCGATCAGTCGGACGGTCGGCGCGCGGTGTGCGAGGGATTAGCTTGGTAAAGGGTGACGAGGTCATCGGGATGCAGACGCTCGAACCAGACGCAAAGGCGACTATCCTCACCGTCACAGAAAACGGTTTTGGAAAACGGAGTTCGTCGGATCACTACAGAACACAAGGTCGCGCGGGCAAAGGCGTCATCTCAGTAAAAACGACGGAACGAAATGGCAATGCGGTCTCGTTCCTCCAAGTCAGCGAAGACGACGAAATCATGATCATGACAGCCGAAGGGAAAGTCCTCCGCTGCCCAATCACCAATGTTCGAGAGATAGGACGCAACACCCAGGGCGTCAAGCTCATGGGCACCCAGGATAACGATCGCGTTGTCGGTGTGGCCAAGCTGGCTGAATCCAGCGGTCAGCGCGACACCGGGAATGGGGCAACAAGAGTTACGCCTGAAGATACACCCTAGATTCCTCCTTGCGATCTTCCCACAACAGCACAGAGTTCGAAATACAAGGCGATGATGGAGTGCGATTACGAGGAGATCGCACTGGGGGACAGGGCAGACAGATTCTCTTTGTCACAGGGTTCTTATCCAAGCGGTGGGGCAATAAAAGCAAGGCGCTCGCGGGGCTTTGTCGGGAGAAGAACTGGGGATTCTGTTGTTTCGACTTTCGTGGGTCTGGTGAATCCGAAGGGGAGTTCAGCGACTATACACTTTCCAATTGGGTTGAGGATTCCGTGGCCGTCGCCGAGATGCTCGCTGATGGGCCACCGCTCACGATTGTGGGATCGTCTCTTGGTGGCTGGCTTGCGTGGTTGGTTGGGCAACAGAATACGGCTGTAGAAAATACAGTTCTGCTTTGCCCAGCGTTCAATATGATGGGCGCGCGCTCACAGCAGGTTTCTCCAGAACGACGACAAGCGTGGAGAGACACGGGCTGGATGCCCTACGATGACGAGGAACTACATCGCGATTTTCCTCTCTCGTGGACGTGGGTTGAGGAAAGCGAGGATCTATGGACACGCAGGTTAGAGAATGTACGAAGGGTCAATACGACAATCTTGCACGGACTTCAGGATACTGTGATTCTTCCTTCTGGTAGTTGGGATTTCACGCAGGAGATTTTGGCAAACGATCCTGACTTTCCGATCGAACTTATCATGAAGCACGGCGATCATCGTTTCAGCACCGCGGACAACCTCGATACATTCCTCAAACTTATTTCGGAACGTTGTTAGTCTAGGAGTGTGACGGGATCTAACGTCCTAATCGAAGGGCGATATCCTTGACGACGCCTTCACCGAGGTATCTCTCAATTTTTCTCATGAGTTCAGGTTTGAGAAAGGTCAGCTGCTGGAGCCAGGCTGAATTGTCCACTAGCACGTGAAGTGTTCCAAACCGTATGGCATCTGGCCTGGTATGGCTTGATATCGGTTCGCCGACGATTTCGTCCCACCCGTTTTTGAGATTGTGTTCTCGCAGTTTTCCCTCGAGCCCTCGATTCTGAATGAAGTGCTCGACGACAGCCGAAAGCGGCGTGAACGGAGACGGCATTTTTCGTGATCGAGTCATCTATTCGATTGTAACTTGCGACCGCGAGTATCACAAAACCGGAACATCTTAGAAAAGAATATCAGAAATCTATTCCGCGCTACCGGAAGAGGATATCCTGCACGTCTCCGATGTGTTTGGCACCTGCCACGGTCATAGATGATTGATTGTCCAGAGAGCTGAGATTCCCTTCAGGGAGCACGCATCGTTTAAGGCCTAGCTTTGACGCTTCCCGTATGCGGATGTCGATGGCGCTGACGGCTCTGATTTCCCCACCCAGGCCGATTTCTCCACACACCAAGGTTTCTGGATCGATCGGGCGCTCGCGAAGACTCGATATCACAGCCGCCATAACCCCTAAATCACACGCCGTTTCGTCGATTCGAATTCCACCCACCACATTGATATACACATCCTGTCCGGAAAGGTGAAGTCCAAGACGTTTCTCAAGCACCGCTAACAGAATTGAGACCCGGTTACTGTCCACGCCTGTCGCGACACGCTTGGGATTCGCGAAGTGCGTCGGTGCGACCAGGGCCTGAACCTCAACCAAAATCGGCCGGGTTCCTTCCATAGTCGCGACCACTACTGATCCCGCACTTTCACGCGACCGGTCTCCTAGAAATAATGCCGATGGGTTCCCAACCTCTTGCAGGCCGACTTCGGTCATCTCGAATACACCGATCTCGTTAGTAGCTCCAAAGCGATTTTTCACCGCACGGAGGATGCGATATGAATGGCCGCGATCGCCTTCGAAGTACAGGACCGTGTCAACGATGTGTTCTAAAAGGCGTGGTCCGGCGATCGCGCCTTCTTTTGTCACATGTCCAATGATAAACACTGGAATATCTCGTTGTTTTGCAAAGGCCATCAATTGTGCCGCAACTTCTTGAACTTGGGTGATGCTCCCTGGTGTGGATGTCAGTTGTGCGGAAAAGGTGGTCTGAATCGAATCGACAACGACCGCGGTTGGGCGAAGTTCTTGCGCCGATTGCACTATGGCTTCAAGAGACGTTTCGGCAAGCAGATAGAGAAACGGATCATCGATACCCAACCTATGCGCGCGCATCTTTATTTGAGTGGACGACTCCTCGCCGGAGACATAGAGAACGGCTGATCCATCCTGGGAGAGACGGGGAAGCATTTGAAGCAGCAGGGTCGTTTTCCCAATGCCTGGATCTCCTCCGACCAGCGTGACCGAGCCGTACACCACGCCCCCGCCAAGCACGCGGTCGAACTCACTGATGCCGGTGAGGATTCGATGTTCCACATCAGATTGCAAATCGCCAATGGATACGGGTTTTGTATCCAGCTTTCGTATTCCTGGTCCACGCCGGTTTGCCGTGGGGATTGAGGCTTCCTCTTTAAAGCTATTCCAGTGACCACATTCGGGACACCGACCATGCCAGCGCGGCGATTCATGGCCACATTGTTGGCACCGAAAAACCGCTCTCATCTTTATCTTTGCCATAGTTTCAGGGTATGAGATGGATACCAGAAAATCAAACACACTGGAGCACATCGATACTGCGTTAATTTCCCTGGGCTGGACATGGTTCCAGAGGTCCGATATAATCCACTCCTATGGGTAATTCGTTCAAAATAATCGTCGCGGTACTGGTGCTCTGCGTTCCCTTCCTTGTGGCCGGATGCATGAATTCCCTCTCACAGCAATCTCCGCTGACCTACACGGATAACATGGATCAGGAACTTGAGCTTGCGGGTCAGGTGGCGACGACCGGTAGTTTTCACGATAACCCGCTTCGACTTGTCGGATACATGCTTTACCCGGTGGGCGTCATACTAGAATATGCTGTAATTCGTCCGGCGTACATCGTTGCCTCGAGTGTCCCATCTGACTCTGGATATACCGTTGAAGATGCGTTCTTTGGGGATCCCCAGCCTATCCGCGCTTCCCAATAGCTTCTTTTCGTTCCTTCCCTGGGTTCTTTTCACCGCCATGGTCTTTCTTTCTGCGTGTGGGGGAACTGGTACGTTTCAGAATCTGACCCAGAAGGCCGTCGAACAGCCACAGGCGGAAGTTTCTGATCCCATAAAATTTGCCACAGGCGTTCTGTGCGATGACGGGGATCAGATTCTTACGTCGCTCGACAGCAACAGCCTGAAAGACACTCCATGGGGATCAGGCCGTGAGATAGTGACATCGCTTCCGGTAGGATCCAAACAAGGCGAATTTCACCTTTTCCTTGATGACCGTGACCAGCTCGTTGGGGTTATCGCGATAGTTCGTGACGGCTTAGAACTTGGACCGTATCCGGGAATCCGCCGGTGGCTCACACGAACCAAGAAAACGGGGTTTATTGTCGAATCAGACATTGACGCATCCGTCGAAGGGATCCGGCACGCCTCGTACCACCTCGAGCGAGGAAAAAAAGACCTTCATAGTGTCGTGGCCTTATCGCGAGCTGGTGCACCCGTCTTGTACATTGACTCAAGGGTGCTTCCGGGTTTCGCGGGTATTTTGGCCGCCAACTCGAAGGGGTTTCTTCAGCGCATTGAGGGCGTCGGAACTTCCACACTCATGGCGGAACAGAAAGATTTTCTCTCGATCCAGCAGTTTGCTAGCGCAGAAATCGCGCGGGTGGGGTTGTGCGATGACCCAAATCTTGACCGTGCGGTGGAGGGGTACCAAAATGCACTCAACATCGGATTTCAGAACGTGCTCTATGAGGCGGAGGCCCATCACCGGACCGGGCTCGCCTATCGAGACCAGGAAAAATTTCCACAGGCGATCGCGGCAATGCAGAAGTCGTTAGAGGTTCGGCCAGCTATCGCAGAGGTCCACCACCACCTGGGAACCGTGTACGAGCGCATGCCTGACGCCGAGCGTGCCATTGAGGCCTATTTGACCGCGGTCAGGCTCCGACCGAACTATCTGGTCGCACGATTTCACCTGGCGGCCGCGTATGTCGAGGTCGACCCGAAGAGGTCGATTCGCGAATTCGAGACGTATGTCGCACTGGCTGAAGATAGACAGCGCGAGCAGGATCGCCTTCAACGAGCCAAGGAACACTTACTACGGCTGAAACAGAACTAGGGAGCGGGTGACCGCGGTGCGGTACTACGGAGGAAGCGATTCTTAGCCCCGCCGGATTTTCTCCTCTTCCTCCTCAAGCGTTTTGCATTCGATACAGAGTGTGGTGACGGGTCGGACTTTCAGTCTCGGGTAAGGGATGAGGGCCTCACAGCTCTGGCAGGTACCATATGTCCCTTGGTTTATTCGCTCCAGCGTCTCATCAATTTTGTTGAGAAGCTTCTGCTCCCGCTCTTTGAGTTTCAGCACAAACGCTTGATCGCTTTCCGCAGAAGCCTGGTCTGTGAGGTCTGGGCAACTCCCTACACGAACAGTCGTCGCATTGATCACCGTTCCAGCTTCGGACAGGAGGGTTCCACGCTGTAAAATCAGCGCCTTCTTGATGTCCTCAAAACGCGAGGAACCTCTGGTTTTTTTCTTGCGTTTGACGGACGATTTTGCTGCGGGCTTAGGTGTAGCCCTCGCGGTAACTTTCGGTTTGGGTTTGACCCGAGGCTTAGATTTTGATTTTACCGCGGGTTTAGGTGTTTTCTTCGCGGTAACTTTCGGTTTGGACTTGGATCTTACCGCCGGTTTGGCCGTAACCCTTGATTTCCGTTTGACTGGTGATTTGGCCTTGGATTTCGCCACTGGTTTTTTTGCTTTTCCGGCCATGAACGGTCCTCAACAACAGGGATAACGAATGGGCCTGTGCTTGAGAAGCAACGATGCTAACAATTTTTTTGCAAGGGAGTCAAGAAGGCGACGGTCTTTTTTATTGTCGTGCGTTTTGACTGGCGAGAAGTGCGTCGAAGAGTTTGGTAAAGCGTGCGAACGGCTGAGCGCCGCTGATGAGTGTGCCTTCGATCGTGGCACCTTTTCTCGTCAATCCTAGAAAGAAGCCGGGGGTCCCGGTCACTCCGGCGAGTGTCCCATCCTGATAGTCCTTCTCAATTTCCTTGCCGTATTTTCCAGAGTCAACACACCCGTCTAACCGAGCGACATCCAATCCAAGTTTGTGTCCGAGTTTGTTGAGATCAGGAACCCCACGGTCTTTCGACTCGAAAATGGCATCGTGCATTTCCCAGTACTTCCCTTGTTCCTGTGCACAATGCGCCGTTTCAGCCGCCTTGCGGGCATGGGGATGAATGGCATCAAGCGGGTAATCACGGAACACGTACCGTACCTTCCCGGTGTCGATATAGTTGGATTTAATTTTTGGAAACGTTTGCGTAAAGAACCGACGGCAGAACGGACAATGGTAATCCGAAAACTCAATGAGCGTAAGCTGAGCGTTTCGGTTCCCCATCATGGGATCATCATCGATACTCACGATCGCCTCCACCGGCCCTTCTTTCGCTCGCCCTCGCGCCTGCTCGAGAATTTTCCTGATTTCTTGAACATCCTGCTTGATACTGTCCAGATCACTTCTCATCGTGTCCAATTGGCGACGGAGATCGTCACCGTCACCAGCCCAAATCGGTGCCGCGCCGTAGGATATTGAAACAGCGATGCTGACCACCATTGTAAACGCACACACCAATCGCCATCGCGAAGAAGCGTAGCCCATGTGTTCCACGGTCATTAAGGCCTTCATCAGCCGCCCACGGTACCACGCTTCCTGAAACGTGGTCAATTGCACCCTTGGTTTGTCAATCCACCGTGAGAGCCACGGAAGACGCAAACTGCGATATACTGGCGCATTGTTGAGTTGGGTACGATAACGAATGTCTAAAACTTCAAGTCACCAGTGGTTACTCATGAGTGTGTTTGGGCTTTTCCTTCTTTCCGGACTCGCCATGATCCTCCTGATGGTCTTTCCCGGCCTCATCGACCTCCATTCATATAAGGCATATGTACTGGATCAAATTGAGTCCCAACTCGATGAGACCGTTGAAGTCTCGGACATCTCTCTCAGTGTATTTCCAGGGGTACAAATCGAGTTAGAGCACATTGCTCTCCTGGATTCTGAGAACGTTATGCCGGCATTCTCGGCCGACCGTCTCGTCCTTAATCTACGTTTGCTGCCACTGTTACGCGGGGAGATCGTGGTAAAACGCGTGGAGTTAGATCGCCCGAAGATTAACCTTCGTGGCGAACGTCGAGGACACCTTCACTTTTTCGACCTTCACTTTTTCGACCTTTTCCCAGGTGTAGGCGATGGTGGAACACCTGTGACCAATGTCCAGTGGTTGTCCTCGAGCGTGAGGGAAGTGGCAGTGAGAGACGGTCAGATCAGGTTCACGCCGCATGGTCAGAGTGATGGCCTGTCCGAGATCAGAATTGAACGCGTCAACACCGTCATCACCCTGCCAAGCGATGGAACTCCATTGGAATTCTCGGTGGCCGGGATTCTTCCGCATGACAATGGCCATGCCAAAATCAATATGACAGGAACGTTCTCCGCACAGACCATACACTCGCCAGTTTTTGCGCACTCACACGTCAAATACAGACTTGCCGGGACGACGCGCATCTCGTCACTGGACCTCGCTCGCCTTCAGCCATATCTTGGAACCAATGACAATAGAGGACTTTATGGCCTGGGTGATTTTGAGGGAGAGATGATCGTGACAATCGACCCGACGTCTCGGCAGTTCAGTGTCCAGGATGTCAACCTTCGACTGGAAACCGTAAATCTCACCGGATCTGTGGTGTTCCAGCAGACCAACGACAAACCCTGGACATTCCAAAGCGAGGTCAGCACGTCTCCGTTCGATATCCGAACCGCGCTCACCGTGCTCTCGCCACGCCTCGATCAGACGACGTTCTACAACACGGTGACTGAAGCTGACGTATCAGGACACGCACGCATCGTGCAAGCCTCTGTTTCTGGCGCCCTGGGCATGGTATCCCCATCGGATATCGCCGTGACCGCTCAGTTTGAGCTTGAAAGCATGCGTGGCCGTTTTGGAAAGGGCCGTGTCCCGTTTGAAAATGTCAACGCATCGTTGATTCTGCAGGATGACACGATGGAGCTTCGGTCTCTTACTGGTCGGTATGGCGGGGCCGAAGTACTGAACGGTATCGGGATCGTTACTGCTATGTATGACGCGGCGGACATTGATTCGACGGTCACCTTTAGGGTGCCGACGGCGGAGTTTTTGGATTTTTTTGGAGAACCTGGCGCACCTGAAGAAGGAGCCGACAGCATGTGGGGGTATGAATCTCCCACCGGCGGCGGCCGCTTAACGTTAGAGATGGCCGGGTCTCTTCACCATCACGAAGTGGAGTTTGAGGGCGTGTTTCAAAGTCGAGGCATGGGATTCTACAGTGCCTGGGCAGGGTTGCCAGTCTCAAAACTTGTCGGGCAGTTGAATTTCTCGCCCTCTGGTGTCGAGCTTTCGAAGGTGAAAGGCAGAATCGGGCGGTCACGTATAAGAGTCAACGCACAGTTTGCCGGAGATGATTCAATCATTGTGCTCCAATCACATGCAGACGCGAAGGAACTCGTAAGCCTTCTGCTTTCAAAGGCCGATCTTTCTCCGCTTTCGCCGGACACACTTGTGCGGGGGACGACACTCGTGAATCTCAGGATGGAACGGCATGCCGATGAGGCCGTGATCTCCGCGAAACTCGACTTGAAAAAGATGGGATATCATGGGAAATCGGGCACTAGCAAGCCCGCAGGCGTTGCAGCGAGCGCTGATGTTGACGTGATACTCAATGGGGATACCCAGGTGAAGATTCAACAAATACGGTTTGATCTTGGACCGCTTCTGCTCACGGCGACCGGCCATGTGGAGCTCACAACGCCCCCCCAATATTCCATTTCCGTCGCGAGTAATCTGGTTAGACTTGAGGAATTTCACAAACGAGCCCCGCGCGTCACCATCCGAGGCATTCATCCCAAAGCCGGGTTGTTCGAAGCGAGGCTGAAGTTCACAGAGGTTGGAGGGGGACGGAAGGCGATGGGAATCGATGGAGAGGTCTCGTTGCTTCATGGTTGGATGAGTGTTCCCGAAACAACCAGGGTCAAACCGCTCATTATTGAGGATGTCAACGCCGCCTTACAATTCAGCCGGGAAGAAGACGGCCGCGTAGAAATTGGAACGCTTTCCGCGCTATTCAATGACTCTCAGGTGCATGTCAAAGGGGCAATAACAGGGCTTCACGTGTTTCCTCACGTTCGAGTATCCATTGATGCTCCACAATTCGACTTTGAGTCAGTCATTCCGCGGGGTAAGTCATCACCGTTGCGAGAGTTGATCACCTCGCTCAGTCGCACAACCATTCTTCAGTCCGATATCCATGTTGGAACGGGTCAGTACAACGGCGTGGTGTGGCACGATATGCATCTTGCGGCGACTGGGATGGATGGCGTGGTCACGCTTGAAGTTCTCAAAGCACAGAGCGGTGACGGGAGCCTCCGAGCGCATACGACCATTCACATGCCGGAGGATGAGCCGATGCAGATGGATGGGTACGCACAGTTCACGGCAGTTCCGGCGCAGGACATTGTGGTGCTTTTGAATGGGGATGAACATCTGATGTTTGGCCATGCTGATATTAAAGGAGAGCTTGCTGGGAATGGAGGTCATGAAGATGACATGTCAGCGACGCTTGATGGGCAGGTCAACCTCACGCTTTCCAATGGCCGGATTCGAAAGTTCACGGCGTTGTCAAAGATGTTGAATCTTTTGAACCTTCCACAGCTCCTGTCCGGGCATGTCCCTGACTTGTCGTCGAAAGGGTTGGCGTTTGACTCCATTACAGCCACGCTGATCATTGAGAAGGGAATCATGACCATCAAGGGGTTCTCCTTGAATAGCCCGGTCATAAAGATCGCGGGAGCAGGGCGCTACGATATCCCGAGTGACAACATAGATGTCGTGATGGCGGTGAGCCCACTCGGATCGTATGAGAGTATCCTCAAAAATATACCGGTTTTGAGCACGATTTTTGCCGGGGGAGATCAGCGACGCGGGATCGTGACGGTGCTCTTTGAAGTCAAAGGTCCTCTCAACGATCCCGAAGTGACGACGATGCCAGTCGAGTCAGTGGCCTCTGGTCTCACGGGTCTCGGAGAATTGGCAATCGGTATATTGAGAAACATAATCTCTCTTCCGAAGGAGCTGATTGTGCCGACTACGCCATGATCCATAAAGATTGGTATTATTGGTCGAGTTCGGCGAGATGTTTGTTGATCACATTTTCAAGATCGGGGTGTGTGGTCAGACGAAGTGCCTCTTCGTAACTCGCACGCGCAGCATCCGGCTGTCCTTGTGTTTGAAGCAGCTCGCCGATGTTGTTTAGGGCTCGAGCTTTAGTTTCTGGATGTCGCGTGAGTGTGACGACGGTTTCAAATTTTGACTGAGCGGCTGCGGTATTGCCAAGTGTGCTGAGCGCCAACCCGATGTTCCCCAGGGCGGCCGCTTTCATTTCCGGGTCCTCGGTGATACTGAGGACTTTCTTATACGATCGAATCGCGGCTTCAGGATCGCCACCGACATGGAGTCTGACGCCATCATCAAGGATGGCAAGAGCGTGGTTTGCCTCCGCACGTTCGGACCATGTGGCACAACCCGTTCCGAGAAGAACGAGCATGGCGAGAAGCATATTTCTCGCAAGCGACGCAGGCATCATCGAAAACCTCTGCCACCACCACCAGAACCAAAACCACTACTTGACGACCGGCCGCCACCGGAACGGGATCGGCCACCTCGAAACGAACGACCGCGTGAACCACTGCTGCGCACACCGTCGTGCAGGTGCCCAGAGTGAAAAAAGTAGGGATACCCGTAATAGGGATAGCCATAGTAGGGATAATACGCGTAATAATCGTGTGGATAATAAAAATAGGGGAAGGAGGAGGCTTCGGGGTAAACGGAACTCTCCTCCTTGATCTGCGTGCGCTCGATCAAATGGCACCCCTGCAGCACCAGAAATATCCCGATGGCAATTCCTATCCGAGGCCACGTGGTGTTCAGTTTCATAGGGCTACGTTAAAAGTTGAATCGAAATGCTGCATTGAATGAGAACTCGTCGATCAGATTTAATTCCAGGTTCAGTCCCGCCTTTTCCTGTGGATCGAAGAACAAGGTAGTGCCGGCAAATAGGCCAAAATTATCATCCTCTTCGAGATCGAGTTTCCGGCGGGCAGTTTCGAACATTTCGTTCGGCCGAAAAGTGACCGTGTCGCTCCCGTCGATTTTGGAGAGTCGGATTCCACCGTACGGACGATCGAGAATCGGATGCACCATGGAGACTCCAAGCTTCAAGGTATATTCAGTCCACCGAATTTTCTCGTCGGCAACGCGGAAAAAGCTTTCCGGGCCAGCCGCTCCATCGAGAACAAATCTAGTTGAAATGGTATCTTCAGCGTTAAAGGTCAGGGCGCCGAAGTCAGTAAAAACGGAAAGTCGGGAGGGGCTGGGGGAGGTATACCAATTGACCTTCACGCCACCGCCAAGCGCAAGGTCAAAATCTCCGTTAAAGTCGTCGAATTCATCGATCTTCAGATCGACACCGCCGACATTTCCGTACAATTGGACGCGGTCTCCGAAATTCCATCCAATTTCCGCAAGGACACGGGTCGAGTCGGCATTGCCCTTCTGGACACCCGTTGCCGGATCAACGAGAGTGGTTTCCCCTGCCTCAGTCAAGCCTTCTTCAACGACGTCGCGAGTGGTCACCCCGACCCCAAATTCAATATAGGGACCCGCAAGGCTAGGATAAGGCACGCTAAAACACAGGAACAAAAATGTGGCAAGTGTGCGACGTGCGAAGGTCATAAAGCAGCATCCTGAACGTAGAGAAACTCTAACAGAGCGGCATTGACGGTGTCGATAGCGTGACGCGTCAAAGGGTCTCTTTAACTTCGACTCGCAATTTAGTATGATAAGTAGATTTTGAGACGTGAGACTTTGGGCGTCCTCTCCTAAGGAAACGAATGCATGATTGAACCAGATGTGCGCTCCGAACATTACCCGACGTTCATGCAGATGACGACTGCAATTGTCTTTTGGACGGTGCACCTTACATGTCTGTGGGCTCTCTGGGTTGGTGTCAGCTGGGTGGCGGTCGCAGTCTGCCTTGCCCTGTACGGTGTCCGAATGTTCGGCATTACGGGGGGGTATCATCGATACTTTGCGCACCGCAGTTTTCAGACGAGCCGTCCCTTCCAGTTCCTGCTAGCGTTACTGGGATGCACATCGGCACAGAAAGGTCCAATATGGTGGGCCTCGCATCACCGGCACCACCACAAGTATTCCGATACTGAAGAGGATGTCCATTCCCCGAGGGTATCTGGCCTCTATCACGCACACCTCGGCTGGGTGCTCAGTAAGCAATACAAACACACGGAAACTGCCCTGGTGGAAGACCTCAACAAGTTTCCGGAGCTGCGGCTTCTTGGACGGTGGTATATGGTCCCACCAGTTCTCCTCGCAATCGCCATATTTTATTTGGGGGTAGGACTGGACAACGCATTTCCTGCGCTCGGGACCTCGGGTCCCCAGATGCTTGTATGGGGGTTCTTCGTGAGCACGGTGCTGCTCTACCATGGCACGTTCTGTATCAACTCGTTCACGCACCTGATTGGCAGGCAACGCTTCGATACAGGCGATGACAGCCGCAATCATTGGCTGTTGGCACTCATCACGTTTGGGGAAGGCTGGCACAACAACCATCATCGATACCAAGCGTCCGAGCGCCAAGGGATGTATTGGTGGGAGATCGATATCACGCACTACGGGCTGGTGATGCTCTCGAAACTCGGGCTGGTGTGGGGTCTGCGTTCGTATCCACAAATGATCTATGCGGAAGCCGAATCCAATCGACTGGCAGCATAATTTGGTAAGAGGAATGAAGCACATGGAAAAAGCGCCACTGATGCCAACGAGAGTGTTCGTCTTGGTTCTCATGCCGATCTTGGCGGTCACGCTCGTCCCGTATTACGCGTTCAGCGTCGGGTTTAGTGCGTTTGACTGGAGCATGGGCGTGCTGTTTGCCGTAATCACGTTACATTCTATCTCCGCCGGCTATCATCGTCTGTGGTCACATAAGGCCTACCATGCACATTTCGCTGTGCGCCTGTTTTATGCGATTTGGGGGGGCTGCACCATTCAGAACACCATTCTGAATTGGGCCTCCGATCATCGCAATCATCATAAATTTGTTGATGACCGAGATCGAGATCCCTATTCCGCATCACGAGGGTTTTGGTTTTCGCACATGGGGTGGATGATTCGCGATCACAAAGGGGGACCGGACGATTTTTCGAACGTGAAGGATCTTGTGCGTGACCCGATCGTCATGTGGCAACACAAATACTATATCGAACTCGTATTAGTGACCAATATCGCGCTGCCACTTCTGATCGGGTATCTGTTTAGTACCGCCTTGGGGGTGTTTCTCCTCGCCGGCCTATTGCGGTTGGTGGTCATCCATCACTTCACGTTTTTTATCAATTCTCTTGCCCACATATGGGGGAGCCAACCCTATTCCGACGGGAACTCGTCCCGTGACAACTTGATTCTTGCCGTGTTGACGTTTGGGGAGGGCTATCACAACTACCATCACAGCTTTCAAGGCGATTATCGCAACGGGATACGATGGTGGCATTACGACCCGACAAAATGGGTCCTTACGGTCTTCTCGTGGATTGGGCTCACCAGCCGCTTGAAACGGGCGTCTCAACTCCAGGTCGAAAAAGCAAGACTGGAGATGCAATACAAGCGGGCCTTACGCCAAGCCGAGCATCTTCAAGAGGCAGCTCGATGGTGCCACCATGTTGAGGAACGGTACGCGCAATTCCTGGTTGCTCTTGAGGAATGGGCGACGTTTAAACAGGAATGGTACCAGAGCAAGAAAAATGAACTGTTGGCGACCCTGGAACGCGCGGAATTAAAGCAGCGATATGCTGAGCTGAAAAAGAACGTGAAGTTCCAACGCCAGGAGTGGCATCTCCTAACGGCGCAACTCGCGGCCGTTTAATTCCCCCTTTCGAGCACTGTCCCGTGCGTGGGCAGGACCAGGTTTCGAAAGATCTCGTTGACATGTCCCGCGTGCATGTCGTCATCATGCCTGAGTTGCTCTGCCGCATGTGATTCCTCGGAATCATAATATCCCATCATGAGTGCGCAGCGCTGGAAGTCCCTGGGATTAGTGGGAAGCGTGTGTGTTTGACGATCCTCGACCATTTGGAGTTTGTGCTCCACGTTACGAAAAAAAATGTAGGCCGCCAGCAAGTGACCGTAGTCACGTTGAGAGATTAGTTTGTGGTGGTGCAGCTTGCGTAACGCGTTGATGGTATGGCGATCGTGAAGACCTTGATGGGTGGAGCCGTACGCGAGCTGTAGCGATTGCACGATAAATTCAACTTCGCGAATACCGCCAATACCAAGCTTGACATTGCGTAAGCCTGGACTTTTGGTGGCCAGTTTTTTGTTGATTCTCGCTTTAATTGTTTTCACTTCTTCAAGCTCGGCAAGCCCGAAAAGCGGATCATGAACGAACGTGGCGATGGTCGAAAGGAAACGGCGGCCCAGTGTCCGATCGCCGGCAATGGGGCGGGCCTTTAACAGTGCCATACGTTCCCAGGTTTCTCCCCTGGTGGCATAGTAGTGCTGATAGGTATCGAGCGACGTCGCGATATCCCCCCCTTTTCCCTCCGGTCGCAGATTTAAATCGACGCGGAAGAGGTATCCCTCTTGGGCCACCTCACTCAACGCGTTCGTTATCGTCTGTGCCAACTCCCGAAAATACTCCGTATGTGATGTCTGCAGAATCGGGGTTCTACCGCTCGAGCTCGACGTGATCCCGTCCGCCGATCCAAAGACATACATCAGATCGACATCGGAACTGAAATTAAGTTCCTTGCCGCCGAGCTTTCCCATTGCCATCACCGTAAACCCGGTCGGGACTGCTCTTCCGATGTTGTTACGGTGATGCGGCCGTCCATGGCGTGCTCGCAGTCGGCGAGAACAAATCTCGTACACATGGTGAATAAGCACCTCGGCCAGCATGGAAAGCGCGGCTGTCGTCTGGCGAACTGAGGTGAGCTTCAGAAGGTCCTTGACACCGATCCGAAGGACCTCTTTACGCTTGAAACGTCGAAGCGCGTTGAGCTTTCCTTCTTCGGTCTCGATCGCGTTGACCACCGCAGCGCATTCACGCATGAGGTCTTTTTTGGTTCGTTCGCGGTGAAGAATCTCCGGATCACACAGCCAATAGAAATAGGTCGGGTGTCGAATCAGAATCTGCGACATAAACGGGCTACTGCCGACGGTGGTCGCGAGGAGTTCTACGGCGACGGGATATGCCTTCAGAAATGTGTACAGATGGACCGTATCGATGGTCGCCTTGGCAAAGCGCTCAAGATAATTTAAGGCAACATCTGGATCGGCCGATAGGGACAAAAGTGTAAGGATTTCATCGATACTCTCTGCCAACAACAGCCTTGAACGTGGCTCACTGGCCATGAGTTGAAGATTGGCATCGGCTTGTTTGGGGTTGTTAAACCCGTAACTCGTAAGGAGCGTTGTGACTTGCTCCGACGTCAAGGAAGGTGAGAGCAGCAAATCTTTTGGGTGAAGGTTGTGGGGAGGCGTCGTTGTCATTAGCGTGGTATCTTAACAAGATTGCGGAATGTGATGCATGAACGATTCCAGCCTTGACCATTTTCTCGGACGTATAGACGACGAATATCTCGTCCAATTCTCACAGACCGACATCTCACAACATGCCAAGATGGTCGACCTCCTTTCCGGCGAGAGACCTGTCACGATCTCCCTCGTCCCGGAAGAGTCACAAGTATTGACCGTCACTGTGGCGGCGTTCGATTACTTCGCGGCTCTCTCCACCATCACTGGGATTTTGACGTCATTTGAATTCGATATTCAGGACGCGAAGGCCTTCACTTTTGAGGACCAGGGTAAGGTCGGCAAACCACCTCTCAGAAAGCAGATCGTCGATGTGTTTCTCGTCCGCTACCAAGACGAACGTCTCATCGACACATCATTGCAGGAACGGGTTGAGGACGCGTTGACATCGGCGTTCCGACTGTTAGATCAGAACAAGCTGTATGAGACACGGGCTGTGGTCAACCGACGATTGACGGAGAGCATGTCGAAGATGACCCACGCCCGGCTTGATCTTATCGCTCAGATCGAGGTGACCTTCGATAACGCGAGATCCGAACGCTGGACAGTCATGAACGTCCATTCGAAGAACAGCTTTGCGTTTCTCTATGCGTTGTCAAATGCACTGTCTCTTCGCGGAATATACATCCATGGGATGAGGACCCAAAGTCGAGGGAACACAATCCACGACACGCTGCTTGTTTCCAGTCGACAGGGGCGCAAGCTTGAAGCTGAGCATGAGCAAGAAGCGATCAGAAGTGCGGCGACACTCATCAAGCGATTTACGCAATATCTTCCCTCGGCGCCGGATCCTGCGAAGGCCATGGAACATTTTGATCGGTTCTTGGACAAACTTTTTGATGAAGGGATACCTGATCAGACCTCAGCGTTGCTCAATTTTGGCAAGAAGGACAGCCTGGACTTCCTTGCGCGCCTGTTCGGTGCGAGTGACTTCTTGTGGGAGGATTTCCTCAGGATGCGTTTTGAGGTGCTCTTGCCGGTTCTGGAGGATTTCCAGCATACGGGTCGCATGCGAAGCAGGGTCAGCCTGGAATCAGAATTGACGGAGTGGATGGCAAAGCCAGCCACGTTTGAGGAACGAAGAGACACGCTGAACCTTTGGAAGGATCGTGAAACGTTTCGAATTGATGTTAGGCATATTCTGGAGCCGCAGGGAGTCTTGTCGCGATTCTCCAACGCCTTGAGCAACCTCGCGGAAATATTGCTCGATCGCGCATACATCGAGTGTCACAAGGCGTTGACGTCGGCCTATGGTGTTCCATGTCTTGCAACTGGAACACCCTGTGCATTTACGATCTGCGGCTTGGGGAAGTTTGGAGGACGAGAACTGGGGTATGCATCGGATTTGGAAGTGCTCTTTCTCTATGCGGGGGAGGGTAAAACCACCGGCGCGGAGTCGTTAGACAACGCAGAGTATTTTGACCGGCTCGCCGAAGCGATTATGGACTTCATCCGATCACGACCAGAAGGCATCTTCCATTTTGACACGCGACTCAGGCCATTTGGAGATGGAGCCGCCCGTCTTGCTACGTCATTCGAAGAATTTCGCTCGTACTACAGTCCCACAGGTGACGCCGAACCATTCGAACGTCAGGCCTTGATCAAACTCCGATGGGTCGCCGGGGATGAGCAGTTGGGCTCGGCCGCAGCAGAGCATCGTCATCGGTTTGTGTACAGTGGGGAGCCCTGGGATTTCACGATAGCTCGCGATCTCCGGGAACGCCAGAAACGAGAACTGATTGCGCCAAACAGGTTCAACGTGAAGATGAGTGCGGGCGGATTGATCGATATTGAATATGCCGCCCAGTATCTCCAAATCATCCACGGGACATTGCATGAGGCACTGAGAACTCCTTCGACACAAGCCGCCCTCGAAGTTCTAGGCCGTCTGGGCATTATCTCCAGAACGGATGAACGCAGGTGTCGAGAAACATATATCTTTTTACGCGCCCTCAGCGATGCGTTACGAATCGTTCGAGGAAATGCGAAAGATCTCATTCTTCCCGAACAAGACACTGAAGAGTACGCGTTTCTGGCACGTCGACTGGGGCATCTTGAGGCGGATTGGGATTTCGCTGCACAGCACCTCCATGACGAAATAGAAAAATACAGGCATATCGCCCATACCTTTTTTAACAAGACGAGTAGCGCGCTCACGTAGAGCGCAAGAGAAGCGTCAGCGTTTGAAGTTGCTGGTAAGGAAGTGTTCCACCGCCATCCAATACCCGCCGTTGTCGGAAAATTGTTTCCACAGCGCACGCGAACCGTGATTTCCAGGCGTCGGTGGAAGGTAGGACGTTTTGTGCTTGGATGGGATCGCGTCGAAAATATCCGACCAGCTCGGCTTTTCGTTGCGGGCGGAGGTGATAAACGTGGGAACAGTAATGTGGGTGGATGAGTCCTGAATCCAGGTTTTCGTATGGGTGTTGAAATACTCGCCTGGTGCGAACGCGAGCACCCCATCGACAAGATCCGGCCAGTCGCCGGCGATCTTCAACGCAAGCGATGCCGAATACGAACTCCCCCATAAAATAACCTTTCCAGAGGAGAGTTGTTTCTTCACCAGCTCGATGGCACGCAACATGTCTGGAAGTGCATGTTCGTAGGACGTATTTTTTTTCTTCTGCCTTGCCCGGTGAGCCGTATGATTTCTGACGCCATTGATCTTTCCCCCTGAACGGAGATCAACCGCGATACAGTTGAAGCCCAGCGCATTGAGGCGGGGTGCAATTTCCGCGTATTCTCCGCGGCTCCAGCCTGCTTGATGGTAGAGAATAATGAATGGCGCGCTCTTGTCGTTCTCTTCGATATAGAGGTCTGCCGTGACCATCAGTCCGTCCTCGGAGGGAAAGCGAATCGTATCTTTAAGCGCGGCATATGTGTTGGCAGATAGAGCACAGAGCAGGAAAATAGTGCACAAGAGAGATATCAATGTTTTCTGCATGGCAGACTCCCAGTTACATTTAGCAGGCGTTGCAAATGGACAATCGTTTCGAGCAGCACGCCGCTCATCGATCCGGCATTCTTGCATGCAGCAGCGTCTGGCGCAATTGCCGTTTGATAATCCCAGCTTGTCCGAGATGCTCGGCTGAGATATCCTGAACCATCTATCATGCCTGACGACCAGTTCACCATACGGCAACAGATCATGCAGGGGATTACTGGGACGCTGCGCTCAGCGCGCGAGCTTTCGTCACAGTTTGGGATTTCGCAACGCCAGGTTGATGGTCATATGCCACACATCCTCAGATCAGTGTCGCGAGATAAGTCTCGACGCTTCGTGATGGAACCCTCGGGATGTCACGAGTGTGGCTACGAGTTTCTCACCCGTACTCGACTCACTCGACCCAGCCGGTGTCCGCAATGTCGCGGGAAACAGATCTCAACTCCTCGGTATGGAATCGAACATCGGGAGCTGAAGGGAAAGTAGCGATGAAGCGCTTGGAAAGAAAGATCGCCATTGTCACTGGCAGTAGCAGCGGTATCGGAAAGGCCATCGCCCTAAGATTTGCGGAAGAAGGCGCGACGGTCGTCATTGCGGCGCGGCGGCTTGTATTGTGTGAGCAGGTCGCGGCAACGATCCGCGAACGTGGTGGCCAAGCAGCGGTGATTCAGACCGACGTGACGGATGAAGCACAAGTGACCCGCCTGATATCAGGCACGACACAGCAATTCGGGAAAATCGACATCCTGGTCAACAATGCCGGAGTTATTCTTGGCGAACATATCGCAGACACATCAACGGAGACATACGATCGTGTGCTCAATACTAATCTCCGAGGGATGTTTTTCTGCTGTCGCGAAGGGTTTCGAGTCATGAAACAGAACGGTGGCGGAAACATCATCAACATGTCGAGTGTCGCGGGCGTGGAATCATGGTCGGGAACAGGAACTTACAGCGCTTCAAAGTTCGGTATCCTTGGCCTCACTCAGGCGTTAGCGGACGAAGGGCGTCCGCACAAGATTCGCGTCACGGCGATCTGTCCCGGGCGAGTCGCCGATGAACTGGTTGATGCGTCAAGAGAAGAAAGAGAAAAAGGCGGCCTGATCGATCCCTTTGATATCGCCGAGACCGCCGTCTACCTCGCAACCCTCGGACCCAATGCCATCGTCCATCGCGTGGTCGTGGATCGCATGTGGGCGGATTGGGGACGCGGAGTTCCGGATTGAAAATCGCGACGTTTAACGTCAACTCCATCCGGAAACGCCTCCCAATCGTGCTGCAATGGCTGAAGTGCAATAAACCGGATGTTCTCTGCCTCCAAGAAACAAAAGTACAAGATTCCGAGTTCCCGCTGTCCGACTTTGACGGGTCGGGGTACCACGTGACGTTTCGAGGCATGAAGTCATACAACGGCGTGGCTGTGTTGAGTCGAAATGCACCAAAGAATGTGGCATACGGGTTTGACGATGGGGGCGAACCCGATGAAGCTCGGCTGATTCGAGCCACGATCGATGGAATCACCATCGTCAATACCTATATTCCCCAAGGAGCCAGTCTCGACTCCCCCAAGTATCCTTACAAGTTAGAGTGGTACCAGCGCTTACGTGCTTATTTTTCAAAGCACCTCTCGACAAAGAAACCGGCGATTTGGTGCGGCGACATGAATGTCGCGCCTGAGCCGATCGACGTCGACAACCCGAAGGCAAAAAAGAAGCACGTCTGCTTTCACGAAGACGTGCGCCGCGAATATCACGAGACATTAGCCTGGGGATTCACCGATGTCTTTCGGAAATTGCACCCCGACAAACTGCAATACACCTTCTGGGATTACCGGCAGCCAAACACGCTGATCGAGAACCGAGGCTGGCGCGTCGACCACATCCTCGTGACCTCGCCGCTAGCAAAGAAATGCGTCAAAGCCGAGGTCGACGTGAAACCGCGAAACATGGAGAATCCCTCAGATCACACCGTCATGTGGGCGGAGTTTTAGCAAGGGCCAAGCGGAGCACGGTCATAACGTGTGATGTACAAACCTGTTATGAGGAGGAAACATGGCTAAAACGATCATCGCCGTAATGGGTGCGACTGGGACACAAGGCAGTGGAGTGGTGAAAGAACTTCTCGCGCGCGGACAGTTTGGCGTGCGCGTGTTAACCCGCAATCCCGATAGCGATAAGGCCAAGGCTCTTGGGGTGCGAGATTGTGCAGGGGGATTTGACCAAGCCTGAGACACTGGAATCCGCCTTCAGCGGCGCGTATGGCGCATTTCTCGTTACAAACTTGGGACCCCGCTACGTCAGCGAGCGAAACTGCGCAGGGAACCCTCGCAGTGAAGGCAGCTAAGTCCGCTGGGGTGCAGCATCTTGTGTGGTCAACCCTTCCCAATTGCAAAGAGATCTCGGGCGGGAAGTACGAAGTTATTCATTTCACCGGCAAGACCCTTGTGGATATCGAAGTGAAAGCAGCAGCGTTTCCGTACCACACCTTTGTCGAGCCGCCCATGTATTTCCAAAACTTCCTTGGGATTATGGCGCCGCAGCCTCTGGGGGACGGACGGACAGGCTGGACGATTCCAATGAGCCCGGAATCCAAAGGCCTACACGTTGGCGATCCGACGGAGTTGGGCAGGCTGGCCGCTCGTGCGTTGGAACAACCAGATACGATGAGCCAAGGCCAACATCTTGCACAAGCTTCAGAAACGACGAGTTGGCAGGGGATCGTAGATACGCTGAACGCTCAGGGTCACAACTTTGCTCTCAAGCAGGTTCCCAATGAGGCCTATGATGAGTTCCCCTTCCCCGGCGCACAGGAACTCCGGGAAATGATGAACTACTTCGAGGAATACACCTATTTTGGACCAGACGCCGACAGCAAAATCGCGCTTGCCAGGAAGCTATGCCCTGAAGGTTTCACAACATTTGCAGAATGGGCCTCACGAAACATGAAGCCTTAGCGCTGGAAAAGGTTCTAGGTTAATCCCTCGTCAGTTTTCGGTAGCGGACGCGGTGGGGGCGGTCGGCCTCTTTGCCTAGGCGCTTCTTGCGGTCGGCTTCGTATTCGGAATAATTTCCCTCGAACCAGACCACCTTGCTTTCGCCTTCGAACGCCAGGATGTGGGTGGCTGTGCGGTCGAGAAACCAGCGATCATGGCTTACCACGACACAACAGCCGCCGAAGCCATCAATGCCTTCTTCGAGTGCGCGAAGGGTGTTCACATCGAGATCGTTGGTCGGCTCGTCTAAAAGTAGCAGATTGGCTCCTTCTTTAAGCATGCAGGCGAGGTGGACGCGATTGCGCTCTCCACCCGAGAGATCAGCGACTTTTTTCTGCTGATCCGAACCTGAGAAATTAAAGCGGGACACATATCCGCGTGAGTGCATTTCCACTTTGCCTAGGGTCACGTTTTCCGATCCACCTGAGATGACTTCCCACACTGATTTGCTTCCGTCTAACGTTCGATCTTGGTCGACGTAGCCAATTTTGACTGTTTCTCCAACATTGAACGACCCAGCGTCGGGTTTGTCTTTCCCGGTAATAATGCGCAGAAGCGTTGTTTTTCCAGCCCCATTTCCTCCGATTACGCCTACCACACCGCCAGGGGGCAAATTGAACGATACGTTTTCAAAGAGGAGTTTATCCTCGAATGATTTACTCAGATCTTTCGCTTCAAGCACCACGTCTCCTAGACGCGGACCCGGTGGGATGTAGATTTCCAAGTCGTCTTGGCGTTTTTCCTGTGATTCTTCCAACATCTGCTCATAACGTGACACACGCGCTTTGCCTTTGGCCTGACGACCTTTGGGCGACATGCGCACCCATTCGAGTTCCCGTTCGAGGGTTTTCTGCCGTTTATCCTCAGCCTTGCCTTCCTGTGCAAGACGCTGCTGTTTCTGTTCGAGCCATGACGAGTAATTTCCCTGAAACGGAATTCCCTGACCACGGTCCAGTTCTAGAATCCATCCCGCGACGTTGTCCAAGAAATATCGATCGTGGGTCACGGCGATGACAGTCCCTTGATATTGACTCAAGTGTTGTTCAAGCCATTGAACAGATTCCGCATCGAGATGGTTCGTTGGCTCGTCGAGCAGGAGGATATGAGGTTCTTGAATCAGTAAACGGCAGAGGGCCACCCGGCGACGTTCGCCACCCGAAAGGATGTCGACGATTGTATCAGCGGGTGGGCAGCGCAAGGCGTCCATGGCAACCTCGAGTTGATTTTCAAGTTCCCAACCGTCCACCGCATCGATTTTTTCCTGAAGCTGTCCTTGTTTCTCAATCAACTTGTCCAACGCGTCGGGGTCGAGTCCCTCGTCGCAGAGCGCGTTTCCAACTTCCTCAAACTCATGCAGTAAGGAAGTCACCTCCTGCCGGCCTTCTTCGATCACTTGTTTAACCGTCTTTCCCTTGTCGAGATGAGGTTCTTGTTCAAGCAGGCCGACGGTATACCCTTTCGACATGGTCACCTCGCCGAGATACCCGGTATCGATGCCGGCTATGATCCGTAGAAGGGTGCTTTTTCCTGAACCGTTTAGCCCCAGAACCCCGATTTTTGCGCCGTAATAAAAGGACAGGTAAATATCCTTGAGGACTTGTTTCTTGGGCGGATGGACCCGGCCTACCCCGACCAGTG
>JYMV01018921.1_pt1 | contig 29788 bp, 28 predicted proteins | sample 338911 | NCBI WGS metagenome assembly JYMV01 (sample SAMN03354496, study PRJNA234377) | hydrothermal vent metagenome | biome: Deep sea; feature: Hydrothermal plumes at the Eastern Lau Spreading Center, Western Pacific Ocean; material: Seawater | place: Tonga | collected 2009 | depth 2000 m m
CATTATTTCTAGAAGTGCTTCAATAGAAAAACCAGTAATTTGACCGTCAGTCAAAAAGAAAATAATGTCTGGTGGTGGCGACAAGGCAAATGCATTGATAAATGCTGGCATAGGCACTGTTCCTCCTGATGCAGACATAGTACGAATTTCGTCAGCCATTCGTTTTATAGTTCCACGACGGGCTGTATTCCAACCTTGTTGCATCGATGGTTCTGTTAAACCTGAACTGTAAAACAAGACATAAAATTTAACAAAATCAGGCAATTTTTGTAAGGATGAAATCAACTCCGCTTTCGCGGCTACAAGTCGGCCACCGCTATCCATAGAGCCAGAACGATCAACGATGTAGCAAAACCTAGATCCTTCTGAGGAAATACCAAAAAAGGAAGTGCCTCCACCACCTGAGCCGCCCATTCCAACACCCATGCCCGAAGAACCTGAGCCAGTAAGGGAAGTCACTCTAGATTCTGTCGATGGTATAAGTGAACTCGCGGAGGAATCTGCTTCTAATGTTGCCTGCGTCGATTCAATTATTTCAGATCTGGCATCCGTTCGATTAGATTCCGATTGCGTCATTCTGTCGCCTTCCGGCAACGCAGTAAACGATTCTTCTTCTAAGATTGCAAACTCTATAGTTGTGGTCGCTCCTTTTGGTGGCGCAGAACCATCTCCGGAAGCAACAGAATATGAAAAAAGAAAAACGATTAGATGTACTAGCACAGAAATAAGTAACCCAACAAATATTAAAGATAGGACCCTTCGTTTCCATCTTGCTCGTTCATCAAGGCGGAATTGTGTGATTGGAGCAACAGACCAAGCGCCTTGTTGAGGGCTATTTGTCGGTTTTGAACAAGGTAATTCTGTGGGATATTGTTCCATATGGTTTAATATACTAATAAATGCATTCTTTCATACTCATCATACGATAAGGGTCTTGACTGAACCCCTACTTATAAGGTCAAATGCCAAAAATAGGAAGCACCTCATGCCATCACAAACCCCACATTACAAACGAGCAGTTCTCAAAATCAGCGGGGAGAGCTTTTCAACTCCCGGAGTTCTTGGAATTGACCCTGACGAACTGAACATTATCGCCAAACAAATTGCAGAGGCAGCAAGTTTGGGCACTGAGATTGCAGTTGTAGTTGGTGGTGGAAATATGATTCGTGGCGCTGAACTTGCGACGCGAGTAGGAATAGCGAAAGCAACCGCTGACTACATGGGAATGCTTGGGACGGTCATCAATGCTCTTGCATTGAAAGAAGTTGTTGAGCAACAAGGACAACCTGCCCGCGTTATGTCTGCACTTGATATTGAATCAGTGGCAGAACCATTTATTCGTGGTCGTGCTTTACGACACTTTGAAAAGGGTAGAGTTCTTATTCTAGCTGCAGGTACTGGCAACCCATTTTTCACTACTGATACTTGTGCTTCTCTTCGTGCGATTGAACTTGGAGCAGATATTCTTCTCAAAGCAACAAAAGTGGATGGTATTTATTGCAGCGATCCAATTAAAAATCCGAACGCTACGCGTTATGAATCATTGACTTTTAAAGAAGCAATTACAAAACAACTTGGAGTCATGGATTTAACAGCACTCTCAATGTGCATGGAGCATAACCTTCCAGTTATTGTTTTTAATTTCAAAGAACATGGAAATATTTGTAAAGTGGTAGCGGGTGAGTCAATTGGTACAATGGTTAACAATACTTCTGGCACCCCCGCTACAAAAGTCTAATTTTCTTAACAGAGAAAGCAGTGAAGCATGAGCATCAAAGAACAAACTAACTCCTGTAAATCCAAAATGGATAGAACCATCGAATACTTCACGAAAGAACTTCACGGAGTTCGAACAGGTCGGGCTTCAACTGCACTTATCGATTTTATCAAAGTTGATTATTACGGCAGCCAAACTGACCTTAAAGATATTTCATCAATTTCAGTAAGTGATGCAACGCAGTTAGTAGTTAAACCGTATGACCCTGCTTCAAAAAATGACATTATCAAAGCACTTGAAGGTGCAGATTTAGGCCTAAACCCACAAGCCGAGGGAGACTTAGTACGCATAAATATCCCCGCTCCATCCGCTGAACGAAGATCACAACTTGTAAATCAAGTTAAAAAAATGTCTGAAGAAAGTAAAATTACAATTCGAAACGAACGGCGTGATGCTATTAAACATGTCGATTCACTAGTAAAAGACAAGTCGAACGGAATTTCAGAAGACGATGGCAAGCATGGAAAAGATGTCATTGAAACAATGACCAAAAAGCATATTTCTACAATTGACGGAATGTGTGACACAAAGTCAAAAGAAATTCAAACAATATAACCTCAATATTCTTTTCGAAGTCGAGCTGCGGGGATGCCTAACTGTTGTCTATATTTAACTACAGTGCGCCTTGCAATTTCAATGCCCTGCTCTCTTAATCGCTTAGCAAGGGCTTCATCGCTCAGTGGATTTGATTTATTTTCTTGTTCGACGATTTCTTTTAAGCGAGTTTTTACTGCTTCCCAACTCATGTCACCATCGCGGTTGCTACCAGTACCTCCAGAAAAGAAGCGCCTCAGCGGGAATATGCCACGCGGTGTCTGAACCCATTTATCTGCAACTGCCCTGCTGACAGTTGCGACATGAATGCCAAGCAAGTCTGCTACTTCTACCATTGGAAGGGGTCTTAAAAATGCATCGCCTTGCTCAAGAAAATCACGCTGCCTATCTACAACAATTTGAACAATATTTCCAAGTGTCGTTTTGCGTTGGTTGATTGCTTCAATAATCCATCGAGCCGCGTTGATGTTTCGTTGAATGAATTGCTTAGCCCCTTCTTCTGTGTTCTTGTCTCGAGCAATTGCTTCATAAGACCGAGCAATTTTCAATGGCGGAACTCTGCCATCACAAATGCCAACAATATATTTATTTGAACTTTCGTCGAATTCAATCATCGCATCGGGAATAACCGGAAGGACACGCTCGGTTGCAAGTAATCTTCCAGGACTTAGTGTCAACTCATGCATTTTGTCTATTGCTAATTTTACTCGTTCTAAACTTAACCCACTTGATGATGAAACTTTCGGCAACCGATTCCCAATTAGATCTTCCAAATGCGATTCGATAAGAAGTTCAACATCTTTCCAAGCATCGGGATCTTCTGAAGCAAGAGCGCTCGCTTGAATAAGTAGGGACTCTTGAAGAGACCTTGCAGCAATTCCAGGAGGGTCAAGCCATTTTTGTAACGCCTTAACAACGAGTTCATATTGTTCATTGGTCGCGTTGATAGAAAGTTCTTTTTTAATTTGATTTTTCATATCAACTTCAGGCAATGTCAAAAAACCGTCTGCATCAATTAAGCCAATTAATACAATTCCAATTGTTTTTTCTGTGGCATCAACATCGGCGAAACTCCAAAGATGAAGTAGTTGCTCCGAAAGACTCTCTTGACGAGCTCTAATATTCGCCATAGCATCTAGCTTTGCATCTCTGCCATCTAAAGATGCAACTTGTCGCGGGGATAACTCAGAATATTCTTCACTCGAATCATCAATTTCCGCTACTTCCACTTCTTCTTGAACGTCCTCAGTTGATTCTGGATCATCAAGTTCAAGTGCTAAATTAGATTCTAATTCTTGATCTATTTTTTCTTCAAGAGCAGGTAGAGGCAACTGCATAATTTCCATCGTCTGAATAATGCGTGGAGCCAATTGCATCTGTTGGTTAGTGCCAAGGCGCTGACCTGTTCGGAATTGCATATCCACGTTTATCTCATTCCCTGCCGACCTGCAATTGCGTCTGACAACACTTGCGTATTTGCATATTCAATTTGAGAACCACTTGGCAAACCCCTTGCCAAACGAGTAACAGCGATACCCTTGGAAGTAAGTTGCGATGCTAAATAAAGCGATGTGCTATCGCCTTCTAAGTTTGGGTTTAAACCAAAAATGACTTCTTTAATTTGAACGCCACGTGCATTTGATTCTTTATCATCAACCCTGTGCAACAGCGCATCAACCGTTAAATCTGATGGTTCCACTCCTGCCAGAGGATCAATTCTTCCCGTTAATACATGGTAAATGCCTCGAAACATTCCAGTTGCTTCTAATCGAATTAAATCTCTTGGCTGTTCAACAACAAGGACAATGGATGCATCGCGAGATTCATCATCGCAAATTGCGCAAGGGCTTGCATCAGCAATGTTATTACAAACATCGCAACAAACAACTCTGTGCTTCACATCTGCAATTGCAGTACTCAATGCAATTGCATCTTGTTCAGCATCTTTAATTAAATGAAAAGCGATACGTTCGGCACCTCTTTTACCAATGCCAGGCAGTCGTGTAAGACTATCAAGAAGTCTTCGGACTGGTTCTGGAGTACCTTTTGAATCTCGTAATGACATTACGAGTTTCCTTTATTAACATTTGTTACTTGCACCACTGTGCCATCGAAAAGGCCTCGTGCTACCTTTACTAACTCATTGTCTTCTACTACTTCAAGCGAAACAGCACTTCTTGAAGCATGCTGTTCAGCTTTTGATGCTGAAATTGAAACGGTCACTTTACGATTAGCTAGCGTTGAAAGAACTTCTGCAATTTTTTGTTCCTGAGCGAGAATGTAATTTGTCGATTCTCTGCCTTCATTATTAATTGCAAAGGAAATCGTGTTTATTTCTAATTGAACGATCTGAAGATATTTAGCAATGCGTTTTAACCCTGGAGTTTCCGCAATTGCTTTCAATGCTTGCTCAACTGTAATTTTGGTTGTTGTAATCGATGGTGTCACTTGCACTTCTGGAATAGAGTTTGTCACTTTTTCTGATGCAACTGGTTTAATTGCTTCGATTGTTGCAGTTTGTTTTTTTGGAGCTTCTTGCGAAGTGCTTAAAGTATTAATTCTTTTTTTTTTCGTACTGGTTGTAGTTGCCAAATTGTTTCCAGAAAGTACGGCACCTGCTTCAGCGAGTTGGCCTGTCATGCAGAGGCGAGCAATAGTCGCATCAAACAGTGCGCGCCCGCTTCCGCCTCGGCGAACCTCTCGACCTGTAGCATCGCACAATGCAATCATGTGGGTTATTGTTGCTTCGTCAAGTTGATTCCCTAAAACAGTAGCTTCTTTTCGTGATTCATCGGAGAGTTCAAGAAGAGGTGAATGTTCGCCACACACTCTTGCGATAAGTCCATGTCGCAAAGAAGATGAAAGTACTTCTAAACAACGATCGAGTGCTACTCCAGAAGCAATAAGACAGTCTGATGCTTCAAAAGCTTTTTGCATGTCATTCGTTGCGATTGCAGAACAAAGAGAACTTACTGCTGTCTGCGAAGGAAGCCCTAGCAACTCTTCCATTTCGTCAGCATTGATTGTTTTAGAACCACCTGCAAGGAGTCGGTCTAAAATGGAAAGCGAATCTCGCATAGACCCGTTACCAAGCCGTGCTACTTCGGCAATTACCGAGTTGTCCGCTTTTACACCTTCTTCTTTTAGAACAAAAGAAAGATGTTCAGCAATTTTTGCAGAAGGGATTGCTCTAAAATCAAATCGCTGGCATCTACTTTGAATTGTCGCAGGAACTTTATGAGGTTCTGTTGTGCAGAGAATGAATTTTACATGCGACGGTGGTTCTTCCATTGTTTTTAACAACGCATTGAAGGCAGGCGTTGTCAACATATGCACCTCATCAATAATGTAGATTCGGTAGGTACACCGACTAGGTGCAAGACCAGCCGATGCAATTAAATCACGTGCCTCTTGAACACCACGATTTGAGGCACCATCGATTTCGATTACGTCTAAATCCTCACCACGCAAAATCGCATTGCCAATGGCTTCTTCTTCTGTGAGAGAATCTGAGCGATTCAATTCACGGGCAAAAATTCTCGCCATTGAAGTTTTGCCGACCCCGCGAGTTCCTGAAAATAAATACGCGTGGGCTGTTCTTTCAGAGTCGATAGCATTTCGGAGAGTTTTAGAAATCGGCTCCTGACCTACGATATTCTCGAAGGTTGTTGATCTATACCGTCTTGCTAATACTGTGTAACTCAAAAATGCCCTCCTTTGGCAAAACTGAGCGGGCAGAAGGACGGCCGGTGACCCAAAGCTCGCATGACGCTACTTATGGCTGCTGCGATCAAGCTCTGACCAGGTTCGTATGCCACACGTCTATGAGGCCGACCGTCCTTCTACCCGCCGATACTGCACATGATACCAAGTGTCAGAATAATGACGGAGCAAACGAGGGTACACTTTACATATGACTTCGGAAACTTCAAAACAGAAACCAACCATATTTGAAATTGAACAGGCAAAAGAACGTTCAACTAAGCGTATTGTAATTCTAACGATTCGACTTTTATTTGTTACATTCATGTTTGCCGCTGCCATTTTGCCATTTATCGCCGGACTCAATGCTGCCAATAGACCCATCGATGAAATCATTGTTGATCACCTCGGGCCACTCATTTCGACAATTGCTTTCGCGGTAATTGTCCTTATCATTGACATCATTACCCCAAACAAACGGCTTTCAGCAGTTCTTGGTGTCTATCTTGGTTTAGTTGTTGGTCTTTTTGCGGCGCTTGCAGTTAGTTTGCTTATCGATCTTATTGGAGATTCTTGGGGACTTTCCAGAGGCGATATCGCTTTCCAATATCTCACACTTTTGAAACTTGTCTCTGGTATTACGCTGTGCTATTTTGGCATCAGTATCGTGTTTACCACAAAGGATAATTTACGCCTAGTACTTCCCTATGTCGAGTTTGCTCGGAAAGTCCGAGGCATTAGACCGTTACTCGTTGATACATCAATTCTCATTGATGGCAGAATCGAACAGCTCGCAATTTCAAAATTTATTGATGCCCCACTCGTCATTCCACAATTTGTCATTAACGAATTACACACTCTTGCAGACTCGAACGACAAACTTAAACGAGAACGTGGACGAAGAGGTCTTTCAATCCTGGCCAATCTCCGGAACTCTGGGCAAGTAGAGATTTCAATTGAAAGTTCAGAAACAAGTGACCAGAGTGTCGACCGAGCATTATTGGATTTAGCGGAATCAAGTGGTTTTAGAATTTTAACTACCGATTCAAACTTACAACAAGTTGGTTTAATTGAAGGCGTGACTGTACTAAATTTAAATGATTTATCAGTTGCTGTTCGTACCCAAGCTGTTCCTGGAGCAGTTATAGCTATAGAAATTGTCCGCAAAGGCGAAAGTGAATCACAAGGCATTGGATATATGCCAGACGGCACTATGGTTGTAGTCGAGGGTGGTGGCGGATTAATTGGCGAAACCATATCTATTGAAATTACAAACGCCCTGCAAACTTCAGCAGGAAGAATGATATTCGCTAACGCGTGCAGTTAATTATTCCCATTCAATAGTTGCAGGCGGTTTTGAACTAATGTCGTAAACAACTCGATTAACACCACGAACTTCGTTAATAATCCTGTTGCTGATTGAACCTAAAACTTCATAAGGAATTTTGGCCCAATCTGCCGTCATGAAATCTTGCGTTTCAACTGCCCGAATTGCAACGACTGATTCATAGGTTCTTCCATCGCCCATTACGCCTACGGATTGAATTGGTAGTAATACAGCGAAGACTTGGTCTGTACTTCGATATAAATTTGCTGAAACAATCTCTTCTAGTAATACCTCATCACAATCGCGAAGAACGACTAGTTTTTCTTCAGTAATTTCACCAAGGCATCGCACTGCTAAGCCGGGTCCGGGGAACGGGTGTCTCCAAATTAATCCGTCTGGCAATCCAAGAACTTCGCCAAGTTTTCGAACTTCATCTTTGAATAAATCGCGCAATGGTTCAATCAAATCAAACCCTAATTCTTCAGGCAATCCACCTACGTTGTGATGTAATTTAATATTTGCAGCTGCACCGCTGTATCCATGACCAGATTCAATTACATCCGGATAAAGCGTGCCTTGAGCTAAGAATGTGATTGCTTTATCAGTATGTCCAGTAATTTCTTCTGCTGACTTTTTAAAACACTCGATAAATCGGTGACCAATTTTTTTACGTTTTTCTTGCGGATCAGTCACGCCATCAAGGTCTGACAAAAAGTCTTTTCTAGCGTCGACAACTCGCAAATCAATTTCAAAATGATCTCGGAATGTAGTTTCTACAAATTCGCGTTCATTTTTTCTTAATAAACCATTATCAACGAAGACGCAAACTAATTGGTCGCCAATTGCTTTATGTAAGAGAGCAGCAACGACTGAGGAATCCACTCCACCACTTAAACCACAAAGTACTTTTCGGTCTCCAACTTGTTGGCGAATTAACGTGCATTGTTCATTCATAAAATCTAACATGCGCCACGTGCCTTGTAAGCCACAGATTTCATATAAGAAATTTCTAAGTAGTTCGACACCATGTGGTGTGTGTGTCACCTCTGGATGAAATTGCACGCCGTAAAACGGGATAGTTCGATGTGCTACCGCAGCCATCGGACAAGTTGAAGTTGTTGCAAGGACGTTGAAATCATCGCCAATTGCATCTACTTGATCTCCATGGCTCATCCATACTGAAGTTTCAGTGGGAATACCTCGAAGAAGGCCTGAATCATCCGCAATTGATAACGTTGCTCTGCCGTATTCACGAGCATGTGCTCCTTCGATTGTTCCACCAAGCATATGACAGCCCAGTTGCATGCCATAGCAAATCCCAAGGACGGGCACACCAAGCTCAAATAGCCGTGTATCACAGCGAGGAGAACCCTCTTCGCTTACACTGCTTGGACCTCCTGACAGGATGATGCCAGCCAAATTATGGCTTGCAAGCTCTTCAATAGGAGTATCAGGAGCCATTAACAAACTAAAAGCCCCAGCTTCGCGGACTCTTCGAGCAATAAGTTGAGCGTATTGGCTCCCGAAGTCCAAAATTAGAACAGTTTCTGGACCTTTTTGGGAAGAAGTTGATGATGTTGCGTTTGTCATGAGAACAGGAAAGGGTACCATGGATATGTGCAAAAAGACACACCCAAGCATCACTCAGAATTCACAATTGACTTCCCTACTTCCCCGGCATGGTTTAAGGCCGTAAGAATGTTGTTAATTACATCCGCTACCCAATGTGGCTTTTCTGAACGCACAGCTGGACAGATTGCGATGGCTGTTGATGAAGCATTGTGCAATATTCACCGGCACGGATACAAAGGTGCATTTGGCAGAGCGTTTCTTACTGTTACAACCACAATTGACCCAGTACCAAGAATTGAAATACGCATTGAAGACGAGGCGGAACAGATTGATATTGAGCAAATCAAATCACGAGATCTCGATACTATTCGCCCTGGTGGACTTGGAGTACATTTGATACAAACTGTAATGGATGAAGTTCAATGGTCAAAAAGAGATGAGGGCGGCATGCGTGTGACTATGAATAAAACTGCCGAATCTAATGTAAATCAAAAAATTGCAAAAGAAAATACCACAAATGAGTAACCAATTATTACAAATCGATATCGAAACTTTTGGAGAAACGACACTTATTACTCCGCTTGGTGATATAGATTTAAGTAAATCCACAGAACTTCGAGCGTTTCTCCAACCGATTTTAAAAGAACAACCTGACAAAATTGTTATCGATTTGCATGCTGTTCCGTATATGGATTCATCAGGGCTTGCAACCTTAATCGAAGCATTGCAAATTTCTAGACAACATGGAAAAGCATTTTTGTTATGTAACTTGTCAGAAGGTGTTCAATCAATTATTGCTTTGTCACGCCTAGATCAAATTTTCCAAATTACTGAGTCGAAAGAAGAAGCTCTTGCAGCGTGAAGATAACCAATCTGAACTAAATTTTCTTCTACGAATGATTGAACATTGGGGTGCACTCTGGATGGGTGTTTTTGAATTCTTAGGTGGAATTACTGGATTGCTTTTAGATGTTTTCAAATGGATCTACCGTTCAATTTTCTATAAGGACATACAATTCGGCCGAGCAGCGACAGTAGGTCAAATTGTTCGGATTGGTTTTCGATCAATTGGCATTGTCTGTCTAGTATGTGGTTGTATTGGGTTAATACTTGCGTTTCAAATGGAACCCCCTCTTGCTACTTTTGGACAAACTGACAAAATTGCTAACATTGTTGGCGTCGCTGTTCTTCGAGAATTAGGCCCACTCATTTCAGCAATTGTTCTTACGGGGTTTGCTGGTGCAGCAATTGCGGCAGAATTAGGAACAATGGTCGTCGGCGAAGAAATCGAAGCTCTTGAAGCCCAAGCATTAAATCCTATTCGTTTTCTCGCCGTTCCAAGAGTCATCGCGACTGTTATCAGTCTTGTGCTTCTGACAATCATTGGTGATGTAATGGCTATTCTTACTGCTTGTTTTGTTTCTGTTGAACTATTAGGCGTCCCTTACGAACTGTACGAAGCGAACACACTTGCGCAAATAAATCTGTCGGATTTTACAACTGGCCTTTTAAAAGCCGCGGTCTTTGGGTTAATTCTCGCTGCAATTGCTTGCTATAATGGACTTCGAGTTAGTGGTGGCGCAGCAGGCGTAGGCAAGGCAACAACTGATACCGTTGTTCAAACTATCGTTACGATTGTAATTACTGACCTATTGTTCACAGCCATCTTCTACCAACTTGGCTGGAATTAAAAAACGCGCCTGCTAAGTCGAAACTCAACAGGCGCGTCATTTTGTTTTACTTACATTACGGGTTTAAGCATTAAGAATTCTGCTGTAAAGCCAGTATCATCTGCATTCATACTCCAAGCCATTGGACCGAAGAAATTTGCCATACTATTCATCAAAGCACTTTGTAGTGCTTGATCTTGTTCAGCATCAGCGCGCATTTCTGCAGCCATTTCTGGATCAAATTCTTCTACTTGCAAAAGCATTTGCTCATTCATGCCTTGCATTTCTTTCATTGCTGCAGCTTGTGCTTTAATACTATCTGACATGTTTCCATAACCCCAGCCAGAAACAACTTCGTGGTTCAACATAGATGCAGCAGCATTTAAACCGTGCTCACTACTTGCATCTTTAGGATTAGCAATTGCACGAAGAGCATTTTCAACGGTATGTTGATTGCCTGCAAACATATATCCACCACCTACCGCAATAGAGAATGACAAATTCATTGGCATCATCATTCCACCATCAAAATCAACCGTAAAGATCTGATTACCAAGAAAATCACTTGGAGTCGCACCCATTGATGGCATCGTCATGCCCAAAACGGTTGATAGAGTGTTTTCGTCTGTGCATTCAACTGCAACCAAATACCCAACCGAGTCACTAGTGAATGGTTCTGAACCAGTAGAAATTACATGTGTTTCTGAACCAAGCGTAGAAATATACATTGAAATCCCTGATTCAATTTGTTGGATCATTTGAGGATTCATTTGCATTGCGAGCATTGGGTTGTTTGCAATAATTTCTTTAACTAGCGGGATTACTTTTGAAAACTCAATTGTGTTCTGTGAGTACGAAATGGTGTCTTCGCCTACAAAAGATGGAATTGGGCCAACAGGAGCTTCTGTTGAAATGAGACCCATTAAACCATCTCGCCCATCGCCCATTTGAATTGCGTATTTACCTGAAATCAACACATCGTCGTCGGGCGAGAAGTTAATTGTTTCAGCAATACCGTCGATATCGCCAAATAGTGATTTAGCCATTGGCAAAATCATCATTCCCATTCCTGAAGTATCCATTTGCAGGAATGTATCAGCGAGATTTGTCATTATTAAACCCGCTTTTGCATCACTGTCGTTTTCGCAGCGTTGCATAAGTGATGTGTAAAGGTCGCTAGAAGCGAGTGAGGATTCAATTGGATTTCCATCAATAGCTGAGAACAAAGAAGCGAATCCTTCTGGTTCTGTCCCAAAAAGAAGATACCCATCAGTGATTGCAAAATACAATTGTGACAGACTATTTAAATCAACGTTAATTGGCAAAGCATCCATTGGAATTTCGAATTCATTTTGAACTAACCATATTGAGCGGCCACTAATATCGATTATTTCAACTTCAACATCCATGGAATTTGAGTGTTGTGTAAATGCTTCTAACATTGTGTCGCCAATTTTGGATTCGCCGAGTTCAACCATGGCGAACATTCCAAGGCCAACGCTTCCTACTTCGTAATCCACAACTGGATATAAGCCCCATCCAGCGTGTCCAGTAGGAATTGAACATTCACCATCTTCGCCAAGTGATTTGCTCAAATCAACGCAAGTCGCTGTAATTGGGCAAGTGTCACCAGGACTCATGTTTTCTGACAAACCAATGGTTTGCGCGATGTCGCAAACCATATCTGTAACGCCCATTTGTTCAACATTTGAAAGCAATTCAGCGATATTTGCAACTGAAGCAAAGGCAATTGTGTTCTCTGGAAGAACTTGGTCAATGCGAACATCAGCAGCAAAAATCGATGAAGCAATAAGTGTAGTAATTGTAAACATATAGTTGATTCTCCTTTATTGGGTTAATTCTGTTCGTTGATATTGTATTAGGATTTTCCAGCATCGTCTTTCAACTGCGGTGAAATGCCGTCTTTTGAAGGCTGAGGGGGCACGTGGTACAAATGACCCGAATTTGGGTTCTTTTCGTCATATGCAAATGCTTCGCGATTTCGAATGAAATCTTTCACATAGCGTGTTGGAATTGCGAAATTAAGCGACTCTGCGGCGGTAATTCCCATGTTTGTAATTCCAACTACTTCGCCCCTTGAATTAAAGAGTGGACCACCAGAATTTCCTGGATTAATTGCCGCATCTGTTTGAATATAGGTCAAACCGTCAAAACTTCGTTGCTTGGTTGAGATAACGCCTTGACTCATAGAACGCTCAAGACCAAGTGGATTCCCGATTGCAAAAACAGTCTCACCCACTTCAATATTTTCTGCCTTTTCTAGAACTGAAAAATCAAATGGCTTGTCATCAGGATGTTTAAGAAGCAAAAGTGCTAAATCAAGATGATTATTCACTGCAATTATTTCTACATCATCGATTGTTGTTCGCATTAAGCTGCCATCGGGTTGCGGAATCCAAACAGTCGCACGAAGATCAGTTTCACCTTGAATTACATGCGCATTTGTAATTGCAAAACCTTCACCATTCAGTAGCACACCAGAACCTAGACCCCCCGGGGTAGATACTTTAATTACAGAAGCACCAACTCTTTTTGCTTGAACATGTGGGCTCAATTCCGGCAGCCCTTCTGCAGTGCGAAACAAATTAGATGTATTCATTTTTTTAGTTTGAATGTCTTCAGCATCTATTGAAACATCTTCTATCTCTGTCATGCTTATCTGGATGACTTTTGGCCCAATATCAATCCATAACGTATTATCTGTACGCTTAATTACATTTCCATGCACTTCACTTCCACCATGTAGGTGTACCACGTCAGCGTTCGCTGAAGAAATCGCAATTAATACGAATGCGAGTAAAAAAGTAAAAACGTATTTCTGTTGTTTTATCATTTGAATCTCCAAGACCACTATATCAAAGCCTGTTGCGTGATAGCATATAACAGAACTATATTTAAGGACTTCTACATGTTTTTACTTTCTGCTTTATTACTTGCTTTTACGTCAGCTACTCAAGATGCTCCAGAACTAGGTGACTATTTTGGATTCTCTGGATTAGAAATTATAAAAATTGGCGATGGCGCCGGACCAATGTATACAGGCGATGTCAATGGTGACGGCTTGATGGATATTTTGGTAATTAATAATAGAAAAAGCAGAATTGACTTGTTACTTCAGAAAGCAAATGCAAGCCCTAACGATGAAGTTGTTTTAAGTCGAACGAATAAAATACCGGACCACTGGCGATTTGAAAAGAAGCAAATCATGGTGGCGCATAGTGTTTCTGCAATTGCACTGCACGACTTTAACGATGATGGTCTTACCGACCTTGTATATGCAGGGAATCCATCAAATCTTGTTTTCATGGAACAACGCACTGATGGAACTTTCAAAAAAACGCGGACACATCGTTTGCGCAACTTGGATGCAAACAGAAGTGCATTTGTAATTACAAACTTTATTGAAGATGAAAAACCAGAATTAGTCACAATTGTCAAAGGGGATATTCAATCCTATTCACTCGATGGCGACGCAATAAGTAAACCTACCATTTTGGCAACTGATGACAGAGTAGTTGCTTTTGAACTTGCTGACTATGACGGTAATGGTCTTACAGATATTTCTGGCATCGTCCCAGACTCAAGTGAACCAGTTCGACTATGGCTTGCACGTTCAAAAGACAACGCATTATCAATGGGTCCACAACTTCGTTTCGAAATGCCACCGCTTCGCGAGTTTGCATCCGTAAAACTTCCAAATGTTAAAGCATCGAAACTGGCAATCATTGAACGCTCTTCTCGAAGAATTGTTTTATACGAAGTTGATAGAGAAACAATTGATGCAACTGGCGACAGAGAAGCCTCCATCGAAATTTACCCCTTTTTAGGTGACGGTAATCGTAAACAACTTCTTGCAGATGTTAACAATGACGGGCTTGTTGACCTAGTTGCGACTAACCCTTCTGACAATACAATTGTTGTTTACGCGCAAGTCGATGGCGAAGGCTTATCCGCTGGAATAGCGAGCCCAACGTTATCTGGTGTTGATTCCATCTGCGTTGGAGATTTAAATGCCGATGGTCAACAAGAACTGTTCGTTCTTAGTGAAGATGAAGGTGTTGTCGGCAAAAGCGAAATGCAAACACTGACGCTTCCCTTCCCAACACCTGTTCCCTTTACTACTGGTAACACCCCTGTTTCACTTTCAACTGTATTTCTTGGTGACAACATGCATGTTGCTGTAATTTCAAAAGAAAAACGCTCGTATGTTATTGATTTAATTGACAAAGATGGCAACACTGAATCAATAGACTTGGGTTCTATAAGTCGTGGTCCGGATGAAATAATCGGGTTTGATGCAGATCAAGATGGCAACACTGATTTGCTCTTACTTACTCGTGACAAGCCGATGAAAATGCTTAAAGCAACCGAGGAAGGCTTTGAAGTTCTTGATGACGACGAAATGGGGCAATATGGCTTAGTTCGTGGAGCAACCGTTGACAACACAGCTATTTTTGATGTCGATGGCGACGGGTTGTCGGAGTTATTAATTGCAGATGATAATTATATTCGTGCTGTTCGATACGAACCAAATCCTAAAGATGGCGTAAGCGCTGGCTGGCAAGTTGTCACGCAAGTAAATATGGAAGATGGTGCATCAAGTCTTGTTTCTATGACAATTAGCGATGATGTAATTCTTGTTGCAGACAAAGAAAATGAAAGAATCGTCCTTGTAAAAAACACAGATGATACTTGGGAAGAATCAGACAGTATTTTCGTACACGGATACGATCTTGGACCTATTCATGCAAACGATTTCACCGGCGATGGAGTAGACGATATTCTCGCAATAGGAGATTCTGGCTTTGCAATCATTCAATTAGCAGGTACTCGGATTTCCTTGAATGAGATACAGTCCTGGAGAACTGACAACGACAGACGAATGCAACATGAACTTGCAGTTGGAGATGTCAACGGCGATGGTTACAGCGATATGGTTTCCCTTGATGCTGGGGAACAAATGTTAGAAATTTTCTCTTTTACTGAAAGTGGCAAAATGTTATATGCGACTGGATTTAAGATTTACGAATCTAAAATTTTCTCTGGTGGTGAAACGAGAGAGTGGCAGCCTAGTCAGATTATTATTACTGATTTAACAAACGACAACAACAATGATGTATTATTATTGTCGCATGATCGTTTATTACTGTATCGACAGTAAGTTATCGAAGTGAGATTGAAACGTATTCTTGTTCGTGTGGCCCGTTGTAATCACAACGAGGACGAATTAGACGGTTATTCTGAAGGTATTCAAGACAGTGTGCTGTCCAACCAGAAACTCTACTCATCGCGAACAATGCTGTAAATAAATCTAATTCAATTCCAAGCGAAAAGTAAGTTGTCGCAGAATAAAAATCTACGTTGGGGTAAATTCCTTTTGCGCCAACTTCACGGTCCATCACTTCTTCAATCTTTTTACTTTTCTCAAACAAAGCCATGTTGCCAGTGTCTTGCGCAATACCCTCTGCGAAAGTTTTTAAATACGTTGCGCGTGGGTCATATGCTTTGTAAACCCGATGGCCAAATCCCATGATTTTTTCGTTATTTGCAAATTTTTGCATAACAAATGAATCAACAGAGTCCACCGAATCAATCTTTTGAAGCATGTGCATCACACCTTCGTTTGCACCACCATGAAGAGGTCCTTTTAATGTACCAATGGCAGTTGTTACCGCAGAGTACATATCACTAAGTGTTGAAATTGTTACAAGTGACGCGAATGTTGAAGCGTTGAAACCATGATCAGCATGCAAAATTAAACAAATGTCCATGGCGCGTGCCATGCGTTCTGTTGGCTTTTCACCGTTTAGCATATACAAAAAGTTTTCAGCGATAGTTGCTTCTCCATCGGGCCTGACTAAATCTAAACCCTTACGGTGTCTATCAAAACCAGCGATTAATGCTGGCATTTTTGCGAGCATGGTCATTGACTTTCGCATATTCGCTTCTTCTGAAGGATCATCTACTGCAGGATCTTCTAACGCAAGCGCTGAAACTAAAGTACGAAGAGCATGCATAGGGCTTGCATCTCGAGGTAACGAAACGATCATATCCCACATGGTTTCGGACAAATCATAGTTGGAGCAAATATTTGCTGTAAAGTCTGAAAGTTCCGTACGGCTTGGTAGACGTCGATACCAGAGTAAGTACGTTGATTCTTCAAACGTGCTATTACGAGCAAGGTCATCAATCGAGTAGCCAACATATTCTAAAATACCTTCTTCTCCATTAATAAATGAGAGAGAAGATCGAGCGACAATTGTATTGACCAGACCGATATCAGTATGCATTTCTTGCATTGCAGTGCTCATGAGAGCCCTCCTTAGAAGGTTTAAAAACGAAGTACGGAAATATACGTTAACCGCAGACGAACTCATATTTTAGCAGAAATAATTTGAATTCCAAGCGTACAATGCGAAAATGCTCATTCCAATTGGCACTGATGTCCATCACAAACGCAATCCTACGGTTACATACTTATTTATTGGTCTAAATCTGCTTGTTTTTGCACTCCAATGGTCTTTAGAACGCTCAGGAGGCCTCGATTCAAATTCTGAGACAACGAGAGCAATTGCCGGTGCTCTGGCAGATGCAAAGCTTTCACAGGGAAATTTTCACTTCTATGCATTAGTTACATATCAATTTCTACATGGAAGTTGGATGCACATTCTTGGCAACATGGTATTTCTTTTACCATTTGGAAAAACTGTCGAAGACCGTATGGGGCACATTGGTTTTGCAATGTTTTACCTTGGCTGTGGCGCATTCGGCGGAGGAATGCATACCCTACTCTCATCGTCGCCAGTTATTGGTGCGAGCGGTTCTGTCTGCGCAGTTACAGCTGCGTTTATCGTACTAGCACCTAAAACAAATATCAAAGTTCTGCTTATTTTTTTCATCATCGGAATTTACCAAATTCCAAGCATGCTCTTAGTTTTGTTCTTCGTTCTCTTTGATGTATTTAGCCTACTTGCAAGTTTTGCAGGTGCAAATTCTCAACCTACTGCTTGGGTGGTTCACTTAGGAGGGTATGCAAGTGGGTTTGTTGTTACCTTTGCATTACTTGGCTTGGGGATTATTGCCTCAACTGAATTCGATTTAACGCAGGTCTTTAAACAAGCAAAACGCCGACGAGAATTCAAACAAGTAATTGCTCAAGCGCAACCAAACAGAATCCATAAGGAAAAAGAAGTAACACCTTTGGAATTGATTCGAGCACGATTGTCTGATTTTGTCGCTCAAGGTAATGATCTTAGCGCAGCCGATTTCTATCTGGATGAACTTAAATTACATCCAAAATTGAAACTTAACCAACAAACCCACGCTGCAATTGCAAAAGCATTGATGCTTGATGGAAGAATTGAAGACGGCGTAGAAGTGTACGAGAAATATCTCACAGAACATAAAAACGCAAATGATCGCGGAGAAGTTGCTCTTTTACTTACAGCAAAATATGTACGTATTCTAAAAAACTACAAACGAGCCAAAGAACTTTTAAAACAATTTAATTCTGAATTTTCCGATAAACATAAACATTTTGTAACTACACTAGAAAATGAAATACAACATGATTCCCTTTCTACATAATTCAAACACCACAGGTGTCAAAGTTTGCGGCTTGCGATGTGAAGAACACGTCGATATAGCAGTTGGCGCTGGCGCTGATGCAATTGGATTCATGTTCGTAGAGCAGTCCCCGCGTTATTTACAACGCCATGATGCGGAGCAACTACTTTTGCAACTACCTGAAGAAGTTCTAGGTGTCGCAGTAGTTCAAAACTATAAAAATCTTTCTGATTTTGCGGATTGGAATGGTTGGTTACAATTATGTGGTGACGAAGATGAAGAAACAGTAGCAAATGCACCCCGCCCTGTCATAAGAGCTTTTAAATGGGATGAATTAGAATTACTACGGTGGGACAATTGCCCAAATGTAGAAGCCTTACTCGTTGATGGTTCAACGGGAGGACTAGGTGAAACATTTGATGTTACAACATTAGCAAACATGATTCCAACTCTTACTAAACCCGTCATTATTGCTGGCGGGCTTTCGGTAAAAAATGTCGCAGAAGTAATTTTACAAGCGAAACCAACAGCCGTTGATGTTTCAAGCGGAATTGAATCGACTTTAGGCAATAAAGATCCCCAATTACTGTGCGACTTTATCAACGCTGCCAAAAACGTTTGAAATTAGTTTTCAATAGTTTCTTTATGTTTTTCTAGTACTTGAATTGAATCTATTCGTAAATTTTTATCAATTGCTTTTGTCATATCCCAGAGTGTCAATGCAGCGACTGAAACTGCAGTCAATGCTTCCATTTCAATACCAGTCCTGCCGTTAATTCGTGTAGTTGCAGTTATCTGTAATTGTTCATCCGAAACTCGTTCGAAAGTCACTTCTGCAAATTCAAGTGGCAATGGATGACACAATGGAATAAGTGCATCGCATTTTTTTGCTGCTTGGATTCCAGCAATACGAGCGACTGCTAATGCTTCCCCCTTTGGCAAATCGCCTTGCAGCAAAGCATCTAGCGTTGTTTTTTTTGCGCTGAAAATCCCCTGAGCAACAGCGGTTCGTCGCAATATCGGTTTCATTGAAACATCAACCATAGCCGCTTTGCCTTGCTCATCAATGTGTGTTAATCGTTCGCTCATTACTGTTCCTTCATATAGACGGTTGTGCCGCCAAGAATAGTCATATATATTTCTGGTTGCGTTACGGTCCAATCGCAATTAAATGGATTGCAATCTAGAACAACAACATCGCCATAAGAATCAATAGTAAGTGTACCCGCAAGTGGCATGTTTAGAGATAGAGCCGCTTCCTCGGTGCTAGCAAACATTGCTTCTTCAATTGTTACCCCATTATTGACAGCCACTTTGATTGCGGCAATTGGGTCAGCAGATGCAACAGGCCAATCTGAACCAAACGATAATCGAGCACCTGAATCGAGCATTCTTCGCCAATTGTGAAGTTGTTTTTCTCGAGTTTCGCCGACTGCTTCAAGAGCAATTTTCGCATCATCGGGCTGATGCAATGGCTGAACTCCAAACATACGACGTTTAATATTGGGAATATCTTTTTCGGAGATAAATTGCGCGTGTTCAATTCTAGGGCACAAAGTGTTATCAATTTCACGAAATGCTTCCAAGCCCTTCCCAACCGCCGCATCGCCAATCGCATGTATGACCGGCGCAAACCCTGAATCGCAAACTTGTTTCACCCAGTTGGTTAGTTCACCAGAATCTGCAACTCCCGCCCAAAGTCCATTTCCTTCTGTGTCAGACCATGGTTCGTACATTTTTGCTGTTCTTGAACCGAGTGACCCATCTAAAAATGCTTTGAAACCAAATACTCGGATGAAATCTCCATTGGAAAACTGCAAACAATTCGCAATATTTTCTTCCGTTGGTGCATCTAGTGACATAACACCAACTCGCATCAACGATTTGAGTGGAATGTTCATTAATACACCGCGAACATCAGCAAGTTCTTCCATCGAGCCAACGAGAGTGATACCTTTCGATTGAAAGTTACGCAACACTTCGATTGTTCTTTTGCATTTATTCTCAAATGCAATCGAAGGAATTTTCGGGCAGACAAAAGAATAAAGTGCATCTTCTTTGACAACACCTGATTCAATTAAAGAGCCACCCGTTACATTTAAAATTGTTTCATGAGGTATTTGATTAATAGCTATGTCATTAAGGACAGCAGAGTGAAAATCAATTCTGTAGCAAAGTGTTGGAACTGTTAACTCGTTTGGAAACCAACTTTTGTCCGGAGTTCCACCAAGTTTTTCTTGTTTCCAGCCATGAGCAACTAACCACTGCCCTTCGGGAACTTCAGATTGCGCTTCTAACAAAAGAGAACGAAAAGCATCTTTTGAATTCGCTTTTCGCAAATCAACATCACCCATACCTGAAGCACCTTGCACGAGATGTAAATGTGAATCTATCAAACCAGGCAAAGCAGTTTTGCCTTCTAAATCTATACAATTTGCATGTGCAGGAGCATCACCATCAATGTCTCGTACAAGCCCATCGGTAATCGTAATCGAGTGAGCGATGCGCAGCGGTCTCAACTGAATCAAGATTATGCCGTTGGTAATGTAAATTGTTCGGCTCATGTTGACTCTTTGTATGGACCGATTCTACTATTTGCATATACTTTAGATGTACTCGTACTCATTATGAAGATTCTACCCATCATTATTCCTTGCTGTCTACTCATAAGCTGTGAACAGCAACAAGACCAGCCAAATAAACCAACTTCTAACCCTACTGTTACCACGCAACCAACTCAGCCGATTAGGAAGACTCCCTCCTTGCTTGACGCACCAGAAGAACTCATTGTTGAGGTTGATCACGAAGCGAAGTTTACATTTTATCCCCCTGAAAACAACAGCGTTATTACTTTTGGAAATTATATTTCTCAACGGCCGGAAAATTGGTTTTGGGTCATCCCTAAGACATTAGTTGTCACGTGCAATTACGTTCTTCCGAGTTCAACAACTTCAGACCCCGCCCTCATTACTATTACGCAATTCGAAAATGAAGACAGTGAATCACTTGATAAATCTATTACACGCTGGAAAGATTTATTCCGCTCAGATGGCGGCGGTCCAATTACTGCTACTAAACAATCGTTGACTATTGCCGAGAGAGAAGCAACGCAAATCACTATGCTTGGTGAATACATGGGGGCTGGCTCTGGTTGGCGACTTCAGAACCATATGCTTCTTGTCACCATTCTGAGAGATGAAACGCACACAACCTATTTAAAAGTGATTGGCCCACGCGAGACAATTACAACACAGAGAAATGCTATCAACGAGTTTCTCTCAAGCACAAGCTGGGTTGAACCAATAGTAGAAGATGAATAAGTTTTCTTACTCGTTTGTGAATATGTTACGTTCTTCAAGTTTTCGTTGAAGCATACGGAACATCTACCTTTTAGACAATGCCATCTTGTATCGTTGTCTCTGCCCCTAAACAAAGTAAACATAAAGTATCGATTAAAAATTCGCCATGCAAAAAGTCCTATTGCAAAAAATTAGCGAGCAGTTCTGGCCCATTCGTAGTTAAGAAACTTTCAGGATGGAATTGCAAACCTTCTAGCATTGGGCCTTCACCATTCCAACGAATTCCCATACATATTCCGTCATCAGTCCAAGCGCTCATTGTAAAATCTTCCGGAATTGAATCGACTTCTACTACCAGCGAGTGGTAACGAGTCGCTTTAAATGGATTCGGAAGTCCACAAAATATGCCTTTGCCATCGTGATGCACCGAAGACGTTTTTCCGTGAACTGGATACGCATATTGAATCACAGACATTCCATACAAATCTGCGATTGCTTGGTGACCAAGACAAACTCCAAGAACAGGAATATTACCCCTAAAGTGTTGAATTAATTTTCGGCTAATTCCACTTTGATCTGGTGTACACGGTCCAGGCGAAATCAATAGATGCGATGGATTTAAAGAAATTGCTTCGTCAAGTGTAATTTGATCATTACGAATGATTTTCATTTCCCGTTCGATACCAGCAGCAACGTCAAGTTCGCCAATTCGTTGAACTAAATTAAAAGTAAATGAATCGTAATTGTCTATTATTAATAACACACACCGAGTATACATTCCTCGATGCATTTCCGCGAGTTAAGCAGCTTTCGTTCCTGCTACTCCATCTTGTGTCACTAAAAACAACTCATCAGAGATTGGATACGGCAAACGATTGTAATCTGCTGCAATTCGTTCCTGCAATTTCTCTACAAATAAGTCGGGTCCACACGAAATTGCCATAAACATGTCACGAGCAGGTGCTGCTACGTAAAAGTTTCCCTTAAACTCTGGTGCAAGCCGAGTCCAGAGTGTAGTTAATAACAGTCGAGCAGCGTCATACCCATCTTGCATATTAAAAATCGCAGCTCGCCCACCATCTTGAGCTTCGACTATTTGTAATTTAAGTTCTGGTTGGTACCGAGATAAATTTTCACGTGAAACGCGATCTATTTCATCAATTGAAACTCCCCATCGCATCATTTGCTCGATCGTAATACTCACTGTCATTCTTGGAAGATCGATGACATACAAAATCACGGTATCGTTCACAAACGGTGAATAAGCAACTTGTTCTTTATCGAGCTGTTCGAAAATTGAAATCGGTTGAATACGTGGCATGATTCGTCCAATTGCAACAGAATATGGCATCGGAACATTTGCCAATTCATCACCATCAAGTAGTTGTTCGAGAAAATCTTCAACAATTTCTACACCACGGCTTGGTTCTGTAAGAACCATTCGATAGAGATTGTTTAAACCAAGATGCCTGCCGTCAAGATATAAATCCATAGGGCCTGCCAAGTGCACTTCTTTATCGGGAAAGTGCCGTCGTAATATATATACAACTTGTTCACTAAAAGCTTCAGGTTCTCTTGGCATGTGTGTCATTCTTTAGTTCCTATGTCTGCGCACTGTTCGGGCTATTCCTATAACTCAATCGGACAATGCATAGTCGACATCAATCTATTTGACTTAAATATGGAGTAAGTCATTTATTTTAAGTAACTATCGGACGTTCCTGCGAATACTGCCCTACTCGTGGTACGCTGTACGTCATGAACAGGTTCTTAGATATGAATACAATTAAAATCGGCTCTGGCGCACCTCTCCTAATTATTGCTGGGCCATGCGTGCTTGAAAACAAAGAACACGCATTAGAAATTGCGGAACAACTGCACGGCTGGTGCAGTGAAGCACAAGTTAGTTTTGTTTTTAAAGGCAGTTTCGACAAAGCCAACCGAACAAGTGTCTTCTCTAAACGAGGCCCAGGCATCGAGGCAGGTCTTGAAATATTAGCCGCAGTCAAAGATCAATTCGATTGTATGGTTACAACAGATATTCATGAAGCAAGCCACGCAGCTGTCGCTAGTTCCGTCGTGGACATTCTTCAGATTCCAGCTTTTCTCTGCCGACAAACAGACCTTCTTGTTGCCGCAGCTGAAAGTGGCGCAATTGTAAATGTCAAGAAGGGCCAATTTTTATCTCCTGATGAAATGCGCGATGTCGTTGCAAAACTACATGAAGCAAACTGCGAAGATGTCATATTGACTGAAAGAGGCACCTTCTTTGGTTACAACAGATTAGTAAATGACTTTATTGGGCTTGGCGATTTAATGGAAATCGGCCCACCTGTTTGTTTTGACGTAACACATTCAACGCAACTTCCTGGAGCGGGTAAAGGGTGCACAGCTGGTAGACCAGACAGAGCATTCATGCTTGCTAAAGCAGCGACTGCCGCTGGCGTAGACGCACTCTTTTTAGAGTGCCATGAAGATCCAACTAACGCTCCATGTGATGCGAGCACTATGCAGCCGATTGAACGAATGCAAGAAATTATTTCCACTTGCGCTGCAATTTCAAACACTTTGCAATGTTCTAAGGCTGAGCAATGACCACGTGTGATTACTGCGACCAAGATGCTGTCTACCATGATGTTCAAATTAAGAACGGCGTCCATAAGACACAAAATTTATGCAAACAACATGCTAACGAAGCTGGCTTTTTAATAGATTCAGTAAATTTATCCATCGTATTAAATATTGGTGAATCTGATCTACCATCCAAATCAACGGCTGTTGCTTGTTCAGACTGCGGAATGACTATTGCGCAATACAAAGAAAAAAGCCTACTTGGATGCCCGACTTGTTACGAAACTTTTAGAAATAAACTGAAACATATTATTGCTGAAGTACAAGATAATCACTTGCAACACATCGGTCGTGCGCCGTCTTCAGAAGGTGTAGATGTAAATCGTCACCTTGAAGTTCTGCGACTTCTAAAAAAACTTGACAAAGCAGTAAATCAAGAAGAATACGAACAAGCAGCAACGCTACGCGATCAAATTCGAGAATTACACGACGGCGGCGATCTACATGGCAATTGATCCAATCAAAAACTGCCCTTTCAATCGTGATGACTCTCCATTTGGAGATGTAGTTTTAAGCAGTAGGGCTCGATTGGCTCGAAATCTTGACGGGTTTCCTTTTGTACATCGTTCTAGTTCTTCGGATTGCAAAGAAGTCTCTTCATTAATTAAACAAATATGTGAACACCAACCTGATGATGCAATCCTTGAATGGGTGAATCTTGATGAACTCGATGCACAATCTACAGAGTTATTTGTCGAGCGCCATCTTGTCTCATCTAATCTTGCTAACGCAACGCACCCAAGAGCAATCGCAATTGGTCCAGAACTTTCAAGAAGCGTTATGGTCAATGAAGAAGACCACGTTCGTATTCAGTCCATCAGACCTGGGCTTCAACTTGATGAAGCAAGGAAAGATGTCGAAGCACTAGATGAACGAATAGAAGAAGTTATCGCGTACGCTTTTGATGAGCAATTAGGATTTTTAACTGCATGCCCAACGAATGTTGGTACGGGCGCACGATTTAGCGTAATGCTTCATTTGCCCGCATTGCGAATTATTAAAGATTTACAACGAGTGCGAAATGCTTGCGAAGGAATGTCGCTCGCAATTCGTGGCTACCAAGGCGAGGGTTCAAAAGCAATTGCAGACTTGTACCAAGTTAGCAATCAAGTAACACTCGGCTACACCGAAGAACAGCTTTGCTCCATCATTGCAAATGATTTCTTGCCACCAGTTATCGAATGGGAACGGGAAGCTCGTAAATCAGTTGCCTCAAATCAATACAGCAAACTAGAAGACCAAACCTTCCGTTCACTCGGATTATTGCAAAGTGCTCGAATGATTAAATTGCATGAAGCAATGCAGTGTTTAGGTAACATTCGACTTGGCGTTTGCCTTGGTTTAATTGATTCTATTGAAATTAAAACAATCAACAAGTTGTTTATCGAAATCCATCCAGCACACCTACGACATATCTACGGAATCGACACGCCTGACGCAGAAATCCACTCACTTCGAAGTGATTTACTTCGTGAGAAACTTACGCAGTGAACTCAAACAAGTCACGCCTCGCGCCATCCCCAACTGGCGCGCTACACATTGGTAATGCTTTTGCTTTTGTGATTAATTGGGCACTTGCCAAACAAAACCAATGGGAATTACTTTTTCGGATGGAAGACTTAGATGGTCCTCGAAAGAAATTGGAAACAATTCAAGAATCGGTTGACATTCTAATTTGGCTAGGACTAACTTGGGATGGACCCGTCCATATTCAGAGTGATGACTTATCACAATGTAAGCATGCACTTAATGAACTGATTCAACAAGGCGATGCATATCATTGCAATTTAACTCGAGCAGAAATTGAGGAAGCCTCTTTAGCTCCACATACGAAACTTGCATTACACGATTCATCTATACGACCTGTTGACATTTCAAAACACAACGCTTCATATGACAATGCGCACTCAAATTGGCGCTTTCGTTCCAGTGGCAACTCGCGAATAATTCAAGATACTCTTTCAGGAAATATGAAGTTCGACGTCATAGACGATTTTGTAATTTGGACAAAAGCAAATATGCCGTCCTACCAACTTGCCGTTATTGTCGATGATCACCACCAAGGCATTACCGATGTAGTACGAGGCAAGGACCTGTTGCAATCTGCCGCGTGGCAAGAAGAATTATATGAAGCACTTGGATGGGAAGCTCCACGATGGTGGCATCTACCCTTAATCGTAGGACCAGATGGCAAACGGCTTGCAAAACGACATGGCGACTCACGAATCTCATCTTATAAGACACAAGGAGTCACAAGTGAGCGTATCATTGGACTCATCGCAAACTGGTGTGGAATTACTACAACACTAGAGCCGATGAATCTAGATTCCTTTCTACAAAATTTTACCCTTATGCATTTGCCAACTACCAACATTACATTCTCACAAAAGGAAGAACTATGGTTACGCGATTAGTTTCATTTCTTTTTTTATGTTGCATTGTTTCAGGATGTACAAGTCAATTGCCAACAACCGCAACTGTTACGATTGCTGGCGAAACATTCAATCTTGAATTAGCGTTAAATACTAAAACTCGTACATTTGGTTTAATGGGTCGAACTTCTGTACCAAAAGGCGAGGGCATGCTATTTGTATTCACAGAAGCCAGCAATCGATCTTTTTGGATGAAGAATTGTTTGATTCCAATTGACCTTCTCTTTCTTGATTCACGGGGAACAATTACCGCCGTCCATCAGATGCCCATCGAAGACCCGAGAGCCCCTTCTGAGAGTGAATTTGCCTATGACTCACGACTTAGACATTACTGGTCAAATGGTCCTGCACGCTATGCAATAGAGCTTGAATCAGGCGAAGCAACTCGTCTTGGTATTCGTGTCAATGACCGAATTACTCTTGATTTTGATTTGTTACGCTCAATCGCGAGATAAAGCGATTCTAATCCCTAACACAGTCTTAAAAGCCGATAACACCTGCATTTGGCTAACTGCTACTACACCCACCTGCATAACCCGCACAAACAGTACCTTAAGGTCGCTGTTCTTCATTCAAAATTAGAGTGGCCTTTAATCCTTCCCGATGAAAGAGAAGCACAGAAGATTGCTTTATCCGTGCAATTCTACCAATGACGTACAGACCAAACATATTAATCTTAAGTAACAATGCTCAGCAAATTTCTACTGCTAGCACAGACGACCAATTGATGTGCAAATGGCCTAGCGGAATGCCCCCTACGTTTACAACTGATATCAACTGTGAGTGTGACGTTGCAGTTGCTTTTGCAACAAGTGAAATGGAATTACTTGAACTACTTCCTTCATTATTAGAACTGCATTCAAAAAATAAACATGTTGTACTGTGTTGTGATGAAATTGGGAATCTAGGAAACATGATTGAGGATATGCAATGCACGATTGTTGCAATAGATTCTCCACCAGAAGCGCTCGCTGGTATCCTGTTCGGAATCCTGCAACGCAATGATCAAATCTCGCAATTAAGAGGGCAGGTTGGTTTCGTTCGTAATTTACACGAATCTCTACAACAAGATTTAGATGTAATTCAAGATGAATTAGAAACTGCTGCCACTATTCAACGCGAGTTCATGTCAAATGAAGTACAAGAAGTGCATGGTGTTGACTTTTCCACTTTATGGCGACCCGCAAGCGTTGTTAGTGGTGATATGTATGACATCACACAACTCGACGATGACCATGTAGCTTTTTTTATTGCTGATGCAATTGGACATGGCATTTCCGCTGCAATGCTTGCAATGATGTTAACCCGAACTCTTTCCGCAAATAGATATGACAGCAACGGCAAATTTACCCAACCAAAAGAAATTCTAAAGCATTTAAATGCTGCACTTCTTGAACGGACGGGTAGCCATACGAGGTTTGCGACTGCTGCCTATGGCATTTTAAATTGTAAAACGAATGTCTTAACATTCGCCGGCGCTGGCCACCCACCTGCCCTACTAAGTCGCTTTGGCACGAAACCAATATTACTCGATTCAGATGGCCCGCTTCTGGGCGTATTTAAAACAGACGAATTTCCACAAAAATCAATTCAACTAACACCTGGCGATACATTACTTTTGTATTCAGACGGTTTCGAACATGCGCTTGGCAATGAAGACTATAAGAACGGCGAACTACCGACTTTTTTGCAATCTATGCATGAATTTTGTTCTGCAGCAAGTGGCGACGTACTTGACAGCATCAATACCTATTTGAATAGTTCATTGGTCAATGTTGCGGAAGACGATTTGACTATGATTTGCTTGCGTGCTCGTGGGAACATGCAGACACTTGGTTTAGCAGCATAAGAATAAGAACTATTTTTTTTGCATTTTGCGGGCGACCTGAACAATTGTTCTTGTGAGAATATCCGATTCGATATTGACGGAGTCTCCAACTTCGACGGCACCAAGCGTAGTCTCGTTGATTGTTGTAGGAACAAGGACCACTTCAAACCATGTGTCACCGACTTCGGCAATCGTCAGGGAAACACCTTCAATCGTAATCGAGCCCTTTGAAATAATTGTGTCGCAATCTACGGCTTCAAGCGTGAAACGCAATCTTCGTTCACCTGTAACTGTAGATTCGATTTCAAGAACACGCTCAACGCCATCGATATGCCCTTGCACAAAATGCCCGCCAAGAAGAGAATCTGCCCGCAGTGAGCGTTCTAAGTTGATTTGTGTGCCTTCAGAGAAAGTTCCGAGGGTAGTGCAACGTAGCGTTTCTGGCACAACGTCAAAGGAGAGGGTCAAATTGCCCTTTTCTTCGTAAAAATCGACCACTGTCAAACAACAGCCAGAAGTACAAATAGATTCGCCATGTTCGATTGGCGTTTCCCATTTTATACAGGATATGACTAGCCGAACACCACTTTCTGTTTGATTCGTTGAAGCAACTATCGCTTTCTTTTGAACGAGACCTGTAAACATATTTTATACCTTACGCTCCTTGGGCTTGACTTGTTGTGGCGACTCTTCGATACTGTCCACTTTCCGCAACAACATTCGCGGATATGGAGAATATACATGCTTAAGCGACTTATGACAAAAATGACTGCCACATTACTCTGCCTGACTGCTGCTACGTGCATGACAGTCTATGCCGCTTCAGCAAACCAAGATTCTGGTATTGCAGGACTTTCACTTTCTGATTTGCAAAAAGCAGGGTATCGGGTTGACTGGATCAATCAAACATCCACTGGAGATCTTCGACTGCCAACAATTACTGATGACTCTTTTTATGCGATTAACGAAGACGACAACCTAATTCGCTACAACGTTACAACAGGCGAATGGCTTTGGTCGTCTGCAATTGGAAACAATGTATTTGATTTGCTTAGTATTAATGAATTCCACGATTCAAATCAAGTCTATGTCCTAAGCGATGGTGTTTTGTATGTAACAAACACACTTACTGGAGTTGCTTCCGCTTCTTTGACTGGCTCTACTAAACCCTTTCAACCACTTCGTTGGGTCCCAAACACTAGTGCTCTTACCACGAGCAACACACTTGTTTACGGTTCTAGCAAAGGAGATTTAGTTTGGATAAATCCAAAGACTGGCTTTGTTAGCTCACGCTATCAAATAGGAAATTCTGTTTGCTCTACACCCGTCTTAGCTGAAGGGATACGAAGTCTAAATGGAAGAAACAGAAGTTTAATTATTGGTACATCTTCCGATGGCTCTATAATCG
>JYMV01050034.1_pt1 | contig 29753 bp, 32 predicted proteins | sample 338911 | NCBI WGS metagenome assembly JYMV01 (sample SAMN03354496, study PRJNA234377) | hydrothermal vent metagenome | biome: Deep sea; feature: Hydrothermal plumes at the Eastern Lau Spreading Center, Western Pacific Ocean; material: Seawater | place: Tonga | collected 2009 | depth 2000 m m
TTCCCACTGGTCGTTTGGCAATAGTTTTCTGTTCATATGGTCTTTCCTCCAATGGCCATAGAAGACACTAACGATGAATGAATGTTAACAGGTCCTAGTATAAAATTCTAATTTGTGGAGAATTTGCGCTAAGAATATAGAATTGGTTAGTATATTGATTATAGCTGATAGATTTGAAAAATCGACCACTAGTAATATTAATGTCATCATATATTACCTGCAGAGGCATTTCAATTATTCGAATTTTTCCGTTGTAATCAAGAACAAATGCTAGTTCACGACCATTCAACTCCCGACGAATAGAAACACCTATTGGTGCGATACCAATTCTGAGGCGAATAACTTCGTTATGGGTTGCCATGTCAATGATGCTCAAGTCGTCCGAAAGGGTATTGATAACGTAAATATATCTTCCATTTTTCGCCATAGCGACAACATTCGGCGCATGTCCTACAGTAATATCCATGATACGGTTCTGGGTGCGAACATCAATCACAGAAATACTATTACTCCTCGTGCAGGCAACATAGAGCAGATTCCCGTTTGGGGAGAGCACTAATCCGGCCGGCTGTTTGCCGACGCCAATACGATATACCCGCATCGGTATTGATAGATCCACCACTGCTATCTTATCTTCTCGCTGTAGACTCACGTACATCATAGACCCATCATCAGAAACAACACAATCAGCTGGATAATCACCAACTGTGAATTGATGTACTTCCTGATTGAGAGTTGTATCAATGACCAATACCTGGTCCAAATCCGATACGGTTACGTAAACCTCAGGTCGTACTGGATTGGCCGCTATGCCAAGATGATGACAATCGGATAAACTGCATTTCAGGACCACCTGATCAACTGCGGTGTTTGTGAAGGCATCAAGCACAAGGACCTGATTGCTATTTTCACTGGTTACATAGGAACGTCGATTAGCATGCGCAACCTGAGTTGGTTCGTCAACTCGGTTACGAATCTCCGCCCTCCTTCGCGGAACCGGACTGAGATCAATCCGGAGAAATGCAAACGCTTGTTTGGTTTTAGCAGTTTCCCAACGGCTAAAGTATCCGTCCGCAGTAGCTTTTATAGGATATATTCCCTCTTGATTATAAGATAGAATAAAGTTTCCGCCCGAGTCGGATAAAGTCTTATTTTTTAACGTTTGTAAACGGGATCCGTTGATTGGCAAACCGGTGTGAGCATTACTGACTGTTCCCGTGATACTCCCCAGTTTAACCACTCGAATTGGCAACTTGCGATTTCCACCACTACCGGTAAAATCAGCATTAACAATGTACTCAGCCGCGTCAAGTTGAGACCTGAAAATTCGGACATTCACGTCTTGCACCTGTTTCTGACTGATGATACCACTTGATGGCGTTAACTGTATCCAGCTTTCTGGTGATTTTGCTGACCAAGATAAAAGACCTTTTCCTACATTTTTCACTTTAATTTGCTGCGATTCTGAAAAATCGCCAAAATCGATCTGCGAAACTGAGAAATCCATAACAGCCTGTGTAATGTTAGCAACAATTTTGACGGTCTTACGTCCAGCGTTTATCCCGCTTACGGTAATGACCGTATTATATTGGCCCGGAACCAGAATCATCCGATCAATTTGCAAAGTCACAATTGAAGTTTTTGTGGTAATTTTTCCCGATCGCGATTGTATTTCCAACCAATCTGCACCACCACCGATCTGCCAATCTAAGAGTCCTGTGCCGTTGTTACGAATTTCTATTGTTCGAAAAATATCGTTGGGACCAAAGGTAATTGCCTGTGGGGTAGTAAATAACACCGGTTCTTCAGGAATATCTAATGTTACCCGAACAACAATAGAGTAGTCTTCTTCTGACTCAATAGTAATTACTGCGCTATATGCACCCGGTGGACGATTACGGTCTACATGTACCTTGATGGTTTGATCTCGCTTGGCTTCAATGGTACCATTTTTTACGTTTAAAGTGACCCAATCTTGATTAATAGTTGCTTTCCATTTCAAGATGGCACTTCCAGTGTTGTTAATTTGCAGTGGTAGATCCGTAGCTCCTTTGCCAAAGTTCATCAGCGTCGCAGTCACGTTTAGAATAGGAACGACAAAAGTTATCTGCTCAATGTTCGATTGTCCACTCTCGTTCCCCTGATCATCAACGAAAGTTATTAAGTAAAAATAAGTTCGATCTGCGGTGACACCTTGATCAAGATATTGTAAACGAGCTGAATTACCCAGCAGGATATAACCCCTTTCTTGCCCCGTTGCTCGATAAACATTGTAACGGACTGTAACTCCGGTAGTTCCCTCTGCTATCTCCCAAGTGAGATCTATGCCCTGGTTTATTATAGTTGCTTTAAGATTCTGAGGTACTGGAAGAATAAAAGCTTCTTCCTTAGAGTCATCACAACCTGATAGCGATAAAAAAATGAGGGAAAGTATAACAATAGCGATTCCATTCACTAAAGTTCGGAAATGTATACCACTATTGAAGATATGGGTAATTGTTAAGATTGAGCTAAGCCAAACTTTCATACTGACTTCACTGATGAATCGCCTACAGATTACTGGCTACCATCAAGTTTATGTTTTCTGTTAGTAGAGCCGGGTACTAACCTGTTCTAACGTTGGAATAGCAGTAGGCCCCTTTCCTTCAACAACGAATGAGGCAACACAATGGGCAAAATTTAAGGCACTCACGGGTGAACCCGTATCGTAATAATTGATCAAAAACGCAGCCGCAAATACATCACCCGCACCTGTTGGCTCGACCTCTTTTACCGGATAAGCAGAAGATTCAATAATTTGACCGTTTTCATAGAGTGTTGCACCATTTTTCCCTTTGGTTAACACCAAAATTCTAGTTAATTGAATATACTTGTCTAAATCTTCGGGATAAGCGCGGATATCCTCACCACTGAGAACAAGAATATCTGTATGCGATAAAATCATTTCTGCCGTATCCCAACGTTTAGGACGAACCTGGCGACTTCCATCCCATCGCCGCATCCATCCCTGCGGGGTTACGCCAATTAAAGAATGGTTGAAACATCGTACCAATTCCGGATCGACTTCATCAGCAATGGGACACAAATAGACAATATTGATGTTCTTTAATTGAATTGGGATGTGACTAGATTGCAACTTGCCACCAACTCCTAGAATCCTTTGGCAGCGGTGTCCATCTTGATCGTATTGATTATCAAAGATCGTTGTTTCCAGGGAACAATGGTATGTAATATTGATCTGATCTAACACAGGATTTTGCTGATTAAAGTCTTTACCAACAGAAGTTATGGCACACGCTTGCCAACCGAGGTTTCGGGCGGTAATGGCGGAATAGGCTGCACTCCCTCCAATAATATATCCATTCGGCGTAACGTCTTGGCAAAAGTGTCCAATTGCTAAAAAAGCAGGTGGCATTCTCAACCTCTCTTTTTAGGTAATTTCAATAGCAGTTAGTATAAATTGTTGGTGAGGACAAATTCAAAGTCAAATTTATTTGAATGTCAGCTCAATCCATGAATTATCTAGGGTAAATATATAAGGACAATTGGAGAGATTGATGACCAACTGCGCATTCAAAAGAAGAGAGGACGGTTAGGCCAAAGTTTATTACTATAAAAAGCCTTAGAGTCTCCCGTTTTGACTTTGATGTTCACATTGGAAATATTAACTTGCATTTTGTATAGATGCTACATGACGACGAATCCGTTTTGATTGACTCGTCGATTGAAGATTTCCTGATCTAAACTCAGACCAAATCCGGAAGATTTAGGGACGTTTACATACCCATCTGTTATCGTGTACGCAGAGTCATCTATACCAAGAATAGATGCTTGATCCCACTCTACAAACTCAAATCGCTGGATACCTGCGGCAAGATGACAGGACACAAAATTACCGTAATACCCGCCATAGTGATGCGGTGCGGATCCAACGTCCCATTGATCCAGTTGTGAACCAAGCTCGAGCCAAGGAGTGAAACCATGCCCAAAAATGTCGTATTGGATTACATCAACCAATCCATCACGTGCCCAATCCAATAGGTGCAGGGAAGCAGATCCTTCACCATCCGCAATTAATGTTTTTAATCCCTCTGATTGGAGCCAGTTCTTGAGATTGTCGTAAAACCTCGGATCCTCATGAAAAGCTTCTTCCATCCAATGAATATTGGCTTTTGCTGTCTCGGCTAACACACGTTTAGTCAGGTTCAAATTATACCCGTTATTCGCATCCAATAAAATCTTAGCTTCAGCACCAACAGCGTCTCGAACTGCATGGATTACCATGATGTCACGCAATGTTCCGTCTTCCAGCGGCATATGCATGGCACCCCGTCCTATCTTAATTTTATAGTTGCAATGACCGAGTTCACGACCTTCTACCGCTTCGGAAGCGATTAAATCGGCAGCCTCCTTATGATCGATGAGATGGAGATCGTCTATGTAAAGCGATGTATCATAGCAAGGTGAGGTGAATTCATATCCTTCATGGATACTTTCATCCAACAGTGAATAAACCGGTTTGTTGACAAGTTGACCAACTAAATCCCAAATTGGGTACTCAATCCAATGAAACTGTTTTTTAACGCCGTTAGCCATATCAAATATGTCATTTACATGTAAACCAAGAAGTGATTGTGCCTGTTCTTCATTGATGCGAGACCAACCAAATCCGATTGTACCATCATCAGCAAAAATAGCTGCAATAGGTGGTTTGACATGAATACCGTGCTCGCCTAATCGTGAGTTACACCCAGCTTTACGCGGTCTTTTACCGGACAGTTGGGCCCACTTAACACATTTAATTTTTGCCTTTGTCATATTTCCCCGACTCTGATCTATTTTGTCTTTAATGTTTTTATGTGTCTTATCATGACAGATGCGTAACATACCAGCGACATACTTAAACTAAAAAATTGACAAAGCCTTCAATACTGAAGGCTTTGTGTTTACAAGGATTTATGCTTGTTTTTACAAGTCTACAGCTTTGCCGGTTTGAAACGACGTGCTTGCCGCCAACATAACATGTAGTGTCTTTAAAGCATCGCTGTAAGGAGACAGGATCCCTGAACTATCTCCCATCTTGACGGCATCGATGAACACACGGTCTCTGTCTTGCCCACCGGAACTACCCAACTCCTCTTCCTGATCCTTTCTACGAATCGTATTTGATCCGCCGATGGTGGCAACAACACCACGACAAAACACCTCAAGATAGACTCTTCCCCAACTTTCCATGGCACAGCAAGAAACGATGTTAGCAACCGCTCCACTTTCAAACTCAATATTAACCATGCTAATGTCATCAACATCATAGTTGGGAATGTCTGTCATACTACCACTTGAAGCCACGCCGTGTACCAATTTCGCATCTCCCAGGACAAAACGGGCTAAATCAAATATGTGCGTCGTTTGTTCAACATGCTGACCACCTGACTGTGCTCTTACACGCCACCACGGAACGCCCGGCATACCTCCCATCCAGTATCCTAGCGCACCGAGAATTTGCGTTTCCTTCTCAAGTTCCGCTTTAGCATGTTGGGCGTTTCCGCCATAACGCCAATGGTAACCAACACTGGTGATAACCCCACTTTTTTCCACATGATCATTGACGATAATTGCGGTATCCAGTTCGCAAGCAATCGGCTTTTCAATAAACATGGCAATCCCTTCTTGACATGCCATTATTTCTTGTTGGCCATGTGCAAACGGAGGGGTACAAATGTACACAGCATCAAGTTCCTCTGAATCATACATCTGTTGATAATCGCTATAGGCGTTTCCACCGAATTCTTCAGCACGCTGCTTGGCACGATCTTCAGAAATATCACACATAGCAACGAATTTAACATCATCAAAGTTCTTCAGATTATTCATGTGGGCGCCGGCCATACCACCAGTACCAATGAATCCCAATTTTACTTCTTCCATCATTTTCTCCTTCTAAAATTAGGATGACTCACAGAAAAATCAGAAAAGGACCGTGCTTCAACAAAGATATACTGAAAAGAGACTTTGTCCTAAATATACTTTTTCCGATTTTTAGTCATCGCTTACAAAAACTGACAAAACAGCTTTAATTTTATATCAGCTGTAAAAATAATTAAACCTTTTTCATGATTTGCAAGCCGTGCAAAATTTAGATGAACTGGTTCTAGATTGACGAGCGCCAATGTATAAACTGATGAAAAAATTGAAAATGGACACATATTCGGATAAGCTATATAAATCCGAGGAGATCTGAAAAATCGCTTTAATTTCCCAGAATTCAGGCATTTCCCAGTAAGCTGCTGAAAATACTAATTGCTCAGCCATTTTGTTATTGGAGATAACCAATGAGCGAGCGTGTCGCTATTGTAACGGGTGCTGCAAGCGGTATTGGACAAGCAATTGCTAAAGCACTTACACATAATAGTTTTAAGGTGGTTATCGCCGACCTAAACGAGGTGCAAGGACAAACCGTAGCTAAAGCTATTGGCGGTTATTTTATACCGACCGATCTGTCACAACGATTTGATTGCCAAACCTTAGTGAATCAAACACTAGTGCATTATAATCGGATTGACGTCCTGATTAATAACGCGGGATTTCAGCATGTAGATCCCATTGAAATATTTCCCGAAGACACTTGGGATCAAATGTTGTCTGTAATGCTGACGGCTCCCTTTCTATTGACTAAATATGTCTGGTCAACGATGAAAGCCAAAGGTTGGGGCCGTATTGTCAACATTGCTTCCATTCACAGTCGTGTTGCTTCTCCATTCAAGAGTGGTTACGTTGCGGCCAAGCACGGCCTTATTGGTCTTACACGCGCAGCAGCACTGGAAGGAGGTGCACATGGTATTACAGTTAATGCCCTTTGTCCCGCTTACGTCCGAACGCCTCTAGTTGAGAACCAAATTGCTGATCAAGCCCTTATTCATGGCCTTTCTAGTCAAGAAGTAATTGAGCAAGTAATGCTGGAACCCGCGGCCATCAAGCGGCTTATTACACCAGAGGAAGTGGCTGCTCTTGTCGTATTCCTCTGCTCTGAGGCGGCAAGCGCTGTCACTGGCGCGGACTGGACAATTGATTTAGGTTGGACAGCACGCTAGTTTTAAACAGACAATGAGAGACAATTTTGAGTCACTTTTGGGTTTTATTATATAGTCGATTAAAAGTGTAGCAGACAAACTTATTTCGTGGATTCACTTTTTTCTCATACCGATTAGCTTATACTCTATTATCTGAGGTGAGGGGACTTAGTTTTTTATGTCTTCAGAGGTTGTAGCATTACATCAAGTTGTTAAACACTTTCACCGAAAAAATCATCCGCCGAAAAATCGGGAACTTAGTTTCATTCAGCAGTTCACCTCTTCATTCAAACGTCAAAAAGAAGTTGTCAAAGCTGTGGATGGAATTTCTTTTCAAGTAAAACTAGGTCAGATCTACGGTATTTTGGGAGCTAACGGATCCGGAAAATCGACACTTATTCGCTTAATTTCCACCTTGCTGTTACCTGACAGTGGACAGGTAAATGTGTTCGGATATGATGTGGTTAAAGACAGCTTTCGGGTTCGACAGATGATTAATCGTGTTTCGGTGGAAGCAGCTTTTTTTAAAAGGCTTTCAGCTGAAGAAAACCTAGTTTACACGGCCAGACTTTATGACATTCCAGTTAAGGAGGCACGTCGTAAAGCTGAACAGATCCTGAGCAGACTGGGTTTCGAATCTAGGCGAATGCATGAAGGAATGGAAGACCTTTCACGCGGGATGCAACAGAAAGTTGCTATTGCACGTGCTTTGTTAACCTCTCCTATTTTGTTGTTATTGGATGAACCGACAACCGGTCTTGATCCTAAATCCAAACGTGATGTCCAGGATCTTATCAATGATGTTCGACATCAACACGATGCCGTTGTCCTACTAACTACACATGATATGATAGAAGCTGAGAAACTGTGTGACCAAGTCGCGATTATCGATAATGGAAAATTTATTGCTGAAGGTACTGTGAAAGAACTTAAGTCGCTTATTTCTCAACCAGAGGCTACGCTGGAGGACGTTTTTATCCAACTTACCGGCAAAGACCTAAGTGAGGAATAGACCATGTTAAATCTGGTGCGCGAGATGGTGGTATCTTACGCGTTTATTGAACGAAATTTCAACTTACTCAAGCGCTACCTAAATTGGGAAATTTTGTTCTTCACCTATTCGATTGTTAACGCTCTGACCATCGGGTTAATTATGGTTGAGCGAGGGTCAAGTGAAGATGTATTGTATCTTGTTATTGGTGCTTTAATTTGGGGATTCCTGTCGATTATGATGAGAGAGGTTAGCGATGCCATTACTTGGGAACGCTGGGAAGGAACAATCGAATATACTTTTATTGCGCCAATCCATCGTGTAACCCATCTTGTAGGATCCTGCCTGTTTGCCATTCTCTACGGACTCTTGAGGACAGGGATTGTTCTATCTGTTATGCCACTATTTTTTGGCAACTATGTTGATCTGAGCAACGCCAACTGGCTAACAATGGTGGTAGTTATAGCTGTCTCCAGCCTCTCATTTATTGGCATCGGTTTGATGGCAGCGATTTTTCCGTTATTGTCTCCAGAAAAAGGTCAAGCAGCGACTGGTATTCTTCAGTCGATCCTGCTATTAATTTCAGGCGTTTACTACGAAATCGACGTCCTACCGACGTGGCTTCGACCTCTCTCTAAAATTTCACCGGCGACTTATACGCTGAGATCAATCCGTGCCGCAATGCTGGATAACGCATCTATTGCCAGCCAGAAGCAAAATTTGATGTTATTGCTGGTTATCGGGCTAACTACAATCCCGCTCGGTTTCTGGATTTTTCATCAAGGTGAAAAATACGCTAAGCGTGTTGGGAGATTAAAGCGGAGTGGCTAACAACCGCTGGTTTCAATGATGAAACTAATGCTAGATTCTTCAAATCAGTTTTTTTGGCATCTGCTCACAATCCCATATGTTGTAACTGTGACTTATAATCTGCCGTTAGCTTTTACATATAACTATTTCGATCATTTTAAAAATCACAGGATACGTTATGTGGTTGCCTATTAATCAGGCATCAACCCGTTTGGGTGTCAGTCGGCGGACAATTCAGCGCAAAGTGTCGCAACAAACTATCAAGTCCAAAAAGGACGGCAATCGTCGATATATCTGGATTGACCCCTTGTTTCTCAGAAAAAGCTAAGCTGTTTTTTCTCTCCAAAACCTTCTTCCCACCAACACGCCAAATCGCTTCATACAATTAATCCCGATGAGCTTATAGGATAATCTTACAACCACTGACCTTATTGTCATGACTGATTTACTTTACCCAAACCAGTTTAGACTGAGTCTAGTATAATATACTCAAATGGCACTATAAACACGAAAGGAACAGTAAGATGAAACCAAACCTCACAACCGCTATACACTTTTTATTATTTTTCGTTGTTATGCTGAACATGACTGCGTGCGCAGAAACACAAGAACAAAAAATCCAAAAACTCATTAAGCAACTTGGTGGTGAGGACAAATATGCAAGAATGAAAGCTGCTCATGATTTAGGACAAATAGGAAAACCTGCAGCAGGTGCAGTACCTGCTTTGATGCATGCATTGAAGGACGAAAATGCAGAAACCCGTAGATATGCAATTGTTGCCTTGGGAAAGATAGGAGAGCCCGCAGAAGAGATAGTTTATGATTTAATCCTAGCATTGAAGGATGAGGACGCAGAAGTGCGTGAGCATGCCGCACGCACCTTGGGAAAAATAGGAGAACCTTCAAAACCAGCTATTCTGCCCCTAATAGAGGCCTTAAATGATGAAGAGTGGAGTGTTCGTGGTAATGCTGCCTTTGCTTTGAAAGCAATTGGTACCCCCAAAGCAATGAAAGCAGTGGAAGAATTCAGGGAGAAAGAAGCAATAAACACAATAGAAGAATCCAAGGGAACAAACCAGTAACATGGCTACTCTGAATTGGTAATCTTATCCTTATTAAATTAAGCTAACTTTCGGTTGTCGGTCAAACCATATTTCTTACACTAAGCCCTTCTGGCTGGTAAAATATACGGCAATGCAACGCTGTTCTGCACTTCGGTCGCTTGAAATCAATCCAAGGTTTTGGATGCAGTTCTGTGAGGAGTATATCCAAAGGCTTGGTTAACGAGAGAAATCCAACTATATTGTTGCTATCCGAGTATAAAGCTAACCAGACGTTACATCTGTTGGAGCACTGCGTTGATAGATAATCGGACATATTTGAGGATCTTCCAGATTGGACACATAATAATCTACCGCACCAGGTAGGGAGCTTGATTTTTCTGTTCGTAAATGGATCGCAACACTGCGTCGAGGCAGTGATGACACATTTGGCCCACTGCTATGATAGGTCAACCGATGGTGAAAACTAATGCTACCCAGCGACAGGATGGTTGGAACTTCACGCCACTTTTTTCCGCCAGATACTTGAATGGCTTGAAGCTGATGAGCGAGATCGCTAGCAAGGAAATCCCCAGTATCCAAGAACCCCCATCGATGTGAACCAACAAGGAAGCTGACTGGCCCTGAATCCTCCTGAACATCACTAATGGCAATCCAGGCGGTGAATAGTTCACTATCATCTTCCCAATAGCGCCAATATTGCCAATCTTGGTGCCAGCCCACATTCCCACCAACCTTCCCCCGGTGGCTTATAAAGCATCTGCACCACCCAGACTTGGTACCACCCGAGAAACAGATCCAACGGAATAACTGAGGAAACAGAGCAAACACCCTGTTTCTGATATTCTTCCCGCAGGGCTTGAATATCGATCCTATTGATAGAGTGTTCGGTTTTCATCATCCAAATCCTCTAAGACTGACTTCAGTTTTGCATCGCTGTCAGAACTTTTTTCAGCTATTATTCTCCCCAAATAATTATGGATTTAATGCTTCCAGCTGGCTGAAATTATTAAACCTCAGGCACCAAACTAGTCTTGATCTCAATAATTTCAAAAACCCATCCACTTGGCGATCGTAGAAAACCAACTCGGCGTTCACCAAATTCTGCTGACACGTTAGCTATAGGACATATCTCTACTGCACCGGCAGCAACAGCTTTAGCAACATCCTGATCCAAGCTATCACTCATATAGACCAGATGTGTCATTCCAAAAGGTAGAGGCTCTGGTAGTAGATTTTCATAAACGGCTTTTTCCGCCAAATGAAGGTACTTGTCACCCATCTTAATTAATGGTATACGAAAAGACTCCCCTTCAAACTCAATGGTTTCGTCAAGAACAAGCTCATTGCCAAGCTGCTGATGAAATTCCAGTTCACGCTCGAGATTGGGAACCTTGATACCAATAGTCCATATGCCAGTTAACACGGCCGATATTCCTTTCTTACTAATCTATCAGTTTTCTGCACTTGAGTTCAAAACTGCTGGAAACTCAGTTAATATCCCTCAAAAATGATTAAACAGTAACACATTATATGTCATAATAATAAATAACTGCCGCTGATATCACCAACTAACTTTAAATGATCAGTATGATATCAAATAGAGGACAAGGAACACTTACTTAATTTACTGAACTTATAACACAACAGACCATAGTCATATCGATACTGAGTATTCTTCCTGTGGTATTTCCACTATGACTGCGGAACATAATACTTGGACAAAGTCCCGCCCGCGGAATTTGCTTGTACACAGTAATGTGAATCCCTTGCACGAAAAGTGTATGTTTTTTCACAATAGGTCTGATATATGCGCAACCTCATCTTTGTTGTTATATTACTTAGCACATGTTATGCTGGGGCAATAAACGCACGGGAAAATAAAGAAAGGAACTCCATAGTGGAAGAAACACCTGAAAATCCCCGACCAGCACCACCACTACTAGATCTCAATACAATAAGGCATTTTCCTGAGTATAACAAGGAAAACTGGCATAAAACTGCAGAATATATCCACAACCACATCTTGGTTAACACCGGACAGTACCCAAAGTTGGAAGACACACCGCTCAAGGCTAAAATCTTTGATAAAATTGAACGGGAAGATTACACAATTGAAAAAATCTACTTCGAATCTTATCCCGGATTCTTTTGTACAGGTAATCTTTATCGTCCCAAGGGAAAGACTGCTCCATTTCCTGCCATTGTCAGCCCTCATGGGCACTGGGAACGCGGCCGTCTAGAAAACACAGAACTTGGATCTATCCCTGGTCGCTGTATCAATTTTGCCAAGCAAGGATACGTCATTTTCTCATATGATATGGTGGGATACAATGATAGCGGCAAGCAAGTCGACCATAGGTCATTTAACATTGGAACGCGAGGGGAGATCTGGGGTATCAGCTTGATGGGGTTACAATTACAGAATGGGATTCGTGCGGTAGATTTCCTCCAATCCTTACCCGATGTGGATTCAGAACGGATCGGTTGCACAGGTGCATCAGGCGGCGGCACACAAACCTTCATGCTAATGGCGGTTGATCAACGGATTCAGGTTGCAGCTCCAGTCAATATGATCTCTGCCCATATGCAAGGTGGTTGTTTGTGCGAAAACTCTCCGAACCTGCGAATTGATTTCAGCAATATGGAGATTGGAGCGATGATGGCACCCAGACCGCTATTGTTGGTATCAGCAACTGGTGACTGGACAAAAAACACGCCGGATGTCGAGTATCCCGCTATTCTGTCAATATATCAACACTTTGAAGCAACAGACAAAGTCCATCAAGTACAGATCGATGCTGATCATAACTACAATAAAGCTAGTCGAGAAGCAGTATATGAATGGTTTGGCCAGTGGTTTTTAGATGAATTAGATCCAGCTAAATTAAAGGAAGAGTGCTTTGAAGTCGAACAAGATGAAGACCTGCTGATATTCCAACATCGGTCGGTGCCACATCATGCACTCAGCATGGGCCAATTAATCGAATCGCTAATCCAAAGAGCCAAATTCGGTATTGAATCGAGAAAACCAACGAATGCATCCGAACTAAAGTCCTACCAAGCAGAAATGGGGAAAGGACTGTATCACGCACTCTCACTTCAAGCATCGCATGACTCATCTGAAGACCTCATTAAGGAATTAAGTAACCCAACCAATGCAAAGGAAGCGACTTTAATCGTTCACCAGCAGGGAGATCTTAAGACTTTGACAGATCAATTGAGTAACATAGGACATTCCATTTTTGCTCTGCAACTACAACCCACAGACCGAAAGATGGATGATCGTTTCTTCACAACCTACAATCGGACAGATCAAGCTCTGTGGACACAAGACATTCTACTGGCATTAGATAAAATCGGCGAACGTTTACCCCAAGCAAAGCAAAACCTTGTCGGCATAAATGGCGGGGGGGTGTTCGCCATGTTGGCTGCCGGATTCTCGGAGGTCGATCGTGTGGTTATTGACGCAGAGCAGTTTAACACTGAAACTGATGATTTCTTTGCGGAACAATTACCGATTCCGAGTATTCGTCGCGTGGGTGACTTTCGTACTGCCGGAGCACTGATCGCGCCAAGACCGATGCTGATTTTCAATGCCGGAAGTCAATTTCCAACCACGTGGATTTCTAATATTTATCAAGCGGTCGAAAAACCGGATCTACTAAGCATTTCGATTGGTTCAGTTCGACGCAACTCTTACATAAACAGTAAAATCCACTAGAATTCCAGCGGAGCCGAAGTTACACAATTCGCAACCTATAAACTCCACTTTAGCTATCACAACTAGTTACTCATCCAGATTTCAGTTTTTCCGAAAATCCCCACTGACTTTTGTTAAATCAAAAGAATATGAGGAATTGCTCACCCTGATAATAACGAACTGATGTTTTATGATCACTGACAAAGTTCAAGATTTGTTTATCATAGACCTACAGGGTATCATAATATATGTGGAATGCCCTGACATAAGCATCTCTACTGTTGATCTCTCAAATTAATAAAATGTTGATATGACATAAAATGGAACTCATCTAACAATTGCAAGGACAAAACTCATGATTAACGAAACTGCTAAGTGGAACAACAGGATACCTACCATGTTTTCGCTATTATTAGTTATCACCCTAAACTTATACGCTGTAGGTGTAGAAACATTGCAATGGGCTAATTCTGTTGGAGAAGGAATGGAAGAAGCCAAAAAGACCAATAAACCAATTATGATTGATTTCTATACAGATTGGTGAAGTTGGTGTAAGCGGCTGGATGCCGACACGTTTACAGATAAAAAAGTCATTGAACTGTCGAAAAATTTTGTGGTTTTAAAGGTTAACCCTGAAGACAAGAATCATCCTGAAAATGAAGAGATACGTAGGAAATATGGTATTAGCGGATATCCTGCTATTGTATTCCTGAGTTCGAAGGGAGACTTAATCAGTTCTAATGCCGGATTTAGACCACCAGATCAATTCTCGGAATTAATGAATAAAACGCTCAAAGAGGAAAACGAATTGAAGCGTTTGAGAGCAGAAATCCAAAAAAATCCAAACGATCTAAAGGTAAATGTCGATTTGGCAATGATTTATATCAAGCGAAGCAATCTCGAAAGAGGGCAAACTCTGGTCGATAAAATACAGGAATTGGATCCCAGTAACCAATTCAGAGTGCTTCCACAAGTTTACACCGAGATGGCTCTAGCTCATGTCAATAAAGGCAATATTGTAGAAGGTCAGGCCTTGCTCGATAAAGTTTTGGCACTTGATCTAAAAGACGAGTCTGCTTACTTATCCAAGCTACACGTTAGTTTTGGACTCTTTTATGGCCAGAATGCTGAGAAGCGAGGTAATGAAGATTATTTTCAAAAAGCGGAAAAGCATTTCAATACCATCATTCAGAAATACCCGCAGAGTAAATTGTACGAGGGAGCCCAATTGTATCTAGGAATCACTTACGCCATACAAGAAAAGAAACAGATGGCGATATCACTTCTTGAAAAATTAAGCAATCATACCAAAGACGCTTATATCCAGGAACAGGCAGACTATATATTGGAAACCCTTAAAAAGCAAGCAGAATAGCTTAGCCCCGATCGTTGACGGGAAAAAACGTATTATTTCTTTATAGTCTAGAATTTTATCTTCTGGTAAATTGGTTGCTCAACCAAATAAGGGGCAAGAAGTCCCCCACTATATTTTAACGACTCATCAACACCAAGAACAAAAAAACCATTTGGTTTCAATTTCTCGACAATTTGTTCTAACAATTTAGACTGTAGATCTTGTTGAAAATAGGTGAAAATCAGATTTCGACACAATATCAGATCAAAATTTCCATTTGGAAGTTGTTGCCGAACATCTTGGATCAAGAACCTAACATCTGTTTTCAGATAATCTTTTAGGATATAGTTACTATCCGATTGGATAAACGCTTTCTCAGCGAATACCTTCGGCAGATCTTTTAAGCTGCTTTGCGGATATTGCCCCCTTTCAGCCCGAATGATTAAATCGGCATATCGATCAGTAGCAATTATTTTGAGCGATAGTTGCTGTGACAATTTAGGTAAGAGGTCTAAGTGCCACAAAATCTGCAAAGTATAGGGTTCCTCACCAGAACAGCATCCTGCACTCCAGCATCGAATCTCCGCTTGGTTACTTTCCAAAGCATTTTGAACTAACAGTGGTAAGATTTGGTGTTGTAATGTCCCAAAAACTTTTCGATCGCGATAAAACCGAGAAATAGTAATATAGCAAAGGGAATCCAAGATTTTCCACTCCTCAGCATCCTGCTCCAAATAGGTGCGGTAACTAGCACAGTTAGTAAGGCTTAAAGCTGAACAGCGCTCCTTAATCCGTTTACATACCTGTTTCCGAACCCGACGGAATCCTTCCCATTGATAGTTTAATCGGGGGAGACACCATTGCAAAAACTTAATACAACCTTGATCTGTCATTTGCCAGTTGTCATGTGTAGTAACAAGATAAATTATGGCTTGGAACGACTCAGAACTTCTATAGTTCCGTTTGCTCGCGATAGTACGGTTGATCCCGTGGCTCTTCTCATCACTAGAAGTAACAATGTTTATGTGACAGATTCTGTCACAACCCGCTGGAGGAGTACCGACATTCTAACACCCTTTTCCGGCCACGACGATTGACCTTGGACAGTCCGAACCAACTAATAGATGAATACCCATCCGGACCTGTTCAGCACTTCATGACGGTTATGATCATTAAGCTAAGCAATTGACCGAACTTCAGCGTATTTGGGAAGATTGGATTCCCATGCACGTTGGTACCTGCATTATCCACTCCAGCAACAACCAAAGAACCAAGAGTAATTGCGCAAATTGAGAAGCAGGGAAAAATCCTCAGCCGAACTGGAGAGAGAAACAAGGAAGAATAATGGAGTCTGTCGAATGAAAACAATGTAAACAAATCAACCGATAGGTCGTTCAAACAGGTTTCTGGTTTCCAAACCAGTATTAGCACCCTCTGAATACGCGTGGCGAAAAAGTGAACGGCGTTTGGGCGGCATCATTTCGAGTAGTTCTGTTGGTGGCTCCCACCAATGAAAGCGGCTACCAATTGAATTGTACTGGTTAAAAATGGGGATTCGATCAACTTTATCATTCTGCCATCCTTGCGCACTGTGAGTGGTAGCTTCTGAGAAGAAGATGACCGACCCCGCTGGACAGGAATAGGTTTCCCAAAGAGACGAACTTCGATCTTTGATCGATTCCGGTAATTTGTAGGCAGCCTTATGGCTACCATTAACAAATAGGGTTCCGCCATCTCCCTCCTCGACCGGATTTAATTCCCAAACGGCACGTGTTAATCCCGAATACCCCTTACCTGGAATGGCACGGTAAATATGTGAGTTACCCGGCAAACGCCACAGGCCATTACCGTTATGCGGACTAAACCTTCCCATGCCTTTCGACCGGTACAGCAGGAAACTGGTCTCAAACCGAAATCCATAATGATCTTCACTAGCCAAAGCGGGATAAGCAAGAAATTCGTTACAAAATCCAACCACAACTGGATGATCAACTAACCGTTCCAAAGGACCAGCAATTGGTGTCCGCATACACTGTGGCAAGGACTCGAGATCGTTGACCAATTGATAGCAAAATTCTCGCATCTCTTCCAGTTCATCCTCTGCTAGCAAGCCAGGAATTATTAGCCAACCATTGCTATCAAAAGTGAACTTCTGCTCCTCAGTTAATGGGACAACAAGTTCCCCGTCAGCATTGGTGCTGGTTAGTTTACGATCACTAGAAGGCAGATTTCCCCAATGCCCCCAGTTGTTATCAAATATAAATGGCTCGTGATTGTCTGTAGCGTCTTCTGGCATAACTAAAGTACTCTTATTAACTAGTTTCGTTCCCTTCTATCCATGTGACTGGGAATTCCCTCTTAGACCAATGGCTACCAGCGTATCTAGTAACAAATGACGCTAGCCCATCTTCCGCTAATTCGACCACTTGTTCGGCATGAAAAAAGTGCGGCGTTGCACTAAAACAGCGTCCAGATTCGCTTTTGATAGCATGTTACGGTAACCAGCATATTGTTAAGACAATGGAATATCGGAGATTTCACCCACTTGATCCAAGTTTTCTTGAATGGGATCATCTAACAACGAAACTTCAATCAAACCCTAAATTTGGCTGAATGAAGCAGCGTAGATACGCCAAATAACATCTCTGCATCCGATCAAGCCTACGGGTACCCATTTTTTCATGTTTTCCTTCTACCCTGTACCAGGAATCTCTCTAACTTCTCTCATTAGAGCCGCACTATAGACATACCTAAAATAATCGGTTCAATCTCGTTTTCTAATTCCCTTTAATTTATGGATATACATCAGTTGCTCATGGAGCTACTGCTTCTACTCCAAGATGTTCCCTTAGCCAAGGTTTGAGCGGCACGTCTCTCTCCTGAGGCGATGTATAGCCCATTCCACCTGTACTCGCACCTAGTAACTGCTGTCGAATCGGATCGCACTGATTGATTAAATGCTCCACGGTCATATTATCCCGCGGTCTCAGCCATCGATAGCTATAACCGTAGAAAAGCACTTTTCGTGTAATATTTGAATAGTTTGGACTGGCAGAATGCCAGAGGCGACGATCAAAGAAAACCGCCGTACCAGGTGGAACACAGACAGCCAAAGCATTTTCTGGGTTTGACACACTATTCTCCGGCATTTTTAATTCATTAGACTGATGACTTCCGGGCACGATAGAAAAATTCCCGCACTCTGGTTCTGAGGTGTCACTTAAAAAGAAAGCCACCTTTAAAGATACACGGGGACGCGGATCTCCTTGTAATTCTATGTTCAAACGACCACTATCCTGATGCCATCCCAGGCGCCTTTTCTGAGATTTTTCACTTGCTGATCCAGGTGGTGTAATGATCATGTGTGAATGATAAAGTTGAATATTCCATCCAAGAATCCCCCACACTTTGGGGAAAGTTTTAGGCCAATCAAGCAACTCAAGAAAAATTTCGTCCTTGCCGACAAAATCGAGCATATTCACTGTTTCATGCACACCGATTCCGTTGTTCTCCCGATGCTGAAGAAGAAGGTAATCAACCACAGAAATCAAGTTCTCAACCAACTCTGACGGCAAAGCGTTTTCAATGATAAAAAAACCATCTTGTTCAAATTGCTGACTTTCTGTCTCTGTTAAGCAATAATTTAAGCATGCAGTATCCATGATTTTCTCCTAATCATGCACAGGTCAATTGAGGAAACAATAACCCCAAACGTATAGCGATTTTCACCCTTCTAACCACGAAACATGAAACCGTAAAAATCTCAGGGTTTAGTTTAGGCTTTAAAATCAGTACTTACACTCTAGATTAATTGTTTGATGTCCATAGAAAAGCACGGCGATAAATGCCACCCTGCGCACCTCTATGAGCACCATGGCTGTGAATACGCACAGCAATCTGGTTAGTTCCCACCTGAATATTTTCGGGAAGATTGATATCAAATGGTTTTGATGGCGATTCATTATCTCTATGCAAGACTAACAACTGGTTTATCCACACCCAAATTTCTTGTCCAAAAACTCCGCCAAAAGTTAGGATCAACGGGCGATTTCCCATATCGTTTTTCACTTCAAACTCGGTTCGATACCAAGCATAGCCGGTATAGCCGTATCCAGTTTCATTTTGATAGCCCTGATTTTCCCAATAAAGCGTTGTAGCAACAGAATCCCATTCATCCTCGTAATCCGATCGGTACCACTGTTCGATTAGCCCGTCTTCAAAGGGGTCCGTTTTGAACTTCCAGTCACGAGGTAAAAACACGACTAACTTACCAACAGTTCCATCAGTCCGATCTAACAAATATCGGCAGATATCAGATAATCCTTCCAAGGTGCTATCTGAGCTTTCGACCACCCAATCGGGAGTGTGAGGAAGCAGATTCGATTTTACTGCGGACAGTTTACTTCTTGCAACCAACGCTTCATCAATCTTACTAATTGCTTGTTGATATTCACCTAAATGAGTTAATTGCTGAATCGAAAGAAAGGCAATCAAATAATGATGATATTCTTGTAACATATCGACATGACGTTGGTGTGCAAGTGCACTGGTTTGTTGCCGTGCGTGATTGAGATACTCCTGTAGGGTCTCAATTAGCGGATCTGTGAAGATTATTTTCCATGGTATGTGATGATTATTCCCCCATTGAGCATGAAGATCTGTTTTTTCTACTGCATTCTCCAAGGTCCAAACATATTTTTCAATCCAGTACGCCGCTTCACCATAGAACTTTTGGCAATAATCACGAACTATGGCATCAACATCTAAATCCGAATTCCACATCAGCTTAGTTCGGACGTAGTAATTCAAATGCGTCCGCATCCAAGTATTCTGCCCTTCTGTCCAGAAACCCCACACACCCAGATCTTTGAAAAACGGTATATCATGTCTTAGATTATGCAGGGTTGGAAAGGGCAGATTTTGCAAATCTACCCCCGGATCGTAATCGTAAATAAATACCGGACAAAGATCCGCCCACCGTTTCAGAAGTTTCTCACAGTCCTGACGTTGCCAGCATCTTGGATCTCCAATCCGGTGTAAAGTACAAGACTGCAAAAAGGCAAACTGAATCCCTATATTTTCTGAAAAATCGGAAATTCCCTCAGGCGGATACATCCGGTTGGCATAACCATTTGTCAACAGCCATCGATCTGGAAACTCTACCTGAATCTTTTTTGCAACTTCGTTGACAAAATAGAACCATCCGTCGCTAAGACTGGCACGACCAAGGTGCTTGGCATTAATACCGTGAAGCCGCTGCTGGCACTGAGTACAATGGCACATTGGCATACCATCCGGCGGAGCGAATCCAAAGGCAAACATAGTGGGATTCTGATCAAACGCTGTGCGAATTGTTTCGGTCGCAATTTCGATTGTGTCGGGTTGAGATAAGCATAGCATATCACGGCTCCTCTCACCCTTAGAGTCTACTGCATAAATATGTGGATGAGTATCAAAGTATTGGTCAGATGGTGCTAACCTAGTGATTGTCCCATCACCAGGTAAACTGATCAACAAGCGGTTAGCCTTATTACAATCAAGCCATCTGGTTAATTCTTCACTATCTTCGTCATTGACCGGCATCCAGCCACTGTACCAGATATTCCGCATTCTGAAACTTGGACGCTCAATCTTATTGATTGGAGGAATGCTGATGGTATCCATTTGGGGGATAACTTGACCATATTGACCCGGAAAAAACCATCGGCAACCTATTATTTCCAAAAAATCGAAAACCGCGTAGATGGTTCCACGGTAATGCCAATCTTCATTTCCTGCTATTACCAAACTATCATTAACATTTCGAATAGTAAATCCTTCTTCATCCATCTGAGAAGTGATTCCCGATGGTATCTCAATTCCAAAGGATTCAACGCTTTTGCCCCGGCCAACATAAATATGTGTGCCAGATACACTCTGGTTATCTGTTGTTATCGGAAGTTCAGCGCCAGATATATTTTTAATTGTTGATTGAAGTATGTTTGAAGCTTCAACTGCTTGGTTCGAATCCCCAACCACAATTTTTGCTTTAGGACGACCCGACTCTACGATCATCATCGGTTTGTTCATCTAACTCAGTTCTCTCTATCTTTCAGGAATATCCGAATACGATTCCATCCTATAGTAGTCTGACATTCCTGTCAAGTGATCTGGGTTGAAAAAGCTGAAACACCCGGTGCCAGAAATTGATAATCAGCATCCATTCCTCTAATCAATATGAACGTTTTCTTGTTTGGCTTGACAAACCAAAGTTTGGTGCTATAACATATCGGTTCACAAGCACATTCGATTGATTTACAGCATTTTACTGATAACTGAACATACCTTTAAAGATAATTTATACTATGGATGAATAAAATAAGAAAAATGGAGCCACAAGATATTTTTGCTGAACGTACGAGTGTAGAGAAGGTGGAAGAGGGAAACCAACTTGCACCCAAATTTGATGCGGAAGGTTTGATTTCTGTTGTAACAACTGATTATGAGACTGGCGAATTGCTGATGCATGCCTATATGAACCAATCCGCGCTGGCCAAAACAATCGAGATTGGTGAAGCTGTTTATTGGAGTCGAAGCCGTCAATGCTTGTGGCATAAAGGTGCTACGAGCGGATTGGTTCAGAAAGTACATGAGATTCGAGTTGACGATGATCAAGACTGCATCTGGCTTCGGGTGGATGTAATGGGAGGCGCAAGTTGCCATGTTGGTTACCGATCCTGCTTTTACCGAAGTATTCCTTTCAACAAAGAAGCGAAAGGACAGTCGCCAATCACGTTAAACTTCGAGGACACGGAAAAAGTTTTTGATCCCAAACAAGTTTATGGTGATGTTCCAAATCCAACCAGATTATAGTCATAACATGTAAGGAGTTTCTCATGCCACGATACGATTTTGAATGTTCCGACTGTGACGTTGTTTTTGAAGAAAAGGTTTCATTGGCAGAATCAGATAAAACTATCGAGTGCCCACTCTGTAAAAATATAAACACTAAAAAAATAATTGGAATACCAATGATTTTCAAGAAACAGAACAGTCAATCCAGTAACGGGATTAGCCCAAATGCGGCTCGCAGACGCCATCGTTCCGGCTGTCCATGTTGTTAATACTTGTCAAGTTTAGGACCACGTAGAAAATGCTTGAAGCCTCAGATCAAAATGCTCCTATCCCAATTACTATCCTGAGCGGATTTCTTGGAGCTGGAAAAACGTCACTTCTCAACCACATACTGCATGGGGATCATGGTCTTCGTGTTGGTGTTCTAGTTAACGATTTTGGTGAAATCAATATTGATGCGGAACTGATTGCCGGGGTTTCTGGTAACTCGGTTAGTCTTTCAAACGGATGCGTTTGCTGTTCGATTCGGGACGATCTAGTTGAATCGACTTTACAGCTAGTCCAAGGACCAGACCGACCTGAGTATCTAATACTTGAAACAAGCGGTGTGGCAGATCCGGTTTCTGTCTCACTGACTTTTGTTGAAAGCGAATTAAAATCATTAATTGATGTGGACAGTATATTGACTGTCGTCGATGCCGAAAACATACGGAATTTGGACAATGAGTATGAGGAACTTGCTGAAGACCAAATCAGCATGGCGGATATCGTGATTCTTAACAAAGTTGATCTGACAAATCAAGCTACTCTAGACGAATTAAAATCATGGGTTCATGAGATTGTACCGAATGCTCGGATCATAGAAACAACTCATGGGAGAGTCCCGCTCGAATTGATACTGGGCATAGGACAATTTGAACCTGAGCGTGTCTTTAGAAAAATGAGTTTCGACATACATGTTCATGCTGAATCTGGCCATGATCACCACCAGCATGACCATGGAGATCACAAGCATGATCACGATCACACCTTAGTTTTTAGCACATGGAGTTACAGTTCCAACAAACCACACTCTTACAAAGCGCTGCGTCAGGCTGTTGAATCTTTACCTTCCACTATCTACCGTGCCAAAGGAATTGTGTTTCTCAGTGAATTTCCGGATCGACGTGGCGTGATTCAGCTGGTAGGCACGCGAACACGTGTATCTGTCAGCGAATCGTGGGGCGATAAAACGCCCTATACCCGGATCGTAATGATTGGCACCCATGACGGCGTTGATGCCAACGAGTTGACTGAACGTTTTAAGTCTTGCCAAGTCAGTAACTAAAATTAAACCCCATAGATGGACATTGAAGTGAACAATCGAGTTCCAGTTACAGTGTTGACTGGTTTTTTAGGATCAGGGAAAACGACTCTACTCAATCGTATTCTCAGTGAGCATCATGGTAAACGTATTGCGGTTATCGAGAATGAATTCGGTGAAATAGGGGTTGATCACGAACTTGTAATTGACACGGACGAAGAGATCTTCGAAATGAACAACGGTTGTATCTGCTGTACTGTTCGTGGTGACCTGATCCGGATTCTGGGGAATCTAATGAAACGCCGTGATAAGTTTGATTATATCTTGGTTGAAACAACAGGTTTAGCTGACCCGGGACCAGTGGCACAGACTTTCTTCATGGATACTGAGATGCAAAGCCAACTTGAACTGGACGGAATTGTTACTGTCGTGGATGCCAAACATATCTGGCAACATATTGACGACAGTGATGAAATAAAAGAGCAAATCGCTTTCGGTGATGTGGTTTTATTGAATAAGACGGATCTTGTAAGTTTGGAAGAGCTCGGCAAGCTCGAAAAACGTGTTCGCTTAATGAATGCTATGGCTAAGATCTATCACACAAAGAACACTCAAATTGAGATCAACAAAATTCTGAATATTGGAGGCTTTGATCTCGACCATGCTTTAGACATCGATCCGCACTTCTTAGAACCCGAGTATCCATTTAAGTGGGTGGGGTTGTATCAACTTGAACAGGGTATATATGAACTAACTCTTCGGGAAAACCACCAGAAGATAATGAATGTTTGCATTATGCGTGGTGATGTTAAGGTTGATAAAGAGGAAATGGTTGATGAAGCTCTGGAAGAAGCCGTATTGGTATTTTCAGACGAAGAGCGAAAAGTTGATGACCAGTCAGCCATAACGATTGGAAAAGTATTAAATCAATTGTTTTTCTCTGGTGCCAGCAATCATCAGCGTTATTATATAGAGGTAAAAGAAGCAGGATATTATATGCTTTTCACTGAGTACCATCCACACGATCTTGAGCTAGAACTGCGTGCCAACAATGGGAAGATTGAGTCTATTCGTGATTACGAATATGGACATCATCATGAGCATGATGATGATGTTACGTCTGTTGGAATAAAAATTGAAGGCGATTTGGATCCAAATCGATTTAATGAATGGATTGGACATCTACTGCAAACAAGAGGTCCTGACATTTTTCGCATGAAAGGGATTCTTAGTCTTGCTGGAGCACCAAATCGGCACGTTTTTCAAGGCATTCATATGCTTTTTGATAGTGAACCCGATAAGCCTTGGAAAGACGAAATACGCAGAAATGAAATGATTTTCATTGGCCGTTACTTGGATCAGCAAGAGTTGGTTAAAGGGTTCAAATCATGTCTCGTGTAAGTAGAAAAAGGAGAACTATAGGACTTCGTGAAGATTGGCGCAATTTGATCAATGATCACGTAATTGATCTCTGTTGGTCTCCACGGAAAAAGAAAATTGCAGCAGCAGCAGTCAGTGGGCCCATTACCATTTTCAACGCTGAAACCGGTGATATTGACCACATTTTGGAAGGACATGGTTTTGGCACCATGACCATAGCATGGCATCCTGACGAAGATATACTCGCAACCGCTGGTCAGGATGGAAAAGCGAAATTATGGTCTTCCGAATTAGGCGATTTAATTACGGAACTGGGATGTGGTGCGGCTTGGGTCGAGCATATTTCCTGGAGTAAGGATTCCGCCCAAGATCGAATTTTGGCGACTGGTGCCGGCAAAAAATTGAAATTCTGGTCAGCAAACGGTGACCTGATTGGGGAAGCCTTGGATCAGCCGAACACAATTGCAGATATCCAATGGAATCCGCGAGAAAACATACTTGCCTCAATTTCTTATGGTGGTATAAAATTATGGTCTCCCGGTGTGGAAAAAGAGCTCCGCGTGTTTGATTGGCAGGGATCCGCACTTAAGATTGACTGGAGCCCAGATACTCGGTTCATTGCTACCGGCGATCAGGATTCAACAGTGCGTTTTTGGTTTATGGAAACTGGGCAGGATCTCCAGATGTCAGGATACCCAACCAAGATTCGTGAACTGTCATGGGATAAAAGTAGCCGATATTTGGCAACGGGTGGTGGTTCACAAGTAGTCATCTGGGATTGTTCCGGAAAAGGTCCGGAAGGTCGGAGGCCGATTATGCTGGATGAACATGAGGACTTTCTAGTGGATATTGCCTTTCAGCATCATGGGGACCTTTTAGCTTCAGCAGGTCTTGATGGCTTACTGGCAATTTGGGAACCCGTTACCGGTCGTAAACGGAAGCAACCAAAAGTCAAGATTGACTTTGATAACAGTCTTACCAAAGTGGCTTGGTCGCTTGATGATACCAAGATTTCAGTCGGCGATGATTCAGGTGTTATCGCAGTTTTTACACTCGAGTAAAAACCAACAAATACCCTTTACCTGAGACCGATCTCAGGCAGTTCAATCCGTCGTTTAAGAATGACTCCCCATTCACCAACAACCCAAAGCATTTTACCATCTTCAGCACGAACTATTTTATAAAGGTCGGTATCAAGGTCAGTGTGTTGCTGTTTCCAGATTTCTCCTCCGTCCATAGAATGAAGAATCAAGCCATCTGCTCCCACAACATAGATTTCCTGATCTGACAATGCAAGAATACCATGTAAATCTTTGTTTGTACCGCTCGATATTGCCTTCCATACGAAACCTCCATCTGCCGTTCTCAGTACAATTCCATGCTGTCCAGCCCCCCATCCTTTTCGGTCAGCTGCAAATGAAACTGCAAAAAGATTATAACCAGTATCTGTTTCATGATATCTCCAGTACTGTCCGCCATTAATAGTTCTTTGCACCATGCCACTATGCAACAGCCCAACCGAGGGGTGCGAATTTCATATCTAGATCAATCAGGTTCCTTCCCGTAGATGTTCTTTGCGCCGCCCATATTGGACCACCATCTTGATTGTGAAGAATCTGTCCATCGTCGCGCCAACAGCCCAACCTTCCGAAAATTTACCGAAACCGACATCATTCATGCGAAAACTTCGAGGAGGATCCTCTTCGAAGATTGGCAGGCGCATTGGAGTTTGACCCTGCGACCATTTTTGGCCATTAGTAGTGTATAATATTGTTCCATTGCGTTGCATTGCCCAACCCCATTGCCGATCGAAGCCAACAAAATGAATACCAATTATGTCCTGTCGAGTTCCAGTTTTGAGCAGCGTCCAGTTCCTGCCGCCATCTTGTGTTTCAAGAAACATCCCTCGATCACCAGCTATCCAACCATGTGTATCATCGTAGAACAAAATATCCTTGAGATCTGACAGTCGGCTATCACCAAGTTGCTTTTTCAAGTCTGGCCATCATCGTCGGAATGGAAAATCCAGCCGGATCGTCCAACAGCCCAAGCAAATTGATGACGGCTAAAATGGACATTTTCAATCTGCTCGCCATGAATTGCACTATTTCCCGGCCGCCTAGATTGGAGGTTTTTTCTCCTTGCAGGATCATTTGGCTGACTTGCCGCTGTTGATCGGTTTATATCCAGTTCTACCTCAATGGCACTCGTTTTAGATTCCCCTTGACGTTCAAAACGGTCTGACTTCATCCCTCGTTCTTCAAGCAAGTTCTGAAACTGATCAGCAACCCGTTTCAGCGGTTTCTTGACTATAATTTGGGGCGTCTGTGGTTTCTGAGAACCACGAGTGACTTGAGGGCTAATAGTAGTGTTAACGTAGACTCGATCCCAAGACTTACCCTAATCCCGTGTTATAAGAACGCCCTGATCCCGACTAGTGGCCCACGCCCAATCATGGCCGGAAAATTTGATCTGCTGAAGATGGCCGGTAAAGTTATTGGTTCTTATATTCCATGTCTGCCCACCGTTTGCAGTGATTAGCGATGTTCCATTAGCAAGTACAATCCAACCTGAATCTTTGTCAAGAAAATAGACACCGATTCCCGCTTGGTTCGTCCTGCCTAAAACCTGCCAATATTCGCCACCACTGATAGTATGTAGGATATAGCCACCATCTCGGCGCTGCGGGGCAATAGCCCAGCCCTCTTTTGCATTGATGAAATGGATACCGGTAGGATCGGCCTATTTGTCGCGCTGGTTTCCTGTAACCCCCATGTTAGTCCACCATCGGTAGTATGCAAAATCTTTCCTTGCTCCGCGCCAATCCAACCATAATTTTGATCAATAAAATACATGGGTTGCATTGATCTCATATTTTGCAACGCACCTTTTATTACCCGCCAGGCTTAACCACCATTTTCGGTTCGCAGAAGAGTTGCTCGACCGAGAACCCAACCATGATCTTTATCGGTAAAGAAGACCGTTTTCAAGTCAGTTTTCTCAGGACTACGCTGAGGCATCCACGTTTGACCGCTATTGACTGTGTGGGAAATTTTCCCATTTGACCCAACTACCCAACCTAACTGACTGTCAACAAAAAACACATCGGCAAAGTCCGTTTGCCAATTCGTATGACGCACAATTTCCCACTCATAGGCGACCACCTCCATCGAGAGCTGGCCACTGGCGACTAAAGTTTCAACTTCCTCTGCTTTAGGTGGTAGATCAACAGGAAGATCCTCGTCCTCAACTGTATAGCGCATGGTAATACCACCTTTACCGACAGCGACCATTCCTTCTGGTGACAAGGCAAAGTCGTAGAGATCGTTGTTTGTTCCACTCTCCTGCACTTCCCACTTCTGACCACCGTCTATTGTTGTCAGGATCAAACCTTCATCACTGATGATCATTCCGTAATTCCGATTAGCAAAATAGACTTTATTAAGATCTTTATCTGTTCCTGAGTATTGGAATTTCCAAGTCTCTCCACCATTAGTTGTATGTAGAATTTCTCCATACTGAGCGACAATCCAGCCGATATTCGAGTTGACAAAGTAAACTCCGTAGAGTTCGTTGTAGGTACCGGTTGTTTGCGTTGTCCAGGTTAGTCCACCATTTTTCGTATGGAGGCATACGCCAGGCCAACCTATCACCCAACCGATATGGTCATCGAAGAAAAACACACCCTTCAGCATCTGAAATCCACCAGGAGTTTGTTTTACCCATGATTCTCCACCATCCGAGGTATGTAACACCGTGCCGAGGTCTCCAATTACCCAACCTTTTTCAGGATTGATGAAATAAACATCAGTTAATGTGTACCACCATCCGCTTTTCTGATGTTCCCAAGTTCTGCCGCCGTTTACGGTGTGTGTGATCAGACCCCGGTCACCCACTGCCCAACCTTCCTGATCAGAAGCAAAGTAGAGACCTCTGATATTATCCCAGATATCCGATTCGATTTCTGTCCAAGTTCGCCCACCATCCTGTGTCATAGTAATTGTTCCGTGCTGGCCAACAGCAAGCCCACGATTACCATCAGCAAATGCTACTTGCTCAAGGTCATTTGAAGTTGTACCGATTTACCATCTCTCATGTCTGACCACTGTCATTCGATTTTAAAATGGTACCGTGCCAACCAACAGCCCATGCTCCATTCCGGTTGGTAAACTGTACGGCTGTCATATTGTTGTCTGTGACACTTTCACAAAGTTGCCAATTATTGCCCCCATCCATAGTATTAACAATAAAACCAATATCAGCAACTGCGATACCATGCTGTTTGTCAAAAAAATGGATACCGTTAACCGTTTCACGAACGTGTCCATTGATCAAAGGAATTCGACTTTCCTGACGACTCCATTCTGCCCCTCCATTGGTGGTATGAAAGATTGATCCATCAGTTCCAAATAGCCAACCTTCCGAGTCATCAATAAAAAAGATTCCCTTATTATTGTTAATCATTCGGTCTCGCCACCCTCGAATCGATTGCTTTGTTCCCTCCAACCTTTGCCTCCATCTCCCGTAGTCAGGATACGGTCATATTCACCCACCGTCCAACCAAGATACTTATTAGCGAACCAAACACCATTCAACGGAAACTCACTGACAAATTGGTGTCGCTTCCATGTTTTTCCGCCATTCCGAGTAAAAAGCACATCCACATCTTCACCAACAATCCAACCAACCTTCGAATTAACAAAAAACACATCGTTAAACATGGCAGAGGAATCACCCTCCTGTATCTGCCAATGTCGTCCGCCATCATCCGTCGAAATAATTATACCATCATATCCTACCGCCCAACCGTATCGGTTGTTTGTGAAACAGACCGATTTGAGATCCTTTTTAACACCCGATTCTTGCTGGATCCACGTTTGTCCACCATCCATGGTGTGGAGGATTAGGCCATTGAGACCAACAATCCAACCTTGCCGTTGATTGGCAAAATGAAGATCGGTGAAATTAGTTTCCCAGTCTGCTTTGCGCACCACTTCTTGCGAGACACACCCCACCATAGTAAGACATGCCCAAATAACACCTAAGGCTATTTGAAAATCAAACAAATGTGGTTGTCTGATTTTCTTGACTAGCATTGTCATTTATCCTTTTAATCTGAGAATAACAGGGTTGAAGACTAGGGTCTGTTAACATTTATTCATCGTTAGTGTCTTCTATGGCCATTGGAGGAAAGACCATATGAACAGAAAACTATTGCCAAACGACCAGTGGGAAGGCATCAAGGAT
>JYMV01036251.1_pt1 | contig 29741 bp, 32 predicted proteins | sample 338911 | NCBI WGS metagenome assembly JYMV01 (sample SAMN03354496, study PRJNA234377) | hydrothermal vent metagenome | biome: Deep sea; feature: Hydrothermal plumes at the Eastern Lau Spreading Center, Western Pacific Ocean; material: Seawater | place: Tonga | collected 2009 | depth 2000 m m
GTCGCTGAGGCAACAGAGGCCAATTGGGCCTTCGAATCCCCATCCCAAAGACCCCGGGACCCGTTGCAAGCCCCGCCGTCGTCCCTATAATCTCCGGACTTGGTGTACTTGGGAAAGTGCGCCCGCATCGCTTCTGTGGCCCCGGCGTGGGTGCTTGGAAGCAGAGGCCCCGAGCAGGGATGCTCCGGGCAGTGATAGCCTGAGGGGGCACCGGAAACCTGTTCCGGGATCGATCCCCATGAGATGGAGTGAACCGCATGGCGGTTGCGATTCGACTGAAGCGCTACGGGCGTCGCCATCGCCCCTTCTATCGCATCGAGGCGATAGAAAAGCAAAATGCTCGTGGGGGGAAATCCCTCGAGACGTTGGGCTACTACGACCCGATGGTTGCCGATGACGTCAAGAAGCTAAAATTGAACGTCGAGCGGATCCAGCACTGGCTCGACAAGGGAGCTCGGCCATCAGATACGGTCAACAGCTTCTTGCGCAGAGTGGACGTCAACTTCGGCTACCGCAACACCAAGCGCAAGAGCCGGCGTTCCGCTCAGCGCAATAAAAAGCGCTCTTCAGCAGAGTAACGCGGGTTTCGAACGGCCAGATGGCAACTTCGCGGCGAGGCAGGGGCCGGAGAACATTGATGAGGATCGACATCCTGACGATCTTTCCGCGTATCTTCGACGATTTCCTCTGCCACGGTATGGTCCGTCGGGCAAGAAAAATGAATCGGCTCGAGGTCCATGTGATGGACCTGCGAGGGACAACGGAAGATCGCCACAGGACCGTCGATGACCGTCCCTATGGCGGCGGCCCTGGCATGCTGTTGAAGCCGGAGCCGGTCTTCCGGGCGCTCGACCTCCTCGGCTTCGAGGCAGGAGATAAGCCCGAAGAGGGCACCCAGCTGGTGCTCCTCTGCCCCCAGGGACAGAGGCTCGACCAGGAGTGTCTGGAAGGGTTCGCGACCAGGGAGCGCCTGGTGATGCTCTGTGGCCGTTACGAAGGCTACGATGAGCGAATCATCGAGGCGTACCCGTGGCGCCGCCTCTCGATCGGGGACTACGTCCTCTCGGGAGGAGAGGTGCCAGCGATGGTGCTGATCGAAGGGGTCTCCCGGCTGTTGCCGGGGGTACTCGGGGATGAAGAATCGGTGCGACGCGAATCTTTTGGTGAGTGGCCAGGGCGAGATGGGTTCGACCACCCGCATTGGACACGGCCGGTGGAATACAGGGGCCGGGAAGTGCCAGAGGTCTTGCGCAGCGGAGACCACGGGAAAATCGAGAAATGGCGTCGGAAGGGTTCCCGTTCGGCGTCGGAGCCTCGCGGAGGGAGTCCCGGTGGGGAACACCGGGAACTGGAGAGGCCAGGATGATGAACAAGTTACAAGATTTCGAGCAGGAGCAGCTGAGGCCTGAAGTCCCCGAGTTCAACATCGGCGACACCGTCGACGTTCACGTTCGAATCGTCGAAGGAGACAAGGAGCGGGTTCAGGTGTTCACGGGAACGGTGATTGCCCGCAAGAGCGGCGGAAGCCGCGCAGCTTTCACTGTCCGCCGCATCGTTGCCGGCGAAGGGGTCGAGCGAGTTTTCCCTCTTCATTCGCCCTGGATCGAAAAGGTCGTTGTGAAACGCCGGGGGCGGGTTCGAAGAGCGAAACTCTACTATCTTCGCAAGCGTATCGGCAAGGCGACCAAGGTTCGCGAGAGGATCGGCCAGGACAGAGACGGCAAGAAAAAGGATTAGACGAGTGCAAGAGAGTCGCAGGTGAGACGAGACCCCCCGTCGCCGTCGACCACGGTGGCGGGGGGTCTCCCTTTCCGAGCGTCCGTTTCCGGCCGTCGGCCTCCTGGCGATCCTCGCCACCGTCTCGGCCGCTGGGGCGAGTGTATCGCTGCCTGCTGGCTGAGATGCTGCGGCTACCGAGTCATCGCCCGCAACTGGAAAACTCCAGCAGGCGAGGTGGATATCGTGGCACGCAAGGGCAACACCCTCGTGGTGTGCGAGGTGAAGTCCCGCCGTGGAGCCTACCCCCTGCGGGTAAATCGCCGACAGCAGGAACGTCTCCGGCGTGCCGCCCACTGGCTCCACGGCCGCTACCAGGAAAGGGACGGGATTCGTATCGACATCGTCGAGGTCCGCTGGCCCCGACACCGATGGGGATGGCCGCGCGTCAAGCACCACCGCGACATTCTCGATGACGACCGCTGAGAACCATCGATCTGGCTATCTGCCGCAGATGCCGATCCTCGAGGCCGGAGGTTTCATGACGCCTTCTTCTATTTTTCTTCCCCTCGCCAACGGCAGTTGGCGACGTTACCTGCACCAGGATGATGCTCCGATGCTCCTCGAGCGTCTCGAGCAGGAACGGCTCGTTGCTCTGTGGACGTGGTTCCAGGCGCTTCATGGCGGTCGATCGGGGGCGGTTCTTGCTGAAGAGGCGCCGATCTTCGATCTGATTCTCGAGCGACTCTGCGAGCCGGTGGGGTCTGTTGAGGATGGAGGCAATGACCTGTTTTCGGTGATACCCGCTCGGATGGGTCGCCGCAGCTGGTCACGAGCACTCTTCGGTGCCGGGCTGATGTTTGCCTCTACCTGGCTGGAAAGTGCGACAGACGAACCCTTCCCCATCGAGGCAAACCTCGATCAACTTGTGGAATACATCGGCAACGAGCCCTGGATGGAACGAGCACGCAGAGAACGCGATTCCGGCTGCGCTTCCGATCAGGACCCTGCTGAGCTGACGAAAATTCTGCTGCACAGGGAGCCCCTCCTCGAACTTCCGATCGAGGCCCTGGCCCGGACTGTGGTCAATGAAACCGGTCTCGATCCGTGGCGTATCGAGCTTCCCTGCCAGGCGCGGGCGCTCTTCTTCCTCGGAGCGATTGCCGCAGGGCTGGAGGTTCCCGAAACCGTCTCAGGGTTCCACGAAAACGATGAAGGAATGGACGAAGACCAGGATTGAGTGCAGGGGAATCGACCTAAATTGGAGAGGGCAGACCGATGGTAGATCGTTTTATCGAGGTCTCTTCGGCACTCGACATCCCCCACGCCTACCTTCTCAAGAGCGTTCTCGAAGAAGAGGGGATCGAGGTGCGTATCGGAAACGAGTTCCTTCAGGCGGGGCTCGGTGAGTTGCCGGCGGGATTCGCAACCAGCCCGCGGATTCTCGTGTACGAGTCGGATGCACCTCGAGCCAGAAAAATTCTTGCCGAGGCGGAGAAGGTTGACGGAGAAGATTGAAGAAAAACCTGTCTGCAAGCAGCGTGGCTCAGCGTGCAGCGCGTAACGTTGCCGAGCGGAACATCCACACCAAGGCGATCAGCAGAAAACCGCTCTCGAGCAGGACCTGCAACCGGGCGGTTATTGAAATCGTCCACCACAACTGGGGATCGAGGATGGCAAAGCGCTGAACTGTCGCGAAGATCTGCATCAAGAAGAGAATGGCGATGGAAAAGCGAGCCCCGGGCACTCGAAACATCAGCTGCAGACCCAGGAGGAGGGCGAAAGTCCCCACCAGGAGGCCCCAAAGCGCCTCCCGATCGACTCCCCCGAGCTCTGCCCAGATCACAACTCCTCTGTAGGTGGAGAGGCCACCCCAGGTCAGCAGGTAGCCGACCAGCAGCCAGGTGAAGAGGGTCAACTTGCCTCGCTGTTTCGGCTTCACGGCGAGGTTGCTGGGATCAGCCATGACGAACGTCCTCCCCGGCTTCGACGCGGAGCGCCTGCGACCTTGCCACCGCGGTGTTATCATACCCGGCCCGGGGGTGAGGCCGAAGCCTTCGGATCGGCGAATCGCCAGCAACGAGGATCGGCCTTCCGGAGCCTGCATTTGATGCTCAACCGAGCGATCGTCTCGATGCTACCGCTGGTGCCGCGCCCCGTCGTCTGGCGTATTTCGCGCCGCTACATCGCTGGAGAAACCCTCGACGATGCTCTTCATCAAGTCACCGAACTCAACGACAAGGGAATGTCTACAACTCTCGACATTCTCGGCGAGGATTCTGTCACCGAGGCTCAGGCGAAAAAGGGGCTTGACAGGTATCTCGAAGCGATCGAGGCGATCGAAAAGCGCCAGCTCGATAGCAACATCTCCGTCAAGCTTTCGATGCTCGGCCTCAAAATCGACACGAAACTTTGCCTTGCGGTGATGCGAGATTTGCTCGCTGCCTCCGATCGTCTCGGCAATTTCGTGCGGATCGATATGGAGGACTCCTCTGTCACCGATGCGACCCTGAAAATTTACCATGAACTTCGTAAGGAGTTTCCAGGGGTTGGCGCCGTTTTGCAGTCATGCATGCGACGGAGCGAGAGCGATGTCGCTGCGCTCCTCGCTGGTGGCGACACCTATCTGCGTCTCTGCAAGGGGATCTACATCGAGGAAGAAAAGGTCGCTTATCAGGAGAAGGAAGAGGTGCGCGATTCCTATCGACGTCTTCTGCGGCAAATGTTCGAAGGGGGAGTCAAGAGGGTCGGAATCGCGACACACGACCGCAAACTGGTTGATGACGCGATCGCCCTGATCGAGGATCAGCGGATCAGTGCCGACCGTTACGAATTCCAGATGCTTCTCGGAGTCACCGAGGATATCCGCCACGAACTGGTCTCCGCAGGCCATCCCCTGCGGGTATACCTTCCATACGGTGAAGAGTGGTATGCCTATTCCACACGACGTCTGCGGGAAAATCCTCGAATTGCCGGCTACGTGGTGAGAAACCTCTTCAAGAATCGATGACCGCGAGGGGCAGAAATTCCGGAACAGGCCCAACTGATCGGCGACATCCTCCTGAAACAGGCCTTTTCTAGAGAGGCGCAATGGACGACTCAGCATTGATCGCCCGATTCAAGGCGGGAGATTCAGGCGCATTCGACGTCCTGGTGGAGCGCCATCAGGAAACTTTACTGCGCTATGCCCGAGGTCAGTGTGGAGGCTCCCTGGATGCCGCAGCCGATGCGGTTCAGGAAGCTTTCCTCGCCATGATCCACGCCGTTCGCAACGGCAAGGATATCCTCGAGCCGATCGCCTGGCTCTATCGGGTGGTTCGCAACAGGGCATTCGATGCCCGCAGAAAGGATCGCCGCATGATTGAGCGCCACCAGGAGGCAGCTCGGCAGGTTGCCACCGCCCAGGAGCCTCCTCCCGGAGAGCGACTGGAAGATGAGGAGAAACGGTCGGCGCTGCGTCTCCATTTCTCTTCGTTGGAAAGTGAAGTTCAGGAAATCTTGCGGCTCAAGATGGAGTGCAACCGAAGTTATCGCGAGATCGCCACAATTACTGGCCACAGCCTTGCCCAGGTTTCACGCCTGATTCATGGAGGCCTCGATCACCTCGCTCAGCGCCTGCGCGGCGCGGGCGTGATCTGAAAGGGAGGAGAAGAAAATGAACCACGACCCGAATAAAGAATCGAATCAGGACGAGATCCAGAAGCGTGATGAGTTGCTGACCCGTGATCTCCTCGGGGAGCTTCATCCAGAGGTTTCCGAAGAGGTCGAGCGCTGGTGCAGCGAGGATCCCGAGTTTGCAGCAAAACGCGAAGAGCGCCGGGAAGTGATCCGCTTGCTGCGCGAGGCAACACCAACCTCTGGGGGCCTCGGAGAAGATTCCCGGGCGCGCTTGCGCAGGGCTGCTGTCCGGAAGTCAGGGGTTAGCAGCTGGTTGCCTGGTGCTGCTGCTGCCGCGCTGCTGATTGGGTTTTTCGTGATTCCAGAATTGTTAGTTCCTAATTTGTTAGCAGTGAAAAGCTCCGGGGAGCGAAGGCACGTGGCAGCCAACAAAGTGTCCGATTCAGCAGAAACACCTGGCGAGGTGAGGTTTAATCGCCCGGCTGCGGGAGGAAAAGATTCGGGAGCGAGGATCGATACGGTCATCGTCGGAGGCCAGGTCCGTGATCAGAAAAAGAGCCCGACAGTACCAACTCGGAGTTCGGAGACCGCGGCGAAGGGAGTAGAGGTTCTCAAGGAGGTTTTCGGTGATCGCAATCAGTGGACGACTTCCTTCGGTGCAACAAGCGGAGCGGTGCCTCCAGCCGAAGGGGAAGCCGTTCGTTTGGCTAACGGTGTTGGGGCAATCACCTTTCAATATACGGATGAAGGCATCAGTGCCAGGTCTCGAAATGAAGGCACCATTGTCGACAATCCGGCGGTCAGTAGTACATTAGCGGCTCCCCCGGACTTGTCGAAGCAAACGAAGAACCCCCGTCCGACTCAGAAGCCGGAATCGTTCAGAGTTCCCGGAGATGAACTCCGGGGGCGTGCGATCGCCCGGGGCTTGATCGCTGAAAACAGCGAGGCCGAAAGCGCTGCCTTCGAACGGAATGCCGGAAGAGGAGGATTGACCCTCGGCCTCCCTGCTGATGGAATCGAAGGCAAGGACAAGAGGGGAGATCTCGAACATCGGATTTCGGAAGCAGAGAGAATTATCGCCATGCTTCACTCCCGCCCCGGAGAAACTCCCGATGCGATGTTCTTCCGCTTCTGGGGTGATAATCCATTCGTGGCGGTTAAACTCGATCCCCTCTCCACCTTCGGTCTCGATGTTGATACCGCAAGCCCACGCCTTTGCGGCAGCTACATCGAGCGCGGTCTACTGCCTCCGAAGGCGGCAGTCCGGACCGAAGAATTCATCAACTCCAACCCGATCGGGATTGCAGCGCCCCAGAAAGACGATCTAGGGATGAACATCGAGGTCGCCCCCAGTCGCTATTCTTCGAAAGAAGGCACACGGCTGGTGCGAATCGGTATTCGCGCTCGCGAGATCCCCGACGCCCAGCGCAAGGGATTGGCGTTGACGGTGGTCGTCGATGTATCCGGGTCGATGAAGAGGGAAAATCGTCTCGAACTGGTCAAGCAGTCGTTACTGACCCTCGTGAGCGAGCTCGATGGCCGCGACAGCATCGCGATTGTGGCTTTCCAGTCAACGGCTCGGTTGGTCCTGGCGCCGACATCAGCGACCGATATCGACACCATCGTTGCTGCCCTCGGTGCCCTCAGCCCGGGTGGAAGCACAAACGTCCAGCAGGGTCTCGAACTCGGTTACGCCCTGGCCCTGCGCCACTTCAAGGAGGGAGGAAACAACCATGTTGCTCTTTTCTCTGATGGAGTCGCCAACACCGGCATCACCGATGTCGATGGCCTTCTCGGGAAGACTGCCGAAGCACATTCGATGGGAATCGACCTCAACAGTTTCGGTGTCGGCATGGGCAACCACAACGATGCCCTTCTGGAGCAACTTGCGGACCGCGGCGATGGCCAGTGCAGTTACATCGACGGGGTCGCCCAGGCGGTCCATCTTTTCCGTCGCAATGTTGCCGGGCTTTTCCAGGCGGTGGCGCGCGATGCCAAGGTGCAGGTCGAGTTCGACCCCGAGACGGTGGTTCGTTTCCGCCAGATTGGTTACGAAAACCGCGCCATCGCCGACGCCGACTTCCGAAACGATGCTATCGATGCCGGCGAGATCGGCGCGGGACAGCAGGTGATCGCTCTCTACGAGGTGGAACCACGGGCTGGCAGCGAAGGCAACCTTGGTATCGTCCGTCTGCGCTGGCAGCCGGGATCGGGGGGCGAGTTTCTCGAGCGCGAGATGGCAATTCCCCCTTTCACCGCCGAGAAGTATGAAACAAGCGGCGCTCACTTCCGGCTGTCCGCCGCGGTCGCTGCTTTTGCAGAGATCCTGCGCGGAAGTTACTGGGCGCGGTCAACCACCTTGTCCGAGGTGGCAGCCGAGATCGAGTCGCTGGTTTCTCTCGACACTCGCGACGACACCCGTGTCAGGGACTTGGGTCAATTGGTGCGGAAAGCAGCGGGACTCTTCCCTGGGGATGCCACCTGGGCTCCCAACGACGTTGATCGTCTCGTCGACGAGCTGAAGCGCAACCGCTGGATGCGTTCGCTCCTCGAAGACGGCAGGGAGACACGGCAGAGCGCACAGGCCGAGGAAGTCCGCAAACTTGCCGATCAGTTGCGCAAACAAAACGACGACCTGGAGAAGCGCCTGCGCGAGCTTCTCCCTGGATAAGAGCGAAGACCGGCCCGGGTGAGCATGCCCGGGCCGGCCTATTTCCTGACCCCTTCGACCACTTCCTCCCTCTCCGATCCGGCGGTATCCTCACCGTGAAGGAGAGAGGATGAGACCAAGCGAAACACAGAAGAATCGCTGGTCCACCGGCGATGAACACCTGGTTGAAATTCCATCCCGTGATCATGCTCGCCTTCTCATCGAGGGTTACGACCCGGCCAGCAACGATCAAAAAGAAGAGAAACAGCGCATCCTCGACTTCATCGATCGCCATCTGAATATTCTCGATCGTGACTGCATGCCAGGGCATCTGACCGCCTCTGCCCTGGTGGTCGACAGCAGCGGCAAGCGGGGGCTCCTCCATCTGCACCGAAAACTGGGACGGTGGTTGCAACTCGGCGGCCACTGCGATGGCGATGGCAACCTCCCTCACACCGCCTGGAGAGAAGCGGTCGAAGAGTCGGGGATTGTCGGTCTCACCATCGACCCAAGAATCGTTGATGTCGACATCCATAAAATCCCCAGTCATGGCGATGTTCCCAAGCATCTCCATCTCGATGTCCGCTTCATCGCTCACGCGCCTGAGGGTGCGGTGCCGGTTATTTGCGACGAATCGGATGATCTCCGGTGGTATCGCCGCGATGAACTGAGAGATATCGATACCGATCACTCGGTATTGAGGTTATTTCAGCGGTCACACGGGATGGAGTTTTCATGACGGTCAGAACAGGAGGTGCAGAATGAGGACAGCGGGAAGGGTCGCGATGACCCTGGCAGGAGTGATGCTGATGGGACTCTTCGGTTTTGGAGGAAGCGATGACCCCCCACTCAAGGTCGGGGATCAGGTACCTGATCTGACCATCCGTGGCAGCGACGGCAAGGACTACCGGCTGCGTGATTTCACCGGCAAGCAAGCACTGGTCATCGCCTGGTTCCCCAGGGCGTTCACCCCCGGCTGAACCGCCGAATGCAAGGCGTTGCGTGACAGCGCCAGTGGAATCGGGGCCTACAACGTCGCGCTCTTCGGGGCGAATAACGATTCAGAAGAGACCAACAAGAAATTCGCTGAGTCGCTGGAACTGAAGTTCCCTCTCCTCTGCGATAGCGATGGAAAGGCAGCGAGAGCCTTCGGGGTCAGGGGGCTCCTTGGCTTCTCCAAGCGCTGGACCGTTTACATCGGGATCGACGGCAAGGTCAAGGCGATCGACAAGAAGGTCAGCGCCCGCAAGCACGGCAAGGAAGTCGAAGCGCGCCTGGCAGAACTCGATTTCCCGAAAAAGAAAACGCCTCCTGCGGATAAGAAACCCTCCTCGAATTAGGGCATTATGAATCCGATGGTGGCGGCGTTCAGTGGAAAGTTGGTTCGATTTGGGGATTCCTATGAGCCTGATTGTCATGGGTCTGATTGCAGCGGTGTCGCTGGGAGCTGTTCTTTTATTAATTGTTTCTCGAGTGATGAAGGGAAAAAGTGAACCAGCTCCGCTAGCCACGAAATTGGGTTGGTCTGCATTTTCAATTATTTGTTTCGGAATCGCCGCAGGGATTTACGTGTTGTCTTTCAATCCGAAACCAGCGAAACCACCGAAAGCCGTTTCAATAATCGAAGCGGCTTCCCTCTACTCGGAGACAAAATTCACGAAAGAAGGGACGCAACCCCGGGGTTTGGATTATCATCTTTATTCCCACCAAGGAGCACTTTTTTTGGACCTTTGGAGCCTCAGGATCGTGTTCCCTGGTCGTGGAACTGCAAGCTGGAGTCAGAAGACCTGGCAAGCTATTGATCAAGAGCCCGGGAAAAAGACAATTCCCTTTGGTGATTCTGTTGTGACGATTGACTGGACTGGAAATTTCAGTGGACCTGAAGGAGAGAGCCTCGGAACCCTTGTCGTTTCAATCGATGAGGTCGTTGTCACCGTTGAAAAGGGCATCGCCGAAATCGATGGCCACCAGATTCCCACCACCGGCCCGGTCCAGGTGGTCTTCCTCGATCAGTTTGGAGGCGTCGAGGAAATTCAGCAGCAGGAAGGAGATGGAAAGGCACGCATTATCCGGGTAAGGGCGGATAACGTGGCTCCCCAGTAAGGTTCACCGGTATTCCCGGGGTGGTAATACCCCTCCTCTGGGGTTTACCAGGGAGCCGAGGGAAGCTTGGCCCACCTTCAGCGGAAAGCACCAGGAAAGGGACGCCAGGATGTTTATTCCCGGATTGATCGAGCTGGTCTTGATCTTTGGACTGTTGCTGTTCGTTGGTTATTTTCTGCTCCGTTTCTTTTGGAAAAAAGATAGAGAGAGCCAGGAAAACCGTCGTGGCAAACTCCTCGGCTGTACCATCGGCCTGGTCATCCTGGTCGGGATTGGCATCGGTTTGTTCAAGCTTTCTAATCCGCCCTTCACAAAAAATGGCGCCTTTGCAATTGAAGCAACAACCGAGTTCCCCAAAGGGGCGACGAAACCTGGATACCTTTCCTATCAGTTACGGACTTACCGCGGAGCGCTGATCATCGACGCCTGGAGCCTGAGAATCGTATTCCCCGACCGCGCTGCCACCGGTTTCCTCACAGGCAGTCGACAAAAAGAAGGTGGGAAGAGTTTGCCGCGACGGTCTTCCTGGTTGATGACCCAGTCTATGGGGGAATCGACCGTCACCTTCGAATGGGTCGGGCAAGGCGCTTTTCCCGACGAAAGCAACGGTGGAGGCGTATTGACGATCACCATCGATGAGGTGGGCATTACCATCAAGGATGGCATCGCCAACATCGGCGGTTTCCAGGTTCCAGTGACTGGGCCGCTGCAGGTGGTCTTCCTTGACCCCCTCGGTGGGTTCGATGAAGTTCGCCCGAGAGAGGTCGAGAAGGCTTTCGAAGGAGAGGAAGGCCGCCATGACGGGGACGGGTCCGGTGACGGGGGTGGGTAATTCAACCGCACTATTGCCAGCCTCAATTGCGAAGGGGTCGTAGTGAATCTTGTCAGCGGATCGATCCTTCTGGTGCTGACCATCGCGGGTGTGCTGATCGGCGGCTACTTATTCTCGATCTCGAGGAAGAGGAAGGATGGGGAGGAGAGGAAGCGCCAAGGCTCCCTCCTTGGCTGTATCGTCGGCGTGGTTATTGTGATCGGATTAGGTGTCGGCTTGTTCAAATTGGTCAACCCGACCTATACAAAAGATGGCGCGCTTGTAATTGAATCGAATTTCGAACTGCCCGAAGATGGGGCGATACCTCAGACATTTTCCTATCACCTGGAGAGTTACCGCCGGGCTTTGATCGTCGATGCCATGAGCTTGAGAATTGTATTCCAAAATCACACCATGGGGCCGTGGATGCGACTCTGGTTTTTCATAAGAGAAGGCCGGATGTTAGAAGAAGAATTTAGATCTGGCACGAAAGAGTTGAGCGGCAGGCCATCCTGGGTTTTGAAAGAAACCATCGGACAATCGAATACCACCTTCGAGTGGATTTCGGATTCTTCAAATCCCGGAGAGGATTCCGGTGGAGGCGTGCTGAAGATCACCATCGATGGGGTGGTTATCACCATCCACGATGGCACCGCCGACATCGGCGGCATTGAAGTCCCGGCGACAGGGCCGCTTCAGGTGGTTTTTCTTGATCCCCTCGGGGGGGTCGAAGAAATTCGTCAGAAGGTGGCCGATGGCACTTCTGAGGCGGAGGGTAAGTAGTTTTTCGTTACCTTGATGGCCACCAGGTAAGAAGGAAGAGTGATGATTGCTGCGCTCGAGATTGTCGATTTATTGCTGCTTGTCTCCGTGGTTTTTTTCCTTGGTGGCTATTCCTTCTTTTTATTCAGAAAAAAGCGGAAGGTTGGAGATGAGCCCAACCGCACAGCCAATCTGATAGGTTGGTCGATCGCCATGCTCATTCTGGTCGGGATGGTCGCAGGGCTGTGGAAACTGGGCAGCCCACCATTCTCCAAAGAAGGGGCGTTCGCCCTCAACAGTCACACCGAGCTTGCCGAGGGGGATTTCAGGCCGGGAATGCTGGGATATCAAATTCTTTATTACAGGGAGGCGATCATCGTCGATGTCTGGAGCTTGCGGTTGGTTCTCCCCCAGAGAGTGCCGGGGGGATCCATCTTCGGCACAGCAATGATGAGCGGTTCTTTTTCTTCTGGAAGAAACTCGATTGGAAACTTCTGGTCCCACGATATCAGGGAGCGCCTGAGGGGCTCTGTCATCGATATCGTCTGGCGCGGGGATGAAACCGAAGAGGTGGTGACGATCACCATCGATGAGGTGGTCGTCACCATCGAGGATGGTATCGCCAACGTTGAAGGCGTGCTGGTTCCCGCAACAGGGCCGCTTCATGTGGTTTTTTTCGACCCCCTCGGCGGCGTCGATGAAGTGCGCCCGAGAGCGGTCGAGAAGAGCCTCGAGGGAGAGACAACCGCCCCTGCTGGCGATGGGTCAACAGGCGGCGGATAATGGTTCTGGCGCCGTAACCGTCGCCGGGATCGAAATGGAGATGGGACGATGACGTTTGTTGTTCTGGGCCCGATGGTTCTGCTGATCGGTGCGGCTGTTCTCATCGGCGGTTACCTGCTGATCTCTCGTTTGATGAAGAAACAGGATGGGGATGAGAAGATCCGTTCTGGCACCCTTCTCGGTTGTGCCATCGGCACGGTCATCCTGATCGGGATCGGGGCTGGTTTGTACAAGCTCAGCAATCTCCCCTTCAACAAGCATGGAGCCATTGCTCTCGAGGCAACAACGGAGCTGAACGCGAGTTCGTCGGAACCGGAAACTCTCGATTACAGGGTGCAAAGCTACCGGGGGGCGCTAGTGGTCGATATCCAGAGCCTGCGGGTGGTCCTCCCCGACCGACTTCCCACCACGATGTTTCTCAGTCCGGGCAGGCAGTGGGGGACGATAATGAGAGGAACTGGGGATTGGGCAGGTGGGAAGAGAACCATCCTGGTTGGTATGTCGAGCACCGTCTCCATCAACTGGGCAGGAAATGACTCTGGAAACACGATTACTGTCGCCATCGATGAAGTGATCTTCACCATCGATGGCGGCATCGCCACCATCGCTGGGGTTGAGGTCCCTGCGACAGGGCCGCTGCAGGTGGTTTTCCTCGACCCTCTCGGAGGGTTTGAAGAGGTTCGCTCGACGGTACCCGAGGAGACTGCCAAGGAGGACTGACCCCGCTGCCAGATTTCAGGGGCAGGAGTTGATGGCGCAGTCGAGGCCATCGGCCGTCGGGTCGGAGCCGCAGATGATTCCCGGCGCGGGAGGCGCCGCTCCGTTGCCAAAGAGATAGGTCAACAGGTAAACGGCATCGGCGACGTCGAAGACCCCATCGTCGTTGTGATCGCAGGCGTCATCGCACGGCGCTGGGCCACCGCCAGCGAAGAGAACACCGAGATTGAAGATGACATCCGCCATGTTGCTGGTGCCATCGCCGTTGCAGTCGGTGCGCAGGAACGGTTCGGTGACCGGAAGCAGGATGATGATCTCGTCGAATGTAAACGCGCCGCCGCAACAGCCGATGTCGAAATAGACTTCGTTCGAGACTCCGAGGGAACTGTCAAAGCGAAGCCAGCTGCCGACGCAACTGCCGAGGGCGATGGCTCCGGGCTGGGTCGAGTAATTCGCCTCTAGCCCTGCGATCGGATCGAGAAATCCGATCGTCTCCGTTCCGGTGGGCCCGAAGATGACGTCGACGGTCCAGCCATCAGGGAGAAGCTCGACCAGCATCAGATCGGGCCCCGATCCTCCGTTGAGTTCGGCGATGATACCGGAGGGGACAACGCTGTCGATCTCGAGCAGTGCCCCATCGTGGGCGATGGCCATCGAAAACCCAGTGATAAAAAACGATGGCAGGAGAGCGGGGAGCATCAACGGTGTTACCGTGACCGATCCGTTGCCAGTGGCTACATCGTAGATTCCGATAGTTCGCGGAATGACGTAGATCAAAGCAGGATCGATAAATCCGTTGAAGAGAAAAGTGTCGAAGGTGATCGGGTCGTGTTGGACTCCACCTGAGACGATGACGGATTCGACGCCTGGAAACGGCGGCCCGCTGGGGCAGAACTCGATGGTGGTGTAGCCGCCGCCCGTTGGGCTCCAGTCGTAGTCGACGTCGTACAGGTGGTGGTCATCTGCGGGCTCCAGCACTACATCGCCGAATCCACCAAGGACACAACCGACGGTGAATCCCCCGGGGAAAAAAGTGACGTCATGAAAAAAGGGAGGGTTGGCGAGACCGAGCAGCGCTCCTCCGAAGTAGACATCGACGAGGTCTGCATTCTGGGGATCGTGGCAGATGGAAATGGACCAGGCGGTGATGTTCGCTCCGTACTGGCTATCGAGATTGACAGCGATGTCGGGGTCGGGGAAGGCGGTGCTGACCACACTCAGGATGTAGAGTTGGGAAGCGTTGGCGCTGTCGTTGCAAGGGAGACAGAGAGCGATGATGACAGCAGGAACCAACACCCAGGGGAATAGGGACCGCTGCCGATGACTGGATTCGTGCTGCATTGGATTCATGGACAAGCGCTTTCGCTGCAATCGAGAGCATCATCGGTGGTGTCGATGCCACAGAAGTTTCCGGGAGGAGGGATCGCCGCGCCATTGGCGAAGAGGTAATTCAAAATATAGACGGCGTCCGCGAGGTTGTTCTCGCCGTCATCATTGTTGTCGCAGCCATCCGCACAGTCGATCTCGGCACCAGATAGGAACAGATAGTTCAGAATAAAGATGCCATCGGCGAGGTTTATTGCGCCGTCGAGATTGCAATCGCCACGCAGAAGCAGAAGGTCCGCCGGGACAATGAGCACGATCTCATCGAAGAGGGTGGCGCTGATGACCGGATCAAATGCGCTGTCGTACATCGTTTCGTTGGCGATCCCAAGACCCGACGACCAATCGAGGGAAGTTGCGACACACTCCTGGGCTGAGAAGGCGCTGGAGACGGTCGAGTAGGTAGCAAGGAGCGGGTAGAAAGGGTCGATATTCCAGATGGTGAGATTTTCTGTGGAACTGTAGTAGGTTTCGACGGTCCAGCCGTTGGTCAGCAGTTGAACTGAGAAAAACTCTGGTCCAGCGCCCCCGTTGAGTTCACTCAATGCACCTCCGGCGACAACCGATTCGATCGTCAGGTACTGGGGATCGTGCTGGAGCGCCATCGAAAAACCGGTGGTCGGGCCCCCATCCCAGAAACTGCCGTGATTTCCAGGGGTAACGGCAAAAGCCCCCTCCCCGGTGGAACTGCTGTAGTGGACAACGGTCCTGTTGGCAGGACTTGGAATCCAGTAAGAGAGTCCCCACCCGGGCTTGTGGATGGAGAGGATTCCGTCGGTCGTCAGAGGTGTATGGGATTGTCCAGCCGATTCGATACTGATATCGACAGGAGAGGCCCCGAGGGTGTCGCAAAAGGTCAGGTCTGCGATGCCATCGGCTCCGGGCACCAACTCGTACTGGGTAGAGTAGAGATGATGGCTCATTCCCGGAGAAAGCACGTTTCCATCCGGTGTTGGATCGATGATGACTGAGGCAGTCCAGCCCTGTGAGTAGAGAGCGATCTCCTGAAAATAAGGATCAAAGCTGTCGACGGTGGCACTCGGGGTGACAGAAACGATGTCAAATTCGGCAGGCGTGTGACAAACGCCAAAGCTCCAGCCACCGACGGCATTGCCGATGGAGTTGTCGAGATAAACAGAGCTGAAGGTGGCGTCAAAGTAGTTGGGGATTTTCAGGATATAAAAATCACAAGTGCAGAAACCCTTCGAAGGAAAGAGCAGAACCAACGATAGAAAAACAAAGAGCAGGAGAGAGAAAGGGGAAATCGATTCCGGCTTGTTAAGTACCACTTTTTGCCTCCAGAAAGGGGCCCGCAGAGCCCCACATGTCCCAGTTTATCGCCTCTCCCTGCCGCTACAAGGTGCGGTGAGAGTTGCTGCGCTCGTGATTCGGAACTTGCATGAGCCTCGGTGCGGGCGAGGGCTGTTCTCCCGAGGCAGGAAGCGCACTGGGCGGCTCCTTGGCAACCCGGATTTATCAACGAATCGGACAGGAATTATTCCCGCGAGATCAGAAAGGTGCCGCCGGAAGCGCGCTGTGTGAACCCCAGCGCGAGCGGTTACAATGCCCCGACGGGAAAAGATCACAGTCATCCAATTAGCAGGGCGAACCCGGTCCCACTGGGCCCAGGTTCCGGAAAGGTGTGCCGATGGAATTGGCGAGGAACATCAAGTGGGTCACAGCGGCGATCGCTCTGGCAGCGGTCGTGCTTTTCTGTGGCGGAGTGGCAATTTCCGAGGAGAAGCCGAAGCCGGTACAGGTCTTCATCCTTGCCGGACAGTCGAACATGGAGGGCAAAGGCGCGGTCAACACCCTCGACCACATCGGCGACGACGCCGAGCACGGCCATCTTCTCGCCAAGATCAAGAACGAGGACGGCTCGTGGGTGGTCCGTGACGATGTCTTCATCGATTATCTCGGACGCAGCGGCCCGTTGACCGTTGGATATGGATCCAAGGGAGGCCCCCACGGCGGAAAGATCGGGCCGGAACTTGGATTTGGTGTTGTCGTCGGCGATGCCATCGAGGCGCCGGTGTTGCTGATCAAGACCGCCTGGGGCGGCAAGGATGTGGCCAAGGATTTCCTGCCCCCGAGCCTTGGCGGTCCCGGGGAGTTCTGGACCAAGATGATGGACAACGTCCAGCGCGTTCTGGGGAACATCGATTCCGTTGTTCCTGATTACAACAACCGTGGCTACGAAATCGCCGGCTTTGTCTGGTTCCAGGGATGGAACGACATGGTCAACAAGGAAAAAACCGCTCGTTACTCCTACCGCTTCATCCATTTTATCGATGATCTGCGCAACGAACTGGGGATCGAGAACCTGCCGGTGGTCATCGGCGAACTGGGAGTCGATGGCGACAAGGCCAAGGGAGGCGTCGCCCGCTTCCGCGAAGCGCAGAAGATGGCCGCTTCCATCGACCGTTTCCGTGGCAACGTCCGATACGTCGAAACTGCTGCTTACTGGGACTGGGAAGCGGACAAGATGTTCCGCGATGGTGTCTGGAAGAAAGAGGAGGAGAAGGCAAAGTACTACCGCATCGCCTCCGACCGCCCCTATCACTACCTCGGCAGCGGCAAGATCTATTTCCTGATGGGCCACGCTTTTGGGGAGGGAATGAAGAGGCTGGTCACCCAGCAGTGACGGGAAAACAGTCTGCAGGAGAAGAGGAGATACGATGAGCTTCGCATCGAGGTGCCTTTCGGTCGTCGTGACGGTGCTCATCGTCACCTTCTCGGCGGCGTACGCCCACGAGCCGGAAGGGGAGCCACTGCTGAAGCCCCTCGAGTTGACGGTGGATGAACCCGCTGGCGTCACTGGCCAGGGGGAATTTCGCTACCGCCAGCGCTCGATCGAGTGGCCGGTGGAGTTCAAGACCCACATCGGCGCTGCCCATGGCGGCTTCGCCCCCGACCGCCGATCGACTGGTGGCGATGGCTCGACCTGGTTCTGCCTCAAGGGCGTTGGCCTGTTGAACCTGTCGAGCGATCTCGGGCGTCTCGAGGTCATAGGTGGCGATGCTGCCTTCCGCGACGTCAACGTCCACAACACCACCATCTTCCGCGGATCGGGGGCGACCTTTCTTGCACTTCCCTCCGATCAGGCGCAAAAGGTCTACATCACCACCACCGCTGGCAAGGTGGTGCGAACTTTGCCCAATCCCTACGGCGATGGCGGCGCGGCGTTCAGGGTGTGCGATGTCGAGTTCGTCGATGGGCTTCTCTTTGCCGCCAATGGATATGCCGACAACGTCTGCTTTGTCGCCAATCCCTTCGTCAGCAAGCCGGAGAGTCCTGCGACAGGCGTGTGGAACCGGTTGCGCTTCGGCGGTGCAGGCAAGAAACACGGCCGTTTCGGAACCGCTCACGGCATCACCCGGGTTCCCGGGAGCGATGTCTTCACCGTTTCCGACCGTGCCAATTCACGCCTCGAGTCGTATTCCCGGGCGGGACACTACATAGGCGGCATCGAGCTTCCCGCCGGCTGCATGCCGTGTGACGTCGACTATCACGGTCGCTTTGCCGTTGTCGGCTGTCTCAAGGGACCGGGCGGCAGCACCCCGGCACCGATCTACATCCTCGAAGATGGCAATATCGTCTCGGAGATCAACATCGGTCGTGATCTGGGACTCGAAGGATTTTCCCACATCCACAACGCAGCGTTCCATGTCATCGAGGGAGAAGATGGCGAGGAGAAGATCTATCTTCTCGCCTACGCATGGAACCCGGGGAACTTCGCCATCCTCGAACCGGTCAAGGGCGAGGGGGTCGATGTCCGCTAGAAATCGGTTCTGAAGGCTCGACTCAGCGTGCAGGCAGAGACGAGGCAGGGAAGAGGCAAAGAAGGTCGGGGCGCGGCCTGGATTGCCCTGTGGATGGGGTGCTTCACGCGGCCGATAGTGCTGTGGTTGCGATGGCCTCTGGCTTCCGGGTTGTCTCGAGGTGTGAACCACTCAGGTATTTGAGCAGGGGTCTGATCACGCCGCCTTCGTTCATTCCGCAGCAAGGGATTCCTCCGCTGTAGGCACCGGGGAATTCAGGGAAGGCAAATCCCTTGACGCCAGCGAGGTGGAAGACAGGGACCCCTATTTCACCGAGATCCCGGATGACCTTTGCTCGCGGAGCGGGATAGGTTTCATTGAGCAGCACGACGCCTTCCCAGAGCTGGGGAATGATCTTTTCGAGGGCGCCCTTCCTGGCCACGTCGATGAGGATGACCTGCTGACCCCGAAGGACCTCTGGCAACTCGTCCCTACGACCCACCGTGTACACCGTCCGGTTTTCCAGCAGCAACTGCCGCTTCAGCTGCCTGCCGACGCTTCCTCTGCCACCGAGCAGGACCACAGGTGTGCCCTGGTTCATCGAGAGCTGCTGGCGCACCTCCTCCTCTGCAAGGATTACGACGCGCCCAACCAGTCCCGACCGCCGGGCCAGTTCCTGGGGTTCCAGCACGCCCTTTCGTTGCATGGCGCTGGGGAGAATGCCTGAGTACCGGGTGCTCGAGACCCCGAGCCACCGGGCGATACGGTCGGAGTTTCTCTTCAAGGCGGTCAGGAATCCCGGCTTCTCGAAGTCTGCTTCCGTCCCCGAGATGCCAAAGATCAATCCAGGAGTCCCACCCTGGAAATACAGTCCACAGATCACGGGGATATTCTTCAGATGGGGCTGGAGAAACTTGAATCCGTAGTAATCGACGTATTTCTGGCTCGCCGGATAGATGACGAAGAGGGATGTCACAGGGGTGAGCAGGATGCGGTTGAGGAGCCCCAGGATTAGCAGCGACAGCGGATTGCTCAGGAAGACGATGGACAGCAGAACGAGTGATTTGCGCAAGAAGTTCAAGGGACCTCCGGGTCCGGGCATCAGGGGGATTTCATTTGCTCCTTGATGACCTCATCCGGAAAGGAGGGCCGGTCGGACGGTGGAAATGGGGCTACAGGAGCGATCTGGAGGTCGATTTGGGGAAAATTAGGGGGGCTGGCCTGGCGTCGTGAAACCCCGCTCCTAGGTGCAGGCAGAGACGAGGCAGTCGAGAGCATCGTCGGTTGGGTCGATGCCGCAGTCGGGGAAGGGAGGCGGCGGGCTGGCGCCGCCGTTGAAGAGGGCTGTCAGAGAATAGACGGCATCGGCGATGTTCAGCGACCCGTCATCGTTTCCATCGCAGGCATCATCGCAGGAGGGGTCCTCACCACCGGAGAAGAGGTTGGCGAGCAGATAGACGACATCTGCGATGTTGAAACCGGAATCATTGTTGCAGTCGCCGCGGGCCATCTGGGGGGAAGTGGGGGGGCCGCAGTCCATGTCGATCGTTGCATCAAAGACACACGGCAGAAAGCAAACCGATGCGCACGTCTGGGGCACGAAGCCGATGACACGTGCCTCGACGCCCGGTAGCGGCATCGGCTGCGGAACCGCGGTGCTGATGACATAGGCGGAGCCTGGAAGTGCGTAGGGCAGGAAGAGATAACAGGATCCGAGAGGATCATTCTCGAAGACCCCGCAGTAATCGAAGTTCGGTGCCTGTGCAGTGGCAATGGCCGGCAACACCAGCAGGAGAGGCACCAGCAGAAGAAGTGCGCGTCTCATCCGATCTCCTCGGTCAGAACTGAAAAAGAAGCGATGGAGCCCAAAGCCATCGTTGGTGCAATTGGACCACTGATGGGGTCCTGAAGCAATCGTCCAGATAGGCGCCCTGTTCAACTCTCGACCGGTTCCGCCCTCTCGAATCCATCGTCGGGGACGACTCCTCCAGCTTCGAGGGATCGGCGCAGACGTTCTTCCATCGCCGGAGCGAAGCGTTCCTCGACATGTTCGGCATACAACCGGTCGTAGCAACTCTCTTCCAGCAGCGGCTTGAGGTTGTGGATTCTCTGCAGGAGATAGGCTTGCTCATCCTCGCCGAGATTTTCGATGGCGTAGGTCAGCAGGTTGCCAAAGGCGTGCACCATCATCGCCGGGTTCTGGCAGAGGTGCATCCGGCGCAGGACATCATCGAAGGCCTCACGAGCCGGAGGGTCATCGCTGATGAAGAACCACGTCTGTAGCAGCAGGAGGCGGGTGCGCGCTTCCAGGCAGCCGCGCTCCTCCGCCTCTTCGAGGAGCCGCCGCAGGATTCCCCAGCCGGTCGCCAGGTCTCTCTGGTAGAGGGCGAAGCAGGCGAGGGCGATCTTGGCGTCCATCAGGCCCTCGTGGCAGGGGGGATCGATCTCCTCGAAGTGAGTGACGGCGTTGGCGATCAGATTGGCGCCCTCGTCAAAGCGTTCCTCGAGGACCGCCAGTTCCCCCTGCCAAAGAATGGCATAGCCCTCCAGCCGCGGTTGCGAGAGAGTCATGGTGGAAAGGAGGTCGTGGGCCGCATTCACCTCGTTGGCAGCGACTTCGGGGCGCTGCAACTCGATGGCACAGCGGCTTGCGTTGAGGTGGTTGATTGCAAGAAGGTAGGAATCATGACGGTCGCGAAGCTGCTCGCGGAATTTTGGTTCAGTCCAGATCTGGAGTGCGCGTTCGGGTTGCCCAGATTCGCGGAATAGATAAGCGATGTTTGCACGGGCATAACGTTCAGTAGCAAAATCGAGCCCCTCGGCTATCTTTCTCGCTTCCGCATAGCAACCGTAGGAATTGCGGAAGTCCCCTCGGCGCTGAGCAATCAAACCTTTTGTTATCAGATAATGGGAATCAACCCAGAATCGGATCACACCCCAGTTAGTGGAAGCCTCTGAATCACTAGGGAGGGAGCCGCAGAGTTTTTCTGCCTCATCGTAGTTACTTTCCTGGCAGCAACGATAAGCTTCCAAGATGCAGGAAATAGTGACCCAAGGCGTTTGAGGGTGAAGCAGGGGGCTGATGACGTCCCGGAGTTGGGAAAATTGCTGCCGGGTTGAGAAGTGTTGATTCTGCCAGAGATAATAAAGGGCTAGCAGTTCCCTGGCTTGGGCAGTAGGAGCCACATTGGAGGCCTTGAGAGCCTCGGCAAACTGATTCGGCGAGTTCGATTCAACAACATACCTAAGAACGATGTCATTGAATTCATCCTCGTTCCTATATCCCATCAACTCTATTAGCTCAGGAAACCTACTGACAAACTCCTGCCTTTGTTCGGCCCGAGCGAATCCGAGCCAGACCTGCCGGAGGGGATTGGGGAAATCGCTGGCGGTGGTCGTCATGACGTCACCTCCAGATCTCCGAAGGCATCCCTGAGGATGGGGGCCTCGATCCACCAGGTTCGGATCTGATCGGCCTGGGAGCGGCCTTGCTCGAGGCCGACGAACTCGACTCCGACCTTGCCGTCGCTGCCGATGCGGGTGATGACGGAGTGGATGGCATTGGTTTCGAGTTCGAGCCAGTCGATAAAATTGTCGAGAGCTGGGTTGCTGGCGACGAGTTCGTTGCCGACATGGATGAGGAAGGCGAGCTCGCGGGCGTTGCCGATCAACGGCCGCGCTCCGGTGGCGCTGTCATCGATGCAAGTGTGGGCGAAGGTGAAAGGAAGAGGGGGCTGGTCGATATAGTAGAAAAAGGCGCGGGTGCAGGCAGCGACAGCGCTGGTGTCACTGGCAATACTGGCAGAGCCGATGGCCCCTTCGATGCGCAATTGTCCCTTGTACAGCGTCTCCCCCGATGGGACGGCGATCATCGTCTTGAATCCAAGCCAGGTGATGGCGTGACCGGAGGCAAAGTGGTCATCGAGGAGGGGCGACTTCAGGTTCTCGAGGGACACGGTGAGACAGCGAAGCGCTTGGGGACTACTGATTTCTAAATTTCCGCCGCTTCCCGGAGATTGCCCGATTCCAAAGTGCGCGGGCATCAGCGCCAGGGCGAGAATGGTGATGACCAGGACAGAACATCTGGACACTTTTTTCACAACTCCTCCTCACTCACCCGGCAGATCCCATCGCTTGCTTTGCTCCGTCCCCGATCGAGGCGATCTTCAGGCACTTGCAAGTTGGCAAAATCCGAACTAAATTGCAATAACGCAATTGGAACTTGAGCTCCTCGGCGAGACCGAAAGCGGTCGTCATCGCCGCTGGTAGCAACATTTCGAAGCAAAACATGGCCCCAAGTTCCGGTAAGCCAGAGATCCGGGCGGTCCGATCCTGAAATTTCACGGGCCCGGTCCCTTCGATCCGATGGCTCCAGGGGAGGAGAAAGGGAAAGATCTCGCCATGAAACAAGTCCCCCACGTCTCCATCCTTCTGCTGCTGCAACTCGCCCTGGCCTCTTCGCTCTGGGCCCAGGGCTGACCTGCGTGAACCAACCCTGCGATCCCCGACACGGGATCGCTGGAGTCCGGTCTGGGCTCCATCCGTCACGGCGAAGAACCGTTGCGCTTGCGCTTCAGCGTCAGCCGCGCCGCCGGCTTCGATGGCAGCCACCTGGAAGATCGCGGCCTCGATGCCTTCGGCGATCTCATCACCGTCCCGCTCCATCGCCATGTTGTCACCCTCGACATCACTCGCGTGGTGGTGCAGGTCGACTACATCATCGAAGAGCCGTGGGCGTTACGCCTGCGAGTTCCCTACGAGACGAAGAAACGCAGCGCCGCCATCGAGATCATCGATCCAGCAACCGCCAGCGACATAGAGGCGATGCAAAGAAACCTCGACCTGCACCACGGCGAAACGTTACTCAGCGGCGTGCGTGATCTCGATCTCCTCGCCAGCTGGCATTCCCATCACTGGCGCATCGATGGCGACTTTCTCGCCATCTCCTTCGGCACCAGTTTGCCCACCGGCGAAACCGAAGAGAATCCCTATCTGGCGGCGGCGAGCGCCGAGGCCCACGAGCACATCCAGTTCGGCAGCGGCAGCTACGATCCGCTTCTCGAGCTCTTCTACGCCCGCCCTGTCGGTATGGAGTCGACCCTCGCCCTCTTCGCCACCGGCCGATTTCCCGTCAACGAGAATAAAGAGGGATACCGCGGATCGAACTCCATCGTCGCCGGATTCAGCATCTCGAAACCGCTTTCCGTCGACTGGCAGGGGAGCATGGGGATCGTCATCCAGGATGAGGACCACGCCACCTGGAGTGGCGCCATCGATCCCAACACCGGCTACCGAGCAATCTCCGCCCAGATCGGTCTCGGCCATATCGACACAGGAAACCGCAGCTGGAGTCTTTCGCTTACGATCCCCATTTCCAACGAGGTGAAAAGCGGCACCGGCGAAAATTACGACCCCGCTACTGCCGTGACCATCGCCGTCGGGTTCTGAGGGCACGGTTCGATCCACGAGCCAATGCCACTCCGGTGAGAAATGGAGTCCTGACAGGATTGACCAATCGTTTGTTTATCCAAGTAAGATGGCAATCCATCCTCGAGATAAGATCTGATAAATACAGCCAGGGTAGTGCAAGGTTAGCCGTTAGAATGGCGCCTTATTTATTGCCGGAAGTGTAACCAAGGTCTAGGCGATCCCTCTGAACGGCGGATTTCTTTCTGTTCAGCGGGGAACTGCCACCCTCTACAACTTCCAGCGAGAGGATCTCCCCTTGAATCGTCAAGGTTGAGGGATGTCTTCATGGCTATCAGAATAGGAGGCTTTATATGTCCATCAACAGGAGGGCACTATTGAAAGGTGCGCTGGCGGCAGGGGTCGTCGGTGCAACAAATCCGTTTATTGGTAATCGTCGAGTCGAGGGCGGGATGTTCGGTTACCAGCCCTTCACCCAGCCCTTCTTCAAGCCGCCCGTCATCAACAAGGGGTCATCGCTGGATCCGATGCCCGGTACTCCCGAGGCCTCGCTAGGTTCCGACGCCGTCTATCATGGCGTCGCTCCGGAGTTTTACCCCGACCATCCGGCACACCTCCCCGATTGGGATTCCCTGCCCGAGAAGTACTGGGAACTGGAGGCTGTGGAAGGACCCTGGCAGTTCTTCCCCGGCGTTGACACACCCGCCTTTGCCTACCGTGGCAAGCCGGGAACCGCATCGGCGACTCCGCCCAGCTTCCCCGGGCCGACCTTCCTGGCTCGCCAGGGAGAACCGACGGTGGTGAGGTATACCAATCTGACTTCGGTGGAGACTTCGGTCCACCTCCACGGCGATCACGGCCCGGCGCACTCCGACGGATCACCCGATTTCTACGTTCTTCAGGACAAGACCCGCGACTATTACTATCCAAACGTCGGACCGCGGCTGAACGCGACACCCGAGGTGCCGTTCCCGGCAACAGTAGAAGAGGCTGGCCCGTACGAAGTGGCGCACTTGCCGACCACCATGTGGTACCACGACCACGCTATGGACGTGACAGGCTTCACAGTCAACCGTGGTCTGGCGGGGTTCTATCTGTCAGAAGATGACCTCGAGGTCCAGCACCAGCAGAACGGGTTTTTACCGAAGCTCTACGGCGACTTCGATCACGTACTGGCGCTCAAGGATTTCAAGTTCAATAACGACGGCACTCTGGCCTACGACCTCCTCGATCACAACGGCCACATCGGTGACGTGAAAACCGCCAACGGTCGCGCCCAGCCCTACATGGAGGTGTACAGGCGCAAGTATCGCTTCCGAATCCTCAACGCCTGCAACGCCAGGTATCTGCATCTACGGCTCAACAGCAGCAAGGGGAAAAACCAGAAGGATGGCATCCCCTTCCTGATGATCGGCAAGGACACCTGGGAGATCCCTGAAGCGACCGATCTGGAGAGTTTCACCATCTGCCCCGGTGAGCGTTTCGATGTGATCATCGATTTCAGCCAGCTGCCCGAAGACGTCGACACCTATTACCTGCAGAACATCATGCACCAGACCGATGGCCGCAAACCGAAGGGCATCCGTCCCAAGAAGGAGCACGCCGCCTGGTTGCAGTTCCGTCTTCTCGATGGCGACCCCCCCGGCCCCCAGGAGATCGAAGGCGTCGAGAACGGTGTCTATTCGGTCAGCGCAGGGGATCCGGTCAGGGAATACCACGCCTACAGCAACGATGAGGTGGTTGCCACCCGGGTGTTCGATTTCTCGCGAAAGCACGGCGCCTGGGTTGTCAACGACAAGTATTACAGTCCACGAAGAACCGATGCCGTACCGCTGCTCAACAGTTGCGAACGATGGATCTTCAAGAATGGTGGCGGAGGATGGTATCACCCGATCCATGTCCACCTCGAGGGACTCCAGGTTCAGAGCATCGATGGGAAGGACAGGGACCACCCCGAATTCCCGGTTCAGTACCGGTGGAACACCGACCTGATCAACCTAGAGGGCGGAGAAGAGGCGGTATGCCTGATCAAGTTCCGCACCTTCAAGGGTCCCTTCGTCTGCCACTGTCACATCATCGAACACGAAGACATGCGAATGATGTTCACCTTCGATCCCCGGGAAACCGGCGAAGAGAGCATGAACGACGGCATCCGAAATCACGCCTGGAACGAGGAGGCAGCCCTGCAATCGGGAATGCCGACCGGTTGTATCGATCCTCACAAGCTGCTCTTCGATCACGAACAGACTCTGGCCAGCGGTGAGGTGGTCGGGCCCGGCGACGTACCCCAGCTGGAAGAGGAAGGGGTCGGCTTCCCCGGCGACTTCCACGACAATGTCTGTGAACCCGACAGCGGAGACTGGGATCCGGAAGGAAACCAGCTGACAAACGATTCTCCGATCCCAGAAGAGCAGGAAGACCGGTGATTCCGTGCGTTTCCTCCTCACTCTGATCCTGGCGGTGAGCCTCTGCGGTTGCGTTGCCCTTCAGCGCGGCGTCGGACCTTCGACGACCATCGAGGACACCCTCGATGTGTCGTCGGGGGAGCTCCCCTTCATCGACAAGGGCGCCCGCGCAAAGCCCCATTCATCGCCACGCGGTCGTTACTCCGACAAATTTCCCGACACGGTGCTCCTCGATCACGAAGGCAAGAAGCACCGCTTCTACAGCGACCTGGTCAAGAACCGCATCGTCGTCATCCAGTTCTTCTACACCACATGCACCGGCATATGACCTGGCGTCACCGAGAACCTGGTCAAGGTTCATAAGCTCTTCGGCGATCGGATGGGCAGGGACGTCATCTTTCTTTCCATCTCCATCGACCCCATCGAGGACGATCCCGAGACGCTGGCTCTCTTTCGCAGCTTCGGCGACAGCGACTGGAAGGGTTGGTTTCACCTGACCGGTGATTTCGATGAGATCGAGACGCTGCGCTGGGTGCTGGGCGCTTACGATCTCGATCCCGAACTCGATAAAGACAAGACCGAGCACGCCGGCAACGTCACCTTTGGCAACGACAACACCAACTGGTGGGCAGCGGTGCCGGCGCTGATCGCACCGGTAGAGGTCGCCGATGCGATCGTCCGCATCGCCGGCAACCCTGTGCTGCAGCCGCGCTGATCTTCAACCCCCGAGCAATATCAGTGCTTCCCTTGCCGCCCGACGCAACACCGGATTGGGATCATCCGTTGCGATCCCCCGGAGTGTATCCACCGCTGGAGCGGTGCCGTTGCGTCCGAGAGCCCGCACCACGTCGAGGCGCTGGGATGATGTCGCCCAGTCGAAGAGTTCCGTCAGCATCAACGCCGATTCCGCCACCGGGATGTGACCAAGGGCGAGGATGATCTCGCGATCGCGAAAAGAGTCCCCCGACCAGGTGGCGATCCGCTTGCGGTAATAAGGCAGCCAGCCAGCGACCAGCTGCGGGTCGCGCCCCTCGTGAAAACCGAGGATCAACGGCGCCGCTTCCCCCTCGAAGAGCTCCTGGCGAAGGTCTGCCAGCAACTCCCCGGGAGCCTCCAGCTGGGCGAGATGGCCGAGGTAACTCAGCACCGCGATCTCGTTGTCGGCGTACTCGCGCATCAGATTGCCGCTGTAAAGATCGGGACTCTTCCACAGCGGCGAGTCGAGATCACCGCCGTTGAAGGCATCGGCAAAGTGTTCGTAGAGACGATCGACCTCGCTGAAGTGCCCACCGGCGATCAGATCGAACGCCAGCTGCCAGATGGTCTCGAGATCCTGCCGCTCGATGGCCCGCTCGAGAACTCCCTGGGCCGTCGCCGGCCCGACGCCACTGCCAGGACGCGGCTCCGTCCGCTGGGTCCCCTCATCAATCACCACCAGCGCGGCATCGCTTGGCTCATCGATCCCCGAACCCGCTCCGGAAGGTTCATCGACAGAGCCCCCGACAGGAGCCACTCCGCCACCGCCAGCATCGGGCTCGGCAACGGTAGACCCCGACTCCGGACCCGGCCCCCGTTCATCAGCCGAGAAACGAAAGACCCAGATCCCAAAACCGAGCACCAGCAGTGCAAATACCAGGACAAGACCACGCAAACCAACCCCCGATCACGCCTTCAGTCTAGAGAGTGGCGATCCCCTGACAACGGCGGGACAAAACCGCAATGCGTGCATCAGCAGAGATACGGCTCAATCCCCAGCATCCGCCCCCTCCAGCCCCCTAGTACTCCCCGCCGTTATTACCTATCATGCGGTATTCCGGATACTTGCGAGAAAATCAAACGGCCAGCAGGGTTCTTGGTGGGGAGCGATCCAGTAATAGGGCACCCATCCGAGCAACCAGTCTGAGACGAAGGTCTGATCGGAAAGGGCATCCAAGTGAAACTCTCAACAATTCTAGATCACATCGATTCTGGCCATATGGCCTTACCGGTGTTCCAGCGTGGATACGTCTGGAACCGACACCAAGTCCGCGGCTTTATGGATTCACTTTACCGCGGCCTCCCGGTCGGCAGCCTTTTGGTCTGGGCAACAGAATCAGCTGGAGCCCAACACAGAGGTGACACTGAATTGGCGCCAGGGGTGGTGAAGTTGCTTCTCGACGGACAGCAACGGGTTACATCCCTCTATGGAATCATCCGCGGAGAAGCACCAGCGTTTTTCGACGGAGATTCCAGGTCGTTTCTTGGCTTACGCTTTCACCTGGTCACCGAAGAGTTTTCATTCTACTCCCCGATCAAAATGAAAGATGACCCTCTCTGGATCGACGTGAGCCAGGTAATGAAAGAAGGACACGCAGCCATCGGGAAGATCATGGCGGAACTTCAAACGGCTGATTCTTCCGATTCAGATTTGACACCGTACTACGGTCGGATCAGTTCACTTCTCGCCATTAAAGAACGCGATTTTCATATCGAAGAGGTCGCCGGAGAAAAAATGACGATCGATGTCGTCGTCGATATCTTTAATCGCGTCAACAGCGGCGGGACAAAGCTATCAAAGGGAGACCTGGCCCTTGCAAAAATCTGTTCAGACGATTCTGAGGCTAGAGAACGCCTGAAAACAGCGGTTCGTCGCTGGGAAGAAGCGGGGTATCACTTCACGCTTGATTGGTTGCTACGCAACGTCAACACGGTGCTCACCGGCGAAGCGAAGTTCCAGCATCTCCACACGATTTCCACAACGGACTTCCAAGATGGTCTCAAACGAGCGGAAAAAGCCATTGATGGAATCCTCAACCAAATCGGCAACCGATTGGGGCTTGACCACGACCGGGTGCTCTTCGGTCGTTTTGGAATTACGGTCATGTCTCATTTCATCGATCGCCGTCCTTCAGCCCTGAAAGATGAGGTTGAACGCGATCAACTCCTCTACTGGTATCTCCATTGTGCGATGTGGGGTCGGTTTTCAGGTTCGACGGAATCCTGGATCGACAGCGATCTCGCCCGCCTGGAAAACCTCGAAGAGGGTTTGCCAGAGCTCCTTCGCGGATTGCGTCAGTGGCACGGTGACCTAAAGGTACAGGCAGGACATTTTGAAGGAACAACCCTCGGTGCCAGATTTTACCCGATCTTGTATCTGCTCACCCGTACCAGGGGTGCAATGGATCTCGGATTCGGAACCGAGTTGAAGAAGGATCTGCTCGGGAAAATGAGCCAACTCGAGGTCCACCACATCTTTCCAAAGTCCCAACTCAAGAAGCACGGGATTATCAGAAAAGAACGAAACCAGATTGCGAATTTTTGTTTCCTCACCAAGGAAACAAATTTGGAGATCGGGAAAAAGAATCCGTCTGATTACTTCCCTGCCTACGAAGACCAGCATCCAGGAGTGCTGGCAAGCCAGTGGATTCCGCAAGACCCGGAACTTTGGCAGTTCGAGAGGTATCCCGATTTCCTCGCTGCCCGTCGTGAGTTACTCGCAGAGGCTATCAATGAGCTGCTCGGGGAGCTCCTCCACGGATTCGACATCGATGCCGCAGCAACCACTTTCAAACCAGAAGAAACGATTCAGCCGCAGCCGATCGAAACGGATGGCTACGCCGTTCCAG
>JYMV01047279.1_pt1 | contig 29712 bp, 24 predicted proteins | sample 338911 | NCBI WGS metagenome assembly JYMV01 (sample SAMN03354496, study PRJNA234377) | hydrothermal vent metagenome | biome: Deep sea; feature: Hydrothermal plumes at the Eastern Lau Spreading Center, Western Pacific Ocean; material: Seawater | place: Tonga | collected 2009 | depth 2000 m m
TGGGTCTCCTCACCTTGTTAACTTGATTGTTCAATTCCAAGTTTGGCACATTGCGATGCCGTTTGAGGGGGGAGACCATTCCATCGTTGACATTACTTCAACCAATCAATTAGGTGTTGGTACTGACTTCATTGAACTTGCCAAAACACCCGCTACATTAACAGACCTCGGGCTAGGCGGCACTTCATTGCAAAGTGAAAGTGAAGCTGAAAACGCGCTAACACAAATAGATAGTGCGCTTGAGATAGTCGGAGAAAGTAGAGCTTTCTACGGTGCAAAAATCAATCAGATGTCATCCGCTATTAGAAACAACGCAATTGGCCTAGAGAATATTAGCAGTGCTTACTCTCAAATAACTGACGCTGACTTCGCTTCAGAAACTGCATTACTTACTCAAGCACAAATAGTTGAACAGGCGAGCATTTCTGTTCGAGCTCAAGCTAACTCTAGTGATGGGTTAGTGTTAAGTTTATTAAGTGATGAGATATCGATAGGGCAATAAATACTACTCAATTAATGTAGGCTAACTGAAACGAGGCTTTACCAGCAAACGTCAAAAATAACCATCGAAACTATAGCGTAAAACACGGTATACTAGGCTAAGCGCACCCAGGGAAAAGTAATCTATTAGCAATGCTAGTATTAGGACGGTTTTAAAATATGTTATACATTTTGGAAGAGGAAGAGGAATTTTTTCACACTTGGACAAATTCTCGGTTTCCAACCTTGACCAGCACTCTTGGCGAAAATTTAAATGGGCTGAAGACAGTAGTTTTTGATTATTCAAAAGCTTCTTTTATGAATAGCAGTACATCTAATTTCATCTTAAAACTTCCGGACCCTCTACTGTTTAAATTGGGTGTCGACATTTCAGATATAGTCCAAAACAATAGACTCCTTAACAAAATCGTATATCAACAACATGAATCCGGTTTTGATATAAGTGTTTTGGACATCACCACTGCTGAAGGAAGCAAAGTCAGTAACGAACTCGGTATCGGAATAAACTCCACTGAGTCAATGGCTATTCAAAAGGTTTTAAATTTACATCCCACTTACACACAAGAGTTGGGGGGCAAAGTCACTCCACTCGCAAACGATACCTATAATTATGGCACTTCATCCTACTATCACAACACTACGATACCTTACCTTGTAGAAAGAATAAAAGATCTTCAAATAAGTTCACTAACTCAGATACAGAGTATTAAATATATCAAAGATTTTGTTTCTAGCTTTGATACTGAAGAATCAACTGATCTCAGTTTAGTAGATTGTATCAGGTTAGTTAAATGCAAATTTGATGAACAGGAAATTGCTTATAAGAAATCTCTTGGTAGGTCTATTGACTTAAAGCAACAAAAGCAAAAAGTCTTGAAAAGAGAGAGCGATTTAAAACATGAGATGAATAAAAAAGTTAAAAGATTGGAGAAACAAGTAAGTGAACTTGAAAATCTTAATTTAAGTCTAGAGAGTAAATATTCATCAGAGCTCTTGAAGCTTACAGCCAAAGCTCGAGAGGGAAAAAAAATTTTAGAAAAATTTATAATCAAGCAATGTTCGTTAGTAAAGGAAATTAGAGAGCACTCTACTAAATTAAGTAAGGGAAAAAAGAAAGTAAAATTTTCTTCAGAAGTTCTTAGTACCTTAAGAGCACACTCTCTGATGGACGAGGAGTACTATCTTAATACATATCCAGATGTAGCGACTAGCAAATTTCAACCTCATGAGCATTTTTACAGTTTTGGCTTTTATGAACTTAGAAACCCATCTGCGAGCTTCAATACTTTAGAGTTCATTATAGAAAATCCAGAAGTTCTGCTAAAGATGTCACATCCATATGATAAATATATAAACAGAGATGGTTAGCAATGGAAATAAGAGTTTTTATATCACCCAACGACGCTATGCTGGAACGCTTCGTAAATAAGAGTGTGGAATGTATAATACTGGCTCCCGAAGGTAGGGCGACTTCTTCAAATATTGAGTCTGAGACCAATTGTTTACATTTTAATTCAAAAAACTTAGGGAAAATTTTAAAAGAAAAAATAGAAGAATATAATCCCTTAGGTCGAAAGCTTGTTGCTTATGTAAATTTAGCAGAGTTAGAAAAGTCTAGTGAGTTATTAAAATCTGTTTCTCTGTATTTTATTTTTGATAAAATTTATCTCTTTAATACTAATAGCAAAGTATTTCCTTTTCAGGAATACTTAGCGCTCAAACAGTTCGACTATTGTCTAGAAAAAGTCGAGTCATTTAACGATAAGTTACTCTACACCTTTTCTGAAAGCTTGGCAGTTAATGAAAAAATTTCTTATTTGAACGAAAGTTTAAAAAAAGAAAAGGAGTTAAGAAAACTGTATGAGTTGAAGTTAGAAGTGGAGGCTATTAGTTCTGCAAATATACGTGTTAATGAGCCAGTTAATCATAGTAGCTTGATTAACCATTTAGATATATCTAATTTTTTGACTAACGGTGTGCTACCTCCTTCCTTCGATGGTTGGGCGATTGACGAAGATTTAGCGCTATTATTAATCAACAGAATAGTCTTTGGTAATTTTACTCACTTCATAGAACTGGGAAGTGGAAGCTCTACAAGGCTTATCGCTAAAGCCTTGCAAAAGATTGAAAGCCCTAACAAGCTTCTTTCCATTGAACATTCAGAGAATTATTTACAAAAAACAAAAGACCTAATTTCAAGAAGCAACCTTCAGAGTCTAGTTTCTTTAAATTTGTGCGAGTTAGCATCATATCAATCCGGTGAGGAAGAGTACTCTTACTACGATTGCGGAGAGATTTTAGATGAATATTTGGGTATTAGCGAAAATAGCCAAGTCGAAAAGAAAGTAATATTTTGCCTTGTTGATGGACCTCCGGGGTTAACAAATAATCATGCTCGTTACCCAATTCTTCCGCTACTTTTGGAAAGGTTAAACTCAGACTTTTCTATTTACTTGTATCTAGATGACTTTAATAGATCGCAGGAAAAGGAAATAGTAGTTAAGTGGAGCGAACTAGCAGCTAAAAAAGGTTATGAATTTGCTGTCGAAGAGGTAAAAAATAAAAAAGGGCTTTGCATTTTTAAAGTTTCGGATTCTAAGTTATGAAGCAACTCACAATCGTATCGGAATTTGACGAAACAGCGGTGTATGCAAACCAGTTCATAAAGGATGGAGATGTACTTTATGTTAGCTTTGCTGCTTTCAGTCCTTCAGGTAGTGGTAAGCCATTCAATCCAGGTTTGTTTGGAAAAAATGGACTAGCTTGTCTTTTTGTGTGCCAAAAGTGGAATCACTGGTGGCATACAGAAGATATGGAAAACATTAAGCAATTGATAAAAGAGTTGGCGAATGGAAGAAAGGTCGTGTTGTATGGATCTTCAATGGGAGGTTACGCGACGATTCATTATAGTGATTATTTTGAAGCTGATTTATCTATTTCGATAGCGCCACAAGTTCTGATAACTCCTCGTTTCATAGAAGATGTTAGGTGGACTAGTTTTAGAGATAAAATTGCGGCTCTCAACTTTGATGAACGTTCTAATTTAGCAAGGTTGAGAGGAAATATTATCGTTCTCAGCGATCACGATTTCCCATTGGATGAAATGCACAGAGCGGTAGTTGAAGAATGTAATACCTGCCAAAACATTTCTTTTATCCATGTACCTTATTCGATGCACAATACAGCCTCGGCTGTTGTCAAATCTGGGGTGATTAATGAGTTCATTGGCTCCTTAGTCTTAGGTCAAAATCTATCTGTTCAACGCCTAAAAGTGGATGCTCTTACGACCTATAGAGATGTCAATAAGTTGCACCTTAATTTTTTACGAAACCATATTATCGATCTAGTCAAAGTTACAAAAGAAAAACAACTTCTCAGTCTGATAGAATCTCTGAGCGGTGAAAAAAGTCTTGATTTCGAAGAAGCGTTTATGATTGCCGAAATATATAAAAAATTGAACAAATATAAGTTAGCGACCGAGTATTCCAATCTCAGCCTAAGCTTATATCCTCATGAAAACATCCCCCAGTATCTTTTGCTCAAACATAAGGAAGTTCTCGGTGAGTAGTAAAAATGAACCCTTGAAAATTTTATTAGAAAAAGCTGTCAGATATAAAATAGAAGGGGATTACGAAAAGAGTTTAGAAACTTACAGAAAGCTAAAGGACGAAACCCAAACTACTCTTTTTGATGCAGATATTGAAGAGTTAAAATCTCTTGGGGTTGAAGAAGTTCCGTGTAAAAGTGTAGTTTTTGTAACCGCAGGAATTAAGGGGCCTACTCCTGGTGGTGGTATTGCCACATGCTTTTATAATATGGTGCGAGCGCTAGCTGAATCGGATCATAACTGTAAAATAACTGTACTGTACGTCGCTGACCCATATTATGCAAAAGGAAATAAGAGTCATTGGGTTTCTTATTTTGAGGAGAACTATGGTGTAACTTTTGTGGGTCTGAACTGTAACAATAAAGATTACGGTTCGAAAGAGATGAAGCGCAGTTATGAAGTGAAGAAGTGGCTTGAGAAAAATGAGTCTAATATTGATAGGGTTGTTTTTCATGACTTTTACGGCTTAGCTTTTTACTCAACTTTATCAAAGAAGATGGGAAGATCGCTTTTAAATGTAGAACTAGTCATTTCAGCTCATGGTAATAACAAGCTAAGTAATTTCTTCGGCTCTAAAAAGACGCAGACTTGGAGTGAGCAAGCCATTCTATTTATGGAAAAGGAATCGTATAGAATGGCTGACAAAGTAACAACGCCAAGTGCTTATTATGCTCAATGGCTACACGATGCATTTGGGATTCAGATGCCGGTTCACCTCGAGAATATAATTTACAAGGAGAACGGATCAGAGCTTCCTATTACAAGTAAACTCGGTGCTACAAACCCTCACGTTAAGGAGATTGTCTTTTTCGGAAGAGCCGAAAGACTTAAGGGAATAGATGTTCTCATTAATGCCTTAAACTTAGTAGCTGAGAGTGAGGAGAATAAAGGCAAATTTAAGTTAATTGTTGTTGGAAACTCTACCAAAATAGATGGTATTGAGAGTAATGTATACATCAAGGAGCGCTCAAACTTTGATGTCGAATTCGTGGGCGCTTGCCAAGCGCATGACTTCTACAAGGATGTTAAGCAAAGAAATGCTACAGCAGTTTTTCCTACCCTAGGCGAAACGTCTTCCTGTGTAGTAGTAGAATCTATTTTATACAACATACGATTTTTAGCGTCAGCTATTCCTGGCATCAAGGAACTCGTCAAGAAAGAGGCTCAACATTGCCTTTTCGAACCAAACGATCCTTATACCTTAGCAAGTAAATTGCAGTTGGTTCTGAAGGATAGTTCCGACGCACTCTTAGATGCTGAGCTCTCTTTTTCTATGGAACACAAAAAAGAAGAATGGTGCTCACTATTAACCAGTCCTATTATTATTAGGAATTTAACTAATTCCGATGTTAGCGAGCCCCTTGTTTCCGTTGTAATTCCGACGTCAGATAGACCTGAATTACTTGAGGAAACTCTCGATGCACTTTACAAACAGACGTATAGAAATATTGAGGTTATAGTAGTAGATGATAATTCCGTTGAGTGGACTAAGAACAGAGCTATAGCTAGCAGTTTTAAATGCTCTTACTATTACCTAGAAGAAAAGAAATACAAGGGGTATGCGTGTAACTATGGTGTATCACGTTCAAAAGGCGAGTTCGTTTTATTCTTTGATGACGACGACTTACCTCGCCCAGATATGATTCAGAATTATATTAATGCAGTTCAATTGAATCCGGAAATTGACATAATGAGCTGTTTTGCGGGTGTATTTGAGCACTCCAATTTTTCTGGAGAGGGGCTGCCTGATGTAGAGTATAATTCATACTCGTTAGGAAACTCTTTCAGCACTAACATCTTATGTAACTTTTTCGGTAAGGGGACGTTCTTAATAAAGAAATCTTCTTTCATTAGAGTTGGAGGCTATGCAGAAGATAATGACCCTGTACCAATGGTGGACTATAGATTTTACGTTAAATCCTCTGCTAGTGGACTGAATATACAGGTCATACCTGAGCCTCTTTATTATTACAGAAAGAATTCTCCAAAGAGTCTTTTCTACGAAAATAAAGACAACAAACGCTTACAGTATCTCGCAAAATTGGGTATTGAAAATAATATCAAGCTTGTCTTAGGGGAGGAAGTTGGTGACGGGTTTAAGCACCTAATTTGGAATCAATCCCTACCAAAATATGATAGTTGATTGTCCACTTCCCCTAAACTGAGACAGACATAATTGAGTTTTTCTGCAATGATTAACGCAGGAGACGACTATGAAAAAATCACGCTATACAGAATGTCAGATCATTGGGGTATTAAAGGAAGTTGATGCTGGTATGAAGGTTGAGGAAGTCTGCTGTCAACACGGTATCAGCAGTGCAACCTATTACAATTGGAAGTCTAAGTACGGCGGTATGGAAGCCTCAGACGTAAAGCGACTAAAAGAGCTTGAAGAAGAAAATGCCAAGCTCAAAAAAATGTTTGCCGATGTTAGCTTAGAAAATAATGCCATTAAGGAGCTTGTCGCAAAAAGGGTTGGTGACAGCAGAGAAACGAGAATGCGTCAGCATACTGGTTGATGCGGGGCTAAGCGTCGTAAAAGCCTGCCTGTTCGTAGGTATTGGCCGTGCGACTTTTTACCGTCCTGAACGAGACTGGCGTAAGGCGGATGCTGCTGTCATTGATGCTATCAATGCGGTCTTGGAGAAGTCGCCACGAGCAGGCTTCTGGAAGTGTTTTGGTCGAATGCGGTTCAAAGGCTTTCCCTTCAACCACAAGCGCGTCTATCGCGTTTACTGCCAGATGGGATTGAATCTGAGGCGCAGAACTAAACGGGTACTGCCCAAACGAATAGCCTAGCCACTAGAAGTGCTGGATCAGGCAAACCATCAATGGGCGTTGGACTTTATGCATGACACCTTATATTGCGGGAAACGGTTCAGAACACTGAATGTGGTGGACGAAGGCACGCGGGAGTGCCTTGCTATAGAGGTCGATACGTCTTTGCCCGCTGACCGTGTCGTACGGGTGTTAGAGCAACTTAAGGCTGAGCGTGGACTACCAACTCAGCTGCGTATGGATAATGGCCCAGAGCTAATTTCGGCGACGCTGACGGATTGGTGTGAAACCAATGATATTGAACTGTTCTATATCCAGCCAGGCAAGCCACAGCAAAATGGCTTTGTTGAACGCTTTAACGGTTCATTCCGCAGAGAGTTCCTTGATGCTTACTTGTTTGAAAATCTCAATCAGGTAAGAGACATGGCCTGGCTCTGGCGACTGGATTATAACGAAGAAAAGCCACATGAAAGTCTCGGCTAGCTGCCCCCGGCAGCTTGCCGAGCAAAACTAGAAAACTCTAATTCAGCACTGTCTCATTAAATGGGAAGTGGATATCACGGCTGCTCAAGTCCGAAAAAACGTCGACATACACGCTAGCGGCGTTCGTAATATCTGGTTGAGGGAAAATCTGAATACCACTGCGTTACGCTTGGCAAAGCTTGCTGAAGCGCGGCAAAATTGATAGTGTGATGACGTCAAAATCGCTTGGTATAATCACACTGGTGCATTTAAGATTAGTAAATTTAAGTTACTCAAAGTTATATTTAGCAAATCTCAATATCAAACAACTCCGGACAAAAATGTGATATTGATTTTTTAAACACTTCTCTGCTCTTTCTATACTCAAACGGAAGGCCCATATTTACTTCGTAAAGCTTTCTGCATGACATACCAACAATACTGTGAGCGGTAATATCTGTTTCATTTAAGCTGTTCGCCGCCCATTTACTCATTCTATGTTCCATATAAAATATGTCGAAAAGGTCTGCGTCAAAGCACTTGTCATAGCCTAAGTTATCAATAAAGTGCTGAAAATATAACTTTACGAGATCGGAATCACCTAAAATACCAGTTAACCCAGCGAACTTTGACGCTGTAGCTTCTTTCAGCTGCTGGCCAGATTTTTGGTAAAAGCCTCGAATGATTTCTCCACCAAAACCGCGAGTAAAGCTACAGTTGTCTGAAAGATTATCTTTAAAGTGCTTAAAAAATGCGTCGTTTGAATAAACAGCATTCAATCTATGTGGCCCACCATTCATCCGCAATACTTTTCGACTTGGGTCAAAATAACCTTCCAACCGTGATTTAGCCGTAGACACATTTATCTGCGTGTGTGAAAAGCCGAATTTAGCAGCTAAAGCTTTAGCACCTTCCATATCTTGCCGATTGCTTTCGCCACCCCGTAATAGAGTAAAAGCTTCAATGTCTACGTTTTTTGCTAATAAAGGTGCTAGCATAGTCCTACTGTCCATACCCGCAGTTAGCCCGAATACGTCTGTGTCAAAGTTCTTGGCAATATAGTCTGAATAATTATCTAAGTAGGTAATAAATGTATGTTCTGCCAACTCAGTGTTGTTGTGGCTGATATTTTCTCTTGGCCAAAACCTCTCTAAATTCATGCCCATCAGCTCTAACGAATGGTTTGCTGGGGCCACGAATAAATTTTCATATTCAGTGCAAAGGCCAGGAAGGTTTTTTACGTCACGCTTTCGATAAGAGTCGCTTAGCATGTAACCCTGAATATCAAAGTTTAAAGGAATACCACACGCATTCGCGATTAGGGTTGCATGTGACGCTACTGTACCTAACGACTCGGGTGAAAAGTACCTCATTTTCGATCCAAACGCATCAGGATAGGTAATCCAACCTGCTCCATGATTGGCAATAACTAAATATCTTCCTGCAAGATTATCTAAATACTCTAAAAAACCGTCTGATACAGACTTAAATTCGGCCAATTTCTCTACGATATTTTGGCTGTCTAAATTGCCATTTATCGCGTCAAAAACATGACCAACAATAACAATATTTGAATGGGGAGAAGAGGCTTGCCAAAATTTAGTCTCTGGATGAAGAAGGAAGTGCAATGTGCCTACGCTCTTGCGAATCCAGTCATTAAGCGCAGGACTTAACTCGCCAGTTAGCATCGGAGCCATCCCAACATTCGCAATATAGCCGAAACGATATAATTGTTTAGATGCTAAATTAATCGAATATTGCGTCTCATATTCATTATAACTACTCAATGAGGATTTCATCTAACTCCTTAACGACAAAAGATGAATGACTAAGGTAAACGAAGGTGTCGTTCTACAAACTTATTGTATTGTATCAAAACGTATTCCCTTTATAAATTTTTTACCTTCTGTTATTACCTTGAAATTGTTAATCTATAGGGAGGTTAAAAGAAGAACGTAGCGACGCTCTTTGGTATACAGGAAGTTGTGATGTTAGGACAGTTGTTCGGCAGGCAAGCTAAAAAAGCTACCAAAAAAGAAGTAAACAAAAAAATATATATTCCTATTCGGTTCTCAGTGCTATTGAAGTCTAAAAACTGGGCAATTTCAAGAACAGAGAACTTCGAAGAATATAAAGCTAAGTTGTTTGGTCAAGACCGAATGGAGGCTAAGTTTCATTTGTTCGAGAAACTTGTATTACCTAACCTTAGTAAAATTGTGTCGAATGCTGGTTGTGTTGGCGTTAACGTCATTATAATAACCTCCGAGAGTTTACCAAAAACCTTTAAAGAAAAGCTTGAAGACTTGATTTCAAATTTGACCTTTGTATCGTGCGTCTTTGCTAACGAAACAGACGATCTTTTGTCCGTAATTGACGAAGAAATTAATAAAGACGTCGTAACGAGTGATACCGATGTTTCATTTGCGACGGTGAGGCTTGATGATGACGATTTACTGGCTCACAATTTCGTAGACAAAGTAGAGAAATATTTAAGTATTTCATTTACTGACCATATTGTTAGTTTTTCTCGAGGCTACGAAAGCTTCGTTAATTTGTCTGAAAAAAAGCTGTCTCCTCATATGAAATTGAGTTCGCCGAAAATTGCTTTGGGGCTCACACACATAAATTATTATGTTAAGTCAGAGTCAAAATACCTTGGTACTATCGGAAGTGTATATGGTGCGGGCGACCATACTATGGTGCACGAGAATTTCACGCTTATTGTTGATCAGTCGAAGGCAATGTATTTACGCATGAGTTACTATGAGCAAGATACACAAGCCAAAGGGATTTTCGGACGGATAGAACGTCGCGATGGCGCGGTAGTTACCACTGACGAAGTCACCTGTCATTTCCCTGAGCTCTTAAACCTCTTCGTTAACAGTAGATATAAATAAATCTATAGTTTTCTATTGGTTTTTTGAATATGCGTAAAAATTGTAGGGCAAAAAAGAACTTATGTTGTTAAAGAAACTAGGCTCAGTGCTAAATGCTGATGGTCTGAGATTAAAAAAAAGGTTTGCTAGCGAAATTAAAAGAATAAAAAACAGCGGACTTTTCGATGGTCGGTTTTACCTTAGTATGTACAAAGATGTACGCGCGAGTCGATTTTGGTCTAAAAACCCTGAATTACACTATCTCGTTTTTGGCGCTTCCGAATATCGTAAACCTTCTAAAACCTTCGATACTAAATGGTACGTAGAAAATTATGAAGATGTGGCGCAATCTGAAATGAATCCTCTTTTGCACTTTATTAATCATGGTGAAAGAGAGGGGCGTCGGACCAACAATTTAAGATACAATTCAGAGACAAAAGATGTACGTGAATCGCTTAAGAATACGGTGGTAAATCACTTATGGGGAGGCTATTCCAAACCAGCGTTAAAAGACTTAGAAATAGTGTATCAATCTGAAAGTCAGCCTCCAGATGTGCGCTATTTCGCAGCATGGCACGCTGCAAGATGGTATTACTACGTGAATGATTACGATAAGACCTTACAACTTGCAAAACTGGTTCTTTCGTTAGATGAGTATTATGCCAACGATAAAGCTACGGCGATTATGTACGCACACTCATACATTGGTTTGGGCAAGAGTCATGAAGCAAGGGCTATCTGTGAAAATTTTTTAGACTCACATCCAACTGACTCAGATATGCTTTTAACTATGGCGAATGTTGCCGGTAGCGATGAAAATAGGCTTGATATTATCAATCGTATCTATGAGCCACGAGAGTTGTCATTGGTTCGTAAACGACGGTCAGATTTACCCTTATCATTCGCAAACATTACTGCAGACGCTAAACCGATTGAAAGTAATGAAAAAGTGTCAGTCATCATGCCTATCTTCAATGCGGAAGATAAAATAGAGGCTGCTATCACAAGTCTGCTCGAGCAAAGCTGGCAAAACTTAGAGATAATTGCTGTGGATGATCGCAGCACAGACTCCACGTTTGAAATATTAAAATCTATTGAAGCGCGAGAGCCTAGAGTCCGTTCTTTTAGACAGGAAGTAAATGGGGGGGCCTATTTAGCGAGGAATAGGGGCTTAAAAGAAGCAAGTGGCGCGTATATAACCACCCACGATGCGGATGATTGGTCTCATCCAGACAAAATTGCGACCCAGGTAGATTTGCTTCAAAGAAAAGAGACCGTGATGGGGGTTTGTACACACTGGACTAGAGCGTTAAATAATCTTCAATTTACGCATAATTGGAGCTTGAATGCTCGTCTCATCCATTGGAACCATTCTTCGTTTTTATTTAGGAAAAAAGTAATTGAAGACATAGGACCTTGGGATTCGGTTATTGTAGGTGGAGATACTGAATTTATTTGGCGGGTGCAGGCCTATTACGGGAATGGCGCTGTGGTGAAATATAAGCCGAATATACCGTTTTCTTTTGCTTTAGACGACGATGGCTCACTTACTAGAATGAAATCAACCCACGTTAATACGATACACCATGGGCTACGCCACGTATATCGAAGTGCAGCAAGATGGTGGCACAAAACGAATAGCGATCTGAAGCTTGAGCCTGGCAGTCGGAAATTTCCAGCGCCAAAGGGCATGCTCAAACGAGGTGATACCCAACTAGAATGTGATGTAGTCTTCGCAGCCAACTTTAGTTCTGATGATATCGGCAGCGAAATTGCTCGCGAAGTGGAAGCCTTATTAAATGATGGAAAGCAGGTAGGACTTTTGCACTGGCCAATTTACAAAACCGAGCAAGCCGACCTTTGCGACATGTTCTTTGAGTTGCTTATGCGAGATAATGTTAGTGCTATTGTTTTTGGTATGGAAGTAACCTGCCAGACATTGCTTTTGCAGTCTTCTGCGCTAGTTTCTCCAATGATCGAACGGAATCCTACTATTACTGCTAAGGCGATATCAGTACTTACCGGCGATATATTGACTGCCACACAAGAAAGTCGTCTTCGCCAGAGTTTGAGTTAGTCTAATTACGACTATAGTAAAGTTTCTGTTTTAAATTGGCCCCTTCTGCACTCTTAAAGGGGCCAAACAAGGGTTTTAAATTACTCTGTTCAATTGAGTTGCTATCTCATCTTCACTGAATTTCTTACTTGCCATTTCTCGTGCAGCGTATTTCATCTCTTGAATTCGCTTAGGTTTATCTTGAATGCTGAGAAGTCGCTTCGCTAGGCTCTCCACATCTCCCAAAGGTATTAGGAAGCCTACTGATGGAGGTATGGTTTCAGGCAAGGCGCCCCATTCATAACCTATAGGGATGCAACCACACGCCATTCCCTCTACGACCGTGCGGCCGAAAGATTCTTGAAATTTGGATAAGTTTAATACGATGTCCATGTTCTCAAAAGCAGTAGCAGGGTCATCGACATAGCCACGATATGAAATATTATTGCCCTGGTAATCTTCAAGAAGGTTTTTTAACAAAGGCGTTTCTGGGCCAAATATGTAAAAACAGATGTTCTCGGTGGTGTTTGCTACAATTTCAGCAACTGCAAACAGGTCATCAATCCCTTTTTTTGAGGTATTGCTGCTTAGCATAACCACGTTCAGGCACTCAGTAGTATTGTCCTTCAAGGGCACGTTAAATAGCTGGGAGCTTACCGAGTTATATACCACAGTAGTTTTACCTTCTAAATCTACGAATTTAGATGTAACAAGAGAGTTAGCTATTATTCGGTCGCTGTTGGCATCAACATGCTTTTTTATTTGATCTGGTGTCGCTTCTAATCTCACGCATAAATCTACATCATGATCGGGTAATTCTCTCACGTGCATTATCGTCTCTATATTGTGGGAACGAGCTGCAACAAAAGGCTCCCACAAGGTAAGCGTATTCACATAGACAACGGACGGCTTTGCGAGATTAATAATAGATGAAATTTGGCTTGTTACTTTGGCGATTTCTTGTCTGCCGTTTCTCCACCAAGGTAAAGGGGTAAAATAAATGTCACACACATATTCCAATAATTCGTTTATATACGAACGATTAGTTGCATTAGGTAGTATGACGGTAATATTGTTCCCTTTACTATGAAGCATACGAACACAGTCTAGGAAGCTTCTTTCTGCTCCAAAAAGCTCTTTCCCAGCAAGATGTCCGACCATTAGGACATTTCTATTATTAGTGTCGGCTGCTACACCGGTAATGGAAAGTAGTGGGAACCGTGGAGGTAACTCAGATGCCCACTTTGACAAGGCCTCAAAATTCGATTGACCAGAAGTCGTCGCCAAGCCGCTTAAACTTAAGCACGGGTGAGGATCCCTACCTTCATCTATACCGAACTTAATGAAGTGCTTTAGAGGATCAACTTTTGCCTTGGCGATATCTGGATATGCATCTATATACCAATCCATATCAAATAGTTTGTTTTCAGACAATACTCGCGCAAGGTTATCCTGTCTTTCAGCTACTAAACCTCTGCAAATAAGCTGAGGGGAAGTGAATTTACGTAGTCCGTGTTGTGGGATATATAGCTTTTTAGTTTTTTGCTGCCACCTTAATGCGGAATCTATGTAATCTTTTCTGACCCCATTGAACTGGGTACGAAGGTGTGTCGCACTTGTTTGAGTAAGTGAGCCGCTGTCTACTCTACCAAACGAAAGTGGAATGTTCGGTAAAACTTCTCCAATAGATGTTACGCCGTATTTTTTCTGAATACGAAGGTAATATTCTGTATCAGCATTCACGCTAACCGTATCCCAAAAGCCTATAGACTTAAAAACAGAACGACGAAACATGAGGCTAGAAATATTTCTGTAAATCCATCCTTCTTCCATCCTCCATCTTTCAAATTCAAGATTTGGGGTTGTTCTTACCCAATGTGATAATACAGCTTTCAACTTCCTGTTATTTTTTAATGAAAGCACCTGTTTTTCTATTTTCTGAGGATGAGACCAGTCGTCCGCATCGTGCGTCGTGATCAATCCTCCTTTGCTGACAGTCAGCCCTTTATTTCTAGCAGCGTACGCGCCGCTGTTATTATGCATCCTGATGTATTTCACCCGTGAATCTTTCTTTACCCAATTTTGTAAGACAGATGCTGTTTTGTCGTTTGAAGCGTCATCTACAACAATTATTTCTAGTTTTGCGTAAGTTTGATTTAGCAAACTTTGGATTGCTGTAGAAATCGTATTCTCTGCGTTAAAGCAGGGAATTATTATAGAAACAAGAGGGTCCCAAAATTTAGGTTTTTTGTTATCGTTTTCAATGTTAGTGGAAATATCATCAATATTCGGGGGAGAGTCTAACGAAATTTCTAACAAGCCATTTTCTGAAAAAACTCTGTTTATAAGTCTAAGTTTTTCATTTCCTTGCGTAAGCATTGACATGGCAAGTATTTTATTCGTAGATTCAGGCCAATTTTTGTTAGAGATTACAGATTTGGCTAAAGCGATTTGTTTACTCTGAAAGTAAATCGTAAAGGCTAGCAAAAAAGGCCCTTGATGCGGAACAAAGAGTCGTATCATTTGGTCCTCTAGCATACCTTCAACATACACTATAGCTCTATCCCAGTCGCCCCAACTAGCAAACCACCTACACAAAAACCAGCACGCCAGGCCGCGTTGAGCGCCTTTTTTATCGTTAGCAATACGCTCTAATTCTTGTAAAGATTCTTTTATTTCTTGATTAGCCCAAATACGGTTATCTAAGGTTACTGACGTTAAACAGCAAGGCCATCGGCCTTCTTTCCAACCAAACACGCTGTAGTGCTTAAAAGGGTCAACTTTCGCATGAGCGATGTCGGGGTAATGGGCTAGGTACCATTCTGGATCAAAAATGTTTAAAAGTTCTTGTGGAGCTGCTTCAGACATAACTTTCTGTGGCGGTTAGTTGTCCGCGCATCTTAGTAGCCAATGTGGCACAATGTCTACCCGTTTGGGCCAATTTCAGCTTTTAATTCTGGGGAGTTTTATGGTGTAATAACTCTCAATGTAGCAAATTAGTAACTTATGTCTTATCGGATACACCCACTTTGGAGAGTTGAGCGATTATTATCGCCAGCAATGTACTCACAAGATTCTCCCCACGCCAATGTAACTTTTCTTTCGCATCATATACCCAAAACGGCGGGAAGCTCCCTAAGACGGGCATTCGAAGAGGCTATGGGCGTCCGTGCAGTATATGGTATCTATGAGAATACAGGTGCCACTGAAATGTCTTCTGGGAAAGAGGTTTGGTTACCCGCGAAAGCCACAATATTACATGGGCATTTCAAGCCGCATGTAAACCATGAAAAAGCCTTTCCTAATGCTCGGAAAACTGTTTGGGTGCGTGACCCGCTAGAGCGATTGTGGTCGCTGGTGGGCCATCTCATGGCACTCGGTCCTACACACCCCCAGTACATATTGTTAAGATCATCTCTTCCAAAAACTAACTTTGAGTCTCAAAAGAGTATTGTTAGAGATCTTATTGTCGAAAATGCGGTAAAAGCATTTACTCATGCTTACAGCAATTTTTTTAGTGCAGTGTCTATTAATCATTTTTCTTTTGTGGGCTCAAAGCACCATTATGAAAAGGGAATTAAGCAATTATCTGAGCTGATGAATTTAAAATTGGAAGTTAAGCAAATCAATAGACGAAGTAGCTTGGCTCTCAAATTGCCTATATGTATTCGACGTCTAGAATCTCACCTCCATAAGGAATACGAAATCGTAGGTGATTTTCTGTAACCTGTAATTCCAAGGAACTTTAGTGGCTGTTTATTCAATTAATTTACAAAAGGATCTCCAAGCGAGGGAGTCCTTCCCTCGTTGGCATCTTGATTTTCCTGCGCAGGCCCAAAATGTTGATAGTGCTTTGCTAAATCGTGAGGGGCTTTTGTTCCAAGGGTGGGTTTTAAAGGAAACGACTTCTCCAATTGAATTAGTAGTTTTAAATGGTAAAGATGTCGTACCTTTGCCGCTTTCTCGTACTCGTCCGGACGTTATTGTTAAAGTGTTGAACGAGCCTGCAGAAGAGCACTCCCAACTTCATTGTGGCTTTTCTAAGCGAGTCATTCTTAAGCACGCTTCTTTTTCGCTTGGAATAATCGAAGGCGGAAAGTTCACTCTGCTGCTAACAGGAACGATCGACGGAAAATTTCAAATTCTCAAGGGTGAGGAAGGGTGGTTATTTCTCGACAATGATACAAACAAAAGTATTGAACAGCATACCGGTAAGTTCAGGTTATCTCGGACTGTAAAGTCCCAGTGGAAGGAATACTTAGGAGCGTTAGACCATTATTCTCGCTCTAATAAAATGCCCGTGTGTCTCCTCGTGGCCCCTTCTAAAGAAATGGTCTACCAACAATATTACCCATACAAGTTTTCTAAAAAAGCGCCTATTAAGAAACTGATAGAATTAGTTCCCCAAACGCTAAACTTTATACTGCCGGTAAAAGAACTTCGAAACCTCGACTATCGGTCGTTTAGAGTTTGCGATACGCACTGGACTCTTCATGGTGCAAGGATTGCATCACAACTCGTAACGAGCAAATTATCAAAAAAAGCTATTGAAGAGTTAGAAGTTTTTGATTCTGATATTTACCAAAATAGACGAGTGAGTGGTGATTTAGGTTCAAAACTCTACCCCCCGCAGTTTCATGGTGAGGATAGCCTAGTAAGCTTTAATTACCGAAAAACTGTGATTTTCGATAACAACGTCGATAACTTTGGCCGAATTGTTTGCACGTTTTACGAAAGGGCCCTGATTAACCAAACTCTTTTACTATTTGGTTCATCTTCGTCATATACTATGTTTCATTATATAACTCGGCTATATTCAACCGTAGTGTTCGTGCACACAGCTGGTAATATAGATCATAACGTGATCAATAAGGTCAAGCCTGATTGTATATGTCTGCAAACGAACGCGCGGTTTGTGGTTAAGGCGCCTAATTTTAATGGTTCAGTATTCGAATATATCGAGGCGAAGAAAAAAGGTAAGGCGATAAAGCCACCCACTGTCGCTAAAACACTTCCGAAAGAAAGCGAAGCTTACATTGATTATTTTAAACAGATGTTGCGCTAAAGCTTATTAAAATATTAGGACAAGGTAATGAGAAAAGGAATAATACTTGCGGGCGGATCTGGCACGCGTTTGCATCCATTAACAAAAGTTGTAAGTAAGCAATTAATGCCGGTGTACGATAAACCGATGATATATTATCCTCTAGCTACGCTTATGATGTCGGGTATCAGAGATGTATTGATTATTACTACACCTGAAGAACAAAGCCGGTTTATTGATCTCATTGGTAACGGAAGTGAGTTGGGGATTAGCGTACGATATGCCGTTCAGCCTTCACCCGACGGTCTTGCCCAGGCGTTTTTAATAGGCGAGAACTTCATAGGTAATGACTGCTGCACCCTTATTTTAGGTGATAATATCTACTACGGTCATGACTTAAAACGGTCCCTTCAAAGCGCCTATGGTCAGTCCTCTGGAGCAACCGTGTTTGGTTATCACGTAAACGATCCCGAGCGCTATGGCGTGGTCGATTTTGATGATGATTGGAATGCTCTCTCTATTGAAGAAAAACCAGCCGTTCCTAAATCAAACTACGCGGTTACCGGTCTTTATTACTACGACAACCGTGTAGTGGATTTCGCTAAAGAAGTTAAGCCATCACACCGTGGTGAACTTGAAATTACCGACTTAAACAACCTGTATCTTAAAGAAGGCTCACTTAAAGTAGAGCTAATGGGACGAGGCTCTGCTTGGCTTGATACGGGCACACTAGACTCACTACTTGATGCTGCAAACTTTGTTGCGGCCATCGAGAAACGTCAAGGCTTGAAAGTATGCTGCCCAGAAGAAGTTGCTTACAGAATGGGGTATATCGACGCAGAGCAACTTGAAAAGCTAGCAGCACCACTAAAGAAGAGCGGTTATGGTGATTACCTGCTCAAAGTGATTAACGATAGAGTTAAGATCTAGCTTCACATCAAATTTAAAAGGTGGCATTGCCACCTTTCTTCTTATTTTAAATTACCAGTTTGTACGGAAAGTAAATGCAAGTAATTAAAACAGACATCCCTGACGTTAAAATGATTGAGCCTAAAGTATTTGGCGATGAGCGCGGCTTCTTCCTAGAAACCTTTCGCACCGACTGGTTTAAGAAAGAATGTGCAGATGTAGATTTTGTTCAGGATAACCATTCTAAATCTAGCCAAGGTATTCTTCGTGGCCTCCACTATCAAATGGAGCAAACCCAAGGCAAATTAGTACGTGTAGTCAGCGGTGAAGTATACGATGTAGCCGTAGATATGCGCAAAGACTCTCCTACATATGGTAAGTGGGTTGGGGTGACGTTATCAGCTGAGAACAAACGCCAGTTATGGGTACCTGCCGGCTTTGCTCACGGCTTTTATGTAACCAGCGAATCTGCCGAGTTTGTTTATAAGTGCACAGACTATTACCACCCGGAATCTGAAATATCAGTTAAGTACGACGACCCAACGTTAAATATTGACTGGCCCTTAGTAAATGGTGAGAAGCCTTCTCTATCAGGTAAAGATGAGGCGGGCTTGGTATTTGTAGACGCACCTACGTTTTAATTGTTATCGGTTTTTTACTGACTTTTTATAGAGTACTAGCGATTAATGAATATTGTAATTATAGGTAAGTCTGGGCAGTTAGCTTTTGAGCTTTCTCGTGAACTAGAAAGTAGCGAGCACCAAGTTACGTTTTTAGGCCGCAATGATATTGATATTACGAACACCTCTAATGTTGAAGAAACGCTATCGCCTTTATCGGTTGATGTGTTAATAAACGCATCTGCCTATACCGCTGTTGATAAGGCAGAGGAAGATACAGAGGCGTGTAATGCCATCAATGTGTTAGCTGTCGAGAATCTAGCAAAATTCTGTAAAGTAAACGGCGCTTTTATGGTTCATGTGTCTACCGACTATGTATTTAACGGCCACAAAGGTTCACCTTATTTAACAGACGACCCTATTGAACCACAAGGTGCTTACGGCAAATCGAAAGCTGCGGGCGAAAAAGCACTGCTTGAAACTCTGCATGATGCCAGCTGCCTAATTCGTACTGCTTGGGTTTACTCGTCGCATGGTAATAACTTTGTGAAAACCATGCTGCGCTTGATGGCAGATAAACCTCAGCTAGCTGTAATAGATGACCAAATTGGGACGCCCACCTGGGCTAAAGGGTTGGCTGAAGCTTGTATTTTGGCTTCTGAGAATAAAACCGCTGGTGTTTACCACTGGACCGACGAAGGCGTAGCAAGCTGGTACGACTTTGCTTTAGCTATACAAGAGCTAGGATTTGAAAAAGGGCTGCTAGATAAATCAATTCCAGTATTACCGATTCCATCAAGCCAGTATCCAACGCCTGCAAAACGTCCGCATTACAGTGTATTAGACAAGCAGACCGCACGCGAAGCGTTTGCTACCTGCAAGCCTACTCACTGGCGTAAGCAACTAGCCAGCATGCTTGATGAATTAAAAGCCTAAATGGTAAAAACAGAATTATATTTTTGGTAAAAAGAAAATGAGCAAAACAATTTTAGTAACAGGTGGTGCAGGCTTTATTGGTTCTGCCGTGGTACGTCATCTTATAAATGATACTGATCACACGGTAGTAAATTTAGATAAGTTGACCTATGCCGGTAACTTAGAATCGTTAACGTCAGTTTCAAGCAGCGACCGCTATAGCTTTGAACAAGTTGATATTTGTGATGCTGAAGAAGTAAAGCGTGTTTTCAATACGCACCAGCCAGATATCATTATGCACCTTGCGGCAGAATCTCATGTAGACCGTTCAATTGACGGGCCAGGTGAGTTTATTCAAACCAACGTGGTAGGTACATACACTTTACTTGAGCAAGCAAGAGCGTATTGGTCTGAGCTTGAGGGCGTTAAAAAAGCAGGGTTTAAGTTCCACCATATTTCTACTGATGAAGTATACGGCGACCTTCCTCACCCTGATGAAGTTGAGCCGGGCACAGAGCTACCATTGTTTACGGAAACTACCCCGTATGCACCAAGTTCTCCTTATTCAGCAAGTAAAGCAAGTTCTGATCAGCTAGTACGTTCGTGGCTGCGTACCTATAAGCTACCAACATTAGTAACTAATTGCTCAAATAATTACGGCCCGTACCACTTCCCGGAAAAACTTATTCCGTTGGTTATTCTAAACGCGCTAGCTGGAAAGCCACTGCCTGTATATGGCAAAGGTAACCAAATTCGTGACTGGCTGTATGTTGAAGACCACGCACTTGCATTGGTGGTGGTCGCGCTTAACGGTGAGATTGGTGAAACCTACAATATTGGTGGTCATAACGAAAAGCAGAACATTGAAGTGGTGCAAACTATTTGTTCAATTTTGGATGAAGTTAAGCCAAAAGAGACTAAATACGCAGTTCAAATCACTTATGTACAAGACCGCCCAGGCCACGACATGCGCTACGCTATTGACGCAAGTAAAATAGAGCGTGAGCTAGGATGGAAGCCACAAGAAACGTTTGAAAGCGGTATCCGTAAAACCGTTGAATGGTACTTAGCAAACGAAGGTTGGTGGAAAGCGGTGCTTGATGGAAGTTATCAAGGTGAGCGCTTGGGTACAGGAAGCTGATACCCATACAAATCTACAAGTGTTAGACTAGAAAGCCGCTTTCATATATAGCGGCTTTCTTTATTTTTAAGGCCCTAAATTGTCTACATGAAAAAAATTGCTATGCGGTCAGTGCGTGCCGCCCTTCAACTTATTCCTAAAAATTTAAAAAACAAGCTTAAACAAAACGAGCGTTTAACTGGTTTGTATGTAAGGTCGGTAAGAAAATCTGGGCTATTTTTCGATGCTCCAACGGCCAAACAAACGCAGGCGTTATACAATCATTGGCTTGAAGTAAATGAATCTACTTTTTCAAAGTCAGCAGCCACATTAGGTGAATGGCAAGCAGTTATATTTGGCTCTGACCCTCAGGGCGTCACAAAAAAAAATATTAAAAACCTTGGTGCAAAAGCTTGTGTGATAACGGGCGAAGTAGATATAAGCGCGTTACAAAGGAAAATTTCACTATTGGATGATCAGCTACCTACCTTGTTACTAAATGGTGGCGATTCATTAGAGAAATCGGCTATTCATCATTTATTCGAAGCTTTAAAAAGTAATGACTTGGTCTATTGCGATACTGATGAACTTGACGAAAATGGCACTAAAAAGTCACCGCGATTTTTACCAAGTTGGAACCCTGAACTTCAATACTCCACGGCCTACATTAATAGTGGTTTAATGCTTAAAACTTCGTTGCTCAAGTTGATACAAATTTCTAACGAAACAACCATTGCTGAGTTAATTACAGAGCTTTCCCTAACCAACGAGAACTTGGCAATTAAGCACCTACCGTTGCCATTAATGCATCTGTCAATTACAGAAGATAATGGGGTAAATACACTAAAACGCGTGAAAAAAGTGATAGAAACTCACACTAGCACTGTAGTCGACTTGGATGAAAAGTTTAACGTCAACCGGCTATGCTGGCCCAATAGTAATCCGCTGGTTAGCTTAATTATTCCCACAAAAAACGGAAAAGAGCTGGTTAAAGCGTGTATCGAATCAATTTTAGAAAAAACAACGTATCAAAATTACGAAATATTGCTCATTGATAACGGCTCTGACGAGCAAGAAAGCATCGAATACTTTAGCTACTTAGATACATTGGATAAAGTAAGAGTTCTTCGTTACCCTGCGCCATTTAATTACTCTGCGATTAATAACTTCGGAGTTGAACATGCAAAAGGCTCCATTCTTGGGTTAGTTAATAACGATATTGAGGTTATATCGCCGGATTGGCTTACCTATATGGTTGGCCATGTAGAGCGCAAAGATGTTGGCTGTGTTGGTGCAAAGCTGCTTTATTCTGATACGCGAATACAGCACGCTGGTGTTGTTTTAGGCTATGGCGGTGGTGCAGGGCACGCGCATAAAAACTTTCCTCGCTTTCATACTGGGTACTTAAATAGGATTGCTGCAACCAATAACTACAGCGCCGTCACCGCGGCTTGTTTATTGGTTAAGCGTACACATTTTGATGCCGTAAACGGTTTGAATGAAAAAGATCTTTCTGTGGCCTTTAATGATGTAGATTTTTGTTTAAAGGTTAAAGGCTTAGGTGTAAACAATGTTTACTGTGCTGAGGCGGAGCTTTTCCATCATGAATCGGTGAGTAGAGGGTTAGATATCTCGCCTGAAAAAGCGGCGCGATTCAACCGTGAATTATCGTATTTGCAAACAACGTGGGATGCGTTCATAAAAGACGATCCTGCTTACAGTCCGAATTTAACACTTAAGCGTGAGAACTTTTCAATAAAGAGTGCAGTTGAATTGAAAAGTATAGGTAGAAGGCATAATTGATGCATAGTGCATAAAACATAGGTTTGATACACTACTTAAAATGGCGAGTTAGCCGAAGTGTTCATCATTGTTTAAAATTACTATGTAATATTACTAGTGTAGTTTTCGAAAATTATTTGTACAAAACTGGAGAGAATTTAAATGGATAGTACTATGCAGAAGCTCAAAATAGCTGTAGCAGGCACAGGCTATGTAGGGCTTTCAAATGCAGTGCTACTTGCACAACACAATGAAGTGAAAGCGGTCGACTTAGTACCTGAAAAGGTCGAGATGCTGAATAACAAAAAGTCTCCCATTGAAGACAAAGAGATCTCAGAGTACCTAACGACTAAAGAGCTTAATCTTGAAGCCACGTTAGATGCACAAGTTGCTTACAAAGATGCTGACTACGTTGTTATTGCTACGCCTACGGATTACGACCCGCAAACCAACTACTTCAATACAGGTAGTGTAGAAGCAGTCATTAAAACAGTATTGGAAATTAATCCTAATGCAGTAATGATTGTAAAGTCTACGGTTCCCGTTGGCTTCACTCGTGATGCAAAAGAGCGCTTTGGTTCTGACAACATTATCTTCTCGCCAGAGTTCTTACGTGAAGGTAAAGCGCTTTACGACAACCTTCACCCTAGCCGCATCATTGTTGGAGAGAGAACTGAGCGAGCAGAAATTTTCGCTAAACTGCTTCAGCAAGGCGCAATTAAAGAAGACATTGATGTGTTGTTTACCGACAGCACTGAAGCCGAAGCCATCAAGCTTTTCGCCAATACCTATTTGGCAATGCGAGTAGCATACTTTAACGAGTTAGACAGCTATGCCGAGAGCCATGGTTTAGATTCAAAGCAAATCATCGAAGGTGTAAGCTTAGATCCTCGCATTGGTAACCATTACAATAACCCGAGCTTTGGTTACGGCGGTTACTGCTTACCTAAAGATACTAAGCAGCTTCTTGCTAACTACAGTGACGTGCCTAACAACATGATCCAGGCCATTGTAGATGCTAACCGTACACGTAAAGATTTTATTGCCGATTCAATTGTAAGTCGTGGCCCTAAAATCGTTGGCATCTACCGCCTCATCATGAAGTCGGGTTCTGATAACTTCCGTGCCAGTGCTATTCAAGGCATTATGAAGCGCATTAAAGCGAAAGGTATTGAAGTTGTAGTATACGAGCCAGTACTTAAAGAAGATGACTTCTTTAATTCACGTGTAGTAAACGATTTAGAAGAGTTTAAGAAAATCTCTGATGTTATCGTCGCCAACCGTGTAACGGGCGATATCGAAGACGTACTTGAAAAAGTATATAGCCGCGACTTGTTCAACGCCGACTAACTAAAAATTGTGGGGTCAGAGTAAAAACTCTGACCCTATAAGCTAAAAAGGGCCAAGTTTTGAAGTGCCCCCCAATAGTTGGACTATCCACTTACTGGGGTTATTTTACAAACTGACCCTTTCTCTTACCTACCGATTGATACTATTTATCTGACCGTCCATATCTATCTGAGAAACGAACAATGTCGTCTTCTCCAAGGTACGCGCCTGATTGTACCTCGATTAATTCCAGTGGAATTTTACCCGGGTTTTCTAGTGCGTGAACGGCACCAATAGGAATATAAACAGATTCGTTTTCTGTCAGCATTTGCGTTTCATCACCAATAGTTACGTTAGCTGTACCTGATACTACTACCCAGTGTTCCGCTCTGTGGTGATGCATTTGAACAGACAGTTTTTCTACAGGCTTTACGGTGATACGCTTAACTTTAAAACGACCGCCATTGTCTATAGAATCGTAACTGCCCCAAGGCCTAAACACTTCACGGTGAAATTCAAATTCTGGGCGCTTTTCAGCTTTCAGCTTGTTTACTACTGTCTTGATATGCTCGGCATCTTTCTTATTTGCCACCATTACAGCGTCTTTGGTTTCAACTACCACAACGTCTTCCAAGCCAATAACTGCAACTAAACTGTGCTCTGCATTTACGTAGCTGTTTTTGGTACCTTCTAATAGCGTATCGCCTGTGGTGACATTGCCGTTCTCGTCTTTATCACCCGTTTCCCATAAAGAAGACCAACTGCCCACATCAGACCAACCCGCATCCAACGTTACCATGGCGGCTTCAGATGTTTTTTCCATTACCGCGTAGTCAATAGAGTCACTGGGGCATGAAGCAAAGATTTCTTCATCTATACGCACAAAGTCGAGATCTTTTTCTGTTTTCTCAATAGCTTTTTTACACGTTGTGTATATTTCTGGGGCATGGGCTTCAAGTGCTTTTAAGAAAGCGCTAGCTTTAAACATAAACATGCCGCTGTTCCAGAAGTATTCGCCTGAGTTAACGTATTTAGTAGCGGTAGGCATATCTGGCTTTTCAACGAATTCACTAACGTCGAAGCCAATGTTCAATTTGTTACCGGCTTTTATATAGCCATAGCCTGTATGGGGTTGAGTAGGAACGATGCCAAATGTAACTAATTTACCTTGTTCAGCTAACGCTTGGGCTTCCTTTATCTTCAATTGAAATGTTTCGCTATCTTGAATCAAGTGATCAGCGGCTAAAACCAAAAGAACGGGATCGCCACCATCTTCAATAGCTTGAAAAGCCGCCAAAGCAATCGCTGGGGCTGTATTTCGCCCAACTGGCTCTAGCAGTATATCGCTATTGTCTACGTTGATTTGTCGCATTTGCTCGGCAACCAGAAAGCGATGTTCTTCGTTACAAATTATAGATGGTGGTAATGATTCGATTCCATCGAGCCTTAGCACAGTGTCTTGAATCATGGTTTTGTCAGAAGTAAGTGACAAAAACTGTTTAGGTAAAGCAGCACGTGACTTTGGCCATAAGCGGCTTCCAGTACCGCCTGCAAGAATAACTGGCTTCATTAGCGTTCCTTGATTTTAAAGTAATATCTATGTTGTCAGTATACTAAGTTATGAAGAAGATAAAAACGGTGCAGCACAACAATCCCAACCATCACTTTAAAGCATTGATCAATCTAACCCCATAAGCGGGAAAGTGTTCGTCCTTCGTTAAAATCTGCAGCCCTTCAGCTTGAGCTTGGGCGATCAGCATTCTGTCAAATGGATCGCGGTGGTGCATTGGCAGCCTTCCTGCTTGCTGGCTGTGAAATAAATTGATAGGTAGGGCGCTAAAACCTAACTCTTCGATAAGCGACTCAATATCGTCTGGTACCGTAAGTTTTCCCAGCTGCTGTTTTATCGACATTTCCCAAACAGACGCGGCGCTGATATAAATGGCGTTTTCAGTATTAGAGATATGCTTTTGAGCGTTATGACCTAATTGCTCATCTCCGTTCATCCACCAAATTAAAACGTGGGTATCGAGTAAGATTCTTTTCATTACAAACCGAACATATCTGCTATATCTTCATTAACTTCTTTTGAGTCGAAGTCTTCGGTCGTATGAACCTGGCCTTTGAATTGCCCAAAAATGCGTTTTTTTTCTGTTTTAAAAGGCACTAGTTTCACTGCTGGTTTTCCCGACTTGGCGATAACAACTTCTTCACCGGCCTCTGCCCGTTCGACAAGTTGGGATAACTTACTTTTTGCCTCATGCATATTGGCTTGCATACAACACCTCTAATGAACTTAGCTAAACTTAGCTATAATGGTAGTTCAAAAAAACAACAGTTGCAATCACGTCCTCAACTCATTTATATCTAACGCTTGTAGCTCAAAAATCTGACAAGGAGCCAAACTAAATGCCTATCGTGTCAGTGCTGCGGTATCTTTAATCATCAAAGATCATTCACAAAAAACTTCCCAAACCCCAAAATTCAAAATAAAATCCACGCCAATTCAACTCCTGCCATTAAGCCTCACGCTTACACATACCCGGCGGGGAAGAAGCATGCTTTAAATTGTGGGGTCAGAGTACATTTCTCTCTCCAATGCTATCTGTGTATTTGGTTACCAAAACCAGTAAACAGAGTGATGCGTTCATGCTACCTACCATATAAACCTGCATGAACATGTTTTTGTTTTAGTTTGCTTTTTAGCGGAGTCATTATGAATAGGCTGCGTGAGCTGTCCAGCCAAGTGATGGATGTTTACCAATCTCTTTCTCAAGAATTTAGTGCGTTTCAATCAAGTCAGTCATTAAACTGTGTAGAAAAATGTGGTGCGTGTTGCAATAAGCCCGACATTGAAGTGTCCCCACTAGAAATGTTGCCTTTTGCGTTGCACCTGTTTGATACGGGGCAGGCAGAGCAAGTGTTCGATGAACTTGAAAGCTATAGCGGCTTTGTTTGTAAGCAATATCAGCGCTTAAGTTTAGATGGTTCAGAAGGTTATTGCGGAATTTATGAGTATCGGCCCGGTATATGTCGTATGTTCGGTGCTGCGGGCTATAAGACAAAGTCCGGCGAGGCGACCCTTTCGGTATGCAAAACGATTAAGCAGGCAGTACCTGAGAAGTATGCGGCTACGCTAATTGCTATACAGCCACAGCATTCAGACGTAATCGAACAACTGTTGATAGGTGATATCGCTGCAAATAGTGCAGGTCAATCTACAGCCATTAAGCCGCCTATGATCGCAGAAGGTAGACAAAAGCTCGCACAACTTGACTACGAGCTAGGCGATAAGCTAATGCCGATAAACGATGCACTCCGCTTCATGTTAGAAAAGATACTTACACTTAGCTTCTATTCACAAGATATCGATGACGGCGTTGCAGCTTAATAACCGCGGGGCAGTGTTGATACTCTGCCCCTCAATTTCTATGGCTCCTAATCCAGGCGTTCAGAGCCCACGCGTCACGCTAGAATCTCCCTGGCTGAGGCAACAATCGCCTCACTAATCGTATAGTAAGCACGGCTTTTACCTGTAATAGCGTAGTATCGTTCGTTGAGCGTATTCGCGTTGCCAATACAATGCACACCATATTGCTCTTCAACGTGTTTCGAAATAGCCGATGGTGCGCAGAACACGCCAAAGTCTTCGCTGCCAAATAGCTTCAATAAGGCGGTATCATCGAACTCGGCCACAATTTTTGGGTAAAGCTGTTCGGTTTCAAGCCAGCTGGTTAATGCTTGCCGTATCCCCGACGTGTTGCCTTGAATAAGTAACGGCATCTGATTTAAACAGTCAGGAAAAGTTTGTTCTTCACTAAGTGGTGATTTCGCAAAAAAACTTAACGAGCTTTCCCCTAAGAAAAAGCTATTGGCGCTAATTTGCGTACCCGGCGCTATGCCGCGGTCTGCAACAATAAAGTCGATAGCGTTAATGGCCAGCTCTTTCAGTAATCCATCGAAGCTGTCTTCTTTAATAACATACTTCACATGAGAAAACCGACGCATGGTGTCGTGAACAAAATCGTAAAAAAGTACTTTTGGAATACCGTTTGTAATACCTATTACGAATTCTTTCGTATTCACTTCATCGCTATTGTTAAGTATTTCAGCCAGTTGATTACCTTTGTGAAATATTTCACTGGCATACTGATAGGAAACTTTACCTCTCGCGTTAAGGTATAGCCGCTTGTTTATTCTGTCGAATAGGGCATAGCCAAGCTGGTTTTCGAAGGTACTAAGTTGCCCGCTAACCGTTTGAGGAGTAACGTGAAGTAACTTGGCTGCCTTAGCAATACTGCCTTCGCGGGCGACCAGATAAAAATAGTATAAATGATGGTAGTTTAGGTGATGCATAATTTTACAAAATAGAAGAAGGGCAGGAAATGTACTCTGACCCTGAGGGATCCCCACGAATTTAATTCCATGTGCCTGCGGTCCAGGCCCCGTCGACTATGGAGCTGTACCATTTGAGTGCAGCAAGCGACAGCCCTGAGTCCAAGGTAATGGAATGACAACACGCTCCTGGTTTCAGTGTTGGCTTGGAAGCGCCGATGCTTATTCGATGAGACAAGTATTATACCCAGTAATATAGCTACGAGTGACGCTAACGTCGTCAGCAATACCAGTATTGTTAGACGCTGCTTTTTCACGCTTTTATTCTGTTCATAGCCAAGCCCGAACTTCGTGCTTTTCATGTCTCTAAAGCCTTCTTCAATTTGCATTCGTTGCCTGTAAATGGCCACTACTTGTTTCGATAAGCTTCGGTGAGACGCCAGTGTTGTGGCTAATAGCCACGGGTCTTTCGCCCCTTGCGCATGGGCTTTTGAGCGTTTTGAGGCTTTACGTGTACCATCTGGATTTGAAGCATGACGCCCTTTAGATTTCTGTTTAAAAAGAACTAGCGTGCAGGCAAAGGGATTACTTCTTACTATTTGGCTGTTGTCAAAACGCTTCGGACGACAGGTTGCTTGAGTATAGAGATAGCGAATACACTGCCACGTATCTCCTCTATCAAGTGAATAAAGATGTGGCTTACGGATACGTCCAATAATGTCCCATCCAAGCGCCCTAACTGCCCTGAACCAAGGCGATTTATACCCTGCATCGGTAACGATAATGGGTCGGCAATTTGAAGGTAACATGGCGTGTAATGTCTTTAAGAATGCTTTGTGGGTGGCTGGTTTCTCTTTGGTCTTGTTGCAATGCACTTCTTGATAAAGTGTGACGGGCCGACCTTTTAAAGATATTGCCGCGCGTAAAAGAAAATGCGCTTTACGGTCGTCTAAATCTGACCAGTCGATTGAGATAACAGGGCGTGTTGTGTTGCCGCAAAATAGTTGGCATATAGATGCATAGATGAGCGGTGTTTCACTTACTAAATGCGGGTTTGAGAGCAAGCGGTCAGCACGTTTAATCCGATGTTTTTCAAAGGCTTTAGTATTGATTCCTCGACCTATGCTGGTTACGGTCGCAGCGCTTCCATTAAGCAGACTTTTGACGCACGCCGTGACCGCACTTAGACGAGTTTTATGCATATTGTAGCTGACAAGCGATACGACATTGTTCACAATAGATAGAGCATTCATGGCTGTTTGGCCTCGGTGATTTTTGGCGATTGATCTGATCACCAAACGTCATGAATGTTCCTATCTTTTTTATCTCGCTGATATCGTTATATTATTTGTGGGGATACCTCAGACTCTGACCCCAT
>JYMV01005979.1_pt1 | contig 29676 bp, 31 predicted proteins | sample 338911 | NCBI WGS metagenome assembly JYMV01 (sample SAMN03354496, study PRJNA234377) | hydrothermal vent metagenome | biome: Deep sea; feature: Hydrothermal plumes at the Eastern Lau Spreading Center, Western Pacific Ocean; material: Seawater | place: Tonga | collected 2009 | depth 2000 m m
ACACGCCGAAAGACACAGCACCTTGATAATCAGACGGTGGTCCAAGTGGTTTTTTCTATGATTCTTGGGCTGATGACCCGGTTGTCTGATTATCAAGGTGCTGTGTCTTTCGGCGTGTGGCAGCAAAGCCAACAGTTTTGTGCGTTGGATTTTCCATTCTCAGAATTGCATGGCAAGCGAATTGGCATCGTTGGGTATGGCGCGATTGGCCGTGCAGTCGAGCAAGTCGGAGAGGCGTTTGGAATGGAGTCCTTAATTGCGGAACGTCGCGGTGTCACTGAAGTGCGTGAAAATCGGATCGCTTTTGAAGATGTGCTCGCACAAGCCGATGTCCTCACGTTGCATTGTCCCTTCACACCCGAAACGAATGATCTGATTGCTGAAAAAGAGATTGCATTGATGAAACCCAGTGCGTTGCTAATCAATGCCGCACGTGGCGGGGTGGTAAATGAAGCCGCATTACGCGATGCGTTGAAGCAAGGCCGTATCGGCGGGGCGGGGGTCGATGTGCTGACCAATGAGCCTCCGACGGATGGAAATCCTCTCCTTGACCCGAGTATCCCCAATCTTATTATCACCCCGCATATCGCATGGGCGAGCCGGGAGGCACGTCAGCGGCTCGTCGATCGGCTGGCAGAAAATATCCAAGCCTTTAACGCAGGTACGCCAAAAAACGTTGTGAGCCTATGAGTCACGTGATCTACAGACTGTTGACTGTTACTCTGCTTCTGGCGATCAGTGCTGGTTGCGGGGATATCAAGCGATCTCTTTACGAAGGTTTTCAGCGTGATGGATGGCAGCAAGCGGAACGCGTCATTTTGGCGCTGGGTATTCGATCGGGAGAGCACATCGTGGATCTTGGGTCGGGCGGTGGCTACTTTACCTTCCGGCTGGCAGATGCGACCGGGGCTGACGGGAATGTCTATGCGGTCGATGTTGACGAGGAGATGGTTGCGTATGTGGACGCCAAGGCGCAGGCCGACGGATATCCCAGCATTACAAGCGTCGTCGCGACCAACGATGATCCTCTGCTGCCTGAACAGGGCGTCGATCTGATCTTTATCTGTAACACCTATCATCATGTTGAAAATCGGGTTGCCTATTTTGAACATGCTAAGCAGTATCTGCGTCCGAGAGGGCGAGTCGCCATCATCGACTTTGAGGGACGGACTTGGTTTCAGCGGTTGTTTGGCCATATCACCCCGGCAGCAGACATTCGAAGCGAGATGGAAGCTGCAGGCTATCGTCTTGTCCAGGAATTCGACTTCTTGCCAAAGCAGAATTTTCAGATTTTTATGGTGCAGTGACAACGTCGATCGATGGCCATAGAAGAGTGCGACAATCAATTTACGGTGTCGGTATCAAAGGACGTGCCGGCTTCAGTCGATACGGTCTTTTGGTATTTTGACAATCACGCATTCTGGGACAAATGGTGGATACATACGCTTGAGGTGTGCGAGGGGAGTACGGGCGTTGGAGAACCATTCCGCATCAAGTGCGAGAATAATCGTGAGGACATGTTGTACACCGTATCAGGTGCATTCACCTCAATCGAACGGCCGAAATCTATGGTGTTGAACTGGGCCATCGAAGAACCGCAGGAGTTGGCTGACGAGACCATCGTGACGGTCGATTTTTCTAAAAGCTTTGCAGGAACAATCGTTGCGATACGTCATGCTGGATTTCTGAGTCGTCAAGCGGCTACACTCCACGACGAAAGTTGGTTGGGCGGGTTAAATAAGGCGTGTTATTTCATTATGCGGATGTAGGTGCATTCTCGTATCAATAAGGAAAATCAATGAATGTTCTAGTTACTGGAGCCAATGGCTTTGTCGGTGCACATCTGTGTCGGCGGCTTGTCGAACGTGGGGCTAGCGTTCGCGCGATGGTGCGCAAGGATTCAGATCACGCTGGGCTGAAGGGGCAGCAGGTCGACATCGTGCACGGCGATATTCTCGATCTTCCTAGCTTGGAGCATGCGGTTCAGGATTGTGAACAGGTGTATCACCTGGCTGCAAACGTCAAATTTTTTACCAGGGATCCGGAGGCGATGCGAGCCGCCAATACGCAAGGGACGCGTAACGTGCTTTCTGCCGCACGCAAAGCAAAGGTTCAGAGAATCATTCATACCAGCACTGCGGCAGTGCTTCGACGTGGCCAGAACTCGCCGTCTGCAGACGAAACGATGTTAAAGGACGATCATGAGGCGGTTGGAGTGTATGAACTTTCCAAGCTGGAAGCGGACCGTGTCGCCGTGGCTGCGGCAAAGGACGGACTTCCCGTGACCATCATCAACCTGACTGCGCCCATTGGACCTGGCGATGCCAAGCCCTCGCCGATTGGCCATACGGTGGTTCAATTTCTTAAAGGGAATTTTCCCGCCTACACCGAATCGGGTTTGAATGTGGTGGATGTTCGGAATGCGGCAGAAGGACATTGTCTGGTGGCAGAAAAAGGAAAAGTAGGGGAGCGATACATCATTGGAGGAGAGAATATCTCCTTGAAAGGCTTTCTCGATATATTGGGAGAGTTGTCGGGTGTGCCATCGCCGAAGGTGAAGGTCCCATACGCGCTGACCCTGATTGGTGGTGTGATGGGCGAGATCACCGGGCGACTCACCAATAAGGAACCGTTGGCCTGCCTGGCTTCGGTGCGCATGGGGAAATATCCACATTACGTCAGCATCGAAAAAGCCAAACGCGAACTCGGGTATGCTCCCGGTCCAATTCGAGAGTCATTGAAAGAAGAGATCGCATGGTTTCGTGAACAGGGGATGATCTGAAGGAATCATTGATGAAATCTCTTTTAATACTTATCGAAGGTGATGACGAGATGCGGCCCGTCGTCAAGGGGCTCCACGCCACGCCTGTGAACGGGGCGCGAGCCTGGTATGAAGGTGTTCTCTCTAATGACACAAGAATTATTACGGTTACCACCGGCGTTGGGCCTGAGCAGGCATATCAGGCCACGGCAGAAGCGATTACACGATTCAATCCGGAATACGTGCTTTCTGCTGGAACGTGTGGGGCATTGATCCCTGGCCTGAACGTTGCTGATTGGGTGGTCACTGGAGATGTGCGTGCTATTGGAAAGGCCGACGAGAAATGGCCGACGCTCAAATCCGTCCAGAGTTCAGACGACACATTAGCGAATCGTCTCTGCCATGCTCTCCAACAGAACCCGCAGTGGCACGAGGGGCGATTGGTGACTGTTGCCGATGACCCAATACACTGTGCCATTGAAAAAGCCGCAATCGCAAAACACCACGAGGCCATCGCGGTCGATATGGAAAGTTATGGCATCGCGCGAGCGGCTATCGAGCAGGACATACCATGGGTGGTCGCGCGAGTCGTCGTCGATACGCCGGCCTTGCCATTGCCGGAACTCGGCGCGATGAACGTACACACGGGGCGTCCTCCACTTTCAGAAATTGCCAAATACGTCCTCATGAACCCAGTCTCCGGCCCACGACGATTATATGGATTGTGGGCGCTGGTTCAGACGTATGCATTTCACCTTGTCAGAATGTTGCCGGAGTTCACCACTCGTCCCAAGTCGGCTGCGACGTCGTAAACACTCATATTTTCCTTCCTCTTGCAAACAAGACATTTGTCTGGTATGGTTGGTGCATGTCACCTCATACCCCGCCAGGAAAAACCCGGGAGCGTGTGTATCGCTTTGTTCGAGATCGGCTTGAGTGCGGGCTTCCGCCCACGGTGCGGGAGGTGCAGGACGCGCTTGGTTTTCGTGCAGTCCAAACGGCCCGCGAACATCTTGAACGGCTTGTCAGCGAAGGCCGCCTGGCCAAGCAATCAGGCATTGCACGAGGCTACAGTCTTCCAGCAGGGGAGACGACAGGACCTCCTCCAGTACTCATCCCGATTCTTGGGCGAGTTCAAGCAGGGGCATTGGCGACGGCCATCGAAGATATCGAGGGGCACATTCCGATGCGGACCAGGACGGCCGAAGGCATTTTTGGTCTTCGGATACGTGGCGAAAGCATGACCGGTGCTGGAATTCTTCCGGGGGACATTGCAATTGTCAGATCGCAGCCCACAGCGGAATCGGGTGATATCGTCGTCGCGCTGGTCGATGATGAGGCAACGATCAAGACTCTGAAAATTCGTCGACAGCGGATTGAACTGCATCCTTCAAATAATAATTTTAAGCCCATTGTTCCATTGCCAGGGCACTGTTCTATTATAGGGAAGGTGATTGAAGTCCGTCGTTTCCTCGAAGGGGGGCTGCATTGACCGATGGGCGCAAACACCTTCTCTTAAAGGATGTGCAGGAATAACGTCGTCAACGTGGAGAGCCAGACTTGAGACCGGGGCGTCGTTGTTGTGCTGAACGAGGTGGCCAATCGCCGGGTAACCTGGGTTCTGCTATTGGAATGTCATACACGGCGTGAAAATCCCGATGTTTCAGGTGAATGCATTCACCGGTGTGGGATTACAGGGGAATCCCGCCGCGGTCTGCCTTCTTGAAGGCTGGTTGGATGATCAATCACTTCAAAAACTTGCGTGTGAGAACAACGTCTCTGAGACCGCGTTTCTCGTCGGAAGCGGCTCTGAATATGAACTGCGATGGTTTACGCCAAAGGTAGAAGTTGATTTATGTGGGCACGCCACCCTGGCCAGTGGCTTTGTTATTTTTTCGAATGTCGCCACAGGCCTTTCACATGTGAATTTCAAGACTGACAGTGGCATATTACACGTTGAGAAGCGTGGTGATCTCCTATCGATGGACTTTCCCGCAAGGCCGGCAGAAAAAGCAGCATCCAGTGCAACCCTAACCAACGGGCTTGGCGTTGCACCGAGCGAAGTTCTGAAATCACGAGACGTGCTTGCCGTATTCGAAGATGAATCAGCGATCCGAAACATGAAACCTGACTTTCAAGTATTGTCACAGGTTCGTGATGTATTGGGCATAATCGTGACGGCTCCTGGAAAATCCGTCGATTTTGTTTCCAGATTCTTCGCGCCGAACGCCGGGATTCCCGAAGATCCGGTCACCGGATCAGCACACTGTACGTTGGTTCCCTATTGGGCTGCTCGCCTGGGAAAAGCCACGTTGCACGCACAGCAACTCTCTGATCGGGGAGGGGAGCTGTTTTGTGAAGACAAGGGTGAAAGAATCACAATTTCTGGGAGAGCAGTCCTGGCTACAAAAGCAGAAATCAGCTATTCGTCGTAATTCTATAGGACCCACATTCACAAGGTTGCTGGCCTGTACCGTTCGGGAATAACCCCAAAGTTGGTGCATCAACGGCGTTTTTGTGTTATGCCACAAGGCATCCGACAGATCATGTCTGCCGGCATCCTAGTCACTGCCCCGTTTATAACACCTAGTGCTTAATTGAATCTGATTGTAGGCAATGTTGTGTCATGACGCGATGGGCTGAGGCTGTTATACTCCGGCGGTTTTTTGGTGACGAAGTGCCGAGGGAACTATGATTGCAAAGGTGATGGGCGCAGATGTCTCCGGATTAGATGCGCACCTTGTTAAGGTTGAGGTCGATTTGGGAAGTGGCCTGCCCATGTTCTCGGGTGTTGGACTCCCGGATGCCACGGTGAAGGAAAGTCGCGATCGTGTCCGAGCAGCATTGAAGAATACGGGGTTTCAGTTTCCATTAAAGCGGATCACCATCAATCTAGCCCCGGCAGATATTAAAAAAGAAGGGGCAGGATTTGACCTGCCCATGGCGGTTGGTCTGCTTGTCGCTGACGGTGCCATTGATGGGGATCGACTTCGTGATTACGTGTTGGTTGGGGCGATGAATCCTTGTCCCTGTGGATTTTTAGGCGATAGCCAGCGGCCGTGTCGATGTACCCCTGTTGAGATCCGTCGGTATCGTTCGCGCGTTTCGGGGCCGCTTCTTGACCGGATTGATATGCATGTTGACGTTCCTGCTGTGAGCACCCATGAGGTGGCACAACCAGCCGATGCGGAGCCGTCTGCCGCCGTTCGAACGCGAGTGGTGAAGACTCGCCAGATCCAAGCTGAGCGGTATGCTAGGGAACGGGTATACTGCAACGCACAATTAAAGCCGCGACATGTGCGAACATATTGCGAGATTACGAAAAACATCAGAGAGATGATTGAACGTGCGATCGATAAACTGGGTCTGTCTGCGCGAGCGTTTTCCCGCGTATTGAAAGTGGCGCGAACGATTGCCTACCTTGAGGGAAAGGCTGACATCGAATTGCAACATGCTGCTGAAGCGGTCCAGTATCGAAACCTTGACCGGCGGCTTGTCGCGTAGGGTAGATGACCCGATGACGATTGAAGCGAACGCAGACACTGAGCGGCGCACCGTCCTCATGAAATCCATCGGGGTGATGGTTTGTCAGGCTGCCGCAGTGTTGATAGCTGTGGCTCTTGGAATTATCCTTATCCTGGTGAATCTTGGAAATGGGATCAAAGGCATCAAATTAGGATGGTTTATGCTCACCCACCCGTCAAAGTGGCTTTCAGTGGGTACGGTCGTGGGTACGCCGGTGTGGGAAGTGCTTGCGATTGCGAGTCTGTTGCTCGGTGCGGTGCTCATCTACGAGATGGTTCGGCTCGTGCGTCGACCCCTGCCGGGTCAAATGCCACGCATGAAAAAATTCTTACTCGGGTGTTTCCTGCTGATCGCTGCGCCGCTCCTTACGTTTTTGGCAGATACGGGCCAATGGTGGGTGATGAAACATGCATTTGATTATGAGACCAAAATGTATGTGCTCACTGGGGTGCAAAATGACTACGACCGGTGGTTCCTAAAAACAACGTCTTCCGTGAGTGAGAAGGAACTCCAACGGGATTTTTGGGCAGGATTCAGGAAATACTTTCATGATGATGAATTGGAGATATTGGACGATGACGTCGCGGCGGATACTAGGCAAGTTGAGTGGTGGCATGTGGAATATACCGATCTTATCGAGGTGATTAAGCAAAGCCCGCATCGAGCGATTGCCACCAGTTACCGTGCAGGATCAACAGGGAATCGTCAAGGACGTCTCAAAACCTCCATTGGCAAGGATGGAGGTGTCGTGCTCCAATTGGTCTTGGGTATTGACGGATCCCTATCTGATGTGGTGAACGCACCTCAGGTGACGACGGTCATGAGGGATAATGATCGCGACGGTACCCCGGATGAGTTTCAAACCATTCCTGCGATGGAATGGGGATATACCGGGCCGGTAACGCTGGAAGGATTTATTCCATTGAAGCGAGAAGCAGGTTTTGATGTTGTGTATGGATTGTGGTCGCAGGGGATAGGCTATGCGGTCAATTTTTTCTTGCATGGGTATGATTCTACGCTGCCTCGCGGTTTATTTCCTGGGAAGGAACAGGACGTCTGATCATTACTCACCATCGCAGAGGAGTCAGCGTAGAAACATGATTGCGAGATTGTGTAGCATCGGCGGTGTATGTATTATCGGCTGTATTCTCCTTTTCCCTCTTGGCGTTGGAGCCGAAGAAAAAGGCATGACACAAATTACGACCGAATGGCACGGGCTGGAAAAGATTTGTGGTGTATGGGAGATGCATGTCCACAATATGTTGAATCATAAAGAATATCAGTATGTGTTACAGGTTCCCCCAAATCCCAATGCAGGCCCAATTCCGTCGAAACTTATTGTCAACGGGAACACCGTGTATATTCGGTGGGATTTTCCAGGTGGTTTCTCGGAAGAAAGCATGTTGCTCCGACGCACAGGCGGGGTGATGGATGGGACATTTACGAATTTTGCCGGAGCCCGAGGGGGCGTGTCCGGAAAACTGGTTCGCCCCTGTGTCCAGAACGATGAATGATCGACAAGAAAAAACCATAACCGCAAAGGCTGGAGAAACCTTTGAGATTCGTCTGTGGGAAGATCGGACGCGTGGTGAACTGTGGGTATCAACCTATGACTCGGAGCAGATGCTGCTCATCGATGATGATTTCGAGCGAAAATCTGGCGGAACCATCAATGATTCTGGAACGCGGATATTCCAGTTTCAGGCTGATCAGCCTGGGACCTATGAACTGGCATTTGAGAAACGGTTGGGCTGGCGTTTTACCGCCATCAAGCGGCGTGACTACGTTGTATCTGTGAAATCATAAGGTCAAACCACATGTCTGATATTGCCTATCTCAATAGCGAATTCATGAAGCTTTCAGAAGCCTTCGTGTCTGTTGAGGATCGAGGGTTTCAGTTTGGTGATGGAGTCTATGAAGTCATCCGAGTGTATGACAAGACGCCGCATTTGCTGCGAGAACATGTCGATCGACTCAAGCTCAGCGCTGCATCTATACAGCTGGACGAACGTCTTTCGTATGAAGAGTGGGAAAGAATCGTTCGCGAAGGCATCGATCGGAGCGGGTATGCTGACGCCAAAATCTATATCCAGTTAACGCGTGGCGTCTCGCCACGTGATCATCGCTTTCCGGTTTCCGCACCCCTCACCAGGGTCATGACCGTACGTGAAATCGATCTCGAGGACCCACAGCTTCGAGAAAGCGGGGTTCCGACAATCACCGTTGATGACATCCGATGGAATCGCTGCGATATTAAATCGCTGAATTTGCTTCCGAACATCCTTTCGAAGCAACACGCTACGCAAGCCGGGGCGTTCGAGGCCTTGTTCGTCAGGGACGGGTTTGTATTCGAGGGCTCAAGTAGCACCATCATGGTGGTCCGACATGGCGTATTGCACACGCCACCCGAAGGGCCAAGGATTCTGTCGGGAATCACACGCGATTGGGTGTTAAACTTAGCCCGTGCGAACGAAATTACAGTTGCTGAAGAGCCTGTCTCACTGGCGATGCTGTTGGGTGCCCAAGAGGTTTTCTTGACCGGGACGACCATAGAGATTATGCCCGTAGTAACAGTCGACGAGCATCGAATTGGCGATGGCAAACCTGGTGAAATCTACCATCGTTTATATCAGAAATTCCTCGCTTCGATTTCATGAAAGGAGAAGACTTCTGGTCGTGAGAAACATCTGTGTTATTTTCGCTGTAGTCATAACGATGCTTCTCAGTGTCACGGAGTCATTCGCCGCTTCAAAAGCTGAAATAGATGCGCTGGGCTGCGGCATCCATCGGGTTTCAGCTGGGAGCGCAGGTAAAAACCGAGATCATTCTTTTCATGACCGAACTTGTGTTGGAATCATTCCGCCACAGCGGCGGATGGGAAGTGGGCGTTGATGCGAGCGTCGCGATTGCCGACATAGGCGCTGCTGGAGAGATCGGTACGAATACTGCCCGAGAACCCATCATCGGCTTCATCTTTTCCAACAAGGGCCTCATGTACGACCTCTCCCTCGCAGGATCGAAAATTACCAAGCTGTCGAAGTAACGGATTCCCTCTCACACAAAGCACGGTTTTTTTCTGTCACTCGTTATATAAGTGGCACCACACTTGGTGCTGTGTCTTTCCTTCCCCAATTTGAATCAGTGGTGGTTCTGTTGTTTTGCAGTGGTCCATGACTTGGGGGCAGCGGGTGTGGAAACGGCATCCCGACGGAGGGTTGAGCGGAGAGGGTACGTCACCGGAAAGGGGAATGCGTTCTGTCTTGAGGGTTGGGTCGGGGATGGGATTTGCTGAGATTAAGGCCTGGGTGTAGGGGTGTTTTGGTGCTTTGAACAGTTCGTCAACAGGCGCAACTTCCGCGAGTTTGCCGAGATACATGACTGCAACCCTATTCGCAATGTGTTGCACAACGTGGAGATCGTGGGAGATGAATAGGTAGGACAGGTTGTGTTCTTCCTTAAGATCCTGAAGCAGGTTCAAAATTTGGGCTTGGATTGACACATCCAAGGCCGAGACGGCTTCATCGCACACGATAAATTTTGGTTTCAAGGCCAGGGCTCGCGCAATTCCGATCCGTTGTCGTTGTCCCCCGGAAAATTCATGGGGATAGCGGGATTGATAGGTTGGAGACAGACCTACGTGCTCAAGTAACGCGGCGACCCTTTGTGCCGGTGTTTGGCCGTTGGTGAGTCCGTGGACGCTCATGGCTTCGCCAATGATTGATCCGACGGTCATGCGTGGATTCAGGGAGCTGTATGGATCTTGAAAAATAATCTGCATGTGCGGCCTGGTGTGCCGAAGTTGTGCTGTGTCCATCGCTGTGATGTCTTTGCCATCGAAGACGACAGTCCCGGACGTTGGCTCCATGAGGCGAAGGAGAGTTCTCCCTACCGTCGTTTTTCCGCATCCTGACTCGCCGACCAGTCCTAGCGTCTCGCCTTCATAAATCTTGAACGATATGTCATCAACGGCTTTCACCCATCCAGCAATCCTTGAAAATACTCCGCTACGAACGGGAAAATACTTCTTGAGATTGTCTACCTGGAGAAGCGTATTATTCGACTGTTTGATCTTGCTTGTCATCAGTACCGTGACGCGCGAAGTGTCACGTCGGCTTTGCTCCACGCTTTCTCATATCGTTTGTGCGCCTTGGCCGCATCACCGGTTTGCCCTTGTGCTTCAAGGCTTTGTACGAGACCAAATAGTGACCAGCCGTTATGCGGGTGTGCGATTAAGTCTTTTTGGTATACCGCTTGGGCTTCTTTAGGTTTTCCTGCGTCTAACAACGCAGCTCCTAGAAATTGGCGGACTGGCACATACCAGTAGGGTGGTTCCATGTATGGTAGACCGTCTTCGAAGGCGACGGCGGTCTCAAAGTGCTGAATCATCTGTTCCGTATGCTTACTAAGACGTGCCTGCTCGCCAGAGAGGATATTGTCCGCGATGTCGAGAAGCTGACGAACTGGAAAGGATCCGGCGACATCAATCAGCTTCTGAAGTAAGGCCCCCTCTGCAATGTCTTGGAAGGAGTCGCGCTCCTGCGTCAACTTCTTCGTCTCGCGCTTGGCGGCCCACGCAAGGCCGCGCACGTAATGCCACATGGCGAGATGGTAAGCAAATTCCTGGGCTGGTTTTGATTCAGCGAGAATTTCATCCCATTTCCCAAATTGCGCCAGTGCGAGCAACGGAGTAGGGAAAAATCGCTCTAGTCTTGGAACCTCTCGCACCCGTTCCATTGAAACATTCTCGATGAGCTTTCTCGCAGCGCTCATTGCGACATGACTACGTCCTTCAAAGCTTGCGGCATGCCAGAGGAAGTGAATGTTGTGAGGATAGTAGAGTGCGGGATAAATGCCTTGAGCTTTGCTTTGGGTAAAGTATGATTCGTCAGCTTTTGCGGCCAGTTCATTGGCGATTGACGCGTCGTGATACCGGCCGATGCGGACGTAGATATGCGCGGGCATGTGGACTAGGTGTCCGGCTCCAGGAACCAAGGTTCTCAATCGGTCCGCGGCAGCTTCTGCACGGTTAGGTGTGGGAGATGCTTCCACCGCGTGAATATAGTAGTGATTCGCTCCAGGGTGACTGGGCGTCCGCTTAAGAATGAGTTCTAGGGTCACGACGATCTCTTCGGTGACCACTTTAGCTTGTCCATCCGGTTGCCAATAGTCCCAGGGTGTGGTGTTCATCAGCGCTTCGGCAAATAGCGTCGCGGCGTCCATATCGTCAGGGTATCGTTGCCAAAGGTCCCGCATTGCTTTTGCATACGCCAGGGCTAACGTCTTCTGGTTTTCACTTGGTTCTTCGGCATAACGAGGTTGTAGCGCCGCGATGTACGCTTGCTCGGCTTTGCTTGCCTTGTGCGAAAGCTGAACGGCTTTTTGGAGAGCGGCATACGCTTCAGGTACGGTGATATCAGCCATGGCCGCGTTGATATTCGGGCCTAGGGCCAGGGCCTCGCCCCAAAAGCACATGGCGCAGGCGGGATCGAGCCGTGAGGATTCGCGAAACGATCGAATCGCTTCGGCGTGATTGAATGCGTAAGTGAAAATCATGCCTTGATTGAAATAGCGCTGGGCGAGAGAACTCTTGGTGGTAATCGTGCGGTGATAGGTTCCGAGGTTCTCAAACAGCGGTGCCTGTTGTGTGGCTGCCGCGTGTGGTCCCGTGATTCCCAGCATCAATGCACAACAGGTCAAGACAAATATCCGTGCCATCATTGCACCTCTGATTTGTCGTACAACCAACAGGCTGTCTCGTGCGTAGGCTCGGTTTGAATTAACGCTGGTTTCTGATCCATGCAGTGGTCGAGTCGATCCCTGCAACGAGGCGCAAAGTGGCAGCCTCGGGGATAGAGAAGCGGGGAGGGAACCATGCCGTCAATTGATGCAAGACGGGTGGACTGTTGCCCCGGGCGGGGAAGCGCATTGAGAAGGGCGTTTGTATATGGATGCTGCGGGTTCTTAAAGAGCGTCAGCACATCAGTTCGCTCCACGATTTTGCTAGCGTACATGACCACCACGTTACGAGCAAATTGTGCCACGATCCCCAGGTTGTGTGTGATCAAGAGGATGGCCATGCCCATGTCGTCCTGCAAGGTTCTTAGTAAATCGAGAATTTGAGCTTGAATCGTCACATCGAGTGCAGTGGTTGGCTCGTCCGCGATGAGTAGGTCGGGGCCGCACGCGAGGGCCATGGCGATCATCACTCGCTGCTTCATCCCACCTGAAAGCTCGTGGGGATATTGATCGATTCGTCTCTCAGGTGAGGGAATTTCTACTCGATCCAATAATCGTAGAGATTCGGCCTTTGACTGCTCTTTGGTAAAACCCTTGTGTGTGAATAATGCTTCTCCAATTTGATCGCCGATTCTGAATACCGGATTGAGCGATGTCATGGGTTCCTGAAAGATCATTCCGATCTTATTGCCACGAATGGCTTGAAGTTCTGGTTCGCTAGCTTGCGTCAGGTCCTGCTCGTCAAAGAGAATCTGGCCGTTAACGACTTGTCCTGGATAGTCAAGCAATTGCATGATTGAAAGAGCTGTGACTGACTTTCCACATCCGGATTCCCCAACCAGGGCGAGGGTTTCTCCTGCCTGGATTTGAAAGCTCACATCCTGTACCGCACCGACTTCACCGTTTTCAGTGAAGAAAGATGTCGACAGGTTTCTGACGTCGAGTAATGGAGTGTGTACTGTGTTCACTTATCGTCTTCGCAGTTTCGGGTTCAGCGCCTCGCGTAAACCCTCTCCGAAAAGATTGAATGCGAGGACGACGATGAGGATGGCGAACCCAGGGATGAAAAACAGCCATGGGGCATCAAAAATAAATCCTTTGCCGTCGGAGAGGATATTCCCCCAGGTTGCAAATGGTGGCTGGACGCCAAAGCCTAGAAAGCTGAGTGCAGATTCGGTGAGAATGGCCGATGCTACTCCAATGGTGGCGGATACAAGAACGGGGGCCATCGCATTCGGAACCATATGGCGAAAGATGATTCGGCGTTCTGGGAGGCCCAATGCCTTCGCCGCGACAACAAAATCCTGCTCTCGCAACGACAAGAATTCAGCGCGCACGAATCGCGCGGTGCCCATCCAACTGGTAACACCGATCACGATCATGATGTTATAGATACTCGGTGGGAGTAGTGCGACGACGGTGAGAATCAGGAAGAACGTCGGAAAACAGAGCATGACGTCGGTAAAACGCATAATCAGGGTGTCGACAGTCATGAATCCGAGTTTGACGTTGCCGTAGTAGCCGGAAAGTCCCCCGAGCAAGATTCCAATCGCCACTGATATTCCGACTGCGATAAATCCGATCGAAAGCGAGACAAACGACCCTTGAAGCATACGAGCGAATACGTCGCGGCCCAGTTCGTCGGTTCCGAACAGATAGATTCCGAATACCGGTCGATCTTCACTAGGAATGAGATCGGTGGATGCGTCTGACATTGGAGGAAGGAACTTATCGGGGAGACGCACAGTTGACGGATCGAATATCACCACCCATTCGGTCGTAACCTTGGCTGCAATCGCCAGCATCAACAGCACGCCTAACACGATCATCCCGAAGATCGCCAGCCGGTCCTTCTTGAGTATCCGCCAAAACTCCTGCACCTGCGTTTCATGCGGGGGCAGTTCGGCTATAGTTTCCCTGTGAGGGCTCATTGCTGATTGCTGAGTGTTCATCGTCATCACTGCAACCGAATCCGAGGATCAACCACCGCATACAACAGGTCGGAGACCAATGTTCCCGCAAGTGTGAGCACGGCAGCGATTAAGTTGATGGTAAGAATGACGGGGAAATCGCGTGCCAGAATGGCCTCATACCCCAGACGTCCGAGCCCTGGCCACGCGAAAATCTGTTCGAATATGACCGAGCCGCCAATGAGGGCCGGCAGCAGGAATCCAAACATTGTGACAAACGGAAGCAACGCGTTCTGCAGCGCATGGCGGTAAATGACGTTATCCTCTGAAAGGCCCTTGGCGCGGGCTGTTCGAACATAATCTTGCCCGATGACTTCCAGCATCTGCGAACGTACATATCGCGATAGGACGGCAATGCCACCGACCGCTGAAAGGGCAGAGGGGAGCACGAGGTGCCAGAGTCGGTCCATCGATCGAAATGCGAGGTCAGCATCCTCCATACCAAAGGTCTTCATCCCAATGACAGGTACGTTAAAGGTGTTGACCACCCACAAAATCATAATGTACGACAAGAAGAAGCCTGGAATTGAGATCAGCGCATAGGCGGTGAACGTAGTCGTCCGGTCGTACACAGATCCTCTTCGAATGGCTGCATAAATGCCGGTAGGAAACGAGAGACTCCATATAATGAGGGTTGCACAGATAAGCAAAGGAAGTGAGTTGAGAAAACGCTGCCAAATCTTTGGGAGGACGGGTTGGTTATCTTTGAATGATTTCAGCTCCCCAGTGAAAAGATCGCGCATCCAATAGCCATATTGAAGATACAACGGATCATCTAGGTGAAATGCGGCACGGATAAGTTCAATGTCAGCCGGTTTCATCCTCGGATTTGATGGATCAACCTCGCTCGGTTCGCCTGGCGCTAGGTGCACAAATGAATGTGCCACAATGGAAACAATGATCAGCGTGACGATACGTTGGAGGATATTTCGTGCGATGTAGGTCCACATAATCAGAATGCCGGCGTATGTTCCAGTTTTCGCCACTTATTAAAGTAAAACTGAATGGATCCACTCTTCAGCGGATAGATTTTTTTGTACTGCTCGTTTCCGTCCGGCTGTCGTTCGACAATCACGATTTTCTTGTCGAGAATTCTGGTTCCCTTGGCCGCATAGAGAAAAGTATAGGGCTGGTCTTCGTGAATGGTGCGATGCAACTCATGCGCAAGTACCCGCTGTTGGTCACGATCATATTCTTGCCGAATGCGCACGATGAGTTCGTCGGCGTGTGGGTTGTTATATCCGACAAAATTTAACTGTTGTGGGCCGGCTTGGGACGAATGCCATATTTGGTATAGGTCGGGGTCAATGCCCATACTCCACCCCAGCACTGTGGCGTCAAAATCACCGGTATTGATAAAGTCTTTCAGAAACACCGCCCACTCAAAGTATTGCGTATTGCACTTGATGCCTATTTTCTTCCAGGCGTTTTGTGCGATCGACATGATATTTTTTCGAACAGAATTGCCGCTGTTGGTGACCATGTTGAACTCGAAAATCTTTCCATCTTTTTCGAGCCATCCCTCTGCATTTTTTTTCCACCCCAGAGATTCGAGTAATTTGCGTGCTCCGTCCGGGTCATAGGGAATTGGCTGAATTGACTCGTCATACCATTCTGTGACTTTGGGAAATGGCCCGGTGACACGCTCGGCTTCGTTATACATAATATATTGAATAATCTCATTGGTGTTGATGGCCATGCTCATTGCTCGGCGAACCCGAGGATCGGCGAAGAGTGGTTTACGGTTGTTGTATCCAATGTAGACATACCCAAACCCAAGGCTAGAAAAATTCTGATATCTGTCGTCCTCACGATAACGCGCGACTTGGTGTGGAAGCGCAGAATAGAAGTCAACGGCCCCTGTACGAAACTCTATCTCCTGGAGAAGCGACTCTGGGATGATTCGGACGATGTATTGTTCATACTCCGGAGCCCCCTCCCAGTAATATTCATTTCGTTCAAGTTTGATAAACTGGTCACTCTGCCATTCGACAAAGCGAAATGATCCAACACCGACTGGATTGCGGTTGAACCGGCTATCACGCATGCCGAAGGTTGCTCTCGTCGCGTCGGAGAGGTCGCGATCATTCATTTCCTTTTGCATCGCAGCGTCATTCAAGAGATGCTCTGGAAGAATGCCCATCGTCCATGCCGAGATGGCGGGGGAAAACAGCCGTTTGTAGATCACCTTCACGGTATGTGAATCTAGAATCGTCACGCTCTTGATCGGTTCGAAATCCGAAGTGCGGGGGGAGATGTTTCTGGGATTCATAATCGATTCGTAGGTAAACTTTACGTCGCCGGCATCTAGCTCCTGTCCGTCGTGGAAGCGCACGCCTTTCCGCAGATGAAACAAAATTTCCGGATTATGTTCGGTGACGCTGAGGAGTGATGGGAATTGCGCTTTGACTTGCGCCTCAATTTTTGCGTCCACTGAATCTATAATTTGGATATACGTGTCATGTGCAAAATTGGTGCCGTATTGCGCTCCGATAATAGGCGCTAATCGATCGAAAAAATCCTGATCGACTCGATTAAGAGTAAACGCAAGGCGTTCAGGAACAGTGATCGATACTGCGACGGATGTCGTTTTCGATTGATTGTTTTTATTTGGGGTGAGTACTTCGACCGTCGTGGTGCGAAAGCCCGATGGCATCCCGCGTATATTGAGCAATACTCCATCCAGTTCAGGAATGGCTCCGGAGTTGAGCGCATGCTGTATTCGTTGTTGAATGAGTGTGCCAGTGGCCTGCCGACCATCAGGAAGTTGAGAGTCCGGGTCAACAAGCAAATAGGCCTGTTCGGTAATGGTCCAGTCGGTGGCCAAACGACCGCGGAGCGCAAGATTCTCGTCTAAATCCAACAGGCCATCGAAGACCATACCGACGATATTGCTGCTTGCACTATCCGCATTCAAAATGGGATTCAAAATCTTGGCATCACCAGATGATGCCTCGATGTACTTGAGAAGTCGCTTGGGGTTTCCTTTCGCCTGCGTCTCATAGGTTGGAACCCAGAAGTAAGACTGCAAGAGAATAGCGGTTAACAGCAGTGGAATGAGAATGAGGAGGCGCTTAAGCCACATACAATTTAGGGACAAGCCTTAGCGAGCGGGATTCGTCGATGGTCCGGTTACGTTCGGTTCATACAGGATTTGTATGGTATTGCCGTCAGGGTCTGCCATATAGAATGAATAGCTTCCGTCGCGATGTTGTTTTGGCTCTTTGGTAATTAGGGCCTGACAACTCTTGACCCAAAGGAACATCTCGTCAACCGCTTCTGGATTCTCCATGAGAAACCCGAAATGATCGAGTGCCCCCTCGTGGGCGTTTTCCCGAGAGGGCGTGACGGAAGATATTTGATGTAACGCCAGATTGTCTGAACCCGAGCTGAGATAGCTGTTCAGTGGATCAGGTTCCCATACAGGCCGCATCCCGAACACGCGGGCGTAAAACGCTTTTGACCGCTCGATATCAACAACACGAAGGGCGAGATGCCGGAGGCCGAGCATATGCGGTGGCTGATTCACGTCGGTGTGATCCATAGTATTCGTCGCTGTTCAAACTCGTTGGTAACGAGAGCAAAAACTACCACGAACCAACACAGCCGGGCAACGGACCTTGGTCAACCCAGCGGTGCGGGGTGGGTAGGGGGCTCGCGAGGTGTTGGGCTTTGCAGTTCTGCAAACTATCGTATAATCACCTCGACATCACGAATACGAAACGGAGGGAAATTATGCGTTTGAGATCACATCTGATCAGCATCTTACTTGTCGCGAGCGTGATGCTGACTCCCCATCTGCTGTATGCCGTAGGAGATGAGGTGATGTTTCTGAAGGTCTCCTCAGGAACGTTTGACCATCCACACGATCTTGCGCTCGGTCCGAGCAATCAGTACTTGTACGTTGCAGATTTAGGGAATCACGTGGTCAAGGTTCTCGATCCATTTTCCCTAAAGACCCTCGGTGTGATTGGGAAGGGAGAACTGACGGCTCCACATGATGTGGCCTTCGATCGTATGGGTCGATTACTTGTGGCTGACAGTGGGAACGATCGGATTGCGATTTATAAGGTCGATGGCGCGAAGGCGACGTATGAGGCAGAATTACGTGGGGGCTTGGGAAGTCCTGAAGGCGTGACGTCTGACTCTCGCGGAGTCATCTATGTGACCAATACGGGATTACACAGCGTTCTTGCGTTTAAACATGGAAAGAAAATTAATGCTCTTGGTTCCCACGGACCGGGGGCTCGTCGGTTTGTTCGACCGCACGATATCGAGTTCTCCCTCGATGGCCAACTCTATGTCGGCGATCCAGGGAACAATCGCATTCAAATCTTGAGTCCGAGTCTTGACGTGGTTGGAACGTTTCGGGGTGATGGGGCCGATTTTCACGAACCTAAATATATGGCGATAGACGAAGGTGATTGGCTATACGTTGCAGATCAACTCAATCATCAAGTCAAGGTGTTCAATCGATTCAGGAAGTCTATTGCGACGATCGGGACAGGAAAAGCTGGAAAGGGGAGTGATCAACTCGACGGCCCGGAAGGTGTTGAGGCACGGATCGGTCATATCTGGATTTCCGACACGCACAACGATCGGATTGTGTTATATAAGTGGAAGCCGCCCGTGCATTAAAACAATGATCATTCATCTCTCTCAGCCTGATCGGAACCTCGAGCTTCAAGGGCCCAAACAGGTCAAGGTAATCCTAAAAGAGCTCAAAATCGTTGCGGAAACCGTCCTGGTTATTCGAGACGATGGGCTTCTGACGGAAGATGAGATGGTTCGCGATTCGGACAGCATCGAGATTCGACCGGTGATTTCTGGAGGCGCGTAGATGAAATGTCGTAAGTGTCCTGGCAAAGCGGTGTTATCAATTCCACGCCACAATACCGCGTTGTGCAGTCCCTGCCTCACCGAGTATGCTCATGCCCAAGTGGAACGCGCGATCGGACGGGAGAAGATGTGTACCAAGGAGGACAAGATCCTCGTTGCGGTCTCGGGTGGGAAAGATAGTCTCGCGTTATGGGATATGTTGAGGAAATTGGGATATCAGGCTGATGGGCTGTACGTAGATTTGGGCATCGGGCAATACTCGATCCGATCACGTGAAAAAGCGGAGGCCTTTGCGGAATCGCGCAACGCAACGTTGTTCACACAAGACGCCACCCCAGATGAGAGCATTGGCATTCGTGAGTTGGCCGATCTCGTGCGACGTCCTACCTGTGCGACGTGTGGGTGTATCAAACGATATCAATTCAATCGCACGGCGGTTGATCAAGACTACGATGTCCTTGCCACTGGGCATAATCTTGATGACGAAGCTGCCCGACTTATGGGGAATGTCCTACATTGGCAACAGGAGTTCCTTGAAAAGCAGAGTCCTGTCCTGCCGGCCTCGATGGAAGGCTTCGCGAAAAAGATCAAACCTCTCTATCGCTTGACCGAACGAGAGATTGCGGCCTACTGCGTGGTGAACAGTATTGACTACATCGTTCAAGATTGCCCGATGGCGACGGGATCACGGCTGCTTGTCTACAAGGAAGCGCTGAATGTCATTGAGCAAGCATCGCCAGGATCCAAGCAGAGTTTTTATTGGGGATTTCTCGATCAGCAACGAAAGAAGGCGAAATCAGATCAACCATCGATATCCGACCAGGACCGCGCGACACTTCATCCATGTGAAGAATGTGGTCAGCCGACCTCGGCGACGATCTGCAGCTATTGCAAGTTGATGGCGAAGGCGAAAATCCATCAAAAAGTCTCGTAACCTTGTCGCAACGCAATCACTCCCTTCTCTCGATCGTCATCCCGATTCATGACGAACGCGATAATCTTTCTCCATTAACCGAGCAGATTATCCGTGTTCTCTCACATGCTCAGGAACCCTATGAGATTATCTATATCGATGATGGAAGTACCGACGGGAGCGATATCGTCCTTGATGAACTCAGTGTGGCACATGACGTGGTAAGGGTGTTTCATTTTGCGCAACGTTGTGGGCAGACTGCGGCGTTCGATGCCGGGTTTAAGCAAGCCAGAGGCGATCGCATCGCCACACTCGATGGGGATTTGCAATATGATCCCACAGATATCCTCCGGTTGCTTCCATTCAGCAAAAATTTTGACCTTGTGTGTGGGAGGCGAGCGACACGACATGACGATGCGATACGTGGATTTTCCTCTCGGCTGGCCAACGTGGTCCGGAATCTCGTGACCCATGATCATATGCAGGATACAGGGTGTTCGCTGAAGATCTTTAGCCGCCGACTGATTGACCGGTTGCAGCTTTTTGACGGAATGCATCGGTTTTTTCCGGCCCTTGCCAAGATGTATGGCTTTACGGTTACCGAGTGTGATGTCCAGCATTTCCCACGCGCCCACGGGACATCTAAATATGGGATCCAAAACCGCCTGTGGCGTGGGCTCGTGGATTTGTGTGCGGTCTGGTGGATGAACAAGCGTTGTTTGCGATATGAGTATCAATCCTCGGAAGCGAATCAAACGAAAAAGGAGTTACCATGAGTGAAGCCGTCTGGGTCTCAATCGGATTTCTTGGGCAGATCGCGTTCTTTTCCAGATGGTTGGTGCAATGGATTTATTCAGAACGGCGAAAAAAAATGGGTGTGCCCATCGCATTTTGGTATTTGAGCCTTGCCGGCGGGCTGATTACGCTTGCGTATGCCATATACCGGACGGATCCGGTATTCATTACCGGCCAAGCGGTTGGTGCGTTTGTCTATATTCGCAACCTGATGCTTATTGAGAAACATTCCCCACCGGCATGAGCTATGACTGTCTTGCGTAAGGGAGGAGGCATGGAATAGAATGGCCAGTCTTCCAGAGCTGGAATAACCGTTTCTGGAGGAGGTCAACCTTTCACAAATCTTATAGGGGGAGAAGACATTATGGCAGCAGACGTGAATTCAAAAGCACCGGGTTTCGATTTGTTGAACACCAAGAGGGAATCCGTGACGCTTGATAGTTTGAAGGGGAAAAAGGCGGTGCTCGCGTTCTTTCCTGCAGCGTTCACAGGCGTATGCGAGAAAGAGCTGTGTACGTTTCGGGATTCGATGGCGGAATTGAATGGTTTGAATGCGACGGTGCTTGGCATCAGTGTGGATTCGCCCTTTGCCAACGGGGCGTTTGCCGAAAAGAATAAGATCGAATACCCGATTCTTTCCGACTATAATCGTGTGGCCGTGAACGCGTATGGAGTGGCCCACAATGATTTCGTTGGAATGACAGGCTATACCGCTTCAAAGCGGTCGATCTTTGTTCTTGATGCTGGGGGCACCATTACCTATAAGTGGGTGTCCGATGACCCTGGCAAAGAACCTCTTTACGACGAAATTAAGGCAGCATTGAAGAAGTAACCTGGGGAGTAATCGATGAGATGCTCCAAGTAGGGAAACGCGCTCCAACATTCAATTTGGAGTCGGATTCTGGAGAAAAGGTTTCTCTAGCCTCGCTACGTGGCAAGCGGGTGGTGTTATACTTCTATCCGAAGGACGACACCCCCGGTTGTACGCAGGAATCCTGCGATTTTCGCGACAACCTTGCCCGCGTGAAAGCGCAGGGCGCTGTCGTATATGGAGTGAGCAAAGACAGCGTCGGTTCCCACCAGAAGTTCAAGCAAAAATTTTCATTGCCCTTCCCGCTGTTGAGTGATCCTTCGCATGCCATGATCGAGAAATATGGCGTGTGGAAGGAGAAAAAGCTGTATGGGCGAGCCTACATGGGTGTTGAACGAACAACGGTCATTATCGATGAACATGGCAAGGTCGCACAGATTTTTTTGAAGGTCAAAGTGACGGGCCATGCCGAGAGCGTCATCGAAGCCCTTCAGTCAATGTAGCCACAGATTCCCTCGCTGTTTGTATTATGATGTCGTGTTCGCGTTGAACGAGCTGCCGGCCTGACGTGAAACCTTATATTTTAACGCCGACTTCAGATACGCCTCCTCATCCCACCTCTCGTATTGACTATGAAGCGGCGCTGAACGCTGCGCAGCTTGAAGTCGTCTTTTCTCTTGACGGGCCACTTCTGGTGATTGCCGGTGCTGGAAGTGGGAAAACGCAGACCTTGGTCTATCGGGTCGCTCGCCTCATCGAACAGGGTATCCATCCGTCGCACATTCTGCTGTTGACCTTTACACGTAGAGCCGCCCAGGAAATGCTTCAACGCGTTGGATTGCTGGTTGGTGGCCAGAGTGACCAGGTTCGCGGCGGCACCTTCCATTCAGTCGGGAATATCTTGCTTCGTCGCTATGGACAGTCCATCGGTCTAGATTCAAATTTTACCATTATGGATCGCTCAGACGCAGAAGACGCTATTCAGCTTCTTCGTAGTGAATGCGGTCTGCATGAAAAAGGGCGACGCGTCCCAAGGAAAAACACGATTGCAGAAATGTTCAGTAAGACCGTCAACACCCTGCGGCCTTTAGATGATGTGATTTTTGGAGACTACGCGCATTTCGTCGAACTCATTGATGACCTGCAACAGCTTCAGAGGGCCTACAAGAATTACAAGGCCAAACACTCGCTGGCCGACTTCGATGATCTCTTAGTCAAACTCGACGAGTTATTGGACAGTGATGCGGCATTGCAAGAAGAGGTTTCCAGATCTTTTCGTTACATGCTGGTCGATGAATATCAGGATACCAATTTCCTTCAAGCCAGGATTCTACAGAAACTGGCGTCGGCGCATCACAATATTATGGCGGTGGGTGATGAGGCACAGTCGATCTATTCATTTCGAGGCGCGACGTTTCGAAACATCATGGATTTTCCCAACCAGTTTCCGGGGACGCGCGTGATCAAACTCGAAGAAAATTACCGGAGTACGCAGCCAATCCTGAACCTCGCGAACGAGGTCATTCGTGGAGCCGAGGAATCCTATGACAAACGCCTCTTTTCGCGTCGGGTCGAAGGGGCCATGCCTGTTCTTATTCGGGCTGAGGACGAAAATACGCAATCGCGGTTTGTTGCACAGCGGATCCTTGAATTGCGAGAGGAAGGAACCGCGCTGAACGACATCGCTGTCCTGGTGCGTTCAAGCTATCAGGCATTTGACCTCGAAATAGAACTTGGGAAGCGGGGGATCCCCTTTATGAAGCGTGGAGGGATGCGGTTGATGGAGACCGCGCACGTGAAAGACCTGCTTGCCCATCTCCGCGTGGTGGAAAATCCCCATGATGCGGTGAGTTGGAATCGTATTCTGATGTTGATTGAAGGCATTGGACCCAAGAAAAGCGCGCAGCTCGTCGCGCAGGTGGTACAGGAGGCGACTCCGGGGGCGTGGTTGGTGGAGATGGCACAGCGGATGCGGTCGACTGGCCTTGCCGAATTTGCGGGATGTATGAAGCGGCTCGGTGAAATGGAAGCGTCATCGCCCACAGATCTCCTGAGCCTTGTCTCAACCTATTATTTACCGATGCTAAAACAGCGCTACGATGACTATCCGAAACGGATTCGTGATCTCGAACATATTCAGGCGATTGCGGCACGTTACGATCTATTGCAGGTGTTTCTTTCAGATCTGACCCTCGAACCACCGAATGAGTCTGTCGCTGATGTTGAAGGCGAACCGTTCGACGAGGAACGGCTCGTCCTGTCGACGATCCATTCGGCCAAAGGTCTCGAGTGGTCGTGTGTTTTTCTCTTATGGCTGCTGGATGGCAAGTTTCCATCAAGCTATTCAATTTTTTCAAATCAGGAGCTTGAAGAGGAACGGAGGTTGTTTTACGTGGCCATGACGCGTGCGAAACACCTGTTGTACTTGAATTACCCGGTCAATATTTATGATCGACAGGCGGGTGCGGTACTGTCGCGACCGTCACGGTTTCTCGATGATGTACCGGCTACCCTTCTTGATTCCTGGGTCTTAATCGATGGGGAAGTGTCAGAATATAGCGGGTATTAAACTAGGTGGGGTGTTGAAAGAAGGCAACAAGGGCTAAGCCTGCCACGGCGAGGCCGCAGAGGGGATAGAGGGTGAGTGTAAGCGTATTGCCTCCTGCCGCACCAATGAAACTTGGTGCATAGACCAGAAATCACAAATAGAGGACAAATACGTAGTTGGCCAACAGGCAGCGCTGAAGGCGGCGTAAGAGAAGGAAAATGCTGACGACCCCAACATATGCAGCCATCTGCCATGCGGGAATGACAAGGCTGATTCCTCCGAGACTCTGGAGTGCGGTAAGATCCATCGGGGCTTCCGAGCACGCAGGTATTGTGCCGGTTGAGATAGGAGCATCTGGATATTCAAGTCTTGGCAAGTTCCGGCCAGCACGATAAATCCCTTGCGCGGATGTCGTCGGTCAAGCCGCTGCAAGGGGTTCTTCCCAAACCCTATGCCCCAGCAGAAGTCGCGCACATCAGCGTGAGGCTCTAGAGGATGGGGAAAAACGCCCAGGCCCGCACTGAAGATTCACTCTTCAGCCTTTAGCTTACATACCTGAGTTACAGCTAGTCTTCTTATCCAAACGGGCGTATGCTTTTGTTGAGCGAGATGATTGATGGACTCATCGAAAGCGACAACGAACCATACATAACTGTATGAGGGAGGACGCCATGGCCAGATATCTCATCCTCAGTCTTGTTTTTCTTGCAACGAGTGTTGTCGTGCCGTCATCGGCACTCGCACATTCGCTCCTTGATGTCGCACTTCACGACGCCGCGAAGAAAGGGTCGGTCGCCGAAGTTGATGAGCTCATCACAGCAGGCGCCGATGTCAACGCCGTCGATGAAGCGAAAACGACCGCGTTGCACATGGCTGCGCTTGGAGGCCATGACACCGTCGTTCGGCGCTTGATCTCCGCTGGCGCGAAAGTCAATGTCAAGAATGAACTCGGCCTCACGCCTCTTCATGTGGCCGCAGACCGAGGCCATCTTCCGGTGACCGACATGCTGATTGCCGCAAGCGCAAACATCAACGCTAAAACGGATGACGGAAAGACCTCCTTACATATGGCAGCATTTTTCGGGCATAAAGCCGTGGTGACTCGGCTTATTGATAAAGGCGCAGATGTCGATATCGAAGACAAGGCTGGAACCACCGCGCTGCACTTGGTCGCGCTGCACGGTCGCGAAGATGTGGTGGATCTGCTGGTCGCCAAGGGGGTCAAGGTGAACGTGAAGACCCTCGACGGGGTTACTCCTCTCCACGTTGCGGTAGTGAAATCCCATCGGCCCATTGTCACGCGGCTTATCGCAGCAGGAGCGAAGGTGAATGCCAAGGACAACGATGGTGATACCCCACTCCATGTCGCCACACTGATGCGCAACAAAAGCATGGTGGAGTTGCTGAAGAAGCATGGGGCCACGGAATAGACTGACGACGCTTCGCGCCAGCCAGCTCAAGCGCTATATTGGGGCCGCGAAGCCTCGCTTCGAAGAGATGCTTGCCGAACTGGTCGAAACGCCATCCGTCAGTGCAGATCCACAATATGCCGGAGATGTCCGTCGATCGGCCACGCTCGCGTCCCAGTTTTTCAAACACGTGGGTGCGGACGCTCGCATTATCAAAACATCCGGGTATCCCGTCGTCTCTGCAGGATGGACCGTTGACGCTCGCTTTCCAACCCTCACCATCTACAATCACCTTGATGTGCAACCCGCCCAGGAGCCGCAATGGCGTCATCCCCCATTTTCATTTCGGAAAAAAGGCGGAGTCTATTACGGCCGAGGCACTACAGATGATAAGGGCCCGGCCATCACCGCCCTGCTCGCCGCACAATATGCGGCCGAGGCAGAAATCCCGATCAATGTGCGATTTTTATGGGAGTGTGAGGAAGAAATTGGAAGCCCGAACTTTGGAGATGCATTCAAGCAGAAGGGGCTCATTCCTAAGCCGGACTCGGTCCTTGTCTCAGACACCATCTGGGTTTCTCGAACCAGGCCGGCCATTCCGTACGGACTTCGTGGGTTGCTTGGTGTGCGGCTGTGCCTCCAGACAGGACACAACGACGTTCATTCAGGCGTGACCGGTGGCGCCGCACGCAATCCACTCGCCGAATTATGTGCCGTCGCTGCTGCGTGCGCGGATGCGCATAGCGGTCATGTCCATATCCCCGGTTTCTACAAGGCCGTCATTCCGCCGTCTCGATCTGAGCTTCAAGGCTTTCTTGCCTCGGGATTTCGGGTCGCGCACTTTAAAAGAACCCATGGCTTGCGGGCGATTCGGACGACCGATCCCGCAGATCTGCTCAAACGAATTTGGGCATGCCCGACCTTTGAAGTGCATGGCCTGGTTGGCGGCTACGCCGGTCCAGGAATTAAGACAGTCGTCCCTGGCCAGGCGGAATTAAAAATCAGCATGCGGCTCGTCCCTGACCAGAAGCCGGAACACATTCTCAAACTCCTTCGAGACTTTGTGGCAAAGATCAATCCTTCAGTTCGTGTCGTGGGCGAAGGCATGCTGCATCCCTATAAAACCTCAATTGCCGACCGATATGCCGACGCCGTCCGCGAGGCGGTCAGAGAAGGATTTGGAAAAGACCCTGTCTTTATCCGAGAAGGCGGGTCTATTGGCGCCGTTCCCAAGCTCGCCAAACTATGGAACGTCCCCATTATGTTCCTGGGTCTCAGCCTTCCTGAGCACGGCTATCATGCGCCAAACGAACAATTCGATTGGGGCCAAGCGATGGGCGGCATACGAGCATTTGTCTCTTACTTTTCTAAACTCTCCAAGGTACCGTGACCTCTCCAGCCGTACCATCCCAGTAACCCAAATCCCAACCCAATCCACACCAGTTCTCGAACACGTCGCACCAACGAAAACGAGACGCCGGCCAAGGTCGACTGCCCCACGGCAAGAAACAGCAGCACAATTCCCCCTTCCTGCACACCAACACTCCCCGGAATAATGAAGCCCATGGTTCTCACCATGGTGGACAGCGCTTCGATGGCCACTGCATCGAGAATGGAAAGCGGAACATCGAACAGAACACCGAATAGGTAGACCTCAAGAGTACCGATCACCCAGCCACCCAAGAACCATGCAGTGGATATCCAAAATTTTCCCCCATCTTCGGCATGAAACCGCAAGAGATTTGCGTCGAGCCGCAGGAGTCCTTTTTGATGCCGCTTCAATTTCCGAGCAAGAAAGCCGATGTTCTCAGCCAATCGCATGAGAGGACGGGTAAAACCCGTTCGCTGCCACCGGACGAGCACCCCAATACCAAACACGCCAATGCCAAGCAGAAGCAGGATTCCAGGTAACAGCCCCGGAATCGCGATCGATCGTTCCGACGCCAGGTAAAAGGCCCCAAAGCCCACGAGGATAAACATGATCTGCGCAATGGTCATCGTTGTCTTCGCAACGATCACACTACTCGCGGCCTCGGCCATATCCACGTGAAAACGTTTGAGCAACAGCGCCTTCACCGGCTCCCCTCCTAGATACGCTGATGGAAGGGTATTGTTCAGACTCTCCCCTGCCGTTCGGACCAAGAAGAGACGCACAAATCCAAGTTCCTTTGGCCTATGGTGAAATGCAACCTGCCACCCGATGGCATCGAATAGATACACCAGCAAATATGGAAGAAACAGAAACAGGAAGGGCCATCCGACCTGCTGGAAGCTATGAAAGAGTGCACGCGGCCCGGCGGATTTGATGAGCCAGGCAAACAGACCAATCCCAGCGAGGAATAAGATGAACTTCACCCAGGACATTGGAATCCATCGCATTGCGGCATACTACATGAACTCATCAAAAAATATCTCGGCGACTTGCGAAATCATCGGGACTCATTTCACCATTGCGTACTTGCGACCTCTATTCTGTATTGTGTATTGTCAAAGCCGACCAATCGCCAACCAATTTATGAACCTCTCGTATACCAAATGCTGCGGAACCCGGATCCTCAAACATACTTTGCTGGGTCTACTTATCGGCACTCTCTTCTCCCTTGGCTCAAAGCCGGCGGTGGCTTCGTTTATGACCTTTGAGTCCGGTCACGTTCGCCCACTCGCGCTCTCACCTGACGGGACTCGCCTTTTTGCAACCAATACACCGGATAACCGCATCGAGGTGTTCAATATTACGGCTAAAGGAATCACACATCAGTATTCGATCCCAGTAGGAATGGAGCCGGTTGCGGTCGCAGCACGGACGAATACCGAAGTATGGGTGACGAACCACCTCTCAGACAGCGTCTCGATTATCGACCTTCTCTCAACGCCAGCCCGCGTGACCAAGACACTCTTAGTTGGTGACGAACCGCGGGATATCGTCTTTGCCGGTTCTGACAGCCGTCGCGCCTTTATCACGACGGCACACCGTGGGCAACATCGTACCCATCACACCATTGCTGCAGTGCCTGGTGCTGGAGACCCACAACTCACCACTCCAGGTGTTCCGCGCGCAGATGTCTGGGTATTTGACGCGCTGAATCTTGGAGATGCGCTTGGGGGAACCCCGCTGAAGATCATCACATTGTTTGGAGATACACCACGTGCCCTTGCCGTGACCCCCGATGGTACTACTGTTTATGCCGCTGTGTTCCACTCCGGCAATCAAACCTCAACCGTGACGGAAACAGCGGTATGCGACACCAGCGATGCCAACATCGTCAATAACGTCGTCGAAGGCCCCTGTCTGGTTTCGGGGGTCACCATGCCCGGAGGCATGCCGCTGCCACACCACAATGCCGACGGAGACAGACGCCCGGAAGCGGGGCTTGTCGTGAAATTTGACCAAACGATCGGCGCATGGGTCGATGAACTCGATCGCAATTGGAACAATGCCATTCGTTTTACCCTCCCCGATCTCGATGTCTTCGCTATCGATACGACCACACTTGAGGAAACAGCCTCTTTTGCCCATGTCGGCACTGTCTTGTTTAATATGGTGGTTAATCCGGTAAACCAGAAGGTCTACGTTTCAATGAGTGACGCGCGTAACGAGGTCCGTTTTGAAGGATCAGGAACGTTTGTGCGAGAAACGGCTGCGAAACCGATGGGAGAGCCGGCGTCGATGCAAGGACACGTGCACGAAATGGGAATTACGGTTCTTGATGGAACCCAGGTGCTTCGACGCCACCTCAACAAACACATCAACTACGACATTCGTGTGGCCCCACCGGAAGTGAAGCAACATAGCCTGTCCATTCCCCTAGATATGGCGATTTCCGGAGATGGTGCGACACTCTACGTCGCAGCGTTTGGCTCGAGTAAAATTGGGGTATTCGATACGGCCGCACTCGAAACTGATACCTTTGACCCGACATCCGCAAGCGCGAACTACATCGAGGTGAGCGGAGGCGGCCCAAGCGGAATTGTTCTGGACGAAACGAACCAACGCATGTATGTGCTCACACGATTCGACAATTCCATCTCGGTCGTTGATCTGACAGCCGAGAAAGAAACCTCGCATATCGGGATGTTCAATCCCGAACCCGTTCATGTCGTCAACGGACGCCGCTTCCTGTATGACGCGCGCATATCGTCGAGTAATGGTGAGTCCGCCTGTGCAAGTTGTCATGTGTTTGGAGACTTCGACAGTCTCACCTGGGATCTCGGAGATCCGGACGGACATGTCCTCCCCAATCTGATTGAGGTTAGACGACGAGGCACCGCGGAATTGTTCCCTAATATCAATGGAACCGGAAATGTGCAGGAACTCCACCCGATCAAAGGACCTATGACCACTCAGACCATGCGTGGCATGGCCAACAAT
>JYMV01034880.1_pt1 | contig 29645 bp, 29 predicted proteins | sample 338911 | NCBI WGS metagenome assembly JYMV01 (sample SAMN03354496, study PRJNA234377) | hydrothermal vent metagenome | biome: Deep sea; feature: Hydrothermal plumes at the Eastern Lau Spreading Center, Western Pacific Ocean; material: Seawater | place: Tonga | collected 2009 | depth 2000 m m
GGTCTGAACCCAAGTTCAGAGCTTGGCGTTATCGCTGGCGATGACGGTATTGGTGGTTCACCCATGATCGACGGTCCTTTCGCTGGCTTCAACGCCAACTTCGATATCACCGCGATTCACATTACTAACGTTCCAGTTCCTGCCGCTGTTTGGTTGTTCGGTTCTGGTCTTGTGGGTCTGGCTGGTATAGCCTCGCGACGCCGGCAACGTTAGACTCAGGTTCGGCGTTGTGGCTTGTGCGCCAACCCCAACACGCCAAGCAACGCAGGTATAAACAACCAGATCGATGCCGGTAGCGGGACCACCAGTGACGGTTCAATGCCAGTAGTAACGAAGGGACCGCTAGATCCAGTCTGGCGGGTGTCCACTGAGACGTGAGACGGTGGCACGTGGCCGCTGGTGATCAACGGCGCAGAACCAACGGTTGCCGCCAGCACCGAGCCCGGCACCAGAACCAACACAACGCCAAGCATGATTATGTGACGTAATTTCATCGGCATTACTCCCGATCGCGCCCCTTTAAGCATAGCTCACTTATCGTGGCGATGGCAGAAAATCGCTGTCGCTGGCATACTGACAAGATCATTCAATAAACTAATGGGAGCACGATCCGTGTCTCATCACCATGAAGCCGGTCAACGGCCCTTTGTTGCGCTCAAGATTGCGGTATTAACCATCTCCGATACGCGCACGCTCGACAACGACATCTCGGGCAAGACCCTGACCGATCGTATTGCTGAGGCCGGTCATGCGGTTGGCTCACGCAAGCTGTGTACCGACGATATCTATGAGATCCGCGCGGTGTTGTCTGACTGGATTGCCGACCATAACATTCAGGCGGTGGTCACCACCGGTGGCACCGGTGTTACCGGGCGCGATGGCACTCCGGAGGCGGTTGCACCGCTGCTCGATAAAACTATCGATGGCTTTGGTGAGGTGTTCCGTAATATTTCCTTTGCTGAAATTGGCACATCAACCATGCAGTCGCGTGCGTTGGCGGGGGTGGCCAATGGTACGTATATTTTTTGTTTACCCGGATCATCAGGTGCATGTCGTACCGGATGGGATGAACTGATCAGCGCTCAACTCGATTACCGCACGCGGCCATGCAATCTGGTCGAACTCATGCCTCGCCTTAAAACCGGCGGCACTTCACACTAAAGGTTAGTCATGCAAGAACGTGATCAACAAATACTGCAAACTCATGCCGTGCTGATTGTTCAGGTGGTTCATACCTGTGGTAACCCCGAGCACAAACAGGCATTGCTACTGGCGGTGAAGGCCGCAGAGAGTAATGGCTGGGTCGTGCTTGCGCAGACCATCCGTAAAATTCTCGATGGAAATCGGGATGATGCCTTGCTTAACGGTCTCGATGAAGAAGACCATGTCATCATCAAGGCTATACTCAGGGGGCTGCAAGACCCATCAACCCTGCCCGACCCCACCGCCAAGGCCGACGCCTCGTCCGCCGCGCCGGGATTGGCAAGCATCATCCATGCGGCTGGCACGGGCGATACCGGGGCACTGGAACAGATCGCTACCATGGCCGAAGGTATGAGTCGTGCGGGTGGCGACATGGCCATGATCGCGGGCTGTATTCGACCCATGGTCAATGGCGAACGCGATGCCAACAAGCTATGTGAAAAACTCAGCCTAAGCAGTGAGGGGTTGGTCCTTGCGATCTTGTCGGAACTGGGCAAGCTAACACCGCAGTAAACCCCACAATATGTCCGGCTTGTTCATCCTTATCGGCGCGATTAGTGCTCTGACCTCCATCGCGTTGGGGGCCTTTGCTGCACACGCGATTGAGGATCAACTCACGGTGGCGAATCTGGCCATCTATGCCACTGCCAACGACTATCACATGATGCATTCGCTGGCGTTGCTGTTAATCGCATTATTATTACCTCACGCAACTTCACCCGCATTGATAACACGCGCAGGCCTGACTTTGTTGGTGGGCATGCTGATCTTTAGCGGTAGCCTGTATCTGCTGGCGCTGCTTGATCTACGCTGGCTCGGTGCGATTACCCCGATTGGCGGAGTGCTATTGATGATCGGGTGGGCAATACTGGCCTTCGCAGGTTGGCAGCAACTCAGACAGGATCGTGATGATTAACGGCGTGGTGCTGGATCAGGCCAGCTTCGACCAAGGCGATCTGAACCTCGACGGTCTCAGGGACTGCGCGGTTAACTGGCAGTGGCATGAGCAGACAGGTCCCGATACCGTCGATACGAGACTCGATGGGGTGACGGTCGTGATAACCAACAAGGTTGTGCTTGATGCCGCCACCCTGCAACGCGCCACTGCTCTCAAGCTGGTTTGTATTGCCGCAACCGGAACCAATAATATCGATCTTGCGGCTGCCGCGACGCTAGGGATAGAGGTCCGCAACGTTTCAGGCTATGCAACCGCATCCGTGGTGCAACATACCTTCGCGCTGATCTTGTCGCTGACAACGCAACACACCGCCGTACAACAAGCACTCGCCCGCGGTGACTGGCAGGCGAGCACTCAATTCTGCCTGCTGCAATTTCCGATCGCGGAACTCGCCGGGAAAACTCTGGGCATCATTGGTTATGGTGAATTGGGTCGCGCCGTCGCCGGTGTTGGCCGCAGCTTTGGCATGCGCGTTGCTGTCGGCGCACGACCAGGGACGGATGCGCACAATGATCGTGCTGATCTGGATGAATTGCTGCAACGATCCGATATCATCTCGCTACACTGCCCACTGGCGGACAACACTCGTAATCTGATTGGGCCGCGCGAATTCGAACTAATGAAGTCCACCGCCCTGCTAATCAATACCGCGCGGGGTGGCATCGTGGATGAGGCAGCGCTGCTGCAGGCGCTACAACAAAAAAAAATCGGCGGTGCGGGGTTTGATGTGCTTGCCGATGAACCCCCGCGGGCCGGCAATGTATTACTTGATGCGAAGCTGACCAACCTGATCGTGACGCCACACATCGCCTGGGCCAGCATCGAATCACGCCAGCGGTTAATCGACCAGGTAGCGCAACAGGTGATTCAGTTCATAGCCGACCGTTGAGCGCTCACATCAGTTCGTCAAAGCCTGCCTGTTTATACAACTTCTTGGCCTTTTCCAGATCCTGTTCGACCAGTGTGCCTTCCTGATACATCATTGCCATGGTGGTTAACGAACCCACCAGCCCCTGCTCCGCTGCGCGCAGAAACCAAGTCATCGCCTCAGCGCCGTCTTTCTCAACGCCCTCGCCCTGCATATACATAAATCCAAGACCATGCTGGGCCAGAGCCAGACCAGACTCGGCCGCTGCCCGCATCATCTCCACTGCCTTCGCCTCATTAGCGATCATACCTAGGCCATTCTGGTACAAAATCCCCATGCGATATTGCGCCTCCACATCACCTGCCTCCGCCAACGGCATCAAAAAATGTGCGGCCCGGGTAAAGTTTTTCGACTCAAATGCGGCAATACCACTAGACAGATCCATATTCAGCTCGAATTCGGACATCGGGACTCTCCATTACGTGTATCAATAACCCGTATTGTACCCCATGCCCGTATACTGAAGCGTAATCCAAGGTCTACACTAGCGTAGACACGATAACCCCACTAACCTCAGGAATATTGTGTTACCCAAACTTTTTCGTCTACTCAAGCTGATCGTGTACTGGATTGATCACGGCGTGTTTACGCTGATCATGTATCTGCTCACGTTTCTGCCGCGCGCGCTGCTGGCACGTTTTTACCCACGTCTGTTTCGCCTGTGGTCCATGTCGTTTGTGCATGCACTGGATGTCGATTTGCGGCTACTGCAAAACCATCGCAAGCCGTTGCCGGAGCATTTTCTGATGATCGGCAATCACCCGTCTGCATTTGAGGACATTGGTATCCCGGCGCTATTTGACGTCGCCAGTGTGGCCAAACACGAGGTCAAGGACTGGTGGATAGTGGGACGCATCAGCGCGGCCGCCGGCACCCTGTTTGTAGTGCGCGATTCGAAAGACTCGCGCACAGCTGTATTCCAACAGGTTATCGATGAACTCGGCCGTGGAAAAAACATCGCGCTGTATCCAGAGGGTGGGTGCAAGGGACGCGCGATTGCGCCATTTCGCTATGGCGTGTTTGATATTTCTCTGCAAACTGGCATTCCCATTGTGCCGGTGTTTTTGCACTACGAGGCGCAAGATGTATTTGAGTGGCGTGCACCGCAGACCCTGCTGAACAAGATATGGCATTTTCTGACCAGCCCCAATAACCGCGCCAACTACTACGTATTTGATGCCATCGACCCGCGTGGCTTTGATAGCAAGGAAGACTACTGCGACCACGTACATAAGCTGTATCTGCAATGGCAAACAAAGTACCTCGAATGAAACACGATTTTTCGCGCCAATAACGTAAGCGCTTGCCCCATTTTTTGACTCGACTATACCTAGGTTACCGACATCGTTTTTTCGGAGCTGAGTATGACAACAGGGGTGATACCTCAGGTGGGACTGTGGCTCAAGGATGTGAGTGGACAGATATTTGAAATCGTCGCGGTTGACCGCGGACTGGACTCGGTCGATATCCAGTATTACGACGGCGACATCGCAGAATTTGATAACGACAGCTGGCAACAATTGGAACTGGTTGCGGTCGCCGCACCAGAGGACTGGTTCGGCTCATATGACATAGAACGCGTGGATTATGGCGTTGATCTCGATGTCGCCAGCGGTTCGCCTCCTATTAATTTTCTTGATGAGCTTGATAAGCAGCACTAATTAAACTCGCTTAATCACCGCGACGCCAATAAATTCATCTATACTTTAAGTTACAGGTTTTATTGTAAGCCAGACGAATTGCGGTCCAGTGGGTCTAAAGGAGAATGGAATGAATAGACGTCTGTATTTCTTATTGCCCGATGTGGAAACCTCTCGTCAAGTTGTCGATGAATTGCTACTCGCACGCATCGAAGAAAGACACATTCATGCGCTCGCCAAAGATGGCACCCAAATGGAAGATCTTCCCGAAGCTGGCCTGCTTGAAAAAAGCGACTTTGTACATGGCATCGAACAGGGATTAGCGGTTGGTGGTGTCACCGGCATGCTGGCCGGACTGGTCGCAATCACCTTTCCACCCGCGGGCCTGATACTCGGCGGTGGCGCGGTACTCGCAACCACCTTTGCGGGCGCCGGTGTCGGTGCATGGGTTTCTGGCATGGTCGCAACCGACATACCCAACAGTCGACTGACTGAGTTTGAATCCCAAGTAAAGGCGGGGGACATTTTAATGATGGTTGATGTCCCCAAAGACCGCGTCGATGACATCTCCAGCTTGGTGAAGAAACACCACCCGGAAGCCGATATGCACGGAACCGAACCCACCATACCGGCATTTCCCTAAGTTTAGTTAGACATTAGTTTTATCCGCAAGTCCTTGGAGTTAACCAGCGAGCCATCCTCCCGGCTCGCTGGTTTTTTCTATCCCGCTCATCGTCATGACCATGGCGCGTCTGCGTCCGATACCCGTCACCCCGACCTCAAAACCCCGCTCCCAACCGCTTTGGCAGCGCGCCCTCAAACTACAATATAACGTCCGGTTTTCAGGCGCTTGTGGCCTATTTCCCCGCTTCAACCATTAGTCTCATGGGGTTTTGGCACAATCCTTGCTAAAACTATCAGTGTACAGTACCGCTATTACACACAAGCGACATCAGACGTTAACTAAGACTTCAGGAGGTGAAAAATGGCCGTCACTTACGATATGAGTACCGGATACATCATAAAAGGCGTTGATCAACAGACTGACGTGGCAGAAGCAGAACAGGCGTTGTATCGCGCCGAACATGACTTGCAGTTACTGCCCGTAGGCCATGCCGAAGAAGAGACGACTGATGCCCACCCTGCGGTCATCGCTGCGGCTCTGCATCACATTCGACAGCGCGACTAGTAACGGAGCGGTCTTGGCTTCCGCTCCTACACCTCGCTCACCAATTCGCGCAGCATCTGCAGTGCCTGCGCGTGGTATCCGCCACCAAACAAGTTCAGGTGGTTAAGCACATGGTACAGATTGTATAAGGTACGCCGTTGACGGTAACCGGCATCCAGCGGCAATACCGAATCGTAGGCCGCATAAAAACCACCATCACAGCGACCGAACAATTCGGTCATCGCAATATCCGCTTCACGATCACCATAGTAAACGGCGGGGTCAAACATGACCGGATAGCCTTGCCCATCGGCCGCATGATTGCCACCCCATAAATCTCCGTGCAGTATCGACGGCCATGGCTGATAGTCGCTAAAGAACCCATCCAACTGTTGCAGAAATCGCTCACCCAGGTCTTGTAACTCACCACCGTAACCTTGCCGCGCAGCGAGTCCGAACTGATAGCCAAAGCGTTGCTCACGCAAAAACGATACCCAGTCGGAGGTAAAATCGTTTACCTGTCGTGTTGATCCGATGGTGTTGTCACGGTGCCAGCCAAACTGTGATTGGTGTTTGCTATGCAAGGCCGCAAGCTGTTCGCCAAATAAAGTCGCTGTGTGTGGGCCAGGCGTCGCAAAGGCAACGTACTCCATCACAAAAAATGCGCTGTGGTCGTCGGCGCCAACCACCACAGGAACGGGTACACGCGGACCACCCTCACTGGCCAACGCCAACAGACCTTCGCGTTCGGCTTCAAACATCGGCCGGCTTGAAGGCCGATTGGTCTTGACGAAAAAATGCCGGCGGGAATCGGAGATCTCGAATGCGGCGTTAATACAGCCACTGGATATCGACTGCTGGCGTTGGATCGAGAAGGGTTCTCCCGTTGCAGACTGGATAGCAGAGACCACAGACTGTTCGGATTTCATCTCACTAGCCCGGATTGGTAATGCATCGTCGCAAGATTGCGCCGATTATTGTTGGCACAGGGAATATTTCGACCGTGCGGCACACAAACCGTATCAGAATTCGTCTTCGACCGCCCCGTCCGTAGCCTCTGTTTCGGGTGGTTCAATATCATCAATCTCGATACGATCACGACCCAGACGTTTGGCTTGATACAGGGCGTGATCCGCTCGTTCGATAAAGGAACTCGGCGTTTCACCATTCTGGTAAATCGCAACACCGGCTGAAAACCGCGGTGCCGATTGACGCTGGCCATCGACCTTGAAGGTGGTGCTTCTGGCCTTGCCCTGTACCTTAACCAGCGAACGGCGCGCGCCCTCCGCCGTGGTGTTAGGCAACAACACGACAAACTCCTCGCCGCCATAACGCGCGACGAAATCATGGTGTCGAAACCTACTCAGGATTTCTCGTGCGTAGGCCTGCAGGGCACTGTCTCCGGCCGCATGGCCATATTTGTCATTAATCTGCTTGAAGTGATCGAGGTCAATCACCGCCAACGCCAACGGCACACCATAACGCTGAACTCGCCCGACCTCATCTTCAAGACGACGCAAAAAAGCTCGTCGGTTAGGTAGCTGCGTCAGCTCATCCGTCATGCTCAGCAGGCGCACTCGCGTCAACTCATCCGTCAATTGCTGACCAGAGTCTTCAATCTCGCGCATGAACGAATTGGTCGTATCCAGTGCCTTGGAAAAATGCCGGTGGCCCACCATCATTCGTTCGATCTGCCCCATCAGTTTCTGCCGCGCGTCACCTATGTCCGGTTGCGCATCCAAGCCTTTCAGTTCACTGAATACGTCTTCCAGCAAACCGCCAAAACTCTCGGCTTGTTCACTGGTCTCCGATACACTCTCGGAAAACGAATCCTGCAACGCCTGAATTTCATTTTCCTCGGCCTCGGCCAGAGCGGTTTCCGGTGCCTCTGAGCGATGACCATTGCCGTTACTTTCGGTGAACTCATCTTCAAGTTCACGCATGAGTTCAGATCCCCGGCGATCATCAACATCGATACGCCTGCGTTCTGCTTTGACGGGTGCTTGGGGTGGTGTCGCGGTCTTGATTGTTGGCCGTGGATCAACCACGGGCTCTTGGGCGGCAGCCGGTTTAACCGCATCCATTCCCAGCCCGGCGAACAACGGCGCCAGAGTACTCTCCAGCACGCCAGCCTCGACCGACAACTGGTTCTCCGGCAATGCCAGTTTCGCCAATAATTGATCGATGTATTCCTGCAAGGTATCCAGCTCCGAGCTCGATAGCGGCGGTTGCAGCAATTTATCCAGCATCATCAATTGAACTTGTAGCAACGAACCTGGCTCAGATTGACGCGCATAAGTTTGCAGCAACGAGGAAAGCAGCGCCGCGTAGGTTTGTTCTACACGCGAGCGATCAGCTTCATCCTGCCCCAGGATACGGGAAATTTGTCCATACAGAAGCTCACCTGACGCGGTATGACGCAGCGACTCGATCAACGTCAGCGCCTTACGGACACCGCTGCGTTGAAATTCAGATTGTTTGTCAAAATCGGCCATGAAACGATCTACTACAGGCCACACATACTTGTGCCGCACACTCAAAGACATCCAGTCAATTGCTTGAACCCTAGTTCATACAACCCGGACATGACCAGCGCCATATCCCAGCGAAGAATAGACCCCTGAGTAGAAAAAACCGTAACTAATTAACAGATGTCGTCCGTACAACCGCAGTTTTTCATTTCGACAGATACGGGCAACCTAATCTGTGAACGGCATCTTACTCAACGCTATTCGAGCAACCGCGCACAAACCAGAATAAACCCAAAACCAGATTTGCGCACTAATCTAGTCAGTATTAAGCACTAATCGTGCCGAAGGATACAACTAGTTGATTTACATCATAAAATAGAGGGAAGCCAAAAGGCTGCCTGGAGACGCGAAGTGGATATGTAAAAATTTCTGACAGATTAGTCTAACTTAGGGGCACCACTGCGACGCACCACGACGCCCGACAGTCTGCGAATTTCGGTGGGTTTGGCGAACCCGCCGGTCGCCCCTGACAGAATATACTGCAGTTGGTCGCCGAAGATTCGGCGCACGCCCAAGGCACGGGTCTGCGGAGGTTTGCCGACGATATTAGCGCTGGTGGATACCAACGGGCTCTGTGAGCGCTGACACAATGCGCGAATCAGCGGATGCGCGCTAACCCGCACCGCAAGCGTGTCATGTTCGCCGCATAACCACCACGGCACGTGCTTGGCGGCCGGCAACAGCCAAGTGACAGCGCCCGGCCAGGTGGCCAACACGGGACGCCACTGTGATTGCGATATCGGCGCGAGATAGGGCAAGAGTTGATCCACTGACGCGGCAACCAGAATAAGGCCTTTATTCGCGGAGCGATGCTTGAGGGCGCACAGTTGAGTCACGGCATCGCCGTTCAATGGATCACAACCAAGGCCATAGACGGCCTCCGTGGGGTACGCAATCAAGCCACCGCGGCCCACCGTATCGGCCGCGCGTCTGATCCGGAACTGAGACAACCCGCTAGCCCGCATTATTCATGAATCGCTGTAATCAGGCGTCGTCTGACGTCGTGCTGACCTCGTCGCCATCTGACTCAACTGCCTCAGAAAAGTCACAGGATTTACTCGGACACACCTTCTCGGCGCCGCGTCGCTTGGTTACCTTCAGGGTCAGTATCGGCCATGCACACGTTGGGCAGGGCTCATCCAGCGGCTTGTTCCAGATGGCGTAATCACAATCCGGATAGGTGGAGCAGGAAAAAAATATCTTGCCGCGCCGCGACTTGCGTTTAAGCATCGAACCCTTGTTGCATTGAGGGCATTCCACCCCGGTGTCCTCGGGTTTTTCCAGCGGCTCCATAAATTTGCACTTGGGATAACTGCTGCAACCAATGAACTTGCCATAACGACCATGCCGCACCAACAGTGGCGACTCGCACTCGGGACAACTGCGGCCTTCAACAATTTCCGGGGCACTCTCCGAGTCATCACCCAAGTTGCGCGTGTAGTCACAGTCGGGATAGGCGGTACAACCGATAAACAAACCACGTCGTCCGAGTCGCTTGGACAACGGCTTGCCGCAGGTTGGACACTTTTCGTCGAGCATCTCCTGCGTCACATCACTGCGCTTGACGGTTTGCTCCTTGTGATCCACCAACTCCTTGAAGGTGTCCCAAAAATTCCTCATCAACGGGATCCATTCCTTCTCACCCCGAGACACCGCATCAAGCTCATCTTCCAGCTTCGCGGTAAAATCATAATCAACATACTGGGTAAAATGCTTGGTCAGAAAACGGTTAACCACACGACCCACATCGGTTGGATGAAAGCGCTTGGTCTCGATCTCCACGTACTCTCGTTGCTGCAGCGTCGAGATAATACTGGCGTAGGTGGACGGCCGACCAATACCATACTCTTCCAGCGTCTTGACCAGACTCGCTTCGGAAAAACGCGGTGGCGGCTCGGTAAAATGCTGGCCACCTTTCACGTCCTTTAACTCAATAACCTCACCTTCCTGCATCGGCGGCAACAGTTTTTCGTCACCATCGCCCGCCTTGGCATCGTCGACACCTTCTTGATAGACCTGCATAAACCCCGGATCACGCACCGTTGAGCCGGTGGCTCGAAACATATGCTTGTCGCCACAAGCAAGATCCGCAGTGACCGTATCGATGGTTGCATGAACCATCTGGCAGGCAACCGTACGCTTCCAGATAAGTTCGTAAAGTTTGTTCTGATCCGCGCTCAGGTGCGCACGAATCGACTCCGGCGTCAGTTCAACACTGGCGGGGCGAATCGCCTCATGCGCCTCTTGCGCGTTCTTGCTTTTGGTTTTGTACGTCTTTGGCTCCGCCGGCACGTCGTTACTACCGTACCGATCCGCAATCAACGCGCGAATCTGATCAAGCGCTTCATTGGCCAGCGTGACAGAGTCGGTACGCATGTAGGTAATCAAACCATTCTGTTCGCCGTCGATCGAGATTCCTTCATACAACTGCTGTGCGACTCGCATGGTGCGCTGCGTAGTGAAACCCAGTTTGCGCGCGGCCTCCTGTTGCAAGGTTGACGTAGTAAAGGGCGGTGCGGGATTACGTTTGCGTTTGCGCTTTTGCACCTTGGCGACCTTCAGGTTGCCATTCGCGGCCTTGCGCAGGGTATCGACCGCCGCCATTGCGGTCGCTTCATCGGTAATGCTGAATTGCTTCTGCTTTTCGTCATCGAGTACGGTTAAACGGGCAGGAAAATCTTTCCCATCCTTCGCCGTCAGCGCGTCGATGGTCCAGTATTCCTGACGCTCAAACTTCTCAATCTCGTCTTCACGTTCGCAAATCATACGCAACGCGGGACTCTGCACACGCCCGGCCGACAGCCCTCGGCGAACCTTCTTCCACAACAAGGGGGAAAGATTGAAACCCACCAGATAGTCCAGCGCCCGACGCGCCTGTTGCGCGTTCACCATATCGAACGACAACTCGCGGGGATTGGCCACCGCATCATTCACGGCCTTCTTGGTGATCTCATGAAAGACAACCCGGTGCACCGGTTTGTCTTTCAACAAGTTACGCTCTTTCAGTATTTCGTACAGGTGCCACGAGATCGCTTCACCCTCGCGATCCGGATCCGTTGCGAGATACAGTTCGTCGGCTTTTTTCACCGCCTTGATAATCTCTTCAACGTGCTTGGCGTTCTTGTCGATCAGCGCATACTTCATTTCGAAGTCATGCTCGGTATCGATCGCGCCTTCTTTCGGAATCAAATCACGCACGTGGCCGTAGGAGGCAAGAATCTTGAAATTCTTGCCCAAATACTTGCCCAAGGTTTTGGATTTGGCGGGGGATTCTACAATCAGAAGATTCATACGTAACGGATCAGACCTACGCGCAGCTCATGGGGCTGCAGACCAACTCGAACAGATTAATGTAGCATGCCTGAGATATGGCAATGCAACAAATCCTCCATCCACTCGTGTGCACCGGGTTCACTGGGATGGTAAAACAGCACCATCAGCACCACCCAACGCAGTTCATCAAGTGACACCTCATCAGAATCAAGCGCCATCACCCGGTCTATGATGCGTTCACGCATCGCGGCATCCACCACGCCACGCGCCTCAAGCATATGCAGTACACCGCGAATCTCGGCACTCAGTTTGAACATCTCGCTTTGACTATAGACACGGATGGAACTGCTCGCACACAGTGCCTGATCGACGTGCAAGGTATCGCGGCCCAACTCCTCGAGCCAGTTAAAGGCACGATCGATTTCGCCCTCTGGGAAGCCCGCGTCCAGCAATTCATCCTCAATCGAGGCTTGATCGGGTCCGAACTCAAGTTCTTCGCTCATAAAGTTCTCGAACAAGTAAATCAACACATCAAATATCGACTGTTTCATGCGTCCTTCTTGCCTGTACCTTGCGTAAGAATAATCATAACCAATTGATTTTAATAAATAATGCCAAAAACTTTGGTTCGGTTATTGGGTTGAATCCAGCCATTCAATAGAAAACGGCGGGAAAACACAAGCGACCAGACCGGAAATACCCCGCTATCGGGTGGATTTACCGCGCCGATACCCTCGCCCCGCTACCGGTGAAACCACCCCATCGAGCTCCAGCTGAAGCAACTGGGCATTGACCTCAGCGACACCCAGACCGCTGCGTCGGACCAGGCCGTCAACCGATACCGGCTCCGAATCGATGCATCGAAGCAGCGCGGTGGCACTCGACGCCCGATCATCATCCGGCAATGATACTGGCCCCAGGGTCTCATCGGGTAATACTGGCCAAAACAGTTCCCGCACCACATCCTCGGCGCCCTCGACCAGGCACGCGCCCTCGCGCAACAGGGCATGACAGCCCCGCGCCATTAGATTGGTCACCGCACCGGGCATCGCGAATACCTCGCGCCCCTGTTCCAGCGCCATCCTTGCGCTGATCAACGATCCACTGCGCGCCGCGGCTTCGACCACCACCGTGCCCAGACTCAAACCGCTGATGATCCGGTTACGACGTGGGAAACTTGCCCGGGTGGGACCCGCGCCGAGCGGATATTCACTGACCAATGCACCGCTATCGGCAATTTCAGCGGCCAACCCCTGGTGTGCCGAGGGATACACCCGGTCCACCCCGGTACCCATCACCGCGATCGTGGCCACGCCGGCTCGCAGCGCTCCTCGATGGCTCTGGGCATCGATCCCGAGCGCCAGACCACTGGTGATGGTCAAGCCGATGCCAGAGAGACTAAAAGACAGGGAAAAGGCTTGATCCAGCCCGGTGGGCGTCGGATTTCGGCTTCCGACCATCGCCACTTGGGGGCGCGCCAATACGCTAGGGTCACCGACGACGTACAGCACCAAAGGGGGATCGGGTATCTGAGCAAGGAGCCGTGGATATCGCGGATCATCACGACTGATAATGCCCTGCCCTGGCCGACTGCCCCAGGCCAGTTCGCGTTCAATCAGCGCATCGTCCGGACTGGTCAGGGCGGCGCGGGCGGTCGACCCAATACCGGCTTCGCGCCAACCATCGGGGCCCGCCGCAAACAGTCGATCCGGGTGATGAAAGTGGTGTAATAGCTGCGCTGCGGTGGCTAGACCGATTCCCGACGCGTGATGCAGCGCCAGCCACGCAGAAAGACCTTGATAAACCATCGATTGCACCTCCTTGTGCAAGGTAAAGCTACGTTAGCCACGTCCTATGGCCAGCATCAATAATTCAGCCCCTTGTCCCTGAAGGAGGGGCGATAACTTAAGGAGTTCTTACCACGTCCTGCAACCGGATCGCCCGAGTGGCATCCATAACCAGTCCATAACTGAGGCGGTCAAAGACCCTGAAAACCATCAGATAACCAGCCAACTCGTCAGGTAACTGTACTGTATCGCGCGGATCAGAGGTGACCTTGTCCATGACCTTCTTGCCCGACCGGTCGATGGCCAACACGTGTCCGGCCTCCATGTTCACATCGGCACCCAGATCGATCACCACCACCTGATATTGACCAATGTGCGATACCCCATCAATCACCGATAAAATCGCGCCCTCGACTGCCGTCGCTGGCGCGTGCGGGACAAAATCCTGTAACAGTTCATCCTCGCCGGTGGGCAACAGACGGTCGCCCATCATCGCCTCGCGCCGGGTACGGGTTAATAACAGCGTGGCGGGATCACCAAAACGCTCAAGCTTGCCGTCGCCGACAAACAAGGCCTCCTGACCTAGTTCCTCGCCGCTATCCGGATCTCGATAAATCTCGTTGGCACGGAACACGCTGTAACGATCAATCGCGTCACCCTCGACACCGCGAATATAAAGCCGATCATTTGCCCCGGCCAGCACGCGTTCCTCAACGACCTGCAGCACATACGGTGCCTCTTCAAGCTCGCTGCTGCTGACGATACGGGACTCGGTCAAAAACTGCTGAATAGCATCAATCGGGATAGCCTGGATCGCGTTGCGATTAGCCGACACGCGCACCTGAGGTGATAACTTGATCGTCGGATGACCGCGCTCCAAGCGCAGAATCGGCTTTCCATCCAGATAAGTGAGTACCAGAATATCGCCCGGGTAAATCAAGTGAGGGTTGCCAATCTGCGGATTAACGTGCCACACCTCTGGCCATAACCAAGGCTGTTGCAGGAATTTCCCGGCAATATCCCAGAGGGTATCCCCTGACACCACCACATAGCGCTCGGGGTGATCGGGTTTGACGTCAGCCGCTGCTGAAGACTGCGAGGAAAGGGAAAAAATAAGCAACACCGAGACCAGTCCGGTTCGGGCGTATTGAAAAAGATTCATGAATCCACTGATTTTTTATCCGGCATTGCACCGAGTGTAGTCGAAACTTCGGTGCACTCAAAGGGTAAATCCCTTTATGTGACGGGGCTCACGCCTTTATAATGGTGCATATTGAATCTACTTCGTCTTCACAGGCCCTAGCATGGCACGTTTAAACATTCTCACATTCCCGGACCCGCGCTTGCGCAATCACGCCAAACCCGTGGATGGCGTGGACGACGCGACCCGGACCCAGCTCGATGACATGCTGGAGACCATGTATGAGGCCCCCGGCATTGGCCTGGCGGCCACGCAGGTCAATATCGACAAACGCCTGGTGGTGATCGACGTGTCGGACGAGCGCAACCAGCCACTGTTCCTGATTAACCCGGAGGTGCTGGAATCACGTGGCGAAGAAAGCATGGAAGAGGGCTGCCTGTCCGTGCCGGGGTTCTATGAAACTGTCAAACGTCCCGAGTGGATCCGTTATCGCGCCATCGACCGGGATGGCAACACCATTGAAGCTGAAACCGAAGGCCTGCTCGCAGTCTGTATCCAGCATGAAATTGATCATCTGGACGGGAAACTGTTTGTCGATTACCTGTCATCCCTGAAGCGCCAGCGCATCCGCAAAAAACTGGAGAAGGCTCAGCGCCAGCCAGACGATCCCGACTCACCTGCCCCACAGGGGCCGGATAGTTCTCATCCGTCCCTATAACCCCCCTCGCGACCCATGAATATTGTCTTCGCCGGAACACCGAACTTTGCCGTTCCCAACCTCGAGGCGTTGGTCACGCAGGGGCATCAGGTCAGCCGAGTTCTGACCCAGCCCGATCGCCCGGCCGGACGCGGACGCAAGGTGCAGTTCAGCGCGGTGAAACAGGCTGCGCTGGAGCATGATCTCGACGTTTTCCAACCACAGAAAATGGATGCTGAGGCGATCGAGTTACTCACCGACCTGCAACCCGACTTGATGGTGGTCGTAGCCTACGGAATCATACTTCCGCAACGGGCACTCGAGGTACCACGACTCGGCTGTATTAACGTACACGCATCTCTGTTGCCGCGCTGGCGCGGTGCGGCGCCCATTCAGCGTGCAATCGAGGCAGGAGATGCCCAAACCGGGGTGTGTATTATGCAAATGGATGCCGGACTGGATACCGGTGATGTCTTGTTGCGCCGCAGTGTGCCGATCTCCTCGCGCGATACCTCGCAATCGTTACACGACACGTTGGCGTCGCTCGGTGCGGAGGCGTTGCTGGAGTGCGTTACCCAACTGCACGACGGTAGCGCACGGCACGAACCACAAGATGGCCGCGACACAACTTACGCAACTCGACTGAGCAAGTCCGAAGCAGAGATCAACTGGTCTCAATCCGCCACCGAAATCGATCGCCGTGTACGCGCCTTCAATCCGTGGCCGGTCACCTTTACCCAGCTCGGTGACGAGACGATCCGCATATGGGAGACCAGCGTCGTTGGCGAACATAGCGGTGCCGCACCCGGAACCATCATTAACTGTCACGCCGAAGGGATTGATGTTGCCTGTGGACAAGGTTCACTGCGTGTCCATATCGTGCAGGCACCCGGCAAACGCGCCATGGCCGCCATCGACTTTGCACGCTCGCGCTCACTTGAAGGCATGGTTCTGGCTAGCCATGCCGACGAGACCGCTAAGTGAGCCGGGCAAAAAAACCGCCGCGCCAACAACCCGCATCGGTCAGCTCACGATCCACCGCGGCCTGCGCACTGGCGCGCGTCTTCGAACACGGACAGTCACTCGACAAGGCCCTAAGCCTGGTTCTGCCGAGGCTTGATCAACCTCGCGACCGAGCATTGTGTCAACAGCTATGCTACGGGGTGCTGCGCTGGCATTTGCGCCTTGAGGCGCTCAGTAAACTGTTGCTGAAAAAGCCGCTAAAGAAAAAAGAACACGAGGTTCGCTGTCTGATTATGATTGGGCTCTACCAGCTCATTTATATGCGCACCGCGACCCACGCCAGTGTCGCTGAAACCGTCAACGCCGCACGTGCCCTGAAAAAAGACTGGGCGGCGGGTCTGATCAACGCCTTGTTGCGACGATTTCAGCGCGAAACCGATGCCTTGAGCGCGCAGGCAGACCAGTCGCTGCAGGCCAAAACCGCCCACCCTGAATGGCTGCTAAAACGATTCCAACAAGATTGGCCAGATGATTGGCAGGCGATTACCGATGCCAATAATCAGCAAGCCCCAATGACCTTGCGCGTCAACTCCTTGCAATCAGACGTGGCAAACTACCGGACACTGTTGGCCGACAAAGACATCGCGGCACAGCCGTGCGCCCACACGGAATATGGCCTAACCCTAGACACACCGCAGGCGGTCACTGCACTGCCCGGCTTTGGGCAAGGCCTGTGTTCGGTTCAGGACGGGGCCGCGCAAATGGCTGCGGAACTCTTGCAGCCGCAACCGGGGCAGATAATTTTAGATGCCTGTGCAGCGCCTGGCGGGAAGAGTTGCGCCCTACTTGAGCGCGAACCGGCCATTGCCCAACTCACGGCCCTTGATAACGATGGCGAGCGTATGCAACGAATACAGGATAATCTTGAGCGACTCATGCTGGGGGCTGAACTGCAACAAGGATCGGCTCTCGAACCGGATGCTTGGTGGGATGGCAAACCCTTCGATCAAATCCTGCTCGATGCACCCTGCTCGGGCAGCGGTGTCATCCGCCGCCACCCCGACATTAAACTACTGCGACGAGACCAGGACATCGCACCACTGTCACAACAACAAACCGCCATGCTGGCGGCCATGTGGCCACTGCTGCGCCCCGGCGGACGACTGCTTTACAGCACCTGTTCGGTACTCAGACAAGAGAATGAAAAACCGGTGGCCGCGCTACTTGAGAAAAACCCTGATGCACAAGAAATTGTACTCGATTCATCGTGGGGAGTAGCCTGTACCCATGGTCGCCAGATCCTGCCCGGCAGCGACGGCAAGGACGGCTTTTATTATGCGTTGATACAGAAACAAACCTAGTGAGCTCTCGCCTTATCCAAAAACTCCGCCACCGGCTGCTCGTTATGTGCAGCCTGCTCGCGTTGCTGCCGTCCGCAGCACAAGCCAGGCCGGGCGAGATATCGGTTGAATCGGCCACAACCCGCGTCAACCACTCGGTCCACCAACTCTATGCCCGCGTCAACTATTCGTTACCCGATGTCAGCACTGAAGCACTACATAACGGCGTGCCTCTGACCTTTGTCGTCGAGGCCGAGGTCATCCGGCATCGTTCATGGGTGTGGGATGAGACCATCGAGACGACCAGCTTGCAATATCGTTTGCGCTACCACGCGCTGTCGGAAAGCTATCAACTAATCAACACCGAAACCGGCAATCAGCGCAGCTTTCGCAATCTCGCCACCGCATTGCGCGAACTCGGCAACATCCAGAAACTACCGCTGGTCGCCACGGCGCACCTGTTACCCGATGAACGCCATAGCATTCAGATCAGGGCGCTTCTTGATATAGAGGCGCTGCCCCTGCCACTGCGCTCGGTGGCCTATATGTCGCCGGACTGGCACGTCAGTTCTGACTGGTACGTGTGGCAACCTGAACGCACGGACCCATCACCATGATGTTCGCGGGTGGTGGCCGGCGTAACTCAGGACTAATACCGGTTCTGATTCTGTTTCTCTTGCTGTTGATATCGTTACATCTGATGAGCACCCGAGCGGAACACAGTGCTCATATCAATCAGCTTTACACCACGTTGCTAATGGCGAATTTTGCCGGCATGGTGCTGTTGCTGATCCTGATCGGCGGGCAAATTCGACGCCTCTACCGTCAGTACAAAAAACGCAGCGCCGGTTTCCGTCTCACGCTCCGGGTGGCGAGCGTATTTTTGTTGTTGTCACTGGTTCCTGTGAGCATTGTGTACTACTACTCTCAGCAGTTCATTCACCGCGGAGTCGACAATTGGATTGATGCGCGCACCGAGAATGCGCTCGAGTCGGCTCTGAACCTGAGTCGATCTTCTCTGGATCTGGTGAAGCGTGAACGTCTCAAACAAACCAATGCGATGATGATTGAGCTCAGAGAGTCCATTCCCGAATCTGGCGCCGCAATCGCACTGGAAACCCTGCTAGAAACTTACGGTGCAACCGAACTCACCTTGATCTCTCCGCACACCACAACACCCGGTGCCAATGCCATATCGGCCTATGTACATGTTGATCCATCGGTCATCAGCCCCAGCCTGCCCAGTGATGAAATACTGCTTCAGGTTCGTAAAATGCGCCATTACGTTGGCCTCGAACCCAGCGACACACAGGGACTGCTGGTGCGTATCCTGGTAACTGACCCGATCGACAACAGCGGACTACTGCAGGCAGTCTATCCAGTATCCGATCATCTGCAAACCTTGGCAGAGTCGGTGCAAAATGACTATGCCCGGTATAAAGAACTCGCCTATCTCAGACAGCCACTCAGGGATTCGTTTACACTCACGCTGCGATTAATTCTGTTGGCAACGGTTCTTTCTGCGATATGGATGGCCATCTACTCGGCGCGCCGAATGACCGCACCTATCCGCACGCTGGCGCAGGGGACTCAAGCGATCGCGGCAGGCAACTATGACAAACAGTTGCCCAACACCCACCGCAAGGATGACCTCGGCTTTCTGGTGGAGTCGTTTAACGATATGGCTCGCCGAATTTCCAAGGCTCGCGGTCAAGCCGAACTCAACCAACAGCTGATCGAGGATCAACACGCCTATCTGGAAACCGTCCTTGGCGGATTGTCATCCGGCGTTATCGCCATCGACGCCCAAGATCGAATCCGCACCAGTAACGTGTCCGCCGAAACCATTCTGGAAGCGACCCTCGACAAGTTCGAAGACTACTCCATCCTGAATGTCGCGACCGAATATCCCGCACTGGAACATTTCATTAACGCCATCCAAACTGCGGCTGTCAGCAATAAAGAATGGCGCGAGGAGGTATCGCTGTTTGGCACCAGCGGCCGCAAAGTGCTGCTTTGTCGAGGCACCCCGCTGCGCCAGAGTCAATCAGAGCCGGGAGGGTACATTGTGGTTTTTGATGATGTCACTGCGTTGTTGCAGGCGCAGCGCGATTCCGCCTGGGGCGAGGTAGCACGCCGTCTGGCACATGAAATAAAAAATCCGCTAACCCCGATTCAACTTTCGGCGGAGCGTCTGCAGCGCAAATTCCTCGATAAGATGTCCGACACAGACACTGAAATATTACAAAAGGCTACCGGCACCATCATCGCGCAGGTTGAGAACATGAAAGGTATGGTCAATGCGTTCAGCGAGTATGCGCGCTTGCCAAAATTGGAGCGTCAGCCCACCAATCTGAATCAACTCATCAACGACACTCTGGAACTGTACCGCACCAATTCGGCGCAGGTAATGATCGAAACCTGCCTAGACCCTGACTTGCCCATGGTGGATGCCGATCCGGGACGACTGCGGCAGGTTACCCACAATCTGGTCAAAAATGCGATTGAAGCCCTGTCCTCGCAGTCAGACCCGCAGCTGCGGGTAGCGACCGAAGCCCTGCAGAAACCCAATGGCCGCTTCATTGAGGTTCGCTTTACCGACAACGGTGCCGGATTCCCGGAGGATCTTCTGGAATACGCATTCGAACCTTATCGAACATCCAAACCCAAAGGCACCGGACTGGGTCTGGCCATCGTCAAAAAAATTGTCGAGGAACACGCCGGTACCATTTGGGCGACCAATACTGAAACCGGTGGCGCCGAAATCGTCATGCGCTTTCCGATCATTTGAAGAGACGGCACATGACACAACCCGCCCACATCCTTGTTGTTGACGATGAACCTGATATTCGCTCACTCATCAGCGACATACTCGAAGACGAAAACTATCAGGTCCGCACCGCGGACGGCGGCGAACAGGCGCGACAAGCGCGGCTCGAACATCGACCCGATCTGATTCTTCTCGATATCTGGATGCCGGACATCGATGGCATCAGCTTGCTCAAAGAGTGGTCAGAAGACGACTCGCCCGACTGTCCGATCATCATGATATCGGGACATGGCAATGTCGAAACGGCGGTTGAAGCCACGCGTCTGGGCGCCTATGACTTCCTCGAAAAACCCCTGTCTCTGGCGAAACTTCTACTGACTGTTCAGCGCGCATTGGAAACCGCTCGACTGGAAGCGGAAAATATCGGCCTGCGCAACCAAACCCAGGGTATCTCCGACCCGATCGGCAGCGGTGCCAGACTGGGCCAGTTGCGCGACCAGACAAAATTGATCGCAGAACATGACGCGTCGGTGCTAATTAGCGGTGAACCCGGCAGTGGGCGCGAAACCTTCGCCCGATTTCTGCATACCAACAGTGCGCGCCATCAAGGCCCTTTTATTGATGTGCGGGTCGGCTCGATCACACTCGAGAATGCGTCGGTCGAGATCTTCGGCAGCGAGCAGGGTGACCACGTGCATTACGGGCGCCTGGAACAAGCCGATGGCGGAACACTGTTCCTCGATGAAATTGCCGACATGGATATCGACACACAGGGCAAGCTGCTCGGCGCGCTGGATTCGGGGTCATTTTTGCGCGTTGGCGGGACTCAGCCGGTCAAAACCAACGTTCGCGTTATCGCCGCCACGCGCTACGATCTGGCAGAGGCGGTACGCGATGGACGCTTTCGCGATGATCTTTTTTACCGGCTAAACGTGGTGCCGCTATCGGTCCCGGCGCTACGAGAACACGCTGAGGACATTCCTGAGTTGCTTGAATACTATGTCGATCGATTCGTCACACAGGATCGGCTTCGAGCGCGGAGCTTCGATACAGATGCACTTCGGTATCTTTGTGAACACAACTGGCCAGGCAACGTTCCAGAACTCAAGAATCTGGTACAACGCCTGCTGATAATGGGTAAGGATGAGACCATCGGACTGGCCGAAATCCGCATAGTAGTGAGCACTGGGGTTGCCTCGAGCACTGATGGCGACGGCTTTCCATGCAACTTTGAACTGCCGTTAAGAGAGGCTCGCGAACAGTTCGAGCGATACTATCTTCAGCAAGGACTGGAAAATGCCGGTGGCAACGTCGGCCAACTCGCCAAGATTGCCGGGATGGAACGCACTCATGTGTACCGCAAGCTCAAAAGCCTCGGGATCGAGATAAAAGACAAGCGTTAGAGAACCTCTGAAACAACAATTGATTCTGGTCCCTAGCCGAGTATTATCGAGGCTGAAGATGGCCGTACAATCCAGAATAATAAAACCATGAAAATCATCATTCTCGGCGCAGGACAAGTAGGCAGTTCGCTCGCAGCCAATCTCGCTAGCGAAGCCAATGACATTGTCATCGTCGATAAAAATCAGGAAACCCTGCTCGATCTTCAGGATCGCCTCGATCTGGTGACCCTGTGCGGCCACGCCAGCTACCCTGACATCCTCGAACAGGCCGGCGCACAAGATGCTGACATGGTTATTGCGGTAACCAATAGCGATGAAACCAACATGGTTGCCTGCCAAATCGCCTATACCCAGTTTCATATCCCAACCAAAATTGCGCGTATCCGCTCGGTTGAGTACACCTCCAACCCTAAACTGTTTTCGCAAGAATGCCTGCCGATCGATGTCCTGATCAGCCCCGAGCAGATCGTCACTGATCACATCGAACGGCTGATTGAATATCCTGGCGCGCTTCAGGTTCTGGACTTTGCCGGCGGCCGCGCGCGACTGGTGGCCATGCGCGCCTACTATGGTGGCCCTCTGGTTGGGCATGACCTCAGTACGCTGCACAAACACATCCCGGATGTCGATGCTCGTGTCGCCGCGATCTATCGCAATGGCCGCGCCATTCTACCTACTGGTCATACCGTCATCGAGGCTGATGACGAAGTCTTCTTCATCGCGAACCCCAAAGATATACGCCGGGTGATGAGCGAGTTCAGCCCACTGGACAAACCCTTCAAACGCCTGATGATCGCTGGCGGTGGCAACATTGGTATGCGACTTGCGCAAGCGCTGGAGACCCGCTACAAGACCAAACTTATCGAGCAAGATCCGGAGCGCTCGCGCTACATTGCCGACCACCTGCAGAAAACCATCGTGTTGCTGGGCAATGCGGCCGATCAGGATCTGCTGATCGAAGAAAACATCGATAACATTGATATGTTTTGCGCGCTCACCAACGACGATGAGGCCAATGTGCTGGCGGGGATGCTGGCCAAACGCATGGGCGCGCGCAAGGTATTGTCCATCATCAACCGACCCGCCTATGTCGACCTAGTCGAAAGCGGCATCATCGACATCGCGGTATCACCACAGCAGGCGACCATCGGCAGCCTGCTGACCCATGTACGTCGCGGTGACGTTGCGATGGTGCATTCACTGCGCCGCGGTGCCGCCGAGGCCATGGAGGCCATCGCACATGGTGACAGCAAATCCTCCAAACTGGTGGGGCGCAGAATCGAAAAAATCCGCTTGCCGCCCGGCACCACCATCGGCGCCATCGTCCGCGGTGAAGAGGTCATCATGGCTCATCATGACACCGTGATTGAACAGGACGATCACGTGATACTGTTTCTGGTCGATAAACGACGCGCCCCCGAGGTGGAACGCTTGTTCCAGGTCGGCGTCATGTTTATGTAGCGAGGCCTGTGATCGTATAATGAGCTTTCTGGTCATTCAACGTATTGTCGGCTTGCTGCTGGCCGTGTTCAGCTTCTCAATGCTGCCACCCGCAGCCGTGTCCTGGTGGTACGACGATGGCATGATCATGCCCTTCATCACCGGCTTCATCATCGCCTTTAGCGCCGGTGTTGTACTATTTATACCGGCCCGAAACTTCAAACGTGATCTGCGTATTCGTGATGGCTTTATTGTCGTTGTGATGTTCTGGACCGTACTGGGTGCCTGTGGCGCCTTGCCCTTCATGCTCGAAAAAACGCTCGAGATGTCGATAACCGATGCCTGCTTTGAGGCCTTCTCGGCGCTAACCACAACGGGTGCCACGGTATTGGTCGGACTCGACACCATGCCACCGGCCATCCTGTACTATCGACAACAACTGCAATGGTTTGGTGGCATGGGCATCATCGTGCTCGCGGTCGCCGTACTGCCTATGCTTGGCGTCGGTGGGATGCAACTGTACCGCGCAGAAACCCCTGGGCCGATGAAGGAAAGCAAGCTGACGCCCCGAATCACCGAAACCGCCAAGGCATTGTGGTACATCTATTTGGGGTTGACCGTCGCCTGTGGTGGCGCCTACTGGGTCGCGGGAATGACACCGTTCGATGCCATTAGCCACGCATTCTCAACCGTTGCCATCGGTGGGTTTTCAACTCATGATTTAAGTATTGGCTATTTCCAGAGCCAAGCCATCGAAACCATCGCGGTCATCTTCATGCTGATCTCGGGCGCCAACTATGCATTACATTTCGTCGCTTGGCGAAAAATGAGCCTGCGACCTTACTTTGGCGATAGCGAGTTCCGCTTCTATTTTGTGGTGTTGGCGCTGGTCTCAATCGTTGTCAGTACCGTGTTACTGCTCACCGACACCTACATCGACGCGGGCTCCGCGTTGCATTACGGTATCTTTCAAGTGGTCTCCATCGGCACCACGACTGGCTTTACCACCGCCGAGTATTATTATTGGCCGGGGTTCGTCTCCATCCTGCTATTGTTAACCAGTTTTATGGGCGGGTGCGCCGGTTCGACCGCGGGCGGCATGAAGGTGATTCGCATCCTGTTGCTGCTCAAACAGGGATATCGTGAACTCTCCCGACTGGTACATCCAAGCGCGCAAATTCCAGTACGTATCGGCGGTAGATCGATTCCCCCTCGGGTAGTGGATTCGGTCTGGGGGTTTTTTGCGGTCTACGTGTTCTCCTTTACAGCCATGTATCTGGCGCTGGCCGCCACCGGTCTGGATCTGATTACGTCGTTTTCCGCGGTGGCGGCCTGCATGAACAATCTCGGCCCGGGGCTCGGGGTCGTTGGGTCCAACTACGCCAGCCTCGGCGACACCGCCAAATGGATTCTGTGCTTCGCCATGGTTTTGGGGCGACTCGAGATTTTCACTCTGCTGGTATTGCTCACCCCGGCTTTTTGGCAGCGCTAGCTAATTTGAACCCTTCGCTAGGGAAGCCCCGATGATTCGCCAGCCGATGTCCAAATCCGTACAATCAGACGATTAAAGCTGAGCCCCTAATCACCCGATTCCCAAGCCATGACTGCATTTAAAGACCGAAGTGATGAACTGAAGGCACTGCTGAGCCAACGCATGCTGTTTATCGACGGTGCCATGGGCACCATGATCCAAGACTACAAGTTGGAAGAAAAGGACTACCGCGGCGATCGCTTTGCCGACTGGCCGTCGGACCTCAAGGGTAATAATGACCTGCTGTCATTGACCCAGCCGGACATTATTAAGGCGATTCACAGGGCGTATCTCAATGCCGGGGCCGATATCCTCGAAACCAACACGTTCAATGGGACTCGCATCGCGATGGCCGATTACTCGATGGAGGATCTGGCCTATGAATTGAACGTCGAAGGCGCACGCCTGGCGCGTGAAGTGGCCACCGCGGCCACTGCTGAGAACCCTGACAAACCGCGATTTGTCGCCGGGGTGCTTGGCCCTACCAATCGTACGGCATCGATTTCACCGGATGTGAACGATCCAGGATTCCGCAATGTCAGCTTTGATGAGTTGGTTGAAGCCTATACCGAGGCTACCCGTGGATTGATTGATGGTGGCGCAGATATCATCCTGATCGAGACAATATTCGACACGTTGAACGCAAAAGCCGCCATTTTTGCGGTAGAAAAGTTTTTTGATGAGCATCAGGTCAAACGCCCCGTGATGATCTCTGGCACCATCACCGATGCCTCCGGCAGGACCCTGACCGGACAAACTACCGAGGCATTTTGGAATTCCCTAAGCCATGCCAAGCCGATTTCGATTGGCCTCAACTGCGCGCTAGGGGCCAAGGAATTACGCCAATATATTGAAGAACTCTCGCGCATCGCCAATACCCATGTGTCGGCGCATCCTAATGCTGGCCTGCCTAATGAATTTGGCGAATACGATGAAAGCCCGGAAGACATGGCCGCCGAACTCCTCGACTGGGCAGAAGCCGGCCTGCTGAATATTGTTGGCGGTTGCTGCGGCACCTCGCCGGGGCACATCAACGCAATTATCGAGTCATTGCAGTCGGTTGCACCACGCGCCATTCCAGATATCCCCGTCGAGTGTCGACTGGCCGGTCTCGAACCCTGCAACATTGGCGCCGACTCACTGTTTGTCAACGTCGGTGAGCGCACCAACGTTACCGGTTCCGCTCGCTTCAAACGCTTGATCAAGGAAGATGATTACGAAACCGCGCTTGATGTCGCCAAGGAACAGGTCGAAAACGGCGCGCAGATTATTGACGTCAATATGGACGAAGGCCTACTCGACTCCGAGGCCTGCATGGAACGGTTTTTGAAACTGGTGGCCGCCGAACCCGACATTGCCCGAGTGCCGGTGATGATTGATTCCTCGAAATGGGAAGTCATCGAGGCGGGACTCAAATGTATACAAGGTAAAGGCATCGTCAATTCCATCAGCATGAAGGAAGGCGAAGAGGCGTTTATCGAAAAGGCGCGTCTGTGTCGTCGCTATGGTGCGGCGATTATTGTGATGGCGTTTGACGAAACGGGTCAGGCCGACACCTATGAACGCAAGGTCGATATTTGTACTCGCGCCTATAAGATTCTCACCGAGACGGTAGGCTTCCCCGCCGAAGATATTATCTTTGATCCGAATATCTTCGCGGTTGCGACCGGCATCGAGGAGCACAACAACTACGCGTTAGATTTCATTCAGGCCACCGCCGAGATCAAACGCACCTTACCGCACACAATGATCTCGGGTGGCGTGTCCAATGTGTCGTTTTCCTTTCGCGGTAACAACCCGGTACGCGAGGCGATCCACGCGGTGTTCCTGTATCACGCGATAAAGGCCGGCATGGATATGGGTATTGTCAACGCCGGACAGCTGGCGATTTATGACAACATCCCCGATGAACTGCGTGAGCGTGTCGAGGATATTATCCAGAATCGCAGCGACAAAGGTACTGATAGACTGCTCGATATAGCCGAAAAATATCGTGGTGATGGCAGCACCACAGAGAAGAAAGAAGATCTGGAATGGCGTGAATGGTCGGTCGACAAACGTCTTGCCCACGCGCTGGTTAAAGGCATTACTGATTATATTGACGAAGATACCGAAGCCGCCCGACAAGAAGCCGAGCGCCCTCTACATGTAATCGAAGGTCCGCTAATGGGCGGCATGAACATCGTTGGTGACCTGTTCGGCGCCGGCAAGATGTTTTTACCTCAAGTGGTCAAATCAGCCCGCGTCATGAAAAAGGCCGTGGCCTATCTGCTGCCTTATATGGATGCAGAGAAAGACGGCTCGACTAAAAGCGCCGGGCGCATTCTAATGGCGACCGTCAAAGGTGATGTGCACGACATCGGCAAGAATATTGTCGGCGTGGTATTGCAGTGCAATGGCTACGAAGTCATCGACATTGGGGTAATGGTCGCTGCCGAAACGATTCTCAAAACGGCGCGCGAAGAAAGTTGCGATATCATCGGGCTATCGGGACTGATCACCCCATCGCTGGATGAGATGGTACATGTCGCCAAGGAAATGGAGCGCCAAGGGTTTGATATCCCACTCTTGATTGGCGGTGCAACCACCTCGCGCGTGCACACCGCAGTCAAGATTGAACAAAACTACCATGGCAGCACCATCTACGTTAAGGATGCGTCCCGCGCCGTTGGCGTTGCCTCATCGCTGCTTAGCGACGAACTCAGCGCTAAATATAAAGAAGACATTCGAGCGGAATACGCCAAGGTTCGCGAACAACACAAGGGCAGAAGGTCGAACAAGAAGTTCTTGCGTCTGCCACAGGCGAGAGCCAACAAGACGGCGGTCGAGTGGGAGGGCTATACGCCCCCAACACCCACCTTCACCGGTATCAAGGTATTCGACCAATACGATATGACTGATCTGGTTGAACGTATCGACTGGACACCGTTCTTTCACGCTTGGGAGCTGGCTGGGAGTTACCCCAAGATTCTCAACGACGAGATCGTTGGTGAACAGGCGACTGAATTATTCAAGGATGCACAGGCCCTGCTTAAGACTATCGTTGATGAGAAATTATTTCAGGCCAAGGGCGTGATTGGATTCTACCCCGCCAATCAGGTGGGGGACGATGATATCGAGCTTTACACCGATGATGCGCGCAAAGAGGTTCTCACCCAACTCCATCACCTGCGCCAACAAAACGAAAAACCCCCCGGCCGACCCAACCAGTGTCTGGCCGATTTTGTTGCACCCAAAGACAGCGGAATAAGCGATTATGTTGGTGCCTTTGCCGTGACTGCCGGCATCGGTGTCGATGAACTGGTTGCCCGTTACGACGAAGATCACGATGACTATTCCGGCATCATGGCCAAAGCCATCGCCGACCGACTCGCCGAGGCGTTTGCCGAACGCATGCACGAACAGGTCCGCAAGGAATTTTGGCCCTATGCGACCGACGAATCGTGGAGCAATGAGGAACTTATCAAGGAGCGTTACCAAGGCGTTCGTCCGGCACCCGGTTATCCAGCATGTCCCGACCACACGGAAAAGGCGACGCTGTGGACTCTGCTCGACCCTGAAAACAATATCGGCCTGAAACTAACCGAAAGCTATGCGATGTATCCAACCGCGGCGGTGTCGGGCTTTTACTTCTCGCATCCAGACGCGCGTTATTTCGCAGTCGGCAATATCATGCGCGATCAGGTTGATGACTATGCGCAACGTAAAGGGCTGCGGGTAACGGAGACGGAACGTTGGCTGGCGCCGAATCTGGGCTACGATCCTGACGAGTAGATCAGGTCTCGAAGTGGACCCCAATGCCATCGTCGGTTTGACGTACTACGCGGGCCTTGATGATATCCGGCCGGTGGGCATCTGATGCGTCTTCAATCCGCGGGAATATAACACCGCCAATCGCCGGGGTCTCATCCTTGTGAGCCTCGAAAAACGCACTCACCTGATTCATATCACGGGCCGTCAAATACAGTGTCCCGTGGCCGGGTTGCACAATTTCTACTTGTGCGGCCATCGGAAAACGCAAATAGCGTCGTCTGTTTTTTTGCTCTCAGCCTCGGAACTAGGCATCAATATCGGGGATCAGCTGGTCTTCCAGTTTGGTAATCATGTCTTTGAGGAAAAGTTTGCGTTTTTTCAACCGCCGTAACTGCAACTGATCCAGATCTTGGCTTTCAGACAGGCGCGTGATGACGTCATCCAGATCGCGATGCTCCATCGCAAGCTCACTGATGCGCAGTTGCATCGTTTCTGTCTCGTCACTCGCCATATTATGTTCTTGTCTCACCCGGGGACAGGTGGTGGATAATCTCCATACCATAGCAGAAAAACGCAACCCTGACGGACTCTCTACACTATGGCGACGCCAACAACGATAACTTTATGAGGTTGTTTCAGGCAAAGGTGTTGATCAGGGTACCCAAGGCATCATTCGAAGCCTTCAAGGTTGCGGCCGATGCCTGAACCTGGTGCTGCCCTTCGTTCAGACCGACCATCGCGTGCAAGTTATCACTTGGTGTATCTTGCGCACGCCGGGGTGCCGCCAGCACCTGAGCGCTTTCGCTGACCTGCTGAAATCCCAAATAAATTCCGGCCTTAGCGGTATCAAACGATGATCCGATGTGCATAACGACCCCTACAATAACTGGCGTTAACACGAAGTATGAGGGCCAGACCCGCGAAAAACTGGTCAGTTGGTCACGTTTTGCACAAATTACTGAACCGAGGGGTGTCACCGATCCGGCAGCACAGAGAATCCAGAGGCTTCACGCCTCCCCGGGCCATCTCTGATTGGCGACCGCGATACTGATCTGTAAAGAAAACTGAGAAGCGCTTATCCGACGCGCACAAAAAAAGCGGGGTTCGCAATGCGAACCC
>JYMV01053504.1_pt1 | contig 29569 bp, 23 predicted proteins | sample 338911 | NCBI WGS metagenome assembly JYMV01 (sample SAMN03354496, study PRJNA234377) | hydrothermal vent metagenome | biome: Deep sea; feature: Hydrothermal plumes at the Eastern Lau Spreading Center, Western Pacific Ocean; material: Seawater | place: Tonga | collected 2009 | depth 2000 m m
TTTTGCCACCATTTTACAATGAATTGCACGAATAGAACTGGGTGTCATCCAGGATGTCAGTTTAGCCAAACCCATCCCGATTTTCTCACCCAGCCGAAATTCATTTCGATCGCCTAATAATAATGAAGGCTGAAAAATGAGTGTTGAATTTAAGGCTAGTGATTTCAGGTTGGTTTCCAGTTCTCCCTTCACCCGATTATAAAAAACATTGGAGTTGGCATTGGACCCTGTGGCTGTTATTACACTAAAAACAGTCGTTCCCCATTTTTTTGCAGCGGCAGCAAAGGCCAGCGGATAATCATGATCCACTTTCCGAAAATTCATTTTGCTCCCGGCCTTTTTGATGGTTGTGCCTAAACAGCAAAATAAATGATCCACCGGAAACATTTCTTCCCAGGGTGGCATATCAAAATCAATTACCTTTTCTATTCGTTTTTCATGGTTTATTAATAATGGGCGTCGAACAGGTGTAACCACCTTGTTATACGTATCCGATTCTAAACATAACTTCAATACTTCAGCGCCAACCAAGCCGGAACAACCCAAGACTAAAGCGGATTTTTTTCCCATTAATGATTCACCTTAATTTTATATATTTGTCCGCCCTTACCGATGGCAAACCCAACATTGGATCTTTTGGCAAAAGCCACAGCGGTCAGGTTATTCACTTCCCAATAATGGGGATGCCAGTTCTTTCCATTATCAGTTGTCATATCAAACCCTGATGGCCCCACAGCAAAAAATATATTGCCGCGGTAATGGGCTACACATTCACGGTATTGATGGGTTTGTTTTGCAGGAAGGTGCCATGTTGCACCGCCATCATTTGTGTATGCCATGGTATTTTTTATGGACTGATTGGTGTAATCCCCACCCACGGAGATACCCACTTTTTTATTCTTAAATGCGACAGAATATATGCCCGTACTCTGGCCGCCATGAACTACCGGTGTTTCTGCCACAGACCAATTCATACCGCCATCTTCACTCTTGAATACTCTGGATTTCACGCCACCCATCCCCAACCAAACTGTCTTGCGCCCCTGAACCGGAATACCGGTACCGCTGGCAGCAAAACCAAATTCGGGATTAAGTTTATGGGGAAATCCTTCCTTTGGAATTTCATGCCATGTATCACCCCCATCCGTGGTTCGAATGAGCAAGTGCTGGCCATCCACTGGATCGCTGAATGCGATCCCATCATTTTTATTCCAAAATGACATGCCATCAAAGAATACCCCTTCACGATCGTCAAAATGAACAAGTTTCCAGTTTTGTCCCCCATTGGTGGTTTTATAAAATCGAGCAGGAGAAGCGATGCCCATCACAATAGCGGTATTTTTATTAAAGCCTTCTACATCTCGAAAATCAATCTTTTCCATATTAGGAACGGATATATTTTCCCAGTTTTTTCCACCATCTATGGTCCGCAAAACAGTACCGCCTGTTCCGCTCACCCAAACCACTTTCTGATTTACCACACTCAATCCCCGGAATGATGATTCAACACGACTATCAAGTGTTACAAGTGAAATGGATTGACCAAAGGTCAGACTAATGAATAATGGTAAAAAACGGGTCATCAATTTGCCATGGTCATGATGACACCCATGAGGTCAATCCCGTACCAAAGGTTGGCAATTCTGAGGTTTTCGTTAGCGGCATGTTGGTTATTGTCATGGTTTGCAATGGGTACAATAATGGCCGGCTTTTTTAACAAATCTGTAAACAAATATAATGGCAAAGATCCACCCAGCGCTGGCATAAGAATAAGTTTATCCCCCACAAATGCCCTAACCGCATTAATGATGGCTTTGGCGTTGGGTTCTTCCATGGATGTTCGGGATGCGATATAACCCGAGCCCCGGCGATCGATCTTAGCGATCTTAGGATATTTCCGCCGTGTCGCCATATCCGGTTCATCATTAACAATGTGAAATCCTTGGCTACGGATATGAGCTTCCACTTTATCCAGCATATCCTTCGGGTCATTCCCTTTTACGAGGCGCACACCAATAGCAGCCGTGGCGGTATTCGGTATTACATTCCGCGCTTTCTTCCCCACATTTCCACTGGATAATCCTTTGATTGTTAGGGACGGCAAGAGCAATCGTTCATTAATGCTTCGGCCATTACCTTCTGTATATGCCAATCCCAATTCCTTTTTTAATTGCCTGTCCACATCGGGAATTTTACTTAATTCAAATCTCTCAAATTCAGAAAGAGGTACCACCGTATCATAAAATCCATCGATTAATACTTTTCCATTTTCATCTTTCATAGTTGCAATTAGATGGGCCAAAGATTGTCCTGGCACCGGTGCCCAGTTACCATAATGCCCACTATGCAAAGATCGGGTCGCCCCGTAAACGGTTATTTCCATTCCCGTTACGCCACGGACGCCAAACACCAATTGGGGTTGACGGCTTTGGTGCATGGGGCCATCACAAAACAGCCAAATATCGATATCATCCAAAAGCGCTTTATGTTTGGTGAGATGTGCTTCCAAGTTTGTAGAACCCGCTTCTTCTTCTCCCTCAAAAAATAATTTAATGTTTGATGTAAATCCGATTTTCAAAGATTGAAGCGCATCCACAGCATTCAGGATGGTGATAATGGGCGCTTTGTCATCCCCGGCGGAGCGAGCGTAAAGCCGCCACTCCGGATCGATCTTGGTTTGTTTCATTGGCAATGGAATTGGCTTACCCCCAGCATCCATGGATGCATCATAAAGAACCGGGTCAAAAGGACCATGAGTCCATTGGATTAAATCCACCGGTTGACCGTCATAGTGGACGTAAAAACAAAGTGTTCGTTTGGCCCCCGGTGTTTTGTATTCACCATATATTATTGGGTTAGCATCTTCAGTTTCAAGAAGTTGCATATCAAAACCCCGTTTTTTAAATAAATTACTAATGTATTTTGCATTCCTGCGGATGTTTACTTTATCCGACGCTACATTTGGCATGGACAGCAAATGAGCAAAATCCTTAATAATGGTATGGCCATTTTTCTTTACCCATTTTTGGGTAGCTTTTACGGATTGAGGTTGGCCAGCGATGACACTCGTGATTAAGATCAGTCCTGTGAGAATAATGCTTTGAATCATTTAACTGGCTTTCAATATATCTGCTGCTGCGTTAATCTTAGCTGCAGCACGATCCAGCGCTTTTGCGACCTCAAGAATATAGAAGTGGGTTTCATCCCAATTCCGTTCTTCCAGGCCTTCCCTAATCCCCGGGAGTGTCTTAACACCATAGCCTGTATAAAAACCCGGCGCATAAATCATATTCTTAAACCATTTCCGCCGGGGCAATCCGTCAGATCGGGTCATGGCTTGTTCTACTTCCCGTAATAATTGATTTACTTGGGATTTTTGTTCAGCAGATAGGAATCCTTTTTTGACTCCGGCTAATGCTTTTTCATATTTCCACGCACTGACTTCAAGCCTTTTATGGGATTCATCTAAAGGAGTAAAATCAAAATCCGGCACCAAGCTCAACCGTTTTGGCGGCAGGTATGTTTTTTTCGGATTCCCCGAAATGGTAAAGGCTTTTTTGTCTAACAGTTTATTCCGGTTCTCCGTTTTCTTTTCCACCGCTTTCGCCAGTTTTTTATTACTCTCAATAAACGATCCAATATTTTCAGCCATATTTACAAAACGAAATGGCAATATATCCGCTTCTGAAAGACGTAAAACCAATCGGCCATTCACTTTAGCAAGAGTGGTGCCGTATACATAATTGCCATCATTAAAACGCTTATAATGATCATAGGAGTCAAAAATGGAATGATACGATCCACCACTGCTTTCACCACCAAATCCCAAGTTTAATACCGGCACACCCGCATGGTGAATAAATGCAGTATAATCGGATCCGGACCCCATAGGATAAATCCGTAAGTCCTCCCGTTCCGCATCTTTATTTTCACTCACCCGAAGGCGGGCCCGAAGGCGCTCCTGCAGGCTTACATCCTGAACCGGGTCCATGACATCCACTGTAATTTCATTAATAAATTTTTCCAAGGAATGGGATCCCCCCACACCAAGAAAACCAACACCTGTCCCGTCCGTATTGATGTAAACAACCATTTTTTCTTGAATTTCTTCCCTGTGAAATTCCACCCATTCCGTTGAACCCAAAAGGGCCGGCTCCTCTGCGTCCCATCCGGCATAAACCAACGTTCGTTTTGGTCGCCATCCTGTTTTGACCAATTCTCCAATAGCTCTGGCTTCTTCCATGAGTGACACCATGCCGCTTAATGGGTCTGAGGCACCTTGGGCCCAACCATCGTGGTGGTTTCCCCTCATGATCCATTCATCTGGGTAAACCGTACCTTTTAGTTTTGCCACGGGATTATAGGCAGTACGCAGCCCCCAATCGAATTCCAATTGGAGGTGCACTTTTGCAGGCCCAGGACCAATATGATATGTCACTGGCAAACCACCTCTCCATTTGGCAGGGGCAACTGGTCCTTCTAACGCTTTTAAAAGCGGAAGTGCATCACCATAAGAAATTGGCAGTACTGGAATTTTCATAATAGTGGGTGCATCAGCAATTTCTAATCGTTTCACATCCGGTTTGGCACCATATCCGGGTGTCAAGGGATCGCCAGGATACATGGGCATATCCAAAACGGAACCTCGCTGAACACCCTGTTCCATCCTGAAAGGACCTTTGGGATAAACATCTCCCCGACCGTATCCATCATCTTTTGGATCGGAAAAAATTATACAACCAATAGCCCCATGCTCATAACCCACTTTGGGTTTGATCCCACGCCATGAACCACCATACCGTGCAAGAATAATTTTTCCTTTGACATCAATACCCATTCGCGCCAATTCTTCATAATCTTCAGGAATGCCATAATTCACATACACCAATTCGGCCGTTACATTCCCATCTGCGGAAAATGCATTGAAACCGGGGAGGAGATTTTTTCTAATCCCTGATGTGGCATCTTCTTTCAAAACGGGTTCCCTGAGTTGGAGCGAAACATGGTGGGGTGACACCAGTTCAAGCTTCCTAATTTTAGGGAATGGCATCAATACTTCAAATGTTTCAATTTCTGTTTCAAATCCCCATGATTCAAATTTCTGGGCGATAAATTCCGCATTTTTCTTACTCCATGGCGATCCTACATGGTGAGGCTTTGATGACATGTGTTTCATCCAATCATCTAAATTTTGGGGGTTCAGTACAGCGTCGAACTGCGATTCAAGTTTGGATTGGGTTTCCCGATCCAACGCTACATCAAACGTAGAAACTTGTTTTATTTTCGGTTCTTCTGATACTACAGCCGGTGGCTGTCCACAACTGATGAGAATAAATAATGGTAGAATTCTGCCTGAAAAAAGTGTTTTCATGATCGACCTCCTCAAATCGAATTAGTTACAAGGGAGGGGAAACTAATTTGAAGTTGAGTTAAAAGGAATGACTTTTATTTATTAAGTCCCCCTGCCACATCGTCATGGTTTAAGTCCACTCTGGCTAAAAAAAGTGTTTTGCACAGTTTTTGCTCTTATCTAATAAAAAAGGAAATATGATGGAAAAATTACAAAAATTTATGCTGAAACACCCCTACATCAGCATGGCAGTGATCCTGCCATTTGCAATGGTGTTTGTGTTGGGAGTATTCTCGATTCTCATCAATATTATTCTACCGGCGGTGATTGCATTTTGGTTGGCAGGATGGATCTATACTGCAATCGTAGGTAAACCCGTTCGGCAGTATTACCGACAACCATTCTGGTACACAAATTACGAGTGATCGATTTCGTTAAGCTTCGGCTTAACCCGACTGGAATAACGTGCTTTTGATACCACCTTCTCCGGGTCTTTCCGTAGCACCCGCTGGTCTTCTATGGGGAGATTGGCAAAAGCCTGGCACTCCGGTGAGCAACAGCCATTATACTTTTTATTGCATGAATCACACTGGATAAATAAAATATGACAGGCATCATTGCCGCAATCAAGATGACGATCCGCCGATTCTCCGCATTGATGGCAAACGCTCAAAACATGATCCGTAACCCGTTCACCCATGCGGGCATCAAATACAAAATTCTTACCGATAAATTTTGAATCCAGACCTCGAGCTTTCACATCGTGAGTATATTGGATAATGCCGCCATTGAGTTGATTCACATGCTGAAATCCACTGTTGATTAAATAAGCTGAAGCTTTTTCGCAGCGAATTCCTCCCGTACAGTATAAAAGGACTTCATCCTCTTCATGTCCTTTTAATAAGGATCTTACTTTGGGCAATAATTCACGGGATGTATCCACGTCAGGAACAATGGCGTCTTTAAATCGTCCCACTTCACTTTCGTAATAATTGCGCATATCCACGATGACCGTATTGTCATCATTTAATTTTTTATTGAATTCTTCTGCGGAGAGATGATTTCCGATTTGGGCCATATCATATTCATCCTCGCCAACACCATAAGCTACAATTTCATCTTTGATTTTGATAGTTAGCTTGTAAAAGGACTCCCCATCCTGAACGGCAATTTTGAGGAGCATATCTTTTAAAATTTCATGAGAAGCTAAGTTGGCTTTGAATTGTTCCCAATGTTGTTCCGGGCAACTGAACTGGGCATTGATCCCCTCTTTCGCTAAATATATACGGCCAAAAACCTTTAAGGCATCCCATTCCCGATAGAGATCATTCCGTAATACATCTGGATTTTCAATCTTTGTATAGCGGTAAAATGAGCAAGTGATTCGTTCGAATGCTTCCTGCCGGAGTTCATCCATGAGTAATTCGCGACTCTTTTTATTGTATAAAACTTCATTTTTCATGGCGAGAAATTAAACTGAATTTGGAATCAGAATGAAACAATGAGAGGCGCGTGGTCGGGCTGCCACTGGATATATTTTTTCATAACGAATTGAAATAAACCTGAGCCTTTCCAACCCTCAAGCCATTGATTCAAGGATATGAATTTCTTTTCAAAATAGGGTAAATCCACATGGGCGAATTGACGGACAAAGGGAAGGATAGCAACATCGGTCCACTGGGCTTTTTTGCCCATAAGATATGAATTCGTATTGAGTATGGTCTCATATGTGGAAAGGATTTCTGCGCATTTCCCCTGGTAAAATTTCTGCGGATGTTCCCGGTGACGTTCATGATATTTATATTTATTGAGCCACGGTTTGAATTCTTCATCATTCACTTTAATCATGGCCAATTGTTTATCCAGGTCGATCTCCATCCAGTCCGTTTGTGTTTGACTCAATGCCCATTTCATAATATCAAAACTTTCATCGATAACTCTCCCATCCGGTAATTCCAAAACAGGAACAGTCGCTTTGGGAGAAATAGCATAAAGTTCATCGGGTCGATCGGATAAAAGTATTTCCCGAAGTTCAACGGAAATGTTTGCATGGGATAACGCCATCCTGGCGCGCATGGCCCATGGTCACCGGCGAAATGAATAAAGTATGGGGTATATACGGATGGTCATTATTTTTTGTCCAATGGATAAATATCGGGACGCCGATCCCGGAAAAACATAGTTCGTGCATGGGATTTCGGCACTTCTGTTAAATCTAAATCGTGGATTAAAATATCATCCACGCCCCCTGGCGATTGGGCAATCACCCTGCCTTCTGGGTTTGTGATGACCGACTCTCCCGCAAATTCCATTTGGTCTTCTTTCCCCACGCGGTTGGCCAAAGCGCAAAAGTATCCATTGTGGAAAGATGCCACCTGGAGTTCTGCCTCATACAATCCATCGGGCCATTCTCCAACCGTACCGGCCTGGGGAATCACAACAACTTCCGCCCCATTCACCCCCAATGCCCGCATAAATTCAGGATAATGACGATCATAACAAATGGCCACACCAATCTTGCCTACAGCCGTATCATAAACCGGTGCACCATGATCTCCTTCTGCATAATAACTTTTTTCATAAAAGCATTCATAGTCCGCCACGTGGACCATTTGGGTGGTACCTAACAGTGTGCCATCTGCATCAATTACCGGGGAAGAATCGTAAGTCTTTCCATCCTCCAATTCAAAGAGGTTGATCACAACCACCATATTATGTTCTTTGGCTTTGGCCATAAATTTTTCAGTGGTTGGGCCCGGAATTCGTTCAGCCAAATGCCGCACATCTCCATCAGCCAAATATTGCGGATAGAACCGGGTAAATGCCAATTCAGCAAATACGGCTAACTCAGCACCTTGCACTGCTGCTTTATCTATATTATCCAACCCCTGCTGGACATTGGCTGCCACATCTTCTGTGGCTTGTTGTTGTATAAGGGCTATCTTCATTTTTTATTCATCCGAAAGTATGAAAGATAAGACTATTATCCATCAAGCATCAATTGAATCAATTTCTTCTTGGTTCCAATCCATAAATTGATTTTACTTCTTCCTATATAAAACGAAGTAATAAATATGAAGAGTGACTATTTAAACCAATATCGCCAATTTGTTTATAACGAATTGATACCCATAGAGCCGCTTTTATTGAATCATCAATATGAAGCACTCTATTCGAATTTAGATGCATTACGAATTCGTGTAAAAGAGATGGGGTTATGGGCACCATTCCTCTCTAACGAACATGGCGGTATGAATATGCCTTTCCTTGAATTTGCAGCAGTTAGTGAAATTCTGGGTGCCTCTCCCTTGGGTCATTATACATTTGGCTGCCAGGCACCGGATATTGGGAACATTGAACTATTATCCATGTTTGGGAATACTCACCAACAAAAAACATACCTCAAGCCCTTAATGGCCGGAGATATCCGCAGCTGCATTGGCATGGTGGAGCCGGATCGCCCAGGATCAAACCCAACATGGATGGATACCACTGCGGTTTTAGATGAAGATGAATATGTGATTAATGGCCGAAAATGGTTCACATCATGTGTGGATGGGGCTGCCTTTTGTATTGTCATGGCTGTGACAAATCCTGATGAAGAAAGCAGGCACAAAAGGGCCAGTATGATTATTGTCCCCACGAATACACCCGGGTTTGAGATTGTAAGAAATATTCCGATCATGGGGGATGTGGGTAAAGGCTTTTTTAGTCATGGCGAAGTGCAGTATACCAATGTTCGCGTACCCAAAGTAAATATCATTCAAACACCGGGAGATGGTTTTCGACTGGCCCAAGAACGATTGGGGCCAGGACGCATTCATCATTGTATGCGCTGGATTGGTATTTGCGAACGGGCCTTTGATATGATGTGTCAACGGGCTGTAGATCGAAAAATTAAACCGGGTGCCACGCTTTCAGATCAGCCGGTTATTCGTACTTGGATTTCAGAATCCCGAGCCGAAATTAATGCGTCTCGATTATTGGTTTTGGAATGCGCCAAAAAGATTGATGATGAAGGTGCACCTGCGGCCAGAACTGAAATATCTCTTATCAAGTTCCATGTGGCAAATGTGTTGATGAAGGTTTTAGATCGAGCCATCCAAACCCATGGTGCTTTGGGAATTACCGATGATACACCCCTCTCATTCTGGTACCGCCATGAACGGGGCGCCAGAATTTATGATGGTCCAGATGAAGTACATAAACTGGCGGCAGCGAAGCAAATATTAAAGAAATATGAGTCATAATGTCGATACGATTTCTGTCCGGGCGGATGAGAAATTTGATGAACTAAAACTATCAGACTTTCTAAAGGGTAAATTAGAAGGGTCAGAAAACCCGCTTCATGTTCGTCAATTTCCGGGTGGAAAAGCCAACCTCACTTATCACCTTGATTATGGTTCTCATGAATATGTGTTGCGTCGCCCACCCTTGGGGCCCGTAGCTCCAACAGCCCATGATATGGCGCGTGAATACAGTGTGTTGTCTGTACTTCACAATACATTTCCCTTGGCACCAAAAGCCTATTTATTCTCTGATGAGGAATCCATTGTGGGTGCCCCTTTTTTTATAATGAACCGCCACTCCGGGATTGTTGTTCGAAAAAATATGCCATCAGAATTTGCTGATGAACCCCATGCAGGCAGACAAATGAGTATTGCATTGGCGGACGCATTGGCAGAATTTCATAAAGTGGATTATGAATCACTGGGACTTCAATCTTTGGGAAAACCGGATGGATTTATTGATAGACAAATCGAGGGATGGTCTAAACGCTGGGAAGCGGCCAAACACAAAGATATCCGGGAAATGGATGAGATATATAATTGGCTGAATGACCATAAACCGCTATCCAGCGAATCGGCTCTGGTACACAATGATTACAAATTGGATAATATCATGTTGGCAACAAATAATCCGGGGAAAATCGAGGCAATTTTTGATTGGGATATGTGTACCCTTGGGGATCCATTGGCAGATCTGGGATCTCTTTTATGTTATTGGATAGACCCGGATGACCCGGATTTTTTCAAGCAATCGGCTATGATGCCTCTGGATAATTCATTCCTAACTCGGAGGGAATTGGTGGCACGATATACACAGGCTAGCGGAAGAGATGTGTCCAATATCCGATTTTATCACGCATTGGGATTATACCGATTGGTGGGGATTGCAGCCCAGATATATATCCGATATTTGAAAGGACAAACCCAGGATAAACGATTCGCCATGTTTGGCGATATGATTCCTGCTATTGCACAGTTTGCCCTTAAGATTATTCAGGAGCGCTGATTCGGGCAAATCCAGGGTAAGTCAAACTACCCAAATAAAGAATACCATTTTTTTCTTCTACACTTGTAATAGGTGAAAATGATTCGGAGGAAGGATCTTGAAGATTGTGAATTACCTGTCCATCCCCATCAATTCCCAGCACAAATCCATGTCGGTCGGGTGACGGTTGAATTGATTCCGGTAATCGGAGGACTACTTTTCGTATAAAAGGTTTTCCTGCCAGATTATCTATAATTTCTTTTCTTTTGGCCGGAAGTGCGATCCAGTAAATACCTTTTCCATTGGATGAAATACCATCAGGAAATCCTGGAAGATTTTCCATGATCATTTCTGATTGCCCGGTTTTTTCGCCTTTCAACCAATACTTTGTCACACGGTACTCCGACGTTTCATTGACTAAAACAAATTTACCATCTGGGCTAACGGCGACCCCATTGGCAAAATATAAGTTTGATAATAAAGTGGTCGTCTCTTTTGTTGTCGGATCATAGACCAATAACCGGCCCAATGGCCGATGGACCATTAAATCCAATCTGTAATCATGAATATCGAATCCAGAAGATGCATCTGAAAAATATATTTTCCCATCCGACGCTACATCTACATCATCTGTAAACTTAAATGGAAGTGCTTCCGCTTCTGTTGTTAGTGTAGTGAGATTTCCATCCTTATCTGCACTGAGCAACCCTTTGTAAGCATCGGCAATGATCAAATTACCAGAAGCGTCAAAATCCAAGCCCAATGGTCTTCCGCCCGTATTTACAAATATTCCCATACTTTTTCCAAATACATCATATTTCATAATGCGGCCATCATCAAAAGGGGCGAACATATTTCCCGCATCATCTACGGCCACATCTTCCGGGCCAATCCCATCATCCAATCCCAAAACTTCTGCATCCTTCAGGTAACCATTCGGTGCAAATTGTCCCGTCATTGCGGGTGCAACCGGCGCTTCCCACACCACGGGATCTACACCTACTGGCCAAAGCAATAAATAAGCCAATAAAAGGCCAAATATTCCTAATGTTCCTTTGATTATATTTTTCATTCTCTCCTTACTTGTATTCAATTCCGGAATATCCGGGCATTTTTTCCAGCAATTCTTTTCCCATAAGAAGACTGGGGGTAAAGTAACCGGATTGTGAATGATCAGCTAATAAATATTCAGCAACTTCTACGGTTCCGCAGGCAGTTAAATCATAGCCATCAACCGTAGTAAATCTGCCTTCGATTGATTCACCGCTTGAATTTTTGACTTCCCCCCATACATATGATTTTGCTTCTGCTCTTTGTGCCGCTGTATTGGGTTTCCAAATTTTATCAATTCGATTTTGAACTATTTTTTTGATCCAGTTAACTTTCAATAATTTCATATATTTTTGACGCTTTCGCAGTTTTGCAGCGCTCTTGGAAGAATTGGGATAATAGACTTCAATATTGGGAATACCCGTGCTATGGAAAGCTGTATATACATCACCCCATGGGATAGTAATAGCGTTTCTTGGACCAAACCCATAATCAATTTCACGCTCTTTAAATGCCAATGGAACATGCTTCATTTCCCCATTTTCTCTAATTTTTCCGCCGTGAGCCATGCCCTCCACACTTGTCTTGGCCGTCCCTTTACTTACCTTGGATCCTTTCATTGCAAACCCCAATGCCAAATGAGTGGCATCCGGCATTTTTTCTTTAAGGTATGCTGCCAAACAATCGGTTGGAATCACATCAAATCCTACGCCAGGACAAATAACAATTTCTGCAGATTTTGCTTCTGCGTCTAAACCGTACCCCATTTCGTACACGGAAATTTCACCCGTTATATCAATATAATGGGTATTGGAATTGATGCATGCACGCATCATGGGCTCTGCCGTTTGAGAAAAAGGACCGGCACAATTTGCCAAAACAGATACATGAGATAATTGTTCAATAATATCATCGTTAGAGGATAATTCAAACACTTGCGAATCTAATCCTTTTTCATCGGCCAATTCCTTTACCGATTCTGACCTTCCCGCTAAAATGGGTTTGAGTCCCTTTTTAATGGCTTCTTCTACGACCAAACGACCTGTATAGCCATTGGCACCGTATATCATCCATTTTTTATCACTCATCATTGGGCATTATACTTTGTTATTAATAATAAAAAAAGAAAAAAGGTGTAATAACCCTATAGATAATTACACCTTTTTGAATATGGTTAATGAAGTCAAATTAACTTAAAAAATTTCGCCCGCACCTTCTTCCATACCCATCCCTTCACCTCTTTGGCGACTAAATCGACTCCTGTCCTCCATCTTTCCAAAACGATATTCCAAAGTCAATCGTATTGTTTGACTACTCCAATTTCGATTAGAATTCTGATACCAATCCCGCGTCCCGTCCTCGTCTATATCTCCCCAAGTTTCAAATCCCATTCCCGAGAGTCCAAATGGATCATTCACATTCAATGTCAAATTCAGTTTCTCATCCATTAATTTCTTTTTTATTGACATAGAAGACCAAGTCATGGCGTCCATTTTACCAATTGCAATATCCCTTGCTGGCATATAAAACATAAAGAACATAAACTCAGTCGTTGGTGTAATATTCCATATGGTCGTTATTCTCATACGTTGGTTTTGGGCGGTCTTATTATAATCAGTGCCATATAAATCCGAGTTCAACTCATCCCAGTAATAACTACCCGATAAAATTAGTCTTAACTTCCGACCAAGTGAACCAACCGCGTTGTATTCAAATCCTTTGGTTTTTTGAGTACCAATATTCTCATAGGTTGCTACAGATACACCATCTGGTCTGACTTCTTTATGGCGTTGCATTCTGTCTGTTGTATATCGGTAATAACCTCCTAAGGTTAATGAAATTCCTTTGGAATATCGGCTAAAATTCAACTCATATGAATCGGTGTATTCCGGCTTTAAAAAAGGATTCCCTTTTCTAATATTTCTGGTATCTTCACGAGAACTAAAGGGATTTAACATTCGAGAACGTGGTCTGCGCACTCGTTTTGAATAACTAGTCTGAATTTGCAATAATTGTGGTGCACCAAATGTTACGGATAGACTTGGATAGAAACTTTTATAATCATTTTTAAATGGCTCATCGATTGTTTTGAGTTCAGACATCATATTAACAGTTTCGTATCTACCGCCAACGTTATAACCAATAAATCCTAGGGCCCCACCATATTGGATGTAAGCTGCATGCACGGTTTCATTATAAATGAAATCATTACTAAATGTTCTATCAGCAATGTATTGATTGGTTGTTTGGTCAAAGACTTCAGCTATTTGAGTATCACCTCGATCAGTTGATTTGCTGGCTAGCCCAACTTCTAGCTTACTATTATCATTAAAAGGGTGACTATAGTCCAGCTTAAAATCAAAGCTCTTACTTGTTCCGTCTTGCCCATTTTTTGCTTTATCCAAATCCACAAAATCTACACCACCATCATCTGTATTATAATATTCATTGAGGCCATCATTGAAACCATCAGAAAATCGAATATATGATGTGAGTTTTTGCTTCGGGGTCTTGAACTTCTTATCATAATTCAGATTGATATCATATCCATTTCGATCGCCGTCACCCGTTCTAGTGCGATAATATTTTTTTTCTCCCGGCCCAGTGTCTACTGTATAAGTTTCACTATCACTATTTCGATTTCCATTACTTATGGTTGTTGAGATAGCCAACGACTGTGTCGGATCGATAAAATATTCAAACCCTGTCTTTACAAATAAATTAGGACCTCCTGATTTTGAATCGCTATTTTGATTAAGTTCATTCCTAACGGCGGGGAAATCTATCCACCTATAACTGTCTCCATCTGAGATTCTCTTTCGATCGTTCATCCCTAGGTTAATAAATGAATTAAAGGTGATTGTTCGATAATTGACTTGGCTAGAAAAATTATTGCCCCCTTGCGAATCACCTCCTGTATTTACATTGCCATTTAAACCTGCGAATTTATTTTCTTTCAGCACAATATTGATGATTCCAGCCATCCCTTCAGGATCATATTTAGCGCCAGGGTTTGTCATCACCTCTATATCGGCGATATTTGCAGAAGGGATACTTTGGAGAAGCGATTTGACATCTCCACCAGCAATACTTGAAGGCTTACCATCAATCATAAGGTTTACCCTTGAACTGCCTCTAAGGCTGATATTATCATCGGGATCAACTTCAACACCCGGAACCTGTCGTAAAGCATCTATGGCATTGCCACCTGTAGATAAAGAATTTTTTTCAACATTAAAAACGCGTTTTTCTGCTGTTTGGATAAATAAAGGACGCTCTCCTTCAACATCAACACCAGCCATCTGTAAAGTTGTTTGAGTTAAAGAAATTGTTTCAAGATTATATTCTGTCTGATTTCCCCCGAATGGCATAAATGTGTAGGGTCCAAGTTCAACCTTTTTATATCCAATATATTCAATAAGAACTTTATGACGACCTAGTGCAATTTCTTTAATATGGAATTCTCCATCTTTATTTGTAATTCCACCGGTCATTATGGTATTGCTACGATTATTAATAATCGCTACTGATGCATAAGAAATGGGTGATCCTGATGCGGAATCCACGACCGTACCGTATACCACTCCAATTTTGGGCACTTTGTTGGGATCCATTTGCCTTTGGGACATACCGCCGCGCCTTCCGCCGTGCTGGGCGAAGCCAACGCTGGTAAACATTAAAAATGTAAGTAAAAGTAATTTTCGCATTTTATTCCTTTTGAAAAATCTCCCCAGTATAAATCCTTATTCAACCATTTGGTTGAATATTAGACCATAATTTTAGAAAATTGTTAAAATTGTTTTTTTCTGTCTGAATTAGCCAATAAATATAATACAAATTAAATATCTGTACAATTATTATTTATTGTTTTTCGATATATTATTATTGTTTATCAAATATTAATATCTATTCTACCTTGAATTTTGGAGGATACTGTTTATGCCAATCGGTGGTTTCCTGGTAAGCTTTCGCCATCGCCAGGACATTCCCATCTTCGTAGAGATCACCGATGAAACTGATACTGGTAGGACGCCCTTTGTTATTAAATCCATTGGGAACTACCACACAGGGATGACCCGTCAGATTCGTTCTTAGCAAGTTGTCACCATAGAAGGATGGTATCAAATAGACATCTATTGTTTCCATGAGTATAGCCATTTTTTGATTCAGCAAGGTTCGAGCACGATTAGCATTAATATACTCGACTGCTGGGATGAACCGTGCTTCTCGGAATACATTGGGCCACGCGTTTTGTACTTGTCTTACCATTTTATCATCTTTATTAGTTCGAGTTAATTCATCAAAAGCTGCAGCTGCTTCTGCCTGAAGAACAAAAGAAAGTGATTGTGTTGGAAAATCCGGCAATTCAATAGGAATAAGGTTTAGTCCCATAGATTGGAGTACCTCTAAAGACGCTTTATCATTATTAGATACTGCTGAGTCCAGAAAGGCTGATTCCACGTATCCAATTCTCAAATTTTTTAAACCCCGCTTTGATGGATAAATAAAAGGGACATCGCGCACTGTTCGATCAATTTCATCTGAACCGCGGATCGTTTCAAATACAATAGCAGCCCCCTCCACACTTCGAGTCATAGGTCCAAGCTTATCCATAGTCCAACTTAAGGCCATGGCCCCCGAACGACTTACCGTACCAAAGGATGGTCGAAATCCGGTTACACCATTGCGGGTGGCAGGAGACACAATAGACCCCCAAGTTTCGGAACCAATTGCAAAGCCAACCAAGCCGGCAGATGTTGCAGAGCCGGGACCTGCTGATGAACCACTGGATCCTTGCTCTATATCCCAAGGGTTCCTTGTTTTGCCGCCAAACCAAACGTCTCCCCAGGCCAAAGCGCCCAGCGTTAATTTGGCTACAAGTACTGCACCAGCTTCTTCTAATTTTCTCACAACAGTTCCCTTTTTCTGAATCATCTGATCTTTGTAAGGAGTTGCGCCCCAAGTGGTTTTATAATCTGGTACAGATAGGAGGTCCTTGGCACCCCAAGGTATACCGTGGAGTAGCCCTTTGTATTGTCCACGAGCTATTTCCATATCCGCTTTTCTAGCCTGCTGGATGGCCAGTTCTTCCGTTATGGTCACTACGCATTGAAGTTGATCTTGATATCGTTTAAGGGTCACTTGCCGAGTACGGATTAAATGGGCCAATTCTGGAACCGTCATAAATGCACACGCTTCCAGATTATCTGGCACTACCGTTGGCACATCATTAAAGTCAAATTTATCCCTGCCTTTTGGCAGGTTCATACCCGCCGGATGGGGATTATAATACAAGGGGAACTCAACATTATTAGGGAGATCAATGGCGCGAAGTTCCTCATATTTGGACAGCTGTTCCTTCAATCCATCCAAAAGTGAATCCCGCTCAGCGGCGGTAAAGTTTATGCCGATTATTTTCTCAGCAGCTACCACGTCGCCAGTTGTTATTTCCTTTCTGTCACATCCAGCAAAAATAATAATGATAATCAAAAAAATATTTTTCATGAAAATGTCTCCTTCTAATTTCATCTAAATCTAATACAAATATACAAATTCCTCGAGATCATTGCATTTATTTTATAATCACCATTACCTTCAGGCCCATAGGGAGAAGAAAAATTGCATAATCAACTCATCCAATATTTAACCCATCTTGTTAAAATAAATTCGGTAAATCCTGAATTGTCATCTGATGGTCAGGGTGAACAGGAAATTGGGGAATGTGTTAACCGTCATTTCCAGGCGTTGGGTATATCATCAAAGGTGCATACCATCACTGGGGATCGATGCAATACAACCGCTTTTATCCCCGGTCATAATCCTGATAAAATATTACTCCTGAACGGCCATCTGGATACGGTAGGAATAGAAGGGATGGATGATCCCTTCACCATTCGTAGAGACGGAGATAAACTTTATGGCAGGGGCACTTATGATATGCTGGCAGGCTGTGCGATCCAAATGGGATTGGCGACTTACTTTGCTGACCAGCCCAGCCCCATTTCATTGGCATTCACTTTTGTAGCTGATGAAGAAAATTTAAGTATACCTACACTTTCTGTCCTGCCGTTCTTAGGGATATTCATGGAGCCCACTGAAGAAGCCATTGGCACCAGCCATAAGGGCTATACTTGGTTTGAAATCAATATTGACGGATTAGCGGCCCACGGCAGTCGCCCTGAAGAAGGGATTAATGCCATTTTTCCACTCCAATACGCCCTGAAAGAATTGGAAATTATTAATCATGAACTGGATCAAGAAGACCCCCATCCCTATCTGGGTAAAGCTACACTTCATCCTGGGATTATTTCAGGCGGAACAGCCCAAAGCGTCATTGCTGCTCAATCGACCCTCAACTGGGAAAGACGTACCCTTCCGGGGGAATCACAACAAAAATTGAATGGGGAGTTGAACCGTGTCATTGAAGCGGTGAGAAATGCGCCGGGGAATCACAAAGTCAGCGGTGAGAAAGTTTATCACCGTCCACCGAACGAAATTGAGGATGACTCATTAATTCAAAAACTGCAAAAAACTGCCGGTGGAAAACCCTTTAAGGGCATGTCTTACTGGGCCGATTCAGCATTAGCTACGGGTGCCGGAATCCCCTCCATTCTTTTTGGGCCAGCGGGTCATGGGGCTCATGCCATTGATGAATGGGTGAGTGAAAAAAGTTTGATTAACTGTTATGAATCAATGAAAAGTTTTATAACTTAAATTTTAGCTTCCATTCGAAAAGGTGACCTTTCATCTGTTGAAGTTTTGACGGAACATTTGAACCACATTGAACAAATCAATCCCAAGATCAATGCTGTGGTTCAAATGGATATGGAACGGGCCATGGCTCGGGCCAAAGCAGTCGATGAAGCTTACTGCAAAAAGAGAATCCTGGTGACCACTCCATGGCTTACCCATGACGGTAAAAGATGCTTTTGTTGGATATAGTTCCATCCCTGATTTTTTTCAAGGTTGAATTTATTGGAGAAATGGCCAATAAAAAAGACATCACAGTCTTCAAATGTTTCAACATGTTTATCATTTTCGTCCGGGATGCGATAAGGGGGCAATAAAGTAAATCTACGAATCTTGACACCCGTACTGATAAACCCCTATCTTCGCCCTCTTCTATGGTAACCTTAAAACGCGATCTAGGTAAACTTTCCGGCTAGGATTTTTCGTGTCACCGGTGAAGCGGGTGCTGTGGCAGGATCGGCAGTACCCTGGGCCTATTTACTTTTTGCACCCATTGTACTCAGCACCGCCCTGGCTTATAGCATTTTTATATCCACACCTCTGGGCATGCGCCCTGGCGGTGCCTATATCCACATTTCCCGAACCTTTGGCAATTACTATCTTGGTTTTATTGCCATGTGGATGAAACTACTGGCCTTTATCGGTGCCATTGCATTTATGGCAACCAGCCTTGGAGAGTATATGAACTTTTTTCTCCCCGGTACCGATCCCCGTTTATGGGCTTCCATCACCATGATATTCTTTTATGGTGTCAATTTGTTTGGGGTTCGCCATTACGGCCATATTCAAATCGCCATGCTGGTAATACTCATGATAAGCATTTTAGTGTTGGTGATCCCGGGACTTTTCGCTGTGGATCTGAAATATTATAATCCCCCGCTTCCCAAGGGGTTTAGTGGATTGCTGGCAGCCATGCCCATGTTATTTTTTAGTTATGCGGGTTTTGAAACCCTTGCCCAAGTCGCTGGAGAAACGAAGGATCCTACTCGGACGCTTCCAATGATTTTTGTGAAAGGGGTGTTGGCCTCTGTTTTGATCTTCTTTTTGATGTCATTTGTCGCTTTTGGCGTTTTACCAGCGGAAACTTTGGCCCAATCCCAGTCAGCCATGGCCGATGTTGCTGGACAATATTTACCCCCGTGGGGGTCAAAGATTGTGGCTATTGGCGCCATGAGCGCATTTCTCACCAGCATTAATGGATCCATTCTGGTGCCATCCCGGATGCTGTTTGTTTTTAGTGAAGACCGCCTACTGCCCAATTTTTTGGCAAAGGTCCATCCCAAATGGCGTACACCCCACGTGAGTCTAATCATCAGTGGTGTTATTTGTACTGGTCTGGTGTGGAGTAAATCAGCCTATTTTCTCATGAGCACAGGACTCATTGGAATTTTCATCATATACATTATGCAGGGTTTTGCGTTGATTTGTTTACCCACACTGAATAAACCATTATATGATTCAGCGGGATTTAAACCGCCCGTGTGGGTGCTGTATGTTTTGGGAGGTGTTTCTATTATTTCTATGGGATTCTTTTTGATTCAAATTATTGCTGATGTATTTCTGTGGACCATAGGTGGTATCGCCCTTGGAACCGTTATTTATTTCATGGGAAGAATGGCAGGAAAAAAAGAAGGGTTCGATTATCAAGCGCGTATGGAGCAGGATTATCATCTATTGGATCAATAAATGACATTCATTAAAACCATAGACATTGACAAAGCTGAAGGCATTGTTAAACAGGAATACGAAAAAGGGTTTCGCCGATCGGGCCGGGTATTTAATATATTAAAAATTATGAGCCGGAGCCCGGCGGCGCTAAAAGATGCAATGCGTTTATATTTGACAATCATGTATGGACCATCAGAGATTTCTCGTGCCCAGCGGGAAATGATTGCCACCGTAATCTCGCGGGTAAACCACTGCCACTACTGAACGGAAGCCCACGGGAACGACTTCCGGGATGAAGTCCAAAATGATCAATTAATGAAACACATAAAACATGATTGGCGGGAAGCGGATCTTTCTAAAATAGACATTGCATTATGTACGTGGGCAGAAAAGCTCACACGAACCCCAGCTGATATGTCTCAAAAAGATGTGTTGGAATTGGAAAATATCGGCATGTCACAGGAAGCCATCAGTGATGCAGCCCAGGTTGTGGGCTATTTCAATTATATAAACCGCATTGCAAATGGGCTTGGTGTTGACCTTGAAACAGAAATGGAAAAATAGGTTCCTGTAGAGACGCGGCATACCGCGTCTCTACATTTAAGGCAGACATGGACTTTACTTTTTTTCGGAAAAAAAATAATGAGCAAAGCTAATCATTTCTAAACGTTTGGGCTGCAACAGTTCATCAGTGATAACCCTTGCAAATATTTACACCGATTTATCGGGACGCAAGGTTATTACTATCACAATATTTATACACACCCTTACCGACTGAGGTATAGGTTAAATTCATCATTATGAAAAACACCGATCAATTAAAAAAGGGAATCAAATCCCAAAACCAGGAATTCCGACGCTATGAACAGGTGCATAAGAATCAGAATTACTACCTGTCTGAACAGCTGGACCAGGAGGAATTTGATAACGATTTTGCAATAAAGACGATTGATTTTTCATTATTAATAGATGACAACCCCCGGTTCGTGGCCGAACTGGGTTCTGCATTATCCGACATTGGATTTGCCATTATTACGAATCATGGCATTCATCAAAATATGTATCACAAATGTGAACAAAAAATAATCGAATTTTTTGAATCCACCACTTTAGATGACAGGATGAAATACGAAGCCCGTCGATTCGGTTCTGTCAATCAGGGTTATTTTCCAATAAAGTCGACAACCATTATCCATCCGGACCTGGTGGAAGGGTGGGTTTTTTGCCGACGGGCATTTGATATGGACAATGGTTCTGATTACCAAGAATCGGAATTTTGGCCTGTACCGGGTTTCGAGCCGATATTCCGAGAAGTTGTATTGGCCCATGAAAAATTAATCCTCCCTCTCATGCAGAGTATGTTGGCTTATCTGGGGGAAGATCCCCATTTATATGATAAAAAGTTGACCAAAACAAATTTTGGTTTTCGCCTAAATTATTATCCTCCCTTGTCCCAAAAACAATTGGATTCAGGCGGTGGCCGAATGTTGGGTCATGAGGATATTGATATATTTACTATTTTGCCCACCCAGAGTGTGGCTGGCCTCCAAGTGCTCAACCGAAAAAATAATAAATGGATCAGGCTGAATCCAAAGTTTGGCGATATTATTCTCAATACAGGTGATTATATGCAGCGTATCAGTAATGATATTTTTCCTTCTACAACCCACCGGGTAAGTCCACCAGTTGAATCTGAATTGACGAATGAGATCCGCGTATCCTTCCCTATGGCAATTTACGTTTGGGAAGATGAAATATTAGAGGTGCTGCCAAACCTGGAAAATCCTAAGTATGAACCCATCCGGGCTGAAAAGTTTCATACCAGTATTACCAGCAAATATTATGGGGATGAATATTCAAAAGATGTAAAGTAATTGAGAGCGGATCATTTTTTGTGGGGAAATGATAAGGCCGAGAATTTATTGAGCATCACAAGGGATAAAACAATTAATATTCCTGTCCCATGAACAACACTCCCGATCATTTTATCGATTTGAATGCATATCCCCTGACGCCAAGTGGTACACCTGAATGGCATCAATTGGTCAATGAACATGGACAGTCTCTAAGGGAAAATGGTGCATCCATCATGAAAGGTGTTATAAAAGAAGATATATTAAATCGAATGACGGCTGAAGCAGATTCAGTGGTCAAACAATCCTATGCCTGCCGTGAAACACATACGCCCTTTCTAGATCATGAGGATAAATCATTACCCAAAGATCACCCCCGGCGGCAATTGCAGGCCACCTCATTGAACTCGATTCCCTATGATATTATTTCTCCTTCCCATGCACTATCTCAATTATACAATTGGGATCCCTTGAAAGAATTTTTATCTGCTGTGCTTGGACATAAACTCTACAAAATGGCAGACCCTATGGCTGCCCTGACCATTAATGTAATGGGCAATGAACAGAATCATGGATGGCATTACGATGAATCTCAGGTGACCATTACCCTGATGATTCAAAAACCAGATTTCGGTGGCATTTTTGAATGTATCCCCAACTTGCGACATGAAGATAATGACCAATATTCCAAATTAGCTGATGTGTTGAATGGGGATGAGAAGGGTATTTTATCCTTGCCTGTTGAACCGGGGGACATTTTGATCTTTGCCGGATTCTATTCACTCCATAGAGTTACACCAACAATAGGCAGCAAAACCCGTTATGTCGCCACATTATGTTATAAAGACCAAGCAAACTTTTTATGGCCGGGTTAACCAAGGATGATTAGTCAATCTCACATTGATGAATTTCAACGGAACGGCGCCATATGTCTTCGAGGTGTTTTTGATCAAAAATGGCTGGATTTATTGGGGAGCGGTATTGAAAAAAACAGGAAAGATCCGGGGCCATTTTCCTGCCAATATACTCCGAAAAACCAACAGGGTGATTTTTATGACGATTATTGTAACTGGGACAAGATTGATGAATATAAAGATTTTTTATTTCATTCTCCCGCAGCTGAAATAGCTGGGAAAAGTTTACATTCAAATGTAATTCGATTATTTCATGAACATGTATTGGTAAAAGAACCGAGAACATCTGAACAGACCCCCTGGCATCATGACCAGCCCTATTACTGTGTGGATGGTGAACAAGTCTGCAGCATTTGGCTACCTTTGGATCCTGTACCCAAACAATCGGGATTAGAATTTGTGGCTGGTTCCCACACAATGGGAAAAATGTTTATGCCCCTCAAATTCATGACAAATTTGGAATATGATTATACGCCAGGCAGTTTTGATTCCATTCCTGATGTTGAGGCAAATAGGGAAAAATATGATATTCTATCCTGGGATATGGATTTAGGCGACTGCATTGTGTTTCATTTTAAAACGCTCCACTCTGGAAAAGGCAATCCGGACAGTTCAACCCGCAGGCGCGCTTTTTCATCCCGCTGGATCGGTGATGATGCGGTCTTTGCAGAAAGACCAGGAGAAACATCACCGCCATTCCCTGAATTATCACATTACAAACAGGGGGATTCACTCCATCACTCTCTATTCCCAGTGTGCTGGGAAAAAGCGCATAAAAACAATACCTCTTCTTAAACAAAAATTCGAATTTTCTGTGACTTCTATCACAAGCATATATGGTCATTAATGTGTAATTTTACCAAAATATCCTCACTTGGAGAGTCGTCATGAAAAAATTAATTTTCTTAACCGGATTACTTGCTCTATTATTCGGTGTTCTTTCTTGTGAAAAAGAAAATAACCCCGGCGAAGAACTCATGGGCACCTGGTACATGCCCCAGCCCCTGAACCGCCATACAGCAGGGAAATCTGTCACCGATGTGGGTGAGCACAGCCTCAGCGCCTGGAACTACTCCCAGATTGTTACAACAAACTCGGATCAAGAACTCATCGATCGAATGGCCGAAGCCAAGGGTGCCATCACATTAAGTGGCGCTGTAAATGAAGATATTAAATATATGCATGGATGGGTAGACAATAACAGTGGGCAGGCCGGAGTCTCCCTGAGCAACTATAACTGGTATCAATTTGATAAAATGCCGAGCGATCCTATGATATCTGCATATATGGATAATTTTTCTCATCAATATGTTGATTCAATTGTTGTGATCTGGAATGATAGTACTGGCTCTTATGACACATTATATAATCAGCATTATTATACAGATTATCTTGGTGTTTATTATGAAGATGGCCGGTATATGGAACTCAATGATGAATTCGATTTTACCTTTGATGGAAAAAAACTCAATATACCGACCCAATCCTTTACACTGGATGATGGCCAATCTTTGGATTTTGGTGGTACCTTATCCTATGCCACTATTTTTGTTCCTGCCAATACACCAACAGAGATATTCAGCAATAAGGGTGAAACATCCTGGGATTACGGTACCTGGTCTATTACCATTGAAGATGGTGGTCGGTGGGTAGAAACCTATACTTGGGAAGACCCCTATGATTCAAGCGGATGGAATAATTCCTATATTGATTCTACAGTTGCGGAATGGGAAGTGAGCGGAGACACCATTTTTGTCACTTACCGGTTCACAGATGTATGGTTTTCTGGAAATGATTTTTTCGGTGCTGGGCAAGGAACTTGGTTATACCAAATCGCTTACGTCTACGAAAAATCTGGTGATAATTTAACACTGACAAACGAATGGGAACTTTGCGACGGTGAACATAACTGTTTGGAATGGGTTGAATGGGAGTTTGGAATAGACCCAGGAAGCCTGGAAGAAATTAAATATGTGTGGACGTTAGAATTCAGTAAAACACCACCGACTCGATCTAAAGAATTTAGAGGACCCTTCCGAACCGTTATTGGAAAGTTCCCGCCGTATAGTTTAATGAAGTAACCTCTAGGGTCGAGTAATATCTCGACCCTAGACCACAGTTTCATATATTTACATCGTGGCTATTTATAAACAACACCGCCCTTCATTACAAAATTAACTTGTGTCATTAGGGACATATCTTTCAGAGGATTTCCTGGCACAGCAACAATATCAGCATGCATTCCTTTTTTGATTTGACCAATATCATCTGCACCCAATACTTCGGCGGCAATGCTCCCAGCAGCATTAATGGCATCAATGGGTTTCATACCTGCTTCTACCATAAAACGGAATTCTTCTGCATTGTCCCCATGGGGTGAGACACCAGAGTCTGTGCCAAACGCAATTTTGACGCCCATTTTATAAGCCATTTCCACTGTTTTCTTAATCACGGGGCCAATAGCCAATGCTTTCGGTCGAATGATTTCAGGGAAATAACCGGGCTTTTTGGCTTTTTCATAAACGAATTCACCTGCGCTAATCGTTGGCACATAATAGGTGCCGTATTTAATCATAAGACGGGCCGTTTCTTTATCCATGAGCGTCCCATGTTCAATGGATTGCACACCAGCGCGAATGGCACGCTGCATCCCTTCTACCCCGTGAGCATGAGCCGCCACGAACATTTCATATTCCGTAGCTGTTTTAACGATTTCACGAATTTCATCTTCAGTAAATTGTGGATTTTGACCATTCTTGGCCACGCTCAACACACCGCCTGTGGCTGTGATCTTCACCAAATCTGACCCATCTTTATATCGTTGACGAACCCCCTTTCGGGCATCATCAGTACCATTGATTACCCCTTCTAAGGGACCCGGGTCACCTTGAAGTTTTCTGTTCAATCCACTGGTAGGATCCGCGTGGCCGCCTGTTGTACCCAATGCTTTTCCGGCAGCATAAATTCTGGGACCTTTAATATAACCTGCCGTGATGGCGTTGCGGGTGGAAAGCATAACTTCGCCCCCCAAGTCCCTAACGGTGGTGAATCCGGCCATGAGCGTTTTTTCTACATAGGGAATGGCACGGTAAGCCACATCTTCAATATTCATATAGAATTCCTCACCATAGGCTTTTGGATTCATTTGTCCAGACATGTGAACGTGCAAGTCAATCCATCCCGGCATGACGGTTGCATTTTTCAGATCGATCACTTTGGCGTCATTATCACCATTGACGTATCCACTTTTTACATCAACAATTTTTCCATCCTCTATAATGATTGATCTATTGGATACGGCTTTCTTTGATTTTCCATCCAGCAATGTACCTGCATGAATAATGGTTTTTTGGGCCCATAAAATTATTGGGAAACAAATAATAAGGATGATTAAAATTCTTTTCATTTTCCCTCCTCAAGGAATTGTATTAACAAAAACAGGTCTAAAAGATAAAACAATATTTCCAAATAAACCATTTTGGAAAATAAGGATTCTAACAGAACTGATTCAAAAAAATATTTTTATAAAAGTGCTATTTCTTGACTTAGTTTTGTGTGTTTATTGATTGGAAAGTAATTGAATTTTGTTAAGTAAATCTCCCAAATTAGTATTATCATGATTTCCATAAATATGAGTGCCTGTTCACCTAAATCATCCATCCTTTCATACGGAGCCTTTGTTGAAGGAAATCAAACTACTTTTAAAATCCATGCGCCTCGATCAACGGAAGTCTATTTGGTGATTTTTAAAAAACCTGAAGATGAATTAGGAAAAGAATATCCAATGGTCAAAAATGATTTCGGCGATTGGACTATCACACGATCAGATGTTGATTTTGGGGCACTCTATGGCTATCGGATTTCAGGCCCAGTAAATGATCCTAATATCATTATTGCCGATCCTTATTCAAAGGCAACTGTTACCAATAATTCTCATCAACATATCGCAAAATCTTTGATCATTAACGAAGACTATGATTGGAATGGAGACCAATGGGTATCCATTGCGCCAGAAGATCTCATCATTTATGAAATGCACATTCGTGATATGACAGCCCATCACAGTTCTGAAGCCTATCAGAAAGGAACCTATTTGGGCCTCACAGATGAAACTCAAAGGGGTGGGATTCCACACTTAATAGAAATGGGAATCAATGCTGTACAGATAATGCCCCTACAAGATTTTGCTAATGTAGAAGTCCCCTTTCAAGACAAAAACCAATCTATAAATAATGACTGGAACCCCTATGCTATCAATCACTGGGGCTATATGACTTCATTCTTTTTTGCCCCGGAATCTTACTATGCAACCGATGGGACGAATAAACCATTATCGTGGAATGGAACAGACGGCCGTGCCGTTCATGAGTTAAAAGACATGGTAAAAGCATTTCATAATAAAAATATTACTGTCATCATGGATGTGGTGTATAACCATGTCTCCCAATATGATTACAACCCATTAAAATATATTGATCGTGATCTCTATTTCCGTTTTGATGAAAAGGGAAATTGGAGCGCCAAAAGTGGTTGCGGGAATGATTGCAAGACTGAAAGTCCAGTCATGCGAAACCTCATCCTGGAAAGTCTAAAATACTGGATGACGGAATACCACGTGGATGGGTTTCGATTCGACCTGGGACAATTGATCGATGCTAATACGCGGGATTTAATTATTTCTGAACTGCGCACGATTAATCCAAATGTAATTATTTTGGCGGAACCTTGGGGTGGCGGATATGATCCAGCTGGATTTTCTGACCAAGGGTGGGCTTCTTTTAATGATCAATTCAGGGATGGTTTAAAAGGCAGCGTATTTGATATAAAAGACAAAGGTTTCCTATTTGGAAAACTGCGTAAAGGAGATGATCAAAAATTTCTCCGGCGGCTTGCCACGGGTTCTTTGAGAGAACACGGTGGTCAATATATTTCATCGGATCACAGTGTAAATTATCTTGAATCTCACGATGACCTCACTTTCGGCGATCGCCTCCGCATTACGGGTGGATTCAATGAAAAACACGAGATCATCAACGACCCTATATCCCATGCTAAAGTTGACGGTGATTTATTGGCCATGAACAAATTAGGCGCTCTTTATTTATTTACCAGTCAGGGGATTGTATTTATGCATCAGGGGCAGGAGTGGGCCCGTAGCAAAGTTATTGCCAATACCGATGCTCCCGATGAATTCGAGGGACAAATTGACCATAATTCATACGAAAAGGACAATGAAACCAATTGGTTAAACTGGAATGAAAAGGGCCTCAATTCAGATTTGGTAGATTATTATAAAGGACTTATTCAACTCCGGAAAAAATATCCATCATTGCGTAAAAGTAACCCGGAAGATTTTAAATTTTTCGATTTTGGAAAACAAATAGCTGTGGGATATATCGTAAAAGAGAAAATGGCCATAATTATGAATGGTAGTAAAACAGATAATGTTTCAACCACACTACCGATAGGAAATTGGCGGATGATTGTTGATGGGGATTCAGTTCAATTAGATAGTCATAAAATTATGAGTGGGGAAATCAACATTGCGCCAATAAGCGGAATGGTTTTAGTTCGAAATTAATTAATTCCCATAATGGCCAGAGGACCGTTCTTCCCAATCTTTAATCTTATATTTTGGATCTAATTCAGCCAAACTTTTGGCTTTTGTATCCAACAACAATTCTTTCCATTTCAGTTTAATGACCTCTGGGCGGAAGTCATCCAAAGCTGTTCGGGCATGTTCTGCCATGGCTCTTCTATCATCAGCATGGGTATCCCAAAAGTTATTTGTAGCTACCAGAAAATTGTCCACATCTTTATCAAAATCCTGGTCAACTTCATATACAAACACTGAATCTTGAACGTTTGCTGTAATTTCGCTGGGACCGTCAATGTTTTGGACAATAGCCGGTACCCTGCGATCCAGTGTTTCACACATAGTATAACCGAATGGTTCATAAATACCGGTGATTGAATTTGCGCCAACACTATTCCAATAAAATCGGGCTGTTTCTTTGTTTGAACTAAATGGAATAATGACCAATTTCTTTGGATGCTTCCTGCCTAAATCTTCCCAAAAAGGATTGCCCTGTTCACCACGGTAATCCACACCCATGTTAAATACACGCACATCTTTTCGATCTGATTTTTCAACAGCAAAAATTGGCAAGTCAGGCCTTTTTCTGGGAACGTGTCGACCAATATAACCAATATCATCAATGCTATAGTTCGGCCGCCAAGATTCATTATCTAGCTTGGGAGTATAACTATTATATATTACAACCGGATTGGCACCATACTTTTCGTATCCGAAGGAGGTATAATATTTTTTTTCTGCTTCTGAGATAAGGACAACCACATCAGAATATTGAAAGGTAATTTCCTGCTCAAAATAATTGCTCGTTATCGGCCCGCCCAGATTGGTGATGTGTTCCATCCGAATGAGTGAATGACAAACAGAAATCATTAATTTATCTGGATAAGTTTCTTTAATCGTTCGCGTTGTATCGAAAGCAACCCACAGGTTATTGATACATGCGTCTAAATCTGCAAATGCATTTTTAACATCGTCTGGACCATGAATGATTCTAATCCCAGGATATCGCTCGGCAAAATCCGAGGGCGGCTCGTCCAATTGGGCGAGGAATATTGGTATTATTTCAACATCATCATTATCCTGAAACATATCCAGAAAATTTAGAATCCATGCA
>JYMV01005460.1_pt1 | contig 29562 bp, 29 predicted proteins | sample 338911 | NCBI WGS metagenome assembly JYMV01 (sample SAMN03354496, study PRJNA234377) | hydrothermal vent metagenome | biome: Deep sea; feature: Hydrothermal plumes at the Eastern Lau Spreading Center, Western Pacific Ocean; material: Seawater | place: Tonga | collected 2009 | depth 2000 m m
AATTTGCAAACATCCTGAAAGGAAAAGGGGTGGAAAAAGGAGACCGTGTTTGCATTTATATGCAGATGATTCCTGAACTGGCAATCGCCATGCTGGCCTGCACCCGTATTGGTGCAGTTCACTCCATTGTTTTCGGAGCTTTTTCACCGGATTCTCTGAGGGACAGAATTAATGACTCTTCCTGCAAAGCTCTCATAACTCAAGATACAGGTGTTCGGGGTACTAAACAGAATATCCCCATGAAATCAAATGCAGATATTGCCCTGAAAAATACACCTTCCATTGAAACCGTAATTGTCGTTCAGCGCACTGGGGAAGAAGTTTCCATGCAGGAAGGGCGGGATTTCTGGTGGGAAGAACTGATAAAAACTGCTGATGATATATGCCAGCCTGTAGAGATGGATGCTGAAGATCCTCTCTTTATTCTCTATACATCTGGTTCAACAGGAAAGCCAAAGGGGGTTCTTCATACCACTGGCGGATATATGGTTTATACTTCTTTTACCCATGAGCTTGTCTTTGATTATCATCCAGGAGATATTTACTGGTGTACGGCTGATATCGGATGGATCACGGGCCATTCCTATATTATCTATGGGCCCCTTGCAAATCGGGCCACAACTCTCATGTTTGAAGGTGTACCCAATTATCCGGACTTTGGGCGGTTCTGGGATGTGGTGGAAAAACATAAGGTGAATATATTCTACACTGCACCCACCGCATTACGGGCTCTCATGAGAGAAGGCAATGATTATGTCATCAATCGTGACCGTTCGTCCATTAAGATACTGGGGACCGTTGGTGAACCCATTAAGGAACCGGAATGGATGTGGTATTACGATGTGGTAGGCGAAAACCGCTGCCCGATTGTAGATACCTGGTGGCAGACAGAAACCGGTGGAATCCTCATTACGCCATTGCCATCTGCAACGGAATTGAAGCCTGGTTCAGCAACATTACCATTCTTCGGGATTACACCCGTTATCCTGGATCCGGATGGGAATGAACTGCATGGCAACCCTGCAGAAGGATTGTTGGCTATCAAAACATCCTGGCCTGGGCAGATGCGGACCATTTATGGGGATCATGAGCGGTTTTATGATACCTATTTTTCTATGTTCAAGGGCTATTATTTTACCGGTGACGGCGCCCGCCGGGATGAAGATGGATATTACTGGATCACCGGGCGGGTGGATGATGTCCTGAATGTGTCCGGTCACAGGCTGGGCACGGCTGAGATAGAGGGTGCCATTGGTGCCCATCCGTCTGTAGCTGAAGCTGCTGTAGTGGGATATCCCCATGATATTAAAGGGCAGGGAGTTTATGCTTATGTCACCCTCATGGCAGGAGTGGAAGCGGATGATAATACCTTATCTGAAATCAAGCTGAAGGTAAGAGAGTTGATTGGCCCTCATGTATCGCCGGATAAAATTCAATTTACTCCAGCGCTTCCAAAAACAAGATCGGGGAAGATTATGCGCCGGATACTTCGGAAAATTGCAGAAGGGGATACAGAAAATTTGGGAGATACATCCACGCTGGCAGATCCGGGTGTGGTAGATGACCTGGTGGCTGGGATGCAGTAAGCTGCAGCCCCATCCCATTAGCTTATAAAGTATCAGCAGATTATTCGGCCTTCCGGATTCAGTGATTACGTAATCGGCATAAGCTTCTGGATCCAGGTAAATCCCTGCACTTTCACACCAAACAGGTAAAAAGGTTCGCTGATTGGACAAAGGGTGGATTTAGGGGTAAATTGAGGGGATGAAAAAAATCCAAAAATGCTAAAGGTGAAAAAGAATTAATGTCTATTAAATTGAATGGAAATGAGTTAACTGTTGAAAAACTCGTAAGGATTGCTAGAGACGGTGAACAGGTAGAACTCGCTCAGGATTCTCTCCGTTCAATAATAAAGTGCCGAGAGATGATCGAGGAGAAAATACAAGCAGGCGAGATAATGTACGGAGTAAATACTGGTATTGGTGAATTTTCCGAAATTGTTTTAGATGATGCTCAGATTAAAGATTTTCAAAAGTATCTCATTTATAATCATGCAGCAGGTATTGGTGATCCGGCACCAATTGAATATGTGCGGGGTTCCATGGCAGGTAGGATCAATGTTCATGCACATGGAAATTCGGGATGCCGTGCTGAAATCACCCAGGCCCTGGTGGAAATGCTGAATAAGGGTGTAACACCCTTTGTTTGCCAGAAGGGTTCTGTTGGAGCTTCCGGTGATTTAGCTCCAATGTCGCAAATTGCTTTGGTTCTTTTGGGAGAAGGGAAAGCATATTATCAGGGTGAGTTGTTGGATGGAAAAATTGCCATGGAAAAAGCAGGGATTGCTATCCCGGGACTGCAGGCAAGAGATGGCCTTGCGGTTATTAATGGATCGAACGTATTGACTGCAATGAGTGCGATTCTTTTATATGATACAAATTGCTGGTTCAAACAAGCGGAAATCGCTGCAGCAATGACGCTGGAAGCACTGAAAGCAAATATGAAACCTTACAGTGAAAAATTGCACCAGGTTCGGGGGTTTTCCGGTGCAATTCGATCCGCAAATGCCATTAGAAAATTGGTTATTGGTGGAGATGTAATGGAAGGAAAGGTTAAAACTCGTGTACAGGATGCTTATTCTATGCGCTCAACTCCACAAGTAATCGGTGCAGCGCATGATGCCTTGAAATTTGCAAAATCACAGGTGGAAATTGAACTAAATGGTGTTGGAGACAATCCTGTATTTTTCCCGGATGAAAATATTCAAATCTCCGGAGCCAATTTTCAAGGCACACCTGTTTCTCTTCCAATGGATATGGTGGGAGCATCTATCACCATGGTGAGTGTAATGTCTGAGAGACGTTTGAATCGCCTGAATAATCCCGCATTGAATGTTGGACTTCCTGCATTTCTCACGAAAGGTGCTGGTATGTTTTCAGGGTTGATGTTATCTCAATACACTGCAGATACGCTAATCGTGGAGCAGCGGATACTCTCTGCACCAGCATCCATACAATCTATTCCAGCAGCTGCAGATCAGGAAGACTTTGTCTCTATGGGGATGAATACTGCATTACAGAATAAACAAATACTTGATAATGCTTATGGGATTTTAGGAATTGAATTTATGGCAGCTGCACAGGCGTTGGATTTTAGGGAATATCAATTTGGAAAAGGTGTGAAAACTGCAAAAAAAGTGATCCGAAAATATGTAGAATTTTTGGATGTAGACCGGCCACTCTATCCAGATCATGATCGAATGAAAGAATTGGTAGAATCCTGTGAAATTCTTAATGAAGTGGAAAAAGTGATAGGGAGTTTGGAATAAAACGAAGATGGGAACAATATTTGATCTGGTAGCGAACAGTAGATAATAGTAATCAATATTTAATGACTTTTATTATTTTTACCTGTAATTTCGATCGAGCTATGGGAGAAGATATGATGCGCTGCAGTACACAGAGAGAAAGTATTTTGGAGATTATTAAGGATATTTATGGTCATCCTTCTGTTGATTTGATTTTTCCCCAAGCACGTCTGATTAACCTGTAAACGAAATTAAAAAAAAGGAAAACATCATGTTAGTAACAAAACAAGCTCCGGAATTTAAAGCCACTGCTGTCATGCCGGATAATTCATTTAAGGACATTAGTCTTTCGGATTATAAAGGAAAGAAAGTTGTCCTTTTTTTCTATCCCCTTGATTTTACATTTGTGTGACCATCCGAGCTCATCGCTTTCGATCATCGCATAAGCGAGTTTGAAAAGCGAAACACCCAGGTCCTGGGTTGTTCGGTAGATTCACATTTCAGTCATTTAAAATGGAAAAACACTGCTGTTAATGATGGCGGAATAGGGAATGTTCAATATCCAATCATTTCAGATTTGGACAAATCAATTGCACGGCAATACGATGTACTTTTAGGAACACAGGAAGCTTATGTTGACACCGGTGAGAAAGACATAGAGACTACGGTAGGAGGAGATGTAACATTGAGAGGTTCATTCCTCATTGATGACGAGGGAACAATTCGCCATTCAATTGTCAATGATTTACCACTTGGGAGAAACATAGATGAAATGCTCCGTCTCCTTGATGCATTAGATCACCATAATGCGCACGGAGAAGTGTGTCCTGCTGGCTGGACGAAGGGTAAGACAGCAATGAAACCCTCCAATGAGGGTGTACGGGAATACCTAACTGCAGAAGCGGATAATCTTTAATATTTAAATAAGGAGAATACACGTGGAATTAATTCATCCCATTTTTAAATGGTTGCATATTATTGCAGGAATTACCTGGATAGGATTATTGTATTTTTTCAATTTCATTAATGGTCATGTCGCAGCAACCATGGATGCTGATACGAAAAAGAAAGTTATGCCGGAGCTCATGCCCCGAGTCTTATACTGGTTTCGCTGGGGTGCAGCCTGGACCTGGGTAACAGGAATTGTTCTGCTCTATGTTTTGTTCTGGGCAGGGAGCTTATCTATGGGAGAATCAGGTGGAAATTTAATGTTTGAATCGGGAACAGAAGTAACGATGTCTGCACATATTTTGCTGTTGGTTGTATTTGCAGGTGTGTTCATTTATGATTTTTTGTATAAAAGTGCTTTAGCATCAAATTTAAGGGTCATAACGATAATGAGTTTTGTTTTAATCGGCGTAGTTGTTTATCTCATGCAGAATGTTGCACATTTTTCTTATAGAGCTTATAATATTCATTTGGGATCAATGTTCGGAACCATGATGGCATTCAACGTATGGTTCAGGATTTGGCCGGCACAACAGAAAATTATCACTGCCATCAAAAATGGTGAAGCTCCGGACGGAGATTTAGTCGCGTTGGCGGGACTTCGTTCCAAGCATAACACATACATGTCCATCCCCCTTATTTGGACTATGATAAATCAGCATACAAGTTATTTTTCCGGTGGAAATCTGGGATTTACTGCTCAATATGGTTGGCTTGTATTGATGGGTATTGTAGCATTGGGTTGGCATATTGTTTTCCAGTTATACAGAAAATCCGGAAAAGTGGAGGGATTCTAACCTTTTATTACAAATCTCTAATTATTCAGCCCAGACAATCTTCCGACTGAGCTTCTTCTTAAGTCATTTATCCAATATTATTTCAATCATTTTCAATAAGTTAATAATGAAAAGTACTTTTCTCCTTTTAATAAATATATCACTCCTTTTTGGAGCAAAAGATTATTTCCAGCAGGATGTAGCATATACTATAGAAGTAACGCTTGATGACTCTGCGCATACCTTGCACGCTAATGAAAAAATAATTTATACAAACAATTCTCCTGATACACTTCAATTTATCTGGTTTCACCTTTGGCCAAATGCTTATAAAAATACTGAAACGGCATTTGCGAAACAGGGTGAACGGTTTCTTTCTACGCGTTTTCTTTTTTCTGATGAGGAGGACCGGGGCTATATCGATAGTCTGGATTTTGCAGTTGATGGAGTTGATGCAAAATGGGAGTTTCATCCTGAATGGATTGATGTGGCAAAAGTTGAACTTCCGGTTAAGTTAGCACCGGGAGGACAGACGATAATAGAAACACCATTTTTTGTAAAATTACCGGAAGTATTTTCCAGGTTAGGGCATACCGGAAAACATTACGAAATAACCCAATGGTATCCAAAACCGGCAGTCTATGATCATCTTGGCTGGCATCCTATGCCCTATTTGAATATGGGAGAATTCTACAGCGAATTTGGTAGTTTTGATGTAAAAATCACTCTTCCTGAAAACTACCGTATTATGGCAACTGGAGATTTGATTGATGGGGAGGAAGAGTACGCCTGGCTGGATTCCCTGGCTACCGAAGGAGATTCCCTGTATTCTCTTGATAAAAAAGCATTTAAAAAAGCAATTCGCGTATTACAGAGGGGGAAAAAGGGAAAATTTGTAAGAAATTTCATTGGTCATTTCAAAAAAGATGAGGGTGATAATGAGGAGGAGATAAAATCTTCATCCGTTATGAAAACACTTCACTTTCATCAGGAGAATGTTCATGATTTTGCCTGGTTTGCAGATCCTAAGTGGATTGTGAGAAAAGGTACTCTTTATCTAGCAGATTCCACCCGTGAAGTCACACTCTGGAGCATGTATTATCCCAAGAATGCTAAACTGTGGGAGAACTCCATTGAGTATCTCCATGATGCCGGGTACTGGTATAGCAAATTCAGCGGTGATTATCCCTACAACCATCTCACAGCGGTGGATGGGGATCTTAGTGCCGGTGGAGGTATGGAATACCCCAATATTACTGTTATATCAAAGAGGGATTCAAAGCATCTTTTGGAAATGGTCATCATGCATGAAGTGGGGCATAACTGGTTTTACGGCATATTGGGCAGTAATGAAAGAGATCATGCCTGGATGGATGAGGGATTAAATGAATTTTGTAATATTCGCTATTGGGATAAAAAATACGGGGATAATAACAGGCGCTATGTGATAAATGAATTTACACAGGAGAAACTGGGACCATTCAGCATCGGGCATAATATGAGATTCGGCTTCATGGATTATATGGGCTATACATCCTTGGTGAAAATGGGCGATGAGGAGCCTTTGGAAACTTCTTCTAATGACTTTAAAATTCGATCAAACTACTGGCTAAGTTATTCCAAGTCAATGGTATACTCTTGGCATTTGCTCCATTATCTGGGTGAAGAGACCATAGATAAAATCATGCACAATTATTATGAGGATTGGAAATTCAAGCATCCCTATCCTCAAGATTATTTTTCATATTTTGGTAAGTATAGCGATAAGAACTTGGACTGGTACACCCACGATGTCTTCTACAACACAGGCACAGTTGATTATGCAGCTTCAATTATAAATAATGACGCTGTATTTATTAATTACGGTTCGCTTACAGTTCCCTTTGAAGCTGCTTTTTATGATAAAAAAAGAAATGAGATATCCCGACAATGGTTTGAAAATGTAGAGCGGGTGAAGTCGGTCCCATTACCGGAAGGAACCAAATCAATTATTATTGATCCGGAGGGAACACTCCCTGATGTGAATCGTCCAAATAATGCTACCTTTAAACCTCTAAAGTTTACCTGGATATTTGATGAGCCTCAACATTATAAACGGGAAATATTCTGGATGCCCTGGCTGTTCAGCTGGAACCAGTTTAATGGCTGGACACCTGGCCTGAATTTCTATCATGGTTATGTGCCTGGCTATAACTATGGTATAGGTATACAGCCCATGTGGGATTTTAAGAATGAACAACTCATTGGTTCTGTAAAATATAAGCGTACTCTTTATAATTTTTTGAATTTTAATACCAGCACATTTAACATTGACATTGCTCGGAATGCCGGCCGGTCGGGTGCCCATATGGCAATTGAAGGCAAAAGAAAAGAACATTTAAAACGTTATCCTGTATGGACAAGCACTGTTACAATAGATTACCATAACATTGAAGAAAAAGCTGTTGATCTAAGCTATTATGATAAATGGTCGATGGCAGTAGGCTTTGCGGAGCTGAAGTTTCATAACCGACCGAATCCATATCTGGCTTATCATTTTCGTACAGGCATAAAAACCAGTATTGTGGGCAGTCAATTTATGCGCTTCAATATCCAAACCAACATCAATTACAGATTTACTAAAGAGATTAAGACAAAGCTTCGTATATGGATTGGTGGATTTATTGTTGATGATGATATTCCTAAACAGTATCGAACTTATCTCAGTGGTAATATTGATCCAGATTTCCGCAATAATTTCATCTATAATCGTACAAGTGATATGAATGATATTTCCATCGGTACTCGCCAGTATGATATTGGAGGGCCTTCTATACATGGTTTGATATTAGAAGATGATAAAATGAAGGGAGTCAAAGACTGGGTTATTTCTGCCAATTTTGATATTACAGTGCCGAAATTGCCTGGAAAACCTTTTATAGATCTGGCTGTGGTTGAAGGTGGGGATTCCTATATTGATTTTGGCTTAAAAAAATCATTTGGTCCGTTAATGATTATTGTACCACTCTACCAGAGTTGGGAGATAGAAGATAGAACCTTTACTGACCGTAATTGGTTATTGGACCGCATGCGTTTTTCATTGAGCATATCGAACTTTAATATCCAGAATTTGTTCTAACATGTCTTTTAGACATGAATTTTTTTTTTGTTAGAACATGGGCTTTAAATAATATGTAAATTTCCCCTACGGATTTCAACGTTATTATATAGGGGTTAGTATTATATATGGCAAAATGGGACAAAGATTCCTTTCTGAGTGATCTGCAAAAAAATTGTAATCGCGAAGTCGTAAAAATTGGTCGTCAGATTATTGATTTTTCCGAGAAACAATCCTCAGACCTGAGTTGGGGCAGAGGCAGTGATCATGGTACCATGACTTTTCGGTGTTCTTCAGATATCGGGGATGTACCAATATTTCATCTCTTATCAGATGGAAGGATAAATCTGCAGATTAATTTTCTCAGGGGAAAAGATCTTCCTAAGATGGTTCTTCGGGATATGATTGTGAAACTGGAATCTAATTTTCTTAAGGAATATGATCCGGAAATGTATCCGATTGATACATTCGTACCCATAGAAGAGTTATTTCATACTAAATCTCAGGTAGAGAAGTTTTTAAAAACAATTGAAGGATGTGTATATCGTTTGAAACAATGATAGTGTCATTATGTAATTAAGCCTATTGCCCTGTCTTTTTCCAGCAGGGCATTTTATTTATCTGTTTGTATAGATCACAATTTCACTTCCTTTACTTGACTCCACTCAAATACCCTCGGTAAATTCCTTGACAATGGATGTGATTCGCTTAAAGAATATGGTCTTTTACGGTTATCATGGAATTTCGGAATCGGAAAAGTCACTAGGGGGTAAGTTTGAGGTTGATCTGGATTTATACTGTCCGTTAAAAAAATCCGGTGAATCTGACCAACTTAGAGATACAATTGATTATGAGGCTATTTATCAGACGGTGAGTTTCTGCACGACCAGTCATAAATATTACTTAATCGAAGCCCTTGCAGAGACAATTTCCCAATCAGTTCTGGAACAGTACAAAGTAGATCACCTGAGAGTACGTGTGCGTAAACCTCATGCATCGGTGAAAGGAGTTCTGGATTTTGTGGAAGTGGAATTGGAGAGATCTCTGGAGGATTATGTCTGAAATAGTCTACTTGTCCCTCGGTTCAAATTTGGGAGATCGAGAAGCAAATTTAGCTAGTGCAATTACAGCACTGGGAACATATTCTGAAATCCAGGATGTCCAAAGCGCATCATTTTATGAAACAAAACCCCTTTACAAACTGGACCAGCCGGATTTTCTGAATACAGTAGTAAAATGTCAGACAGGATTTATTCCTTTTAAAATGCTGGATGCGGTAATTAACATCGAAATCCTTCTCGGGAGATCAAAAAAACATGAAAAAAATCAACCCAGAATAATTGATATTGATATATTATGCCATGGTGATGCAATCATTGAAACCAAGGAATTAACCATACCTCATCCGGGAATACCAACCCGACTTTTTGTTCTCGTTCCTTTTACCGAATTAGACCCTGATTACATCCTTCCACTCTGGGGAAAAAGCATTTCAGAAATGTTGATTCATTGTCCTGATCAATCGGTTATCAATAAACATCTCATTCAAACGAGCGCATGAGAAATTTATACTATGTTGCAATCGAAGGTCCAATTGGTGTAGGCAAGACCAGCCTTGCTAATTTATTAGCAGAAAAGTTGGGTGCTCGAAAAGTTTTGGAAGATTTCGAAGATAATCCATTTCTTGCTGATTTTTATGAAGAACCTGAGCATTTTGCATTTCAAACCCAATTATTTTTTCTTTTACAAAGGTATCAACAGCAGCAGGAATTGCGACAAGTTGATATTTTTCATAATCTACTCATAACGGATTATATGTTTATTAAAGACAGATTATTTGCTTCTTTGAATTTAAACGAGAAGGAGATGAATCTTTATGATACAATTGCGAACCTTCTCGAGAAAAATGTCATTAATCCGGATATGGTGATTTATTTGCAGGCAGATACAGATACATTGGTGAAAAATATTAATAAAATGCAGAGAACCTTTGAAGTAAATATATCCTACGAATACATAGATGGATTGAACGAAGTGTACAATGAATATTTTTTCAGGTATCAGGATACACCCCTTGTGATCATCAATACAAACAACATTGATTTTGTGAACAATTCCAAGGATCTTGAAGAGGTAGTTCAGTGTATACGAGAACCGATCTCTGGAACAAAATTCTTTAATCCTACAACGGAATTATAGATTTTATTTTTTATATTATAGAGCCAGAGTTTCTATGTTTTTTAAATATATTCTATTAGCAGCCATTATCTATTTAGGGGTTAAAATGTACCAATTTGTTAAACAATTCCGTATTATGACAGGAGACAAAACGAAAAACAAACCAACTGAAGAAAAGGATTATTCCAAGTTGGAGATACGGGATGCAGAGTTCAAAGACTTGGATGAGTGAAGAGTTGATATGTTAAAAATAAAACGATGGCTATCATCTTCTTATGGCACACATCAATTTTGGTATGCAGTTTTGAGAATTACAGTGGGGCTTAGTATTTCGTTTGGGCACGGACTTGGAAAAATGACAGGCGGCTCTGAAAAATGGATGATAATTGGTTCTATGGGATTAAAAAATATCGGAGTGGAATCTTTCCATACTTTTTTCGGATTCATGGCATCTTTTTCTGAATTAGCTGGTGGATTCCTATTAGCAATTGGATTATTGGTAAAGCCATCCGCAATCCTCCTGGCAATTACCATGGCATTTGCAGTTTTGTTCCATATTCAATCAGGGAATCCCGGAGTGGAGTTTGCTGCGATATACGGAATCATTTTCCTTTATTTCGGTTTGACCGGCCCCGGGAGATTCAGCATTGATTCAAAATTGTTTGGTTGGGAGAAATGAAAGCCGTTCGAATCCATGAACACGGGAGTATTGATGTCCTGAAGTGGGAAGAGGTTTCAATTCCAGGCATATCGGAAAATCAGGTTCTTGTTGAGATCAAAGCTGCTGCCATGAATCATCTCGATCTCTGGGTTCGAAAAGGTATCCCAGGAGTTCCTCTTCCCTGTGTTCTTGGTAGTGATGGTTCTGGAACAGTTAAAGAAGTGGGGAATAAAGTAACATCTTTTAAGGCAGGAGATGAGGTGCTGATTCAACCTCTGACCTATTGTAAGGAGTGCCGGTTCTGCAAATTTGGGTTGGAAAATTATTGCGAGTCTTGGGGGATTTATGGTGAGAATCAGGATGGAACTCAATGCGAATTTATGGTAGTGGATGAAGATCACCTTCGTTCAAAACCAAAGCATCTGAGTTTTGAGGAAGCAGCCGGCTTCCCATTAGTGGCTCAAACTGCCTACACTATGCTGGTCAGAAGGGCGAAGGTAAAAGCGGGTGAAACAGTGTTCATCTGGGGGGCTGGTTCGGGTGTGGGCAGCATCGCTATTCAGATTGCAAAGGAGAAGGGATGCTTGGTGATTGCTGCTGGCGGGTCAGAGGAAAAACTGAATTTGGCACAGGCATTAGGTGCAGATGAAGTATTGAATTACAAGCTTTTGGATATAAAAGAAGAAGTGAATCGAATTACTGACGGAGGTGGCGTAGATGTCGTCTTTGAACACGTTGGAGCAAAAACCTGGGACATCAGCTTGAAAATGCTGGGCATGGGCGGTCGTCTTGTAACCTGTGGTGCAACAACAGGCGCACATGTGGGAATTGATATAAGGCACTTGTTTTACAAGCAGCAGTCTATAATGGGTTCAACTATGGGAGATATGGCAGCCTTTGATGAAGCATTACAATTGCTGGAAGAAAAAAAAATCAGGCCTGTAATTGACAAAGTTTTTCCAATGAAAAATATACGCGATGCACATGTTTATTTAGAAAAAAGCAATCAGGAAGGGAAGGTAATTTTAGTCCCTTGAATCAACCGGATTCTAAATATCAAAAACATATTTTTGTTTGTATTAATGAACGCAGTCCTGATAGTTCTCGAGGAGATTGTTCACGACGTGGAAGCCGGGAAATCAGATTGGAATTTGTCAGATTAATAAATAAATATGGACTGAAGGAAAAAGTTCGTGCGAATAAATCGGGATGTTTAGATGCATGTGAGTTAGGTCCAACAGTTGTAATTTATCCAGATGGAATTTGGTATAATCAAATTTCATTAAGTGATGTAGAGGAAATTTTTAAAACATCTGTTCTTGGGAATAGTATAGTTGAAAGATTAAGGTCAACGGATAAAACGTGGGAACAATTAGCTGAATTACGAAACCAGTAAGCTCATATGCTAGGCGTAAGTCTTATTTCCTTTTTTCTTTTAGTATCTCTTTCAATGGGAAAGACTGCCAATCCTACCAGTTTTGGAATAAATACGGGTACTCAAGGGTGGGGGGTGTCAGTACACCGGGCATGGAGAATCTCTTCAATCTATGAGGGGGTTTTCGAAATTCGATTTTATGATGTGAAGGGTAGTGATGAATTTGTATTTTATAATAATCTGGGCGGTACGGAAACCATAAATGAAAAAAGTCTAGTTATCTCCCCGGTGTTTGCAGGATTTCGGTATTATCCGTTTGAAGGGAAGATTGAGAATAACTTTTCACCTTTTGTGACATTGAAAGCAGGCCCCCTGTTTATTTTTGACGGAAACGAAGAAATAACTTCCTTTATTGAACGCTGGAAAAAAGCGGAAACCCACTTAACGTTTGGGGGCCATGCTGGAATCGGTGTGAAATTCCTTAGCTCTAATGTTTCATCAATATCAGTGAGTGCGGGCATGGATATTTTCCCCATGAACAGAAATATTGATGAGCAATCTCAATACAATGGACTTCTCCTTCAGTTTGAATTCAGTTGGTGGAAATAATTATGGCTGATTGGATTGATTTTCTTTAGAAATCGTGTTAAAAAAGAGGTTCAAATATGAATGATTGTCTATTTTGTAAAATAATTTTAAAGGAAATTCCATCTGATGTAGTGTACGAAAATGACCACATCTTGGCCTTTCGGGATATTAATCCCCAGGCACCAACGCATATTCTGATCATTCCAAAAGAGCACATTTCCACATTAAATGAACTTGAGAAAATTCATCAGGCACTTGCAGGGGAAATCCTGCTGGCCTCCACATTGCTTGCAGAGCGTGAAGGAATCGCTGAAAGTGGATATCGGACAGTGTTTAACTGCAATAAAAATGGCGGACAGGATGTTTATCATATCCACTTGCATTTATTAGGTGGAAGAAAAATGACTTGGCCTCCCGGTTAAGAAATTTAAAATATCAGGATGCGATTTTGGACAAAATATTCATAAGTTTGACGCTGTGATTATTGGGAAAAACCAAAATTTTAAAAGGGGATGTCCTGAGATATATACGCGATTCCCAGTTTTCTTTTCTTTACTGCAATTAGTATAATGTTTATTTCTGATCTCAAACTTCATGGTTTTAAGTCTTTTGCAAACAAAGCAAATATGAATTTTGGTGAGGGCATCACTGCTGTTGTAGGTCCGAACGGGTGTGGGAAGACCAATATTGTTGATGCCATTCGCTGGGTGCTGGGTGAACAGAAGTACAGCATTCTGCGAAGCGGGAGAATGGAAGATATTATTTTTAACGGAGCGAAGGGATTAAAGCCCCTGAGTGTTTGCGAAGTGTCCCTAACCGTTCATAACAACAAGGGGAAACTACCTATTGAGTATAACGATGTGGAGATTGGCCGTCGGATTTATCGAAACGGTGACAGCGAATACACCATAAACAGAACCCCCTGTCGGTTGAAAGATATCCATGATTTGTTTGTTGATACGGGGATGGGTGCGGATGCTTATTCAGTCATCGAATTGAAGATGATCGAACAAATATTATCAGAAACTGCGGAAGACCGAAAAAGGATGTTTGAGGAAGCTGCTGGAATTAACAAATATAAAACCCAGCGAAAATCTGCTATAAGAAAGTTTGAGGCTACCAGGCAGGACCTTGACCGGATCAATGATATTATTTTGGAAGTGAAAACGAAGGTGCATGGGTTAATCCTTCAATTAAAACGATTCAAACGTCATGAAAATATGACAAGGTATCTCAAAGAAAGTGAAATTTCCCTGGCATTTTTGAAGATAGTGAACTATGAAGAACTGGCCAAACCTTTATATAAAAAAATCGAGGAATTCAAACGGATTCGGGAATCAAAAGAAACAAAGGAAAGTATTCACGAAGCGAAGCTAGTCCGTCTTCGCGAAGTTTATCAACAGCAGGATAAAGAACTGATCTCTCTGCAGGATGAACTGAAAACTTTGGAGGAGGAACGGGATGAATACCACCAGAATGTGCTGGTTTACACTGAACAGAAGCGATCAGCTGAATCTACTTTAGAACGGTTACACCTTGAGAAAAAGAGTAATGATACCAAGAGAGATAAATTGTCAACTCACATCAATGGTATTGAACAGGAAATCGAATCCTTAAATCCACTTGTAGAAGCAAAGCTGGTGGAATACAAGGAAAAAAAACAAACGTTTGACTCTGTTGAAATGGAATATGAGAAGGCACAGGCTTCTGTGGAAAAACTTCAATCAAAACGCTGGGAGGAACAGCGAAAAGTCTCTGACCAGGAATCTCTTTTCAAACGTACTGAATCTCTCATTGAAGAGAAAACAAAACTGATCCAGAAACTCGAGAAAAATCTGGAATTTTTGGAAAAAAATCAAGTTGAATATTCCAGCCAGCAAAAAACCATTGAACAGGAAAAAACCAATATTCAGAATAAACTGAACAAAAAGAATACGAAACTGACAGAACATAAATCAATTTTATTAACACTGAAAGAAGACCACCAGGAGTTAGCTCAGAAACGTCATTACGTTCTTACCCAGGCGGAATCGCTGGAATCCCAACTTCAATTTTACAGGGAACTTGTTGCGAAGGGAGAAGGATTGCCAGGGGGATCCCGCTACATTCTGGATAGAAAAGAGGATTATCCTGAGGTTTTTGGAACCATTGCTGATTTATTTCAGGTAGATGAAAAATATCAAAGTGCAATTGACAGCGCCCTGGGAGATTTAGCATTCTGCCTGGTGGCAAAGGACAGGAAGACAGCCCTGTCAGTTCTCGAAACAGTACGTGGGAAAAAAGTTGGAAACATGTCTATCATTCCTCTTAAAGAATTATCTGCAAGTGTTCCTGGGCTGAAACCACTTCCCAAGAATAAAGAAGTTATTGGCCGGGGATCAGATATGGTTAAAACAAAAAGGTCTTTTCAAGCCTTAGCAGAGTTTTTACTTGGGAATCTCCTCCTTGTAAATGACTTGAAAGAAGCGATCAAGGGGACTAACCTTGCAGGATGGAATACTGTTGATTTGTCAGGGGATTATTTCGGGAAAAACATGATTCTGTGGACTCCAGATAAGTCAGGGAAGGGTGTTGTTGGAAGAAGGGAGAAGATTGAACATTTACAAAGGGAGATTGATGTATTGGGGAAAAAAGCGGAATCCCTAAAAAATAAAATCCTTTTCTATGAGGATGATATAACGAAAAAAGAAGAGGAATTGGAAGGGTTTTCCATTGAAATTTCAACTCTTCTTGAAGAGCGATCTGCTGTAGAAGCAAAGATAATTCAGAATCATTATCAACAAGCTCAGATAATGGGATCCATCCAGGAAGAAAAACTGGAATTGAAAGAAGCACGGGAAACCCTGACTCAACTTTCGGATTCACTCATTGCTCTCGCTCCAAAGATTAAAGATGTAAATGCTATGCTTGATAATCTACAGGGAAGTCTGGAAAAATCTGGTGAAAATTTAGCTAAAGCAAGAAGTGAGAGAGATACATTCTATCAACAGGTTCAGGATATCCGGATAGAATTACTCAATTTGGAAAATCAAAAGGAGAATCTCCAAATCCAGAAAAAAACTACGGAAGGAACAATATCGGAACTTGAAAACCGAAGGAAAGGTATCAAATCAGAGACTCAATTCTCTAAGGAAAAGGAAGAGACTCTTAAAACACAGATTGAAGAAGGGGAAAGAAAATTAGTTAAAATAAACGGAAGATTACATCACCACCGTTCCATTCTGGAGTTAAAAAGGCAGGTATACGGTGAGACTTATCAGGAGATTGAAGTAACGGAAAACCAAATCCGCTCCGAACAACGAAACCGGGAATCTATCCTGGAAGAATTGAAAAAATGTGAATTAGAAATTGTGGGACATGAACAACAGATTCAGCTCATCCGGGAAAGGATTAGGGATCATTATGATGAAGAAATTTCCAAACCTCTTCAGGTTGAAAAGGATGAAGCATCCCTCATTTCGGATATTGAACGAACCAAACAAAGTATTGAAAGAATTGGCCCAGTAAATATGGCGGTTCAATTGGAATATGATGACGAAAATAACCGTTTGGAATTACTGAATGAACAGCGGGATGATTTGATTGCTGCGGAGGAAAACCTGCGTAATACAATCCAAAAAATTGACAAGGTGGCCCGGAATCAATTTCAGGATACGTTTGATCAAATCAAATTAAATTTTGAGAAACTGTTTGTTCTATTTTTTGAAGGAGGAAAGGCCTCTCTGGAACTTACAGGAGACCCTGACCCATTGGAAGCGGATATTGCTATCCGTGTCCAACCACCCGGGAAACGGAATCAGAACCTGAGGATGCTTTCAGCAGGAGAAAAATCACTCACCGCTATTGCATTACTTTTTTCTATCTACCAATATAAACCCAGCCCCTACTGTATACTGGACGAAGTGGATGCACCGTTGGATGATATGAATATCAAAAAATTCACAAGGGTCTTGAAAAAGTTCAGTGAAGAAACCCAATTTATAATCGTGACTCATAATAAGCTTACCATGGAAGCCGCTAATTATCTTTATGGAGTGACGATGGAAAATAAGGGAGTATCTAAATTAGTTTCGGTGAGATTTGAAAGTTGAAATATCCTCCCAAATTCAAAACGTAGAAATTATTGCTTTATATTTTTGATAAAAAGCTGAAAGCGGGAATCCTACTACATTGTAGTAACATCCGTTTACTTTTTTAACACAAACAGAAAACCAGTCTTGAATTCCGTATGATCCGGCTTTGTCAAGGGGGCTGTATATTTCTATATAATCCTGGATTTCATTTTCAGATAAGTGCTGAAAGGTCACCCGCGTTTCTTCGCTGAATGTTTCACAGATCTTTTGGTCTTTCAATTCCAGACACACTCCTGTAATAACGGTGTGAGTCTGCCCTGAAAGCCTGGACAGCATTTCAGTACCTTCCTTTTTACTGGAAGGTTTCCCAAGGATTTTGTTATTAAAAACGACAATTGTATCAGCACCAATTACCAATCGGTTAGGAAATTGGTTTGCAACAGAATGAGCCTTCAGTTTCGCAAAATGTTCAGCGAAATCTTTTGAGGGAAGACGTAGGGAAAAATCTTCATGAATATCACTTGGGATAACCTGAAAGTCCAGTCCGATTTGTTTTAGCAGGAACTTCCGCCTTGGAGAACCAGAGGCAAGGATCAGGGGAACCTGTTTCATCGAAATTTTGCCATTCTCCCGATTGTGGATACACTGGAACCGTTTGCATCTGCCTTTACCCTGTAAAGGTATACTCCGTTAGCCAATTCGCCACCGAAAGAATCTCTACCATCTTCCCAGTTGACTGTATAATATCCAGCAGTTGGAAATGTTATCTTTTCAAAAGACTTGATTTTTCTTCCACTGAGGGTATACACGTCGATGGAAACCTCAGCGGGCGTTGAAATTTCAAATACGAATTGTGTGGAAGTTTTGAAAGGATTAGGATAATTCATAACCTGGAAAAGACGCAGGCTGTTGTTTTCTGCTTGGTTAAGATAAATTTCTTTTTCGGAAGGATTATTTGCACTGTCCCAGGCTTTAATACGAATGCTTATTATCTCAGAAAAATTATCTAAATTTGGTTGAATGATTCCAGTTTGAATGCTGTTGGGATTATAAATAAATTGATTAGTTATGTCTGTCACATCTCCAGTGGCTAAATCCGTAAGGGATATATCATGGCCAGGTTCACCTGCCAGATTGATACCAAGGCTGTCTTCCAATCGGATAACCAATGTTTCGTTATTCCGGAAATGATCGCCGGATTTGAGGATCCGCCCTTTTTTGGTTTCGAACGAAATAATTGGGCCTTCATCATCATGGACAGAACTGCCACTGGTGAAATAAACAGGCGAATATGTTCCAACCGCTTCTCTTGTACTATCATTTGATATTAAATAAACGTTGAGACGTCCTGGGTTTTGAGAATAAGAAATATCCTTTGGAACTATAAGATTCCCGGAGAAATTGTTATCTGAAAATGTGAATTGTCCCTGGAATAAAGTAGCTCCCGGAAGAATATATGAAATTGTAACGGATCCCAAATTTCGTTCTACTTGGCGATCTGAATCTTTAAGGATAACATAGCCGGATCCTCCCGAATTAAATGGACTGATTCCACTGAATTCCGCCACCTCCAGTGTTTTTAATGTGTCTGGATCAAGGTTTGTAGCAGTGAGAGTTTCATTAGGAAAGGGAATGCTCATTCCCGGATCGCCAAAAAGATGAAACTTCTGCCCCCCGGAATCTCCTGTTTTTACTGATTGAAAGATAGTTCCTATAGGTTGATCTGTGATATTTCCGTTTGGAAAAAATGCTTGAAACAATCTTTTTTCGTTGAGCCAGTTGGATGTATATCCAATACTATGGCTGGTGGAGATGATCGCAGATGCACCATTCATAGGTAAGCGGATAATGTCTTCGGAAAAGGCGTCAGTGTTTGGATTATCAAACTGTCCCCAGGAACAGGTTCCCGCAATCCAGATGGGAAGTTTCATTCCGGTGTTGATAAACTGAATATCCCCACGGTCTTTCTGAAGAAGTTTTTCCTGAGCCCAACTTGAGGTACTCCCGTGACCAATATAGTTGATAATGGCGGTACCATTATTTAAAGCATCAAAAAGAGCCTGGGTCGCGCCCGGTTTTACAACTCCATATGCTGAGGCATCACTTACTTCCGAGTATTCGGTTAAATAAATTTTTTGAACATCAATAAAAGAAGGAATATAATTTATGGCTAAGGAATCAGAATATTCTATGTGTTCAGTATCGTTAGCTACTGGTCGTGCTACATCGTCCGCAGCCAGTGTTATCCTGTTACGCCATAATCCTAATTCTGGATTTGTTTCATATGCAATGATTTTCTCTACAAAGGCTTCCACATCAGCCACATTTCGCGCAGGATACCGGCCAAGAGCAACTGCTGGTATATCCCCATCAATTGCAGCCAGAAGATCATCGGATGCGTATTCATATTCTCCAGCTCCACGATACATTGTTGGTACAAATTCGACATCACCCATAAGCAGGGCAAAAGCAAGACTATTTGACGAGCCGGTAACAGCGTTTTCAAAGAAACTCAGGATGGCTTCTGCTTCTGAATTATCATCAAGAAATTCACTGTAAATTTCTTCTAATGAAACATACGCAGTTGTTAGAGGGTCATTACCAAAACTGGAACGATGATTCAGGAGTGGTTGACTGGCACTCTTAAAGTCCTGAGGTCCTATAATGATATATTCAGCTCCATCTACCAAGCTTTTTAAAAGAGTAGCGAAAGGTTGATCTGTTTCTCCCATTTGCCTTGGGGAGACAGACATTATCCATTCCTTTGCAGTTTCCCAGTTCAAAACTCTCACTGCAAGAAGCCCTTCCTGGTGTTTGGACAGATTTCCTTCAGGTCCTTGAAATTGATCATCAAATTGAATTGTAATCATAATTTTTGAATAATAATCATTCTGACCGGCATACGGTGATATCTTCAATGTAGCGGTATTTAAGCGCTGAAGCTTTTGCTTCTGGATCCATTCAACGCCGGTATCTGTCAATTCATTGCAATTTACAGGGCAGGGGTTTTTATCCTGGAAAGAAGCGTTTATGGTAGGGTAATTTTCTGATGGAAGACCAATGAGAAAGTGAACCGGATGCAAATCTCCTTTATGGGGGTTATTAATGGTAACTTCAAAATTGAGTTCATGGGAGGAGGAAAAGGTTACATTCCAGTCCACATCGCCAAAAAGTTGAACAATACCCAGGAAGGATATAAAAATATAAATAGGAAATCGAATCATGGATGAAATTTAGTCATACTTACCGGTAATGAAATTGGATATATAAACTGTCCTGTCGTAACTTTTTATTACGTTTTTAAACGGATTTTATTTATTTCAGTTCCAAAACCTATAGATAAAGATACCATGATCGATATTGAAAAGATTAAAAACATTTACAGCAAGCTGGGTAACAGAATCACCCAAACCCGTCATGCCCTCCAAAGACCATTGACTCTCTCAGAAAAAATCCTTTATTCTCATTTGGCCTCTGATACGAAACCAACAGATTTTGAGAGGGGAAGAACGTACGTGGACTTTTATTTAGACCTGGTCGCCATGCAGGATGCCACAGCACAGATGGCTTTACTCCAGTTTATGCAGACAGGAAGAGACAGGGTTGCTGTTCAGACCACCGTTCACTGTGATCATCTGATTCAAGCTCGACTTGGAGCTGAGACTGATCTTCAGGAAGCAAAAGAGAGTCTGTTTCCAAAAAATATGGTATTGGATTCTGGAAACCGGGGGCTGGAATAATTCATCAGGTCATTTTAGAAAATTACGCATTCCCTGGCGGAATGATGATTGGAACTGATTCTCACACGGTTAATGCCGGGGGATTAGGAGTGATCGCCATTGGCGTTGGAGGAGCTGATGCGGTTGATGTAATGGCTGGAATGCCCTGGGAACTGCTGTTCCCAAAATTGATCGGTGTGAAACTCATCGGTGAAATGGATGGCTGGACATCAGCCAAGGATGTCATCTTGAAAGTGGCGGGCATTCTTACTGCAAAAGGTGGAACTGGCGCTATTTTAGAATATTTCGGTCCCGGTGCAGAATCCTTATCCTGTACAGGTAAAGGAACCATTTGCAATATGGGTGCTGAAATTGGTGCCACCACTTCAATTTTTGCTTATGACGAAAGTATGGTCGAATACCTCCATGCAACTGGAAGGGCAGAGGTGGCTGACCTGGCAGATAAAATTGCGGATAATTTGAGATCCGATGCTGAGGTTTATGACAATCCTGAAAAATTCTACGATCAAATAATTGAAATAAATCTCTCAGAATTGGAACCTTATCTAAATGGGCCTTTTACCCCCGATTTGGCGACACCAATTTCGCAGATGGCAGCGAAAGCAATAGAAAACGGCTGGCCCACAAATGTTGAAGTTGGATTGATTGGTTCCTGTACCAATTCATCCTATGAAGATATTGCACGATCAGCATCGATCGCTGAACAGGCGGTACATAAGAAGTTGCATGTAAAAAGCGAATTCACCATTACACCGGGGAGCGAGCAGGTGCGCTTTACTGTTGATCGTGATGGTTATCTGGATGCATTCAGTAAAATGGGAGGTGTAGTACTGGCCAATGCATGTGGCCCTTGTATTGGACAGTGGGCAAGGCACAGTACAGATCCCGGCAAGAAAAATACAATCGTAACTTCATTCAACCGCAACTTTGCAAAACGAAATGACGGAAATCCTAATACCCATGCTTTTGTTGGATCACCAGAAATAGTTACAGCACTTGCTATTGCTGGGGAATTAACCTTTAATCCTATTACAGATAGTCTGGAGAATAGCGAAGGTGAGCAGGTGATGCTGGATCCACCCCAGGGTGATCGATTACCGCAGAATGGCTTTGAGGTTAAAGATTTGGGTTACCAGGCACCATCGTCTGATGGTAGTTCCGTGGAGGTTACGATAAATCCTGATTCGAAGCGAATCCAGTTCCTGACACCCTTTGACCCCTGGGATGGAGAAAATATCACAGGGATAAAGCTATTAATCAAGGCCAAAGGGAAATGCACTACAGACCATATTTCCATGGCGGGTCCTTGGTTGCAGTTCAGGGGGCATCTGGATAAGATTTCCGATAACATGCTCACTGGGGCCGTAAACTATTTCAATGATAAAACAAATCTGGTAAAGAATCAGGTTAGTGGTGAGCATGGTTCAGTACCTGAGGTGCAAAGAGCTTATAAAGCTCTGGGTGTTCAAACAATTGTGGTTGGTGATGAAAACTATGGCGAAGGCTCTTCCCGCGAACATGCTGCCATGGAACCCCGTCACCTTGGAGTACGAGTAGTCTTGGTCAAATCCTTTGCAAGGATTCATGAGACAAACCTGAAAAAACAGGGTATGCTGGCGTTGATATTTTCGGACAAGTCAGATTATGATAAAATCCAGGAAGATGATACTTTTAATTTTCTTGATCTAGTTGATTTCGCCCCGAAAAAACCTCTTACGCTTAGGGTGATTCATTCCGATGCTTCTTCCAACGATATCCAGTGCGAACATAGTTATAACGAGATTCAAATTGATTGGTTTAAGCACGGATCTGCTCTGAATAAAATTGCATCGGAAAACAATTGAAAGATTGACTCCAGGATAAACAAATTCTATTTGATTTTTATTAGATAAAAATGATTATGATATATGGTGAAGAGATTATTAATTACCGGTGCTATTTTGGAACAAAAATTGAAATGATAAATTTGAGAAAATAAATAGTGGTTAATTTGGACATAGAAAAATATGAATTTAAAAATTTTATGGAATTGGATTCAAAAATGTACACATAAGGAGAATTAAAAAATGTCAAAACTTTGGGACGACCTTAAGAAAAATATGAAAGATTGGGGAAGTGTTGCTGTAGAAAAGGCAGAGGAAGTAAGTAAGATCGCTGTAGCGAAAACAGAGGAAATAACAAAAATCGGAAAGCATAAAATTGATATTCATCAATTGCAAAAAGAACGAGAAAAAACATTTGAAAAATTGGGTAAATTTGTTGCTCAACAGGCGAAAGAAGACAATATGGTGAACTTTACCGGCAATACTGAGTTCTTCACGTTTGTTCAGAAACTGGATGAGATAACAGAATTAATTGAAGAGAAGGATGGTGAAATACAAAAGATCAAAACTGAATATAATCTCAAAGAATCCGATATAATTTCTGCTGCTAAAGTGGAGGAAGAAAAAACTCCTCCTTCTGTTGCAATAGAAGAGGAAGTCGTAGAAGAACAGGAATAATCCCGGTTTATGGTTTGGAATTTTTCCATATACTTTTTATTGGTGTCAAAGGACCGAGACAATAATATTTATATTAAAATTGCCTTCAAAACCCGTTGGAATTAATCTAAAGAACCGTGTAAAATCGCACACTAACTTGGTGTAGTATATCTATGAAAACTAGAAATAGTCACAGATTTATATTTCAAGCAGAGACAGACAGAAGAGTTCGTCAATGGCATTTTTCTTTCCAAAACTTTCTTATCTTTGCGCTAGTTTCTCTATTAGTTCTTGGAACAAGTTTATTTTTTGGTGCTGAATATCTTACGCGGTTTTTGTATCAACAAAAACTCCAGAAAATACGGAATAATTTTACCTCTCTTTCCAAAACTTTGAATGATATCAATGGAAAGCTAATTTACCTCGATCAGAAAATGGATACTATTGAGGAAAAAGAACGAGCAGTTCGTACGTATGCAAATTTACCTGAAATTGATCAGGATGTCCGTTCTCTGGGAATTGGAGGACTCCGGCTTGAAAAGTATACCAGCCAAGACTATATAATACCTGGATTATCAAAAAAGATTTCAGGTTTGGAGATGGATGTGGATCATCTTGCGAGAAAAGTGAAATTAGAGTTGGCAAGTTTTGAGACTATTTATGACAAGGTTGTAAAAGATACTGAGAAAATGAAACACATTCCTTCCATTCGTCCCGTACCAGGTGGATATTTAAATTCCAGGTTTGGTTATCGAAAAGATCCAATCGATGGTGTTAATCGCTTTCATAAAGGATTAGATTTTTCGGTTTTTACAGGTACCTTGATTTATGCACCTGCTGATGGAGTTATCCAATCCGCTCGTTACAGCGGAAATCGCGGAAAGCATATTAAAATCAATCATGAATTTGGTTATAACACTTTGTTTTTGCACTTATCAAAAATAAATGTCAAACGAGGTCAAAAGGTGAAACGGGGTGATCTCATTGGGCAAACAGGAAATTCAGGTCGCTCTACAGCACCTCATTTACATTATGAAGTGCATTATAACGGTGTAGCGCAGAACCCGATGGATTATTTTTTTAGTGGAGTTGTGAATTAACCATAACTCCAGAATCGCTTCTACAGCGAATTCCTTCATGCAAAAGACATATTATTTAGAAACGTACGGCTGTCAAATGAATGTCGCTGATTCCGAACTGGTAGAAAGCATTCTGAAACGTGAGGGATATTGTGCAACACAGAATATGCATGCAGCCGATGCTATTTTTGTCAATACATGCGCAATCCGGGAACATGCAGAGGAAAAAGTCCATTCCCGGCTGGGAATATTCCACAAGGTAAAAAAGGAACGTCCGGAAGTTATCATTGGAGTTTTAGGATGCATGGCACAGAATCTTAAAGATGAGCTCCTGGAAAACAAACCCTACATCGATATAATCCTTGGGCCAGATTCATACCGCAGTCTACCCGATGTTTTTTCCAGAAAAACCAAGTACAATGGGAATGTGGTGGATACAAAATTATCCCGGTTTGAAGTATATGATGATCTGTTTCCAAGCCGGAAGGAGGGAGTAAATGCATGGATTTCCATCATGCGTGGCTGCGATAAATTCTGCACATTCTGTATAGTTCCCTTTACTCGGGGGAGAGAAAGAAGCCGTAGTGTTGAAAGCATTAGGCAAGAAGCCAGCGAAGCCGTTGCGAACGGATTTGTGGAAGTAACCCTATTAGGACAGAATGTTAATTCATACCGTCATGAAAATAGAAATTTTCATCAGTTGCTTGAAGAGGTAGCCTCCGTTTCAGGATTAAAGCGGATCCGCTATACTTCGCCCCATCCGCAGGATGTGACCGAAGAATTATTAAGCGTTATGGCAGCATATCCGGTTATCTGCAATTCAATTCATCTGCCTCTTCAGGCAGGGTCAAACCGCATTCTGAAACGGATGAATAGAACCTATTCCAAAGAGCACTTTATTGCACTTGCAGATAAAATTCGTGCTTACTTACCTGGGGTTGGTATCAGTACTGACATAATTGTCGGTTTTCCGGGAGAGAAAGAAGCTGATTTTCAGGAAACCCTGGATGTTATGAACTCTGTAAAATTTGACTCTGCTTTTACATTTAAATATTCTCCCAGACCGTACACGAAAGCAGAACAGTATTCTGATCAAATCCCTGAGGTCGTGAAACAGGAACGGCTTCAGCTGGTAATCGACGTCCAGAGAAAGAACACCCTCCTTCAAAATCGGGAGATGATTGGTAATGTGGAGATGATATTGGTGGAAAAGGATAGTAAAAGAGCGGCAGATCAATGGGCAGGGAGAACGGATTCAAACAAATGGGTTATATTTGATAAGTGTGATGCAAAGATCAAGGATTTGGTTCCAGTTAGAATTATGGATGCCAAAGGAATCAGTCTCCATGGGGAATTATTGGAGACAGAAGAGGTATTATTATGAAACTACTCAAGATATTTATCGGATTAATTGTTCTTTTACTGCTTTTATTTTTCCTTTTGAAAAATTCTGCTGAGGTTACGGTGAATTTGATTTTCAATGAATTTGAAAATGTGAGCATCGCTCTTGTCATGCTTGGTTCTCTTGCAGTGGGAATGTTAGTTGGATATGGTATCGTCGTTGCTTCGATATTTTCAGCCAAGGCTGAAATCCGATCATTAAAGTTGAAGAATCGCAGAATATCCGATGAGCTGAATGATCTCCGGAATGTGGCTATCGATGAAGGAATTTATGAAGGCGAGAATGGAGAGAATTGATCTTGGATATCTTGACCTTTTCTATAGTCATTTCCATTTTGGTTTGTGGCGGGTTTGCTGCATATTATTTTCTAAAACCTTCTAAAAAACACCGTACTGACTCCGTTTATACAGATGCCTTAAATGCCATGGTTCGTGGTGAAAAAGGGAATGCTATCAGGCTGCTCCGTACTGTAGTCAAACAGGATTCAGATCATGTGGATGCCTATCTTCAACTGGGTAATATAATGAGGGAAGAAAATCCACAGCAGGCAGTGAAGATCCACCAATCCTTAACAGTCCGACCCGGACTATTGGAACAATTCAGAATAGAATTACATAAAGCATTGGCGCTGGATTACAACCAGGCAGGTGATCAGAACCTGGCGAAGCGGGAAGCGGAGCAGCTTTTGAGAGTTGATCGCAGGAACCTCTGGGCTTTGGAGTTCCTTCTTGAAATTGCGGAAAAGGAACGAACTTGGGCTCAGGCTGTAAAGCTGATAAAAATGATCCAGAAAATTCGGAATATTCAGGATAAATCCCAACTTGGGAAATTTCAGGTTTATGAGGGCATGGATAAACTGGAAGGAGGAGACAGAAAAGGGGCTTTCGCTGCCTTAAAAAAAGCAATTAAAATTGCTCCTGATCTTGGACTGCCTTACCTTCGTCTTGGAGATCTGTACGCGCTTGAAAGGGATCTGATTAAAGCGATTGAGAACTGGGAGCGCTTTGCTTTCCTCACACCTGCAGAGAGTTCCCGGGTGTATATCAAAATCGAATCTGCCTTGTTTGATTTGGGACGTTTTAGCGAAGTAGAAAATTTCTACCAGAAAGTCATTGAAAAGGATCCAGCAAACTTGGAAGCCCTCACAAAACTGGCGAATGTCTTGGAGGAAAAAGGAGAGAATAAGAGTGCTTTAAATCTGGTGGAAGGAGCCCTTGCTCAAAATAATGATTCTTTGCATGCCCGGCTGATGAAATTAAAATTGTCACTCCATCAAGTCACGCCTAGCGAATTGGGTCATCAAATAGATATAATGATTGATATCTTGACGGAAAAGAATGATGGAACATGAGACATAAATGGTTGATACTGATTTTTTTTATTTTTACTCAATTGGTAGCTCAGGATGTTGACAAATACTTATCCCTTATCCGGGCGGGAAGAATTGGAGAAGTTCGAAATACTTTACCTGGTTTGTTATCCAAATTCCCCAATGATCCGGGAGTGCTATTTCTGAAAGCATTGATGACTGTGGATGGGGAGTCAGCGATCCAACAATATCGATCTTTAACTGAACAATTTCCGGATTCACCCTACGCTGATGACGCTGCTATGAAGGAGGGAGAATACCTGTATGCCCGTGGGCTTTACAGCCAGGCAAGTGTTCAATTACGATCAGTACCAATGAACTATCCGAATTCTGAGCATATCCAGCGTGCGGTAGACCTCATGGTGAAGAGTTATGATGCCACCGGTGAAGTGGACAGCTCTAGGCATTACCTCCCGATTTTCAAACAAAAGTATCCGGACCTTGATATTAGCCGTTATGGAATAACCGCCATGAAAAAAGTAGTAAAAACTCAACCCAAGGTTTTAATCAAAGAACCGGGTGGCCGTCCTATAGCCGGGTCGGGCCCCTGGGTGGTCCAGGTGGGTGCTTTTAAAAAGTATAGTAATGCCAGGCGTTTGAAAATGAACCTCAACCAAAATGGATATAAGGTCACTATGGATGAAATAATGGCAAACAGGCAAAGGCTTTATGTGGTTCGAGTTGTGCGGTATGTTTCCCGGGAAGATGCCAATCAGGTTGGAATTGAGTTAAAGAATAAATTCGGGTTAGATTTCAGGGTGCTGAAAAAGCCGGGAAATTAGAGTTGAGTAATCGGAAGTAAAAACAATTTTGGGAATGATTGCGAGGCTGGTGCCCGTCGCGGTCTTCAAAACCGTTGTCCCGGTGTGAGCCGGGAGCTGGGTTCGATTCCCAGGCGTTCCCGCCATTTGAAAAAGTCGGTAAATGTTAATATGCTGAGATTTACCGACGATAAACTTAAATATTATGAGCAAATTCCAGTGCAGTTTAATGCACTGGAAAGTACTCAATCGTTACCGATTTGGTCACGTGTTTTATTTTTTACCACTGGAATAGTTTGGTAGTTTATTAATGTAATCCCTGGCGAGTTCCAAGTTAGGGTGGGTGTACACTGTCGTAGTTTTAGATGATGAATGTGCCATCAAACTTTGACGATCTTCAATTGACAACTTTTCGGCAAGTAACAGATTATTAAATGTAACTCTAAAGCTATGAAGAGTTGCCTTTGGACGGTCTGCTTCTTTTAATATCATTTGAAACCGTTTTCTTGGAATACTAATCCGATAATGTAAGATACTTTCATCAGGTACTATTTCCCCAACACTATTTGTCTTTGTCACATATAGGGTAGGAAATAACGGCTCATTATCATCTTTACTCTTGGGGATTAAAGATACTAAATGATCAGATAATGGAAACTCGTGTACTCGTCTGGATTTACGAACTAAAGTTGTGATCACCTTTTGAGAAAAATCAATATTACCATAGGTGAGCATTGCGGCATCACCTGCTCTCAATCCGGTATACAAAAGAACAGCAAAATACAATTTCCATTCCCCTGCATTTTCAAAAGTAATTGATAGATCATCATCATTTAAATGACGATGCCTGATGACTTTTTCAACTTTTGGTAACATTGCCAATCTAGATGGGTTCGTTTTTATTTGTTCATCTCTGATTGCCTCATCAAACATTAGCGATAATATATTCACGTGGTTCTTCTTCGTCTTTGGTGAGCAGTTAAGCCAATTAATGTAGCCATTAATGTCCCTGACCTTTATATCTAATAAATCCCGAATGCCTTTTTCAACGATGTATGATTTAAATTTTCTCAATACACCTCTTGTAATTGAATATGTTGATTCAGATTTTCGTTCCGATATAAGGGTAAGGTAATAGTTCATAAATTCTAATAGGGTAGGCTGAGAATTTATAAATCCCAATTCACCTAAATTTCCTAAAGCTATTTGCATATCTATGTGAGCTCTAACTTTTTCAGCCCTATGTTTTTGTGTTATTCCAGTAGACTTACGTAAACGTTTCCCTTTATGTCGACCAGTCCACCAATAATATTTGGAGTCTGGCCTTTTATATAAGGTGCTCATGTTTAGTAACTCCCTGTGTTTTTTATCTCCTTCGATTTTAGAAATCGACTTAATTGAATTGTTGAAATGCGAAAAACCCTTCCAATCCTGTAAGCTTGTAATTCTCCGGTCGCTATGAGATCTAATATGGTTCTATAATTCAATTTTAAGATGGAAGATAATTCCTTGATCTCATAAAAAGTTTGTTCCTTAAACCTGGGTGATAAGTCGGAGGATTTCATTTTAAAGCGATTTATTATTTTTTATTGGATTTATTAAATAAGTCAATTGATGATTCAGGGATCCTTACTTGTCGCCCAATATGAAAAACAGGGATATTTAATCGATGAATCAAACGGTCAACCGTTCTGGTCGATACTTGAAAATGATCTGCAACTTGCTGTT